>Ga0180437_10001696_pt1 | contig 37260 bp, 33 predicted proteins | sample SS_ome_4_FD_132410 | JGI IMG/M metagenome (GOLD analysis project Ga0180437, IMG submission 132410) | Hypersaline lake sediment archaeal communities from the Salton Sea, California, USA - SS_3_D_1 metaG | ecosystem: Environmental > Aquatic > Non-marine Saline and Alkaline > Hypersaline >...
AAGCCACGATGCCTTTCTTAACAGCATTAACACTCTCGAAAAAAACCCTTCATCAGAAGTGCCGAACATTTCCCAGAAAAACTTTACACTCAGCGATACCGGCCCCAAAACCTTTTCAAAGAAGCTCCGCTCTATAATACGGATGGGCCCCGATATTGTAGGTGTCTCACCATGTGAAGACAAAGAAACCGCAAAAATCGCAGCCGAAGCAACCGATGAAAACATTCTACTCTATGTTACAATAGAGGCGGACAGTGTGGTCGAGGGGTTTCAGAAGTGGCTCCATTTCATTGGAGACATAAACCTGGCGGTCAAAAATTTAATCGGTATCAGTAATCAAAGACTTATCCGCACTCTCTGCGACGAATGCAAAGAGGCTTATGAGCCAAACCCGCAAATTATCAGGAAATTCAATCTGCCCTCTGAAAAAGCCAAGGTCCTTTACCGTGCCGGTAAAAATCAGTACGACAGACACGGCAAACCAAGGCAGTGTGAGAGTTGTCAGGCTATCGGTTTCCACGGCCGGGTCGGTATTTTCGAATTAGTTATGCTGAACGACGAACAAAGACAGGGTCTGAAACAATGTAAATCGAAAGAACAAGTCAGTGCTGTTTTCAAGCGGGCGAAGATGCTGTATCTCCAGGAGCAGGCCCTTCGGCTGGCACTTGAAGGTTCTACATCCATCAACGAAATAATAAGAATTCTTTCAGCATCGGAAAAACGTGCTGCAAAAAGACATAAGCAGCGTGGCGAGGAGAATAAAAATGGCTAACATAATAGTCCTGGTTTTTCTCATAGCCTGCATCGGTTATCAATACCTCAAAGGCAATCTGGTTAAAGCCTTCAGCGGATTGATAGCTGTTCTGGTCGCCTCGTTTATAGGGTTTGCCATGTTCGAGCCTCTTGCCGGTTTCATAATGAGCCACGATATCGGCCTGGAGTTTCAGACGTCTGCCCGGTGGCTTCATCCACTTGTTTTCGTTATGCTGTTTGCCATTATTTTTGCCCTTGAGCAGGCGGGACTTGTCAAGCTGCTTGTAAATGCACCGACTCTCGGCGTCTGGCCTGACCGCATAGGCCGGGCTGTTTGCGGGCTTTTCCATGGGCTGGTACTGGCAGGCGTGCTTTTCACAACTGTTTTCCTGACACCGCTGACGGTAAAACTTCCCTACCAGCGATTCGAGTCCGCGGCGCAAATACCCGACAAGCCGAAAGCCGCACTTTTCGCACCGGCTGATTTCACAATCGGGTTTTTTAAGATGGTAAGCAATGGCAGTCTTAGTGGTAAAAGAAGTTTTTCCGCACTTCACCCCGATATTCTGAGCGAGCGGTACCTGAACAAATTCTCCAATGCCGGTGAAACACAGAGTTTTACCTCTTCGGCTGCGCTGAGCGTTCCGCGCAAGGCCGCCGTCTGGCCGGCACCTGAAAAGCTCACCGATAATAACGCTAATCCAGTTACCGCCCCAAGCGGGGACAAAATTATGGTGGTAAGACTCGGGCTCAGGCGAAACGCCTTAAGAGAGGCCGTTCCTTTTACGCTCTCGCAGGTAAAAATCCTGTGCAAGCTTCAGCAATACGCCCAATCTGCGACAACCGGAAGTTCACGAAGTATCTACCCTGCGGGTTATTTCAGCGGTCCGGCCAGGGTTGCCTTAAAAGAGCCTGATGAGCTTATTCGCCTTGGCTCCGGTGATTTTGAAGAATCTGTCCGGTGGCTTGATTTTTGCGTTTATGTGCCAAGTGGTTATATACCAGTGATGGCTGGTTTTAAGCTCAACAATATCGTTGAAATTCCGGAACCTGTAAGCCTGGCTAAAGCCCCTGTTATCGAGCCCTTCGAAGAAAAGAAGCCTGCTGAAACCAAAGAGAAAACCAAGAAGAAGCGGCAGAACAGGAATAACAGATAGCCCCTCGGTAATGACTACTATAAGTTTTTAGAGCGGCAAAAAGTGAAAGGCGAAGTCAGCAAGCCGGCACTGCTAACTCCTGCAAGTCCAGTTCCATCAGATGCTCAAGGTAATTGGCCAGTTCTTCCTGAGAAAAGGTGGTCAAAAATTCCGGCTTCGCACTCCTGTTAATTTCACAAATACAGTCTATCAGCTCCCGCTTAGTCATTGTCGGAACTCCTGAATACATTAAATGCTTGTCAAATATGCGTCAATCTATCTGGCATAGGCCAATATCGACACCCACGGCGATTTTTCTTTAACCGTCTGTATTTTTTACCGCTTAACGCCCCATAACCAAAGCCACGACATACGGATGCTTTGCGCACCGGCTCACTACATATAGTATGGCAAAAGTGTCGGTATCCGGATTACAGTTTTATGTCCAATAAAATGTTTGTTTACAAGAGTTTCAGGCGAATCAAAATATTTTAAAATTTTTTGTAAGCCATTCCGGATTTTTTCGCATCCTGCGATATTCTGCGGCCATACAGTCTCGCCTGCATATTTACGGCCGTGGGTGTTCAAAAAACCCTTGCGTTTTGGTGAACTATTCTTTATGTTGAATCTTTTTCTGAATGTCTGTGTAACAGAGTTTTTGACATTGAGTTTCCGGAGGTTTGAAAGTGACCAATAGCGATGATATCAGAAACATTGTTTTCCTCGGGCACGGCGGGAGCGGTAAGACTTCTCTCGTCGAAGCTATGCTGCACGTTACCAAAGCAACAAACCGGCTGGGCTCGGTTGACGAAAAGACAACAATCTGTGACTACCACGTGGAAGAAAAGGAGCATGGTCATTCGATTCAGTCAGCTGTGGTTCACACCGAACATAGCGGTAAACTTATAAATATAATTGACACACCGGGATACCCCGATTTTATAGGGCCTGCTATCGGTGTTATACCGGCTGTCGAAACCGCCATAATCGTTATCAGTGCTTCTGCCGGTATCGAGACAATCACTCGGAAGCTTTTTAAGCTTGCAGCCGGTCTGAACAAGCCGGTAATCATTGTCATAAACAAAATCGACGCCGACAATATTGATTTGCCGGATTTGATAAAAAAGGTGCAGGAAACATTCGGGGCCAAGTGTAAATGTGCGAATCTGCCAGCTGCCGACGGTAAAAGCGTTATAGATTGTCTCGCCGAATCCAGCGGTGATTCGCCGGTTATGGATGTTGCTTCTGCGCACACTGAGCTAATCGAAAGTGTCATCGAGGCAGACGACGGGCTTATGGAGAAATACCTCGGCGGGGAAGAAATCCCGACAGAACAAATCGCTTCTGTGTTCGTTGAGGCACTTAAAAGCGGCACGCTCATTCCTGTTTTGTTCACCGCCGCCCGCAGTGAAGTCGGAGTTAAAGAGCTGCTCGATGTGATTGTTCAATACAGCCCTTCACCGGCCCGGAGCGTTCCTGCAAAGCTGAAAAAAGATGACTCTGTTACCGAACTAAAAGCCGATGCCGATGCCGGTTTCGCCGGTATGGTTTTTCGGATTGGTTTCGACCCGCGCTCCAATATGAAGCAATCTTCGATTAGAATCTTCAGCGGCAAAATAACGTCCGACACTAACCTCATTACACCATTTGCTCCCAAGGGTCTTCGACCTGGCCATGTTCTGAAGCCGCAGGGCCCCGATTATGCAGAAATTCCGGACGCCGGTGCAGGCGATATCATTGCACTTGCGAAGATTGAAGAGTTGAAACTCGGCGACCTTGTCCACGACGGCAGTTACGATGGCCGGTTCGAGCTTTTGCCCACACCTGAACCGATGTACTCACTTGCCCTTGAGCCAGCCAGCCGCGGAGACGAGCAGAAAATCAATATCGCTCTCGAAAAGCTCTGCGAAGAAGACCCATGTCTGAAGGTCAAACGTGAATCACAGACAAAGGAGCTTGTGGCAAGCGGCCTCGGTGACCTGCACCTGCGTATTATGCTCGAAAAGATGAAGAGCCGTTTCAACCTCAGTGTCAATACGAAGGAGCCTAAAGTTCCTTACCGTGAGACTATCAGTGTTGCCGCAGAAGGTCATTACCGGCACAAAAAACAGACCGGCGGTGCGGGGCAGTTCGGTGAGGTTTTCCTGCGTGTCAAGCCGGCTGAAAGGAACTCAGAGCCGCCTTTGCAGTTTTCCTGGGATATCTTCGGAGCTTCAATCCCATCGCAGTTCGAGCCGGCGGTGAAAAAAGGTATTAAAGATGTTATGCAGCACGGGATTGTGGCGGGATGCTCCGTCCAGGATGTCGAAGTTTCTGTATATGACGGCAAACACCACCCTGTAGATTCAAAAGAAGTCGCTTTCAGAGCTGCAGGAAAAGGGGCCTTCATCGATGCCCTCAAAAATGCCAAACCAGTTCTGCTCGAGCCTGTCGTGGCAATGGAAATCACTGTGCCTGCCGAAAACATGGGAGACATTGCCGGAGACCTCGCCTCGAAAAGAGGTAAAGTTATCGGCCAGGACATGCTTCCGGGCAACTACATTATGATAAAAGCGGAAGCTCCGCTTGCTGAGGTTATGAAATATAACAACCAGCTAAAAAGTGTTACCGGCGGCAGGGGTAGCTACTCAATGACCTTCAGCCATTATGAACCTGTTCCGTCTAACGTCCAGCAGCAGATCGTCGAAGCGTATAAAAAACAACAGGAATAGTGTCAGCACGGCCTCTAAGTGCTGTAATAAAGTAATCCGAATAAAAGGCACAGAAGCGATTTATGCAATCTATGGCAGGGATGCAGACTCAAACGAGAAATATACGGCGGCGCAGCACTGCCCGCGGGAAAAAATGGGTCGTTCAACCGGCCTGTGATAGTTGTGAGCAGCTCGCCGGGTCTCTGAAAGTCTCCCCTCTGTTTGCACAGGTGTTAATCAATCGCGGTATAGAGACCCGCAGTCGGGCTTCGGCTTTTCTTAATCCGAAACTTGCCGATCTCATCAGCCCGGAAGAAATGCCCGGAATGCAAAAGGCTGTGGGGAAAATAAGTTCCGCCATAAAAGACGGGCAAAAGATTACTATCTACGGCGACTATGATGTTGACGGCATTACCGGGGTCGCTATCCTTTCACAACTGCTCGAACTTCTCGATGCCGATGTCGATTTCTATATTCCGCATCGAATCCGTGAAGGTTACGGCGTAAATGAGGACGCCGTCCGGTCGCTGGCAGAAAACGGCACCAATCTGCTGGTTACGACCGATTGCGGTATAAGCGCAATAGATTCCGTGCTGGCTGCCGGGCAGCTTGGTATCGAGACAGTGATTACAGACCACCATCAGCCCGATGATACTTTGCCGCAGGCCGCCGCCATAGTACATCCCGCACTCGATAAATCGTATGCCAATCAGGATTCCGCCGGGGCAATGGTGGCCTTCAAGCTGGCCTGGGCACTTGCTATTCACTTTAACTCTGGACCGAGGCTGGATGACAGATTCCGCCGGTTTATGCTCGATGCCACCTCCCTTGCGGCTATGGGGACTATAGCTGATATCATGGATTTGCGAGGCGAGAACCGTATCCTGACGAGCTACGGTCTTAAATCTCTTGGCGAATGCAGTCTGCCGGGGATACGCGCACTTATTGAAAATGCCGGTCTGGACGGTAAAGGGCTTGACAGCTATCACATCGGTTTCAGACTCGCACCGATGCTGAACGCCGCCGGCAGAATGGGGCACGCCCGCCTCGCCGTTGAACTGCTCAACTCAACAAGCACCACACGGGCTATACAGATAGCCCGCTACCTCAAAGAACAGAATGCGCAGCGTCGAAAGTACGAACGCAAAATCTCCAAACACGCCATGCGGACCATTACTGAAAAGCAGCTCGACCATCCCGATAATCAAACTATCGTGCTGGCGAATGAAAAGTGGCACGCCGGCGTAATCGGTGTTGTTGCCTCCAGAATTGTCGATAGATTTTATCGCCCCACGATTATCATCAACTCCGATACAACAGTTTGCCATGGCTCAGCCCGTTCAATACCAGACTTCGATATACTAAAAGCTATAAAGTCATGCCGCAAATGGCTCACTGGTTTCGGCGGGCACGAAATGGCGGCAGGTATTTCCATCGCCCGGGAAAACATTCCGGAATTTTCAGCCGAATTCGAGGCCTATGCACAACAGAATCTGGCAAGTCATAACACTACCGCCAGGCTCCACATAGATTCGTTTGCCGCATTGAATCAACTCAAAATGCCGGTCGTAACCGAGTTGTCAAGGCTTGGTCCATTCGGTACAGGAAACCCCAGGCCGGTGTTCGCAACGAAAGGCCTGAGGCTCGCCGCTTCGCCCCGAAGGGTCGGAAGCCGCGGTGAACATCTGCAGTTTGCGGTCTCCGACAATACCGCCTCCATCCGGTGCATCGGTTTCGGGCTCGGTAAATACGAAAAGAAACTCGTTGAAAAAGATTTCTTCGACCTGGCTTACGAGCCAGCTATAAACAACTTTAATGCATCCAGCAGTGTTCAGCTTGTCGTCTCGGATATCCGGTTCGAATAACCAATATGACGTTTAAACAACTCCTGGCACTGGTCGCTTCACAAAAGGGCTTCTCTGTTCGAGTTGACTCCAGGCTTGTCGAGTCCGGTGATGTTTTTGTCGCCTTAAAAGGCACTACGTTCGACGGGCACGACTTTATCAAGCAGTCCCTTGACGCCGGTGCCAAATTCATTGTTGCAGAAAGAGCGGCCGGTCAAAAAGATGAAAAAATAATAATTGTCGATAACTCGAGTATAGCAGCGGGCGAACTCGCACAGGCATGCCGTGGCAGGCCCGGTGCAGGATTAACAAACCTGGCCGTGACCGGTACAAACGGTAAAACCACAGTCGCATTTCTGGTTCGTTCCGCCATCGAAAACACCGGTAAAAAGTGCGGCCTTATCAGCACAGTTCTCCAGCATACCTGCCGTGATGAATACAAGGCTGAGCTGACTACGCCGGATGCGGTTACTATTGCGAAAAGGCAGGCAGAAATGCTCGCAGCGGGTGCCGAATATATGGTAATTGAAGCCAGCAGTCATTCACTGAAGCAAAACCGTCTTGCGGGCATCGAGTTCAGGGCGGCCGCCTTTACAAACCTGACAAGCGAACACCTCGATTACCACAAGAGTGAGGAAAAGTACCTGGCTGCGAAGACAAAACTATTTAAGAGCCTTTCGCCAAACGCCGTCGCCGTCCTCAACAAACAATCCGGACACTGCGAATCAATTGCGAAGTCCACAAACGCCAATATCATCCGGTACGCCGTCGATGAGCCTGCGGATTTAACCGCAGAAATCCAGTCAATGGACATAAGCGGGACGTCACTGTCTGTAAGATACGGCGGCAGGTCCGTCGAGCTAAAAACAGCTCTCTTCGGCAGATTCAATGTCAGCAATATCCTTGCAGCGGCTGGATTGTGCCTGGCTGCAGGCTTCAGTCTGGAAGAGACCTCAATCGGTCTCGGCAGGCTAAAAGTAGTTCCCGGAAGATTGCATCCAATCCGGACACACACAGATTTTTCCGTTCTCGTGGATTATGCTCATACCGAAGACGCCCTGAAAAATGTTCTCTCCGGGCTAAAAGCATTTTGCAAAGGCAATCTTACGGTTGTATTCGGCTGCGGGGGCGACCGCGACAAATCCAAAAGAGCAAAGATGGCAGAAGTCGCCGAAAAATTTGCCGACAAAGTAATAGTTACAAGCGACAACCCGAGGACAGAAGACCCCGAATTCATAATAGGACAGATAATAACCGGCTTTGCAAGTCCCGCTGTAGATACAATTCTGGTTGAGCCCGACCGCAGAAAGGCTATACAACTGGCAATCAAAACCGCCGAAAAAGATGACATCATAGTCATAGCCGGCAAAGGCCACGAAACCGAGCAGGTAATCGGAACAAAAAGGTTCGATTTTAATGACATGCAGGTTGTTGAGAAATGCTTCAGGGAGCAAAACAGGAAGAACAACCGCGACCATTACTGACCTTTGCATTTCTAAAAGAATGAACCTGTTATACCCTTTAGGGTAATAAGTTGCGCGTTTAGTTTTTGTAATTAATTATCAGTAAGCCGCTTATGGTGCATTAAAGCGCAATTATTAAACGAGATTGGTATTATAAGTGATAATCACGCACTTTGACCCGACAGGGTTTTGCCGACATCTCTTATAAGAATAAGCCGGTGTGTGCCTGGAGTTGGGATTACCGGGCCTGTTCTATTGTTTATGCAGAGGTTAACAAAAGAAAAGATTGATTATTTTTAAACCATATAGTACTATGTGCGTATATAATCACATAGTCATTTAATGAGGGCAAATTATGTTAAGTAAGAAAAAACAATTATTGTTCGAAAAGCAGGCAGAGGTCGTCAAAGCAATAGCACATCCTTTAAGGATAGCTATCCTGGATTTTCTTAACAATGGTGAGCAGTGTGTTTGTGGTATCGCACAGCACCTTGGTTCAGGGAGGTCCAATATTTCTCGCCACCTTTCGGTGATGGCAGGTGCAGGTGTTTTGGATCACCGCAAAGAAGGGCTGAAGGTTATCTACACTCTTAAGACCCCCTGTATCCTTGAATTGCTCTCATGTGTCACTAATGTTTTGAAGTCTAAGTCTAAAGAAAACGAAAGGCTGCTCAAAGCTTTATGAGCGAGGATGTTTTGATGGACTGGAAATCCGAATGGAAAAAGCTGTTACTCATCGCCGTGATATTCTCGGCTTGTTTTTACTTGCCCATCGGTAGAGATAGATTTGATAACGCAGTAATGGAATCGCTGCATCTGCTAAGGTGTTATGCCCAGGAACATGTGCTGCTTTGCCTGGTTCCTGCTTTTTTCATAGCCGGGGCGATTTCTGTTTTCGTCAGCCAGGCGTCCGTGATGAAATATCTCGGTGCCAAAGCCAACAAGGTGTTGGCTTATGGCGTCGCAAGTGTCTCCGGGACGATTCTGGCGGTTTGCTCCTGTACGGTTTTGCCTTTATTTGCGGGTATATATAAAATGGGGGCTGGTCTTGGGCCTGCAACCGCTTTTTTGTATTCCGGTCCTGCTATCAATGTTCTGGCAATAATCCTGACCGCTCGGGTGCTTGGCCTTGAGTTAGGAATAGCCCGTGCCGCAGGAGCAGTCCTGTTTAGTATTGTCATCGGCCTTGTTATGCATCTGATTTACCGTAAAGAAGAAGTCCGAAAAGCTAATAATCAAACAGCAATACCGGATACAGTCCCGCAAAAATCACTTACGCAAACGGGCGTTTATTTTGCAAGTATGGTCGGGATTTTGGTATTCGCCAACTGGGGCAAATCGACAACTGATACCGGTTTGTGGTTTCAAATCTATTCTGCCAGATGGATTGTAACAGCGTGTTTCGCAACAGTGTTGTTTCTTGTTCTGATAAGCTGGTTTAAGAAAGCCGAGCTTGGACAATGGGTTGGAGCAAGCTGGGGGTTTGCAAAACAAATTTTGCCGCTTTTGTTTTTTGGTGTATTAATTGCGGGATTCCTTCTGGGTCGGCCTGACAGTGAAGGTATTATTCCATCCGCCTGGGTAGCAAAAGCAGTCGGTGGTAATTCAATACGGGCTAACCTGTTTGCGTCTGTAGCCGGTGCATTTATGTACTTTGCGACACTTACTGAAGTACCGATCTTGCAGGGTCTTATAGGTGCTGGTATGGGTAAAGGCCCCGCTTTGGCATTGCTTTTGGCCGGGCCTGCTCTGTCACTGCCCAATATGCTGGTTATACGCTCGGTTATGGGTACTAAAAAAACTGTTGTATTTGTTCTGCTGGTGATTGTTATGGCTGCTATTTCAGGAATTATCTTTGGCACGTTGTTCGGAGGATAATTACAAAAATGAGTAATAACTCAGAAACGGGTAGCAGCAAAAGAAACAAGGGACTCGGTATCTTCGAGAAATACCTGACGTTATGGGTAATCCTGTGCATCGCCGGGGGCATTGTTCTGGGCAAAATCGCCCCTGGTTTTGCCAAGACCCTTGACGGCCTGGCTATATATGTGGGCCGGGCTCCCGTTGTATCGATTCCGATAGCCGTATGCCTCTTCTTTATGATGTACCCTATTATGGTAAAGATTGACTTTGCTGAGGTACTAAAGGCCGGCAAACGCATCAAGCCCGTTGGATTGACATTATTTGTTAACTGGGCCATCAAGCCATTTACAATGTATCTGATATCGCTGTTTTTTCTTGGCACGCTGTTCTACGGCCTGATTGGACCTGATGCGGTTGACCTGGTCAAAATGCCTTTTGCCCTTGACCTACCCGTAGGAGCAACTCATGGTGCAGGCCAGGTCGTTCTTGTCAACGGCATTAAGATGCTTCAGGTTCCTCTCTGGCGAAGTTATTTGGCGGGTTGTGTCCTGCTCGGCATCGCTCCCTGCACAGCTATGGTTTTGGTTTGGGGATACCTTGCCAGGGGCAATGATGGTCTCACTCTCGTAATGGTGGCTATAAACTCACTGACAATGCTTTTGCTTTACGGAGTTCTTGGTGGTTTCTTATTAGGGGTCGGAAGACTCCCGGTACCCTGGCAGGCACTGTTGTTATCAATTTCTATTTATGTGGCTTTGCCGTTAGTCGCAGGATTCTTATCGCGAAAGTGGCTCATTGCCGTTAAAGGCAAGCAGTGGTTCGAGGAAAAATTTCTGCATGTACTGATTCCCATAACAATTATTGCATTACTGGTAACCCTGCTGCTGCTGTTTAGTTTTAAGGGAGGGGTGATTCTTTCCAACCCATTAACAATTTTGTGGATTGCAATTCCGCTGTTCATCCAAACAAATGTGATATTTTGGCTTGGCTATGGTCTTGCTAAATTGTTGAAGCTGCAATACCGCGATGCTGCTCCTGCTGCTATGATTGGAGCATCAAATCATTTTGAGGTCGCTATTGCCACATCTACAATGCTGTTTGGCTTATCCTCTGGTGCGGCCCTGGCTACCGTTGTCGGAGTGCTTATAGAAGTTCCTGTTATGCTGATGCTTGTCCGTATATGCCTTAAAACACAAAAATGGTTCGGAACGGTTCGAGATGAAAAGTTTGATGTTGAAAAGAGGGCTATTTGAAAAGTTTTACAGAAGGGTTCAACAATGATTAAATTACAGGTTTTAGGAACCGGCTGTCCCAAGTGCAAAAAGTTAACTGAAAACACCGAAATTGCTGCTAAGGCATTAGGCATTGAATATGAGATTCAAAAGGTAACTGATATCAATGAAATTATGAAGATGGGCGCAATGATGACCCCGGCTCTTGCTGTCGATGGTCAGGTTAAAATTGTAGGCAAAGTACCTTCACAAGATGAAATTAAGAATTTGTTAAAGTAAATTTCTATGAGAGATTAGAAAATGAAAGAACAAGAAAAATCAAATGAGTGCAGTTCTGGACCTATGTTGATATTTGCTTGCTCTGGTGCTGCTGATGTTGGCGAGATTGCTGACTTGACTGCTCGCAAGTTAAATAAGGAAGGCTTGGGAAAGATGTTCTGTCTGGCGGGCATTGGAGGGTGCGTAGAAGGTATTATGAAAAACACCGGAGCTGCCAGTGAGCTAGTAGCTATTGATGGTTGTCCTTTGGATTGTGCAAAAAAAACACTCGAACGAGGCAATTTCAAGCAGTTTATGCACATGAGATTAACTGATATGGAGCTGGAAAAGGGTAAGTTGGCAGTTACGGATGAGAATAGCAAGGAAGTCACGGAGGCTGTTCGTGCTCACCTTGGTACTGATTAGGAGGCAAAAATGAAAATAAAACGAATTTTCACCATCGTCTTACTTGTCTTCGTTGTGGGCAGTGTCGCTTATATGATAGGCAGAAAGCAAAACACCGAATCTTCTCAAATTCCAGACAGCCCGGCAAGTGTTCCGCGAGGACAACCGGTCACGTCAGGTGAACCTTCTGTTGCTCAACAAAATGAACCAGATTCTTCCACAAACGCTGCCGCAAATGACCCTCAGAGCATCCAACTGATCGTCTATTATTTTCATGGTGATATGAGGTGCCCTACCTGTCACAAGCTGGAAAAATATGCCAAAGAGGCATTGGATACTTATTTTGCCGATGAAATTGCCTCAAAGAAGATCATATGGAAGGTGATCAATGTCGACAGAACTGAAAACAGCCATTTTATTCAGGATTACAAACTGGTTACTAAGTCGGTTGTGCTCTCTGAAGTCGCGGATGGCAAAGAAGCCGGGTGGAAAAACCTGGATCAGATCTGGCAAAGAGTAAGCGACAAAGACGGCTATCTGGAGTATATCCGTGAGAGCGTTCTACAGAGTCTTAAGGAAAAAGATTCATGAATGACTTTTTAATTGCTTCAGCAAGTGCCCTATGGCTCGGAATACTTACTTCAATCAGCCCCTGCCCACTAGCCACTAATATCGCTGCGATTTCTTTTGTTGGTCGCAAGGTTAACAGGCCTGGCTATGTCTTGTGTACTGGTGTTCTATATACGATAGGCAGAACCATTACTTATATTGTACTTGGGATTATCCTGGTCAACGCTCTGCTGTCAATGCCGGCCGTATCCTGTTGGCTGCAAAAGTACATGCACAAACTGCTTGGACCTGTATTAATTCTGGTTGCCATGATGCTGCTTGATATGCTGCGATTCACCACCAAAGGAAACATTCTCGGCCAGTGGTGCCAGCAACGAGCAGAAAAATTTGGCCTTGGAGGAGCTTTATTCCTTGGGCTTATATTCGCATTGTCGTTCTGTCCCGTTTCTGCTGCCTTGTTTTTTGGAACTCTCATACCGCTGTCGGTAAAGCATTCATCGGGTATTATATTGCCTCTTATCTATGGCATCGGAACAGCACTGCCAGTTTTTGTCTTTGGCATACTTGTAGCATTTAGTGCCGGGGCGATGGCCAAAGCCTTTCACAAAGTCAGCCAGTTTGAACTCTGGGGCCGTCGTACAACTGGACTCGCTTTTCTTCTAATTGGTATTTATTTCACCTTAGCTTACACAATAGGTATGAAAAGTTAATCAAATTATCAAGGTTGTCTATCCCCCTGCCTATTGTCTATACAATGGATAGGGGTATACTCCAGTCAGTTCATTACTTCAAAATCCTTGACCATTTAATAAATTCTGGCATAATTTTGCTTTATCGACAAGTAATACCAATCTCGTTTAATAATTGCGTTTTAATGCACCATAAGCGGCTTACTGATAATTAATTACAAAAACTAAACGCGCAACGTATTACCCTAAAGGGTATAATTGCCATACCGGAATTACAGAACAGCTTTATCGAGAGCCAGGATGAATTCGTTTTTGACAGCAGATTTGGCCGGAATAATAAAAGCCCGTCTCGATATGCGATACCGACCGCTCGAGTTTTGTAATGGTAAAAAAGCAAGTATAAAACGGGTTTTCACGGGTATAAGCGTTGATTCGCGGACAGTCAGACCAGGCGACTGCTTCTTTGCCATCGAAGGTGAGCGGCTGGATGGCCATCAGTTCGTTTGGGACGCTGTTGCAAACGGCGCCGTCTGCTGCGTAGTGCAAAAGGACAAGCAGCTTGATAATATAAAAGAAACAGCCCTGCTCAGGGTTTCGGATACAACCAGGGCCCTGGGTAAGTTTGCCGGCCACTACCGCCGAAAACACGATTTCAAATGCGTTGCAATAACCGGCTCAGTCGGCAAAACAACTACCAGAAGGATTGTAAGCTACGTTCTGGCTGACAAATTCCGGTTAACTGAAGCACCAAAGAACTTTAATAATCAGATAGGTGTGCCATTAACCCTGCTGAAAGCAAATCCCGATGACGAGATTATCGTTGCCGAGCTGGGCGCAAACAAACCCGGCGAGATTGAATATCTCAGTTTGGTCGTCGAACCAGATATCGCTCTGATAACCAACGCAAAACCCTCCCATCTGCGGGGCCTTGCGAACCTGCAGACTATCATAAACGAAAAAGCAGCCATAGCCTCACATTTGAGGCCGAACGGTGTTCTTTTCGCAGATGCAAATTGCAGCAAACTCCTTCAGGCCTGCCGCACCTATAATATCGAACCGGTTACTTTCGGCACCACCGCCCAAAGTGACATTAACGCCGCCGATATTGCCTGCAGTGCATCAGCAAGCACATTTACTATCGAAGGAAAGCAGCTCTTTCTGCCGCTGCCGGGCTTCGGCAACGTTGAAAACGCCGTCGCAGCCTGGGCAATCTGTCAACACCTTGGCGTAACAATCGATGAATTTGCCCGCCGATTAAAAACCACCCTTCCTATATCAATGCGAAATGAGCTGCTCGAAGTAGGCCAACTCACAATACTCAACGATTGCTATAACGCCAACCCCGCCTCGATGCAGAATGCCCTCGATACACTGACCCGGCTCGAACGCAAGCCGGGCAGCCGGCTGGTATTTATCTGCGGTGCAATGGCTGAATTAGGCGGTCAATCCGAAAAGCTGCACGCCGAACTCGGCAGGCAGATTGCTCGCGCAGAGATTGACCTGCTTGTGGCAATCGGTGAGTCGTCAGAAATCGTAACTCGCTCAGCCATAAATAGTGCCGAGCACATTCTGCAGGTGCATATCTTCGCCGATGTCGATTCAGCTTGCAATGAGCTGCATAATTTTATACAAAATGCCGATATAATTCTCGTAAAGGGTTCAAGAGAGGCCCGGCTCGAATCAGCCGTAGAGAAATTAAAAGAGCTTTTCTTACCTGCTGTAACTGGCAAGTCACAACACGGCGAGTAACGGCACACGTCCTTAGTGCAAAAAGCTGTTACCGGATATTCATACGAGACGCAATTAAATGATATATCATCTGCTATGGTACCTTCGTGAAGTATTTACCCATCGGTTGGGATTCTACGCCTATCAGAATGTGATGTTTCGCTCTGTGGCCGCTCTGCTTACCGGCTTTCTGATCGCATTTCTGCTCGGGCCGCCGATTATCCGATGGCTGATGAAAAAAAAGATAGGCGACCGACCCGAATTTCACCACGCCAGACTCAATGAGCTGACAAAAGCCAAAGTCAATACCCCTACTATGGGAGGGCTGATTATCATCATTGCCACTCTCGCCGCAACTTTGCTCTGGGCAAAACTTTACAACCCCTTCGTACAGAAGGCTGTTATACTAGTCCTTTGGTTTTCGGCGCTCGGCGGCACCGACGACTGGTTGAAACTCACTGCAAAGACAAAACATCGAAGCAGAGACGGACTTAAAGTCTGGGAGAAACTCATTTTTCAGTTTGGCGGGGCGGTCCTTATCGCTTCATTTCTCTATAATGACTTCATTAACATCCCCGATGCTCGAAAATTCTGGCCTCCATTTTACGGCCACCCAATTCCGATGCAGAACTGGATGTTCGTCATCATCGCAATTTTTTACATCTCTGCAACAAGCAATGCCGTCAATCTGACCGACGGGATGGATGGTCTCGCCGCCGGCTGCACGGGTATGGTCGCTGTTGTTCTCGCCATTTTGTGCTACGTCGCAAGTGAATCTATGGGCGCTGCATCGCCTGTTACCTGGGCAAGGTACCTGCTGCTGCCCGCCATCCCGCATGCCGGAGAGCTAAGCATCTTCTATGCCGCCATTGTCGGTGCGGTGCTCGGTTTCCTCTGGTACAACTGTCATCCCGCTCAGACCTTTATGGGCGATGTCGGCTCACTCCCGCTCGGCGCCGCTATGGGGTACGGAGCACTTGTTACGAGGAATGAAATCCTGCTTTTGATTATCGGAGGCGTTTTTGTCATCGAGCTTATCAGCGTTATCCTTCAAATCGGATACTTCAGATATACCAATGGCAGGAGACTGTTTAAGTGTGCTCCTATACATCACCACTTTCACCTGTCGGGCTGGTCCGAGCCGCAGGTCGTTGTTCGATTCTGGCTTCTCGCAGCCGCCTTTGCCGCTATAGCCATGGCAACACTAAAAATCCGCTGAAAGATACAGCGGCGCGTGGGAAAATCTTCCGGTTCGTACCCTTCAGGGTATAATAAGGATTTTTACTGATGGTTGTGATTGGAATGAATCTGAACGTTTTTCCTGTAATCCTGCGGCTGTTTGCGCCAGAACTTATTCAGCCTGCGCTGGGCTATAAAAATCTTAACGGCTGTAATAGCGCAACCTGCGCCTGCCGCAAAAAACACCATTGCCGCCAGAAGTGCAAACAACTCAGGCAGTGCGATTATCAAGACACCGAAGCCGATTAAAAGCAGCCCCAGTATAAATATCCCCGTCGCTATGGGCCGGGACGCTCGTGAAAATATGTTCGTATAAGAGCGAAAGACCATTTTGCCGAAAGGTAATAAAACCTGTTACACCAAATAAAATCGTTATTCTTCAGCCTGTTTATACCAAGTTATCACTATTGCGGACTCTTTTATAAAGAAAAAACGGGCCCGTCAGCCGGGCCCGTTTTGCGAATCAATCTGTTAATACATCTGTCCGCCGGGCATACCCGCACCGGCATCCGCCTTTTCCTTGTCTTGCGGTATATCACTTACAATCGCATCTGTGGTTAGCAGCAGTGAAGCTATCGAAGAGCCGTTCTGCAGCGCAGCCCGCTCGACCTTCGTCGGCACAATCACGCCAAAATCTATCAGGTCTCCGTACTCTTTGCGAATGGCATCGTAGCCGAAATTCTGCTCCTTGCTCTCGATAACACGCTGGGCCACGATAGAGCCGTCCAGGCCGGCGTTCTTGGCTATCTGCTTTATCGGGGCAAGCACCGCGCGTCTGATAATGTCGAGTCCTGTTTTTTCATCACCGACCGCCTTGAGTTTGTCCAGAGACGGCAAAGCCCGCAGCATTGCCACACCGCCGCCGGGTAAAATCCCTTCCTCTACCGCAGCTCTGCAGGCATGCAGTGCATCTTCAACCCGCGCCTTTTTCTCTTTCATCTCAGCTTCCGTAGCTGCACCGACATTAATCTGGGCAACTCCGCCGGAAAGTTTTGCCAGGCGTTCCTGGAGCTTTTCGGTATCATAATCGCTCGTCGAGGCCTCAATCTCTCTTTTAATTTGTTCAATCCTGCCTTTGATGTCACTCGTGTTGCCGCCACCTTCGATAATCGTTGTCGTATCCTTATCTATCGTTACGCGCTTGGCGCGACCAAGCTGCTTTATATCGATATTCTCGAGCTTAGTACCCAAATCCTCGAAGACCGCTTCGCCGCCGGTCAACATTGCAATATCGCCGAGCATTGCCTTTCGACGGTCGCCGAAGCCGGGCGCCTTTACTGCCGCCGCCTGAAGAACTCCGCGCAGCTTATTGACTACGAGCGTCGCAAGTGCCTCGCCCTCGATGTCCTCTGCTATAACCAACAATGGGTTACCCTGCTTGGCAATTTTTTCCAGAAGCGGTACGAGTGATTTCACCGAGCTTATTTTCTTTTCATAAATCAAAATATAAGGCTTCTCGAGCACCACCGTCATACTTTCCGGCTTGTTGACAAAGTGCGGGCTCAGATACCCTCTGTCAAACTGCATTCCCTCAACCAAATCGACAGTAGTCTCAAGCGATTGGCCTTCTTCGACGGCTATGACGCCGTCTTTGCCGACTTTGTCCATCGCCTCTGCAAGCTTTTTGCCTATCTCGGCGTCCTGATTCGCCGAGCACGTTGCAACCTGCTCTATTTGTCTGCTCGACTCAATCATAATGCTCATATCGTGAAGTTTGCTGACAATTTTTTCCACGCCCATATCGATTCCACGCTTGACCTGAAGAGGATTTGCTCCCGCGGTGATGTTCTTCAAACCCTCGTTGAAGATACTCTCAGCAAAAATCGTTGCCGTGGTAGTTCCGTCTCCGGCTATCGAGGATGTCTTCGATGCAACTTCCTTGACCATCTGGGCTCCCATGTTTTCATTCGCATCCTCAAGCTCAATTTCCTTCGCTACCGTAACGCCGTCTTTTGTTACCGTCGGCGAGCCGTACGATTTTTCAAGCACAACGTTTCGACCGCAAGGCCCCAGTGTTATTTTGACCGCATCGGCCAGCTTCTTAACGCCGGAGCGAATGGCGTCTCGTGCTTGTGTACCAAACGCTATCTTTTTAGCTGCCATACCTGTTTCTCCTTCCAATCAATCACAAATTTGTTATTACCGGTTGCAAATTTTTCTTGCGCCTGCAATTATTCAACTACCGCCAGTATATCGCTTTCATCCATAATCATATAATCTTTGTCGTCCGCCTTTATTTCTGTGCCGGCGTAACTCGTGAAAATAACGACGTCTCCGGTTTTTACCTGGACCTTCGTTACCGTGCCGTCCTCCAGCGTCTTACCCTTACCAACCGCTTTTACCTTGCCTTTCTGCGGTTTCTCATTCGCCGTATCCGGCAAAACTATTCCCCCAGCCGTTTTCTTTTCGGCTTTAAGACGCTCAACCAATACCCTATCTGCCAGTGGTCGTATCTTCATCTTTTTCCTTTCTCCTTTCAAAACTTTTGCCAGTAAAATAACTTTGACTACAACTATTCAGCAAAAATATTGCTGTTGTACTTCTTCATAAAAAGACGATTCAGTTGAAGCCTCAATATCTCCATGTCCACGGGCTTATTAAGCACACTGAATACGTTCAGCTCCAGAGCTTTGTCAAGCAGTGCCTTGCTTGCCTCCGTCGTAAGCAATATACAGGGCATCGAAGGATTGTGTATCTTTATAATACGCACTGTGGCCAGCTCGCTCGACTTCTCAGAATCCATATCAACAATCGCAGTGTGAATCCTGCGGTGCTCCAGAATCTCTATAAAGTCATCTGCGTTCTCAGCTACCATAAGATTTACTCCGCGAGGCCGAAACAAAGATTCCAGCGCTCTCGGCCACGCCCAGCACGCCTCGCTCGCCAGCAGGTTCACCTCTTCAGTTTTTGATAGATTGCCCGTCATAACTACACGCTTATGTGCAAAAAACGTGCCAGATAAATCCCCCTTCTCAGCTTTACTGCCTTAACTCGTTTAAGAGCAACAAGTTAAGTTCAAAGCACACTCACACGCAATACCACAAACGGTGTATCTGAGATACCTGACGACTGCCAGGCTGGCAGGCCGATGCTGACTGTATAATTTCAGGAATGAAACATACTTGCCTGCTGCAGGCCAAATCCGCAGCTTCAGCCTTTTTCGTAAATTTTCATCCGGGGATTACCATCACGAAGCTGAACAATTTTCGGCGGCCAAACGTAATATAAATGTTCGTATCAAGTACGGCTTTTTAACGGGCTGAGGTTGCTCTGAGTTTTCTTCTCCCTCTTCACCTCAGCCTTTTTTCTTATTGCTCTGGTTTAACCTTTTCCGCCTTCGGCGGATTCGCCTGTTCTGCCATTCAACTGTTCTAATCACCTGTTCGCCTGTGCTACTGCTCACCTGCTCTGTTGGCCGAAGGCCAACGGAGCCGGCGGGATTCTGAGACAACGTCAGGCCCCGGCTGCGCCGGTGTCAAACCCGCGTACTGACGCTGCCGCGTCAGGCGTGTTCTCATCCCACCCTAACGGAGAGGGCGGGATTCGAACCCGCGGTACGGAAATCCGTACACTGCCTTTCCAAGGCAGCTCCTTCAGCCACTCGGACACCTCTCCACAAAAACCATAGCATAATCTCTCAAACCCTTTTCTTCAACTTTTAACTTTTACACCAAACACCAGAATCATATAATAATCAGTAACACTCTATCGGTAAAACTCTCAAGACCACAAAAAATGATTGAAACCCAGCACCTGTGGCCTCGACCAACTCGTAAATAAAAAATGCCATTCTTAATTTGAAAGGGTTCGAAAATGAGAGGATTAAAAATCGTTCTATGGATAGCTGCTGTTCTCTGCCTCCTGTCGGTATTCGGATTGTTTTTACCAATGTCGGCCTGGCAGAAAATGACCGAATTCTTCGGCGTCGGCTCTCTGCCGGATTCCCCGCTGTTGTTATATATAGCCCGGCTGCTATCTGCTACCTATGCAGGGGTGGGAGTCTTTTTCGTAATCCTTGCACTCAATCCTGAAAAATACGGGACACTGGTGCTCTTCTCAGCCATCGCTTCAATCGCTCTTGGTATAGCTTGTGCGCTTACCGGCCTGGCGGTCAAAATGCCAAATCTCTGGTTCCTCAGCGATGCCTTAAGTGCCATAATTCTTGGCATCTTAATCCTCGTATTTTATCATCGGGCACAGCATATGCGATAGTCGGCCTGAAACTCTATAAACGTTTCAGCCGAATGTCCTTAAACTTCACCTTCATCCCCTTATCGTGTATCTGCAGGCCGATGGCTCCCTGTTTCAGGCTGTCTTTGAAGTTGTCTGTAAACTCCGATGCGCACTTGCCGTTGATGAAGAATTGAAAATTGTTGCCGCGTGCTATGATATGGATTTCGTTCCATTGATGCTTATTTATATCTTTCTTGGCCAGCGCATTGTCAATCTTGGTGTAATGCGTTTTGCCATCGGCATCGATGATTAGCCGTTTACCGCGCTTACACGGGTATTCCCTGCGTTTTGCGAAATGAAAGTCCCATGCTCCGAGTATACCAGGGCCGATTCCGAGATGTCCGAGGTCTGCATGGTAGCCTTCGAATGGGCGTTTGCCGGTAGTATCGGGCAGGCTTCGGATTTCGACGCCTGTGTTGCCCTTCTCCGGCAAACAATAGCTTAGTTTAAGCTCGAAGTCCCTGAGCATATCGTCTTTGTAAACAAGGTAAGACAATCTATTTTCGGAGCCTGCGCCGAGAATTACTCCGTTGGTTACGGACCAGTCGCCAGAGCTGTCCTTCGGGACGGCGTGCCAGCCCGCAAGGGTTTTGCCGTCGAAGATGGAAACAAAGCCGGCTTTATCTTCAGCATTCGGCACGGTACACGAAGGCAAGATGAAGAGTGCCAACAAGACAAAAAAAGAGTAAATCAACTTTTGTGTGTGCATTTCAGTATTCTCCGCAATTCATTTGTTCTAAACCTAATTATTCACCAAACGCTACCCGCTAAACGTTATCTTCTGCACCGCTGCGCCTGGCTGAAAAAAACTGCCGCAGCAATTCACCGCACTCGTGAGCCAATAGCCCGCCTGCAGTTTCAACCCTGTGATTAAGCCTGTCGTCCTGAACGATATTATACAAACTCCCGCACGCACCGGCCTTCGGGTCTTCGCAGCCAAAAACCAGCCTGTCAATCCTCGCCAGCACCAGCGCGCCAGCACACATACAGCACGGCTCCAGAGTAACATATACCGTACAGCCGGCCAACCGCCAGGTGTCCAGGGCCGCCGCCGCCTGGGTCAGTGCAATTATCTCTGCGTGAGCCGTCGGGTCATTCAGAAGCTCACGCTGATTACAAGCTTTGCCGATTATTTTACTGTCACATACAATCACCGCCCCTATCGGAACGTCACCATCGTCCTCGGCCTTTCGAGCCTGCTCAATGGCAAGTTGCATAAATTGCCTGTCGCCATCGTGTTCGTTCATTGTTTTTTTATCCATACCGATTTACAATCCAGCTTCCTGTCTTGCCTGTCGATTACAGGTGTTTCTACTTAACACCTGAAGGCAGCTCTATACCGCTGCGGCCTTCAGCTTGACGATAATCTGCTATTATTTTCACCGCTTCTTCGGGTTTATCGACCATAGTAAAAACATCGATATCTTCCGGCGAAATATAACCCCGCTCAGCGAGCATTTTATTTTTTATCCACTCGACAAGCCCGCCCCAGTAATCGCTGCCCATCAATACTACCGGAAAAGATGCCTGCTTCAGCGTTTGTATCAGTACGAGTGACTCGAAAAACTCATCCATCGTTCCGAATCCGCCCGGTAGCACAACGAAGCCGTGGGCATATTTCAGGAACATCACCTTGCGGCAGAAAAAATACCTGAAGTGGAGCGAAATATTCTGATATTCATTCGGCTTCTGCTCGAGAGGAAGCACGATGTTTAACCCGATGCTCTTGCCGCCGGCCTCAGCCGCTCCTTTATTTGCGGCTTCCATCACTCCATCTCCACCGCCCGTTATCACGGCAAATCCCGCTTCTGCAAGTTTATAGGCCGTCATCTCCGCCAGCTTGTAACTTGCATCGCCCGGCTTTACTCTGGCAGAACCAAACACCGACACCGCCGGCCCTACGCCGCCAAGCTCTTCGAATCCCTCCGTAAATTCCGCCATTATGCGGAATATCCGCCAGATATCCTGTACAGGTTTCTGTGAAAAATCCATATCGGAACACTCCATTAAATTATCAATTCCAAGATAGTTTTTACCACAACTTCGGCCTGTTCGCCGAGGGACAATGACCGGCGACAACGCATCCTGCACAATCCGGCCTGCGAGACTTGCAGATGCTGCGGCCATGAAATATCAAAAGGTGGCTGAACCTCGTCCACTCACTCCGCGGCACTATTTCCATCAAATCGAACTCCAGCTTCACCGCATCTTTATTCTCACTCAATCCCAGCCGCCGTGACAGCCGTATCACGTGCGTATCACAAGCAACAGCCGGTTTCCCAAAGGCGTTGCCGAGAACTACATTCGCCGTCTTTCTGCCGACGCCGGGCAGCTTGACCATCTCTGCGAGATTGTCCGGCACCTTACCGCTGTAATCCTGAACAATCCTGTTACAGGCCGCCTTGATGTTTTTTGCCTTATTGCGATAGAAACCCGTACTTTTTATGTCCTGTTCAATCTCGCTTATTTCCTTATCCGCCCAATCCGCCGCCGTCCTGTATTTCTTAAACAAATCCTGCGTAACTATATTAACACGTACATCGGTGCACTGCGCAGAAAGTACCGTCGCTATCAGCAGCTCCAGCGTACTATTAAACTTAAGCGCAGTTTTAGCTTCCGGATAAGTCTTTTTCAATATCGGCAGTATCTTTTTAACGCGTTTTTCAGCAATGTGTTTGTCCACTTTGATATTCGATTTGTTTTGCGACTTCTTCGCCGGCATAGCTGCTATTTTGCCCCCAGTTTCTTTAAGCTCTCTTTCAAATCATCGCCGAAATCCTTCCCTCGCCAGCGAAGCGTTTTGTTTTCACCCGGCAGATGCAGGATAGTAACCGGCACACCCGGTTCTTTATAAACCTCTTTCAATGCCCTGGTCGCCGGCCTGTCCCGCTGCGTAGTATCCGCCTTTACAGCCAGAACGTTTTTTTTATCTATCAATCCTGCTATATCGTCCCGCTGATAGACAAACTTATCTACCACCTTGCAGCTCAGACACCACTCGGCCGTAAAATCAATCAGTACCGCCCGTCCTTCCCGCTGCGCCTGCTGTATCGACTGTGAGTCATAATCCTGCCAGTCTATTTTGTCCTGTTTTGCCCCCAGCAGATAGAAGCCCGCCAGGACCGTCAGCCCCACCGCTGCGGCCCGTACAATCCACTTTTTAACTAATGCTGTATTATAACCGACCCACGCTCCCCACATCCATATACTAAAGCTCACTGCCACTGCGAAATAGAGCACCGACATCCGCATTTTTACCGGCAGCGCACCGGCGAGCCACACCGCTATTATCAAAAGCAAAAATCCCAACCCCTGCTTGAACAATGCCATCCATCTGCCGGGTTTCGGAAGCCTCTCCAGCAGCCCCGGCATACTTGTCAGCACAGCGTACGGCGCCGCCATCCCGACCCCGATTGTCATTATCGCCGCCGTCGCCGGAATCCAGTGCTGCCCCTGTGCCCAGGCGAACACAGCCGCCAGAATCGCAAAACTGCACGGCGTGCTCAATACCGCCGCCAGAAATCCCGTTCCCACCGTACCTGCGTAACCATTTCCGCCGCCACCCGCTTTCGATGACACCGATGACGGCAGTGCGAAATCCACCACACCAAACATAAACATTGCAAGTCCGACGAGCAAAACGCTCATCACGCCGACAAAAACCGGATTACGAAACTGGTCACCCCACTGAAGAACCGTTCCGTAGAAGAGTTGCAATACGATATTTGTCCCTGCCAGGGCAGCAAAGAACAGCAGAATACCCGCGCAGAACGCCAGCCCCGACATTATCGCTTTGCCTTTGCTGTCTGCCGCCTGCGAGGCGAGCCGCATCACAATTATCGGCAGCACCGGCCAGACACACGGCATTATATTGAGCGACAGTCCCGCAACTGCCGCAAGAAGCAAGGCACCAAAAAGCGAATAATCAGTCCACCTGTTCCCTGTCCCTCGCCCCTGCTCTGTTATAGATTTTACTTGTTCTACCTCATCGCTTTTCTGCTTTCCTTCAACAAGTTTTGCCTTCACCAATACCCGCTCTGTCCCCACATCAATCTTTGTCTCTATTATAAGGTCACTTATTATCCTGCACTGCTCGGCCGAACAATAAGCGCCCTCGATACTGACCCCCGCATCTGCTCGGGTATCTTCTATATCTCCGCCGTCCTTGATTTCAAACGGCAGATAAACCTCAAAACTGCCGCTGTGAACATCGAGCCGCTTGTCCAGTACCTTGTCATAATACGTATGCGATTCGGGATACACAGCATCGCCAAATGCGAGGCCATCAGCTTCATTTACAATCAGCTTAAGGTCCATTCCCGCCGGTGCGTTCCGCCCGAACGCGTAGAAATGCCACTTATCCGGCATCTGGAAATCGAATACCAGTGCGAACGGGAACCGCTGCTGCGCCGATTGTCTGCGGCCTGTAACCTGCACAGAAAAAATGTCGTAATGGACCCGCCCAATTGATACTTCGTTCGCCTCACCGGGCTGGGCGGATAAAAGCCCGGCTAAGCCCCCGAAAAATAAAGCTGCCGAGGCAATGCTTTTTTTAACATCCAACATTACAGGCTCCAGCCCAAACAACTTTCCCCCTGCTCGAACGAAAAACGCCCCCCCCAGCCACCTTTTTATGCCCCCGGCTGTTGTGTCGAACCATTGTCCTTCTGCTCACCGCTCGAAGGTGACTTTCCATCTTCGCTACGGTCCGCTTTGTCTCCACGATTCTTTGCCTCCTCGGCCTCCAAAAGTGTCGATACCGTCGGTTTATCGAGTGTGCCGCCTTCCAGAACAAAATTCACATCATCCGCATCAAGTGTCTCGTACTTCAACAGGGCCTGTGCTATCCTTTGCAGCTTCTGCTCATTCGCCGTTATCAATTCCTTTGCCTTGCTGTACGCTTCGCTGGTAATCTTTCTAATCTCAGCATCTATCGCTTCGGCCGTCTTTTCCGAATAGTCCTTTTCGGCTTTGAACGGATAATAAATCTCGTTTGACATATCTGACGGGCCATCACCATAGCTTATCAATCCCAGGGTACTGCTCATTCCCCACGTCAGCACCATCTGCCTCGCTATCCTGGTCGCCTGTTTTATGTCGTACTGTGCCCCGCTCGATATGTCGTCACAGAAAAGCTCCTCTGCTATCCGCCCGCCGAAACAGACCTGAAGCAGTGCCATACAATACCTGCGGGTGAGCATTGTCCGGTCCTTCTCAGGCAGCGCAAATGTCGCACCACCCATCGGGCCTCGCGGTATTATACTGACTTTATGAAGCGGGTCTGCATCTTCCAGAATCGCCTGCACCAGCGTATGGCCCGCCTCGTGATATGCCGTTATCTCTTTCTCTTTGCGGTCTATTACTCCGCTCTTTTTCGCCCTGCCCCAGCGGACCTTGTCCCTGGCCTCCTCCAGGTCAGGCATCTCTACAGAATTCTTGTCCAGCATTGTCGCTGCGATTGCCGCCTCATTTATTATCGCCGCCAAATCCGCCCCCGTGAACATCGGCGTTCCACGTGCCAGACGTTCAAGGCTTACACCGTCAGCCATCTTGATTTTCTTGGCGTGGACCTTCAGTATATCGTGACGACCCTTCAAATCAGGGAGAGGAACAAAAATCTGGCGGTCAAATCTTCCAGGCCTGGTCAATGCGCGGTCGAGTATATCGCCACGGTTGGTGGCGGCTATCACTATGACCTGGTCGCTGGTATTGAAGCCATCCATCTCGACCAGAATGGCATTGAGTGTCTGCTCGCGCTCATCATGTCCACCGCCGGCAAAGCCCGCACCTCGTTTCCTCCCTATTGCATCGACCTCGTCCAGAAAAATTATGCACGGAGAGTTCTGCTTGGCCTGACGGAACAAATCACGGACACGTGAGGCGCCGACTCCTACGAACATCTCCACGAAGTCGCTGCCGGATATGGTAAAAAACGGCACGTCCGCCTCGCCGGCTATCGCCTTTGCCAACAGGGTTTTTCCGCAGCCGGGCGGACCGACGAGCAATACGCCGCGAGGTATCCTGCCGCCGAGCCGCTGAAACTTTTTAGGGTTCTTCAAAAACTCTATAGTCTCGGTTACCTCTTCTTTTGCCTCCTCGACCCCTGCTACGTCCTCGAAGGTTACCCGCGGCTCATCTTTTCCGTGCAGGCGGTGCTTGCTGCGCCCGAATGACATCAGCATCCCTCCGGCCCCTTTGCGAAGGTTTCTGGCAAACATAAAATAAAATATACCGAGCAGCAGCAAAATCGGGAACATCATCGAAAACAGATTGATAATCCACGTTCGCGGAGGCTCGACCCTGCGGTCAACCTCGTTTTCCGATAGCAGCTTTTCCAGACGTTCTCCATGAACCTTCGGATTATAGTAGGTAACAAAAGATTCCTTGCTGTCCTGCCCTCTTTTGGAAAGCCCCTGCGAATTGAACTCACCTGATACCTCATTTTCCTTAATAACCACCTCTTTAACATCTCCAGCTTCAATGTGCCTTACGAACTTGTCCCAGCTTATCTCATCCGGACTCTGCAATTGCTGGAGAAGCATCAGCACGGTAAAGACTATCACCGCTATTATCAGCCAGTTAAATGGTGGTCGCTTATGACTGCCGCCGGCCGGTTTCTTCGTGCCCTGCCCAGTCGTTTGGTGTCCCGTGGGTTTCTTCGAACCGGTATGGCGAACTTTAGGTTTTTTATCCTGTTTTTCAGACATTTATACTCACTTCTGTAAAGAAGTTAAAATTGCATTTTGGCACACTGCGACCCGTCTCTGAGGAATGCTGCGAGTGCCGGCGAATCAGAGATGCGTTTCGATGTCCAATGCAGCGGTGTTTCAGACTACCAGTCTTTTTCCATCAGCTCTACAATTTTGACGGCCAGTTTATTTACCGCTATCGCTGAACCGTAACGAAAACTCTGATTCTCCCACTCCGAATAGCTTGCCGCCGAACGTACAATCTCATTGTCCACCAGCAGCCGGCCGGTATCAAGGTCCTTCCAGTCCACCACCGCCGCTAATTCCACCTGTTTTTCGAGCGACCTTCCCGTCTCACGTTCAGATGTCAGACTGCGGATCGATACCGAGGTTATCTGACCGCTCAGAACCGTATCGGCCTGTTCTATCTCGCTTTCTATCTTATATGGCGTCTTCGCCTCAATCCGTTTGGCAATCGCATCGGTCAAATCATATTCTACCCCGCGCCGAAAACTTTTACTCTCGAACATCTTGACGTAAACCGTCCTCACCGACTTCGGATATAACGATTCACTTGAATACCCCTCACAGCCGTTTATTGCCAGAGACAATGTCGCCAAAATCAAAACATACAAAGCTGCAAACATCATTCTGTCGCCGGTGGTTTCTGCCCACGTCGGACGAAGCTTCTGTAATGCACGTGAAAATTTCCGCTCAATCATTTTGCCGCCTCTTCACTTACCAGACCCATTGCCTGAATTCTTTTAGATGCCATTTCTGACGCCTTGCTATCAGGCCATCTGTCTATCACCATCTGATAATAAAATCCCGCCGCCTGACCACTGTCCGTACGCTCGTAGTACCGACCTATCGCAAAGTTCTTGTATGCCTCCTGCTCGATGGTCTGGGAAATCTTAGAATCTATATCCAGACGCTTTGAGTACTGGGGATAACGTACTCGAAAATTCTCATAATGGGTCATGGCGGTTTTCAGATTCGAAGCATCGTATTTAGGCCCTTTATAAGCCGCATGCTTACACCTGGCCTCTGCCAGAAGAGAATCTCTGCCTGTATCGCCCGTCGGACGGCGAAGATGTATCTGAGACCATTTCAGGTACGCCTCTTCGTATTTACCGCGTTCTTCGAGACTCCTGGCTACACTCAATTCGGCCTCGACCGCTATCGGCGAATCTCCAGCCGCATCACTGACATGCTCCATTATTTTGGCACCCTCGGCGAACCCCTTTATCTTAAATATCTTCAACACGCGTTTCTTCCTGCCTCCGAGATAGGCATTACCGATAGCAAACAGCCTTTCCAGTGCCGCCTCGTAAAACTGACTCTCAGGATGCTCTGTGAGAAAACCACGGTAACTTTTACCTGCCCGGGCGAATTTGCCCCTGCTGTATAAAATTTCCGCTTTGGCAAAAGCCTCAAAATCCGGACCAACCCTGTCGGTAAATTCCTCCTTGAAATGCTTTATCGACTTTTCAGCCGCATCTGACTGGCCCGTCGAGACCAGCCGTTTTATCCTGGCTATGTGCGTCAGATAGTTTCCCTCTTCCTCATCGGCAAGGACCTTCCAGTTACCATCGTCCTGCAGATGCCACGTCTGTCGTGCAATGCCAGACACTGACTGCAGCATTATCAGCAAACTCAATACAACGAAAAATCGCATCTTATTTGTCATAAAAAAGCCCTGTTCAAGCATATTTATCTTCGAAACGGTTATTATATCAACTATCCCGGCCTTTGCAAACCTGCAAACTCAAAATATAATACCACGCTCACCACGCTCACCACGCCGGGATTATTTTCTAAAAAGACTCTTGTAAAATCTCATACTGATAAATATAATCCGTGCTTTTGCTATTTTAATCGGATATGCCTGCTATAAAGCTTTGGTTTGAGATGACTCTGACAAAAATATTGTCGCCGAGCTGCGTAAAGGTGCCGCTGGCGGGAAAAGATAAAAACTCAGTAATAACCGAGCTGGTTGACCTTCTTGAAGATGCCGGCCTCCTCAGGGACAGGGATGCCGTCCTCGAAGCCGTGATGCTCCGCGAAAAGACCAGGAGCACCGGAATAGGCTCATCCATAGCGATCCCGCACGGCAAGTGCAATGCCGTTAAAGAACTGTATATGGCGATGGGGCTCACCGGCGAACCGATAGACTTCGACAGTGTGGACGGAAAACCAGTAAAAATCGTCATACTGCTCGTTTCCCCGGCCAACCAGACCGGCCCGCACATCCAGGCACTGGCAAAGATAAGCAAATTAATGCTGGATGAAGAATTCAAAAAAGAACTTGAAAATGCTGAATCCGGCGAACGTCTCTATGAAATGATTGCGGGCAGAGATTAGCAGGAAATTTCACCGTACAGCCATTCTTTTTTGTCCGCTGGCCTCGGAATTCTAATCAGTTCTTTGTTGACCAATAGGCCGAAGATAGCTATTTACTGCCAACCGGTTCTGTTTTTCGGGCTTTACCCGTAAAATCCCCCTCCCAGTAAATCAGTCCGAGTTCATAAGGGTCGGTAAGGTCGGGATGATGAGGCAGCAGCCTTACGGTAAGCCCTTTTCTGCCGGCACTTTTACAGTAAGTGTTCCCCGTAAAACGGTGATATCGGCCGCCTGCGGTGCCGGCGTAATTCATTCTTTCCGCTTTAGCCTCGCTTATCGCTCCCAAACTGTTCACATCGCCGTAGTATAGCTCGACCGTTACGTCGTCAGGGTCAAGCCCCGGCAATTTGACCAGGACGCTGACATTAAGCTCGGTCCCCACTTTGAGTTCTTTTTGATATTCCGCCAGCGGGACTTTCTGTTCCCCCTCCTGCTGCGATGCGCCCGAGGCGGTTCTTACAAAGACCTCGACCTGTTTTATCTGAACTTCTTTCCAGGACTGTTTCATATAGAGTTTCCACGCCGACAGAGCTTTCGCTCGCGACATCGATTCCGTATTAAAATACCGCCATTTTTTGGTCCCGGTTTTGTAGAATCTGCGAGAGTATTCCAGAGCCATTCGTTTAGCGCTAAACAGAGGTGTTATAGAGCTGATGGAGTTTTTCATTCGATAAATCCATTCTCGCGGCAGGTTGTCATCACTGCGGTTGTAAAACAGCGGGACGACCTCGTTTTCCAGGATGTTATAAAGCGCCTTTGATTCCACCATGTCCTGGTATTCTGTATCATCATAGGTTTCACCTGCCCCTATTGCCCATCCTCGTCCGGGCTTGTAGCATTCCGCCCACCATCCGTCAAGAGTGCTCATATTCAGGGCACCGTTAATGGCGGCCTTCATACCGCTTGTACCACTGGCTTCCATCGGCCGACGCGGGGTGTTAAGCCATACATCACATCCAGCCACCATTGTCCTGGCAATACTGATGTCGTAATCTTCGATAAAGACTATTCTGCGACGCACCTTGTATTTTCTGGCGAAGTTGACAATCTGCCGGATAATTTGCTTGCCGTATTCGTCGGCGGGATGCGCCTTGCCGGCGAAAATAATCTGCACCGGCCGCTTATCGCTGGTTAGAAGCTTCACGAGTCTTTGCGGGTCGTTCAGCAGCAATCCTCCACGTTTATATGAGGCAAACCTCCGCGCAAATCCGATAGTAAGGGCATCTCTGTCAAGCACCTCATCAGCCCAGTTCAATTCGGTATGATATCTGCCCCTCCTGAGCATCTGGGTTTTTAATCGCTTTCTGGACATCGCTATCAGCTCATCCTTGGCCATCTGGTGAGTTTGCCACAACTGCTCATCTGGTATCTGTAATATGGCATCCCATCTGTCCACATCTATTAGTCCATGCTGCCAGTCAGGGGCAAAATTACGTTCGTACAACTCGTTCATCTGTTCCGAAAGCCAGCTTTTCAGATGGACACCGTTTGTTATTGATGTGATTGGTATCTCTTCGGGTGGAACGTGCCGCCACAAATCAGACCACATCCGCCGTGACACCTGACCGTGCAGCCTGCTTACTCCGTTTCGGAAACTGCTTAACTTAAGCGCAAGTACCGGCATCATAAAAGGCTCATTATTGTCGGAGGGATTTACCCTTCCAAGGCCGATAAAATCCTTCTCACTAAGACCCAGATGCTCTATGTAGCCGGAAAAATATCTTTTTACCATTTCAACGCTGAATTCGTCCAGGCCCGCCTTGACGGGTGTATGTATGGTAAAAACGTTACCAGGGCTGGTCGCTTCCAGCGCCTCTGCGAAGCTGACACCTTCGGCCTGTCGGATTTGTCTGATTCTCTCCAGAGCCATAAAAGCGGCGTGGCCTTCATTCATATGGCAGATATTCGGCTCCATTCCCATTGCCACCAGAGCACGAAAACCTCCTATCCCGAGCAAAATCTCCTGCTTTATACGCATCTGACGGCCGCCGCCGTAGAGACTTGATGTAATTGTGCGGTCCTCGGGTTTGTTAGACTCTATATTGGTATCGAGCAGAAACAGCCTGACCCTGCCTACGTTCACCCGCCAGATTTGAGCGGACACCCGCCTGCCGGCTAATTCAACGCTCACGGTTAATGCCTCACCATCCCGACGAACCAGCCTGACAGGCATCATATAAAAATCATTCTCGGTGTAGGCCTCCTGCTGCCACCCGTCAATATTCAGATACTGCCGAAAGTAACCCTTTTGATACAAAAGCCCGACTCCTACCATATTAATACCAAGGTCCGATATACTCTTGAGGTAATCACCCGCCAGAATTCCCAGCCCGCCGGCATATATCGGAAGGCATTCGTGTATCCCGAATTCGGCACTGAAGTATGCTGTAAGGGCCTTTTTCGATGGCACGTCTGGCCTGTCAAACCAGTCGGCTTTGCTCAGATAATCCTTAAGCTTGTCTGCCGCACGATTTACTTCAGCCAGAAAATCTTCATTCGACGCCAGTGCATCCAGATGCTCCTGCGAAACAGAGGCTAAAACTTTGACGGGGTTATGTCCGCAGCTTTTCCAGAGCTCACTGTCAATATGTTCGAAAAGCCCCGCCTGGTCAGGATTCCACGTCCAGTAGAGATTATTTGCAATCAAATCCAGGTCTTTGAGCGGCTCCGGCAGGACCGGAAGTACTGTAAAACTACGCACCTGAGACATAAACACCTCTGTGACAATATCTTAAAATTATCGGTCATCGAAACGGCTTTTAGCTCCTGCAGTCCGGAAAAGGACGTTCACAGGCCTGTAATTTATCGGCAAATACAGGGGTGGTCTTAAACTACTAAATAACCGCAGTGACAAACTAATGTAGTGGGAAATACCAGCCATAAGTGTGGCCCGGCGCATTCCGCCCGGGGAGGCCTCGCAGAGACAGCGACGGCAGGAGAACCTTCACAAAAAGGTCTGCTGAAATCTGCACACCCGCCGACGCTTCCCTGCAAAAAATGTCAGGCTTTCCTCCGCGAGTGCGGTAAGAAAGAAGTTTGAACAAACCCAGTATTTCCAGGTGGGCAGTCGTTGCTCGTGGCTGAAAGTCCCATCGAAGTGGGCTTTTCCGACCAGACAAGGTCTGACTTCCCTCAGTACGGGTATCGGTTTTTTCAAATTCAACTTTCCATACCAACACCGCAGGGGTCTGCCTATAACTACCTTTATACCAGATTAGCTTGTGCAGTTCAACAAAAAAATCTGATTAATCAGCAAATTGCAGTCTGCCGCCAAAAATCTTCCGGAACAATTAAACCGTACAAAGCTTCGATGCTTACTTGACAATTCCCTGTAAATGACTATATTGGGTAATGCACCACAGCGCAAAATAATAGTACGGGAAGTTACGAATTAAAACCTGGATAACGGAAGTTTTTATGGCGCAAGTGATTCTGCCGGACGGCAGCGAACTTGAAATACAGAACGGTAAAACTGTTAAAGACGTTGCGGAACAATTAGGCCCACGGCTTGCCAAAACCGCCGTCGCAGCACAGCTCAACGGCCAAATAACAGACCTCTCAACCACCGTTAAAGACGGGCAAAATCTGCGTATCATCACCACCAAAGACCAGGAAGGGCTGGAAATAATGCGCCATAGCTGCGCTCACGTGATGGCGAAGGCCGTCTGTGAAATCTGGCCCGACGCAAAGCTCGTCTACGGCCCGGCCGTGCAGGATGGTTTCTACTACGATATTGACCTCGATGAGCCGGTCAGACCAGCCGATTTTGAAATAATCGAAAAAAAAATGAACGAGATTGCAGAGGCAGACCTGCCTTTCCGAAGAACACAAATGAGCCGGGCAGATGCCCTGAAAAAAGTCGAATCCAGCAAATACAAAATCGACAATATAAAACGCTCAGAAAGTGACATAATAAGCTTTTATTCCACGGGCGACGATTTCGAGGACCTGTGCCGCGGCCCGCACGTCCCCTCCACATCACAGACAGGCTGTTTCAAAATTACCTCCGTTGCCGGCGCATACTGGCACGGAGACCCGACACAAAAAATGCTCCAGCGAATCTACGGCACCGCCTGGCCAAACAAAAAAGAACTGAAAGATTACCTCAATCGAATCGAAGAAGCAAAAAAACGCGACCACAGGCTGCTCGGAAAACAGCTCGATTTGTTCAGCTTTGACACCGCCGCACCGGGCTTCGCATTCATCCATCCAAAAGGAATGATTATCTGGAATAAAATCGTCGAGTACTGGCGCGACATCCACGACCGATACGAATACACCGAAATCAAAACTCCCGTTATCCTGAATGAACAACTCTGGAAGCGGAGCGGGCACTGGGATAATTACAAAGAAAATATGTACTTCACCGATATCGCAGATGTCAGATATGCCATAAAGCCTATGAATTGTCCGGGTGGTTGCCTGGTTTATAAAAAACACCAGCACTCCTACCGCGAGTTTCCTATGAGAGTGGCCGAGCTCGGGCTTGTACATCGGCACGAGGCCAGCGGTGTTATGCACGGCCTGTTCAGAGTAAGAAAATTCACGCAGGACGACGCCCACATCTTTTGCGTTCCCGAGCAGATTGAATCCGAAATTATCGCCGTCATAGAACTAACCTTCGAGATGTACAGGGCTTTCGGATTCGCCGATTTTCACATCGAGCTTTCCACAATGCCGGAAAAACACATCGGCTCCGACGAAATATGGGACATTTCCACCGGCGCATTAAAAGCCGCCCTCGAGCACAAAGGCATCGAATACCAAATCAACGAAGGAGACGGCGCTTTTTACGGCCCGAAAATCGATTTTCACATTACCGACTGCCTAAAACGCTCGTGGCAGCTCGGTACTATACAACTGGATTTCTCGATGCCGAAAAGGTTCGACCTGCGATATACCGACGCCGACAACACCGAAAAAACTCCGGTTATGATTCACCGTGCCGTCCTCGGCTCATTCGAGCGATTCATCGGTATTCTAATAGAACACTACGCCGGAAAACTGCCGCTCTGGCTCTGCCCCGAACAGGCCAGAATAATGCCTATCAGCGAAAAATCAAACGACTATGCGATGAAGGTTCGCAAAAAACTATCTCAGCAAAAACTCAGAATCGGCTGTGATTGCTCCGGCGAAAAAATCAACGTCAAAATCGCAAAGGCGCACGCCGACAAAATACCATATATGCTCGTCGTCGGTACCAGGGAGGCTGATTCCGAGACTGTCAGCCTGCGCATATCCGGTGACAGACAGAGCAGAGCCATCGGTCTCGATAAATTCCTGGAGACGCTAAAAATAAAAATTGAAAACAAGGAAATTGACCTTAAAATCTAAAAGGATTGTGGATAACGCTATACACTAAACGCTATACGCTGGAAAGGAAGGTGGCATACGGTTAAAACAAAAAAACTTAAAGTGAACGGCGGTGTCAAGGCTGCACAGGTGCGCCTCATAGACTCATCGAACAATCAGCTCGGCATCGTTGACAGGAACAAAGCCATTAGCACAGCCAGAGACCAGGGGCTTGACCTCGTGGAGGTAGCGCCGAAAAGCACACCGCCGGTTTGCCGTATAATGGATTACGGTAAATGGCTCTACCAGCAAAAAAGAAAGGCTCGACTGGCTCACAAAAAGCAGCTCGGACACTCTACCACCCTGAAGGAAATCAGACTAAGGCCGGGAACAGGACAACACGACCTTCAGACAAAACTAAATCACGCACGCGAGCTTATAAAGAAAGGACACAAAGTCCAGTTCACAATGTTCTTCAGGGGCAGACAAATGCTGCACCAGGACAGAGGATACCAGGTAATGGCTGATATTACAGAGCTGCTTGACGAAATCGCAAAGCCTGAACGACCGGCCAAATTCTCACACCGCCGAATGACCATTCTGTTAGTGCCGAGATAATCCTGACTCTGTCTTTCTTCGCTGTGCAACAATTGCATCTAAACCTCATTTGTGCCTTGTTTTACTTTCGTGGTAAAATTTTCGCAGTTATGTATTGACCTGCCGCTCGAAATACTGTAGCTTACCCTGCTTGAATTTGTCGAAATACACAGCTTTTTATGAGATTGAACAATGCATAAAAACAAAACACACAAGGGATTGCGTAAAAGAGTTAAGATAACCGCAAATGGCAATATAAAGCACTCTCGAAGCGGCGGTGGCCACCTTATGAGTTCGAAGAGCGCAAAAAGGAGACGAAAAATATCAACTCGAGCCACCCTTAAGCCTTCTACTGCAAAGGTGTTAAAGAGCCAAATCTCTTAATAATACCAATCTCGTTTAATAATTGCGATTTAATGCACGATAAGCGGCTTACTGACAATTAATTACAAAAACTAAACGCGCAACTTATTACCCTAAAGGGTATAAGAGCTTGAAACGGTTTGCTTCTCGGCCAAATCGGCTGCCGCCAGCAGACCTGAATCAAAAAAAATTATTAAGGAAAGCTGATATGCCAAGAGTAAAAAGTGCCGTTGCAAGCCACAGAGCAAAGAAAAGGGTCTTAAAAGCCGTAAAAGGGTACCGCGGCGCACGCCGACGTACCTATCGTCTTGCAAAAGAAGCAACCGTCAGAGCGCTCGTTAACGCACGCATCGACCGCAAGCTGAGAAAAAGAGATTTCAGAAGACTCTGGATTACAAGACTTAATGCCGCCTGCCGGCAGCGACAGATAAGATACAGCCTGTTCATCAACGGCTGCAAGAGGGCAAAGATAGCCCTTAATCGTAAAATGATGAGTGAAATAGCGATAAGCGACCCTGAAGGATTTGATGCCATCGTCGAGGCTGTAAAAACCGCTCTAAAGTGAGCGAAAAACCATTACCCTCCAATTTACCAATGGCTGCAACAAACCGACAGAAAAATGAGATGTTCGAGCAGTTTCAAAAAACGTATGAACAGGCTCTCGAAGACCTTAAAACGGTAAGGACAGCCGACGACCTCGAACAGTTCCGGCTCAGATATCTCAGCCGAAAAGGCTCGGTTACAAAAATGCTCAGCCGGATAGGAACGTTTCCTCCGCAGAGCCGTCCGCAGGCCGGCCAACTGGCAAACAAGATAAAAAAAGAAGTTACAGGTGCATTTGAAAAACTCAAAAAAAACATCTCTCAGGCCGAGCAGCGACAAAAACCTCGAATTGATGTAACTATTCCAGGCAAGCCGGTCGATGTCGGCAAAACGCATATTATCACACAGACCTGCAACGACCTTCTCGAAATATTCGGCAGAATGGGCTTCACTGTTGCCTACGGCCCGGAAGTGGAAGACGAATGGCATAATTTTGTTGCTCTAAACATCCCTGCAGAACACCCAGCCAGGGACCCGGCGGACAACTACTACATCGACGACAGGACACTGCTGCGGAGCCAGACAAGCACCATTCAAATCAGAGTAATGGAAAACACCAAACCACCGATACGAGTCGTGGCACCAGGAAGGGTCTATCGACCGGACACCGTTGACGCTACACATATGTTTATGTTCCATCAGCTCGAGGCTCTGGTCGTCGATGAACAAATATCTATGGTCGATATGAAGACTACTATTGACCAGTTCATTCACGCCTTCTTCGGAAAGCAGACACAATGGCGGCTGAGACCGAGCTTCTTCCCCTTCACCGAGCCGAGCGCCGAGGTTGATTTGCTGTGGATTGACAAACACGGGGAAGAGCAATGGCTGGAAGTGGGCGGCTGCGGTATGGTTGACCCGAACGTTTTTGACGCCGTGGGCATTGATAACGAAAGATATACCGGCTGGGCTTTCGGATTTGGAATCGAAAGATTAGCTATGCAGAAATTCGGCATTACTGATATCAGATTATTCTTCGAGAACGATTTGCGTTTCCTCAGACAATTCTAAAGCCGCAACCTCTACACCCGCCATTCCGCACACTGTCATTCAGCGGCCTGTAACTGCGATGCCCAGCTTATCGGCAAGTTTCAAAGTCTCCGGCTTATCGATAATTATCGTCTTGTCGGCCTCAACCACCAGCATCCTGCACCCGTTGTGCGCCAGTGACTCTATCGTATCAGGCCCAACGCACGGCACGTCAAAACGC
>Ga0180437_10001697_pt1 | contig 37252 bp, 39 predicted proteins | sample SS_ome_4_FD_132410 | JGI IMG/M metagenome (GOLD analysis project Ga0180437, IMG submission 132410) | Hypersaline lake sediment archaeal communities from the Salton Sea, California, USA - SS_3_D_1 metaG | ecosystem: Environmental > Aquatic > Non-marine Saline and Alkaline > Hypersaline >...
AACGAAGATAATACTAGCGTATTCTCTGAGTAGTTTGGTTGATTATTCAATCAACGGTTACTGTTTTGGCGAGGCCACGAGGTTGGTCAACAGTGTTGCCTAGCAACAGGGCGCTATGGTACGCAACGAGTTGCATAGGGATAACTCCAAGTAAAGATTCAAAATACCGGTTCGAGGGTACCGGTATTACAGTTTGAACACCTGTATCTTCCAAAACTTTATTACTACCTACCGCGATGATATATGCATCTCGAGAGTCAAGTTCATCAATAACAGACCTGTTACGTGCAGCATGTGAATCGTTAGCTACAAAAACGATAACAGGTGTGTTTTCTTCGATACAGCTGTAAGGTCCATGTTTTAGAGCACTGGAGTTGTAAGCTTCGCAAAAGATATAGCTAAGCTCTTTAATCTTGAGTGCAGCTTCTTTGGCAATCGCCTCAGAAAAACCTCGACCCAATAAGAAGAGTGGTCTTTGCTCTTTGGCAATCATATCAGCAACCTCACGTGCGCTTTCTTCACATACCTCAAGTGTTGTTTCTATATCTTGTGGCAAAGATCTAAGACCTTCAATAATATGTCGACGCTCACGTGAGGCTAGCCTACGTTTTTGTGCAAACCATACAGCAATAAGATGAAGAACGATTACCTGAGAGGTAAAACACTTAGTACTAGCTACACCAACCTCTCGACCAGCTGTAATGTAAACACCGCAATCAACCTCACGTGCAATCATAGAGTCAACTACATTAACGACGCCTATCATAACTAGATTCATTTCGTTACCGATCTCTAGTGCGCGATGTAGGTCTTTTGTTTCACCAGACTGTGACAACAGAAGGAGAGCAGTCTTTCCACCTTTTGGAATAACGGTCTTATCAAATTGTGCGCCATCGAAGATCTGAACAGTTTTGAAGCCACTGATACGACGGAATGTATCAAGTGAGTACAGACCTGCATAATAAGACGTACCACAACCCAAGATAACCAAGTGGTCTATGTCTACTAGCTGCTCAGAATGGCTATTTAGTCCACCTAGACGTACTTCGCTGTCGTTTAAAATACGACCACCACCACTGATTGCACGTAAAGAGCTATCCCTCTGTTCATAGATTTCCTTTAGTGTCCAATGTGGAAAAGGATCAGGCGATACCAGTAGCTCACCTACTGTAATGTCACAAAGCTCGTAATCGGCTTGTTTAATCATTCTCACATCGTTATCACTCTTCTCTAGTATAACCAGATCCTTCTCTTGCAAACAGATGTAGTTATCAACATATTTAGAGAATCCAACCTGTTCCGATGCAACCATCATAAATCTTTCACCAAAGCCGATCAACAGCGGACTACCGTGTCGTGCACAGTACAATCGCTCAGGTTCATCGGTACACATAATTACAAGTCCCCACGTCCCCTCTAACATGTAAAGTGCACCACGAATCGCATCCTCAACTGTTGTAAACTCGTCGTTTGCATACAGATCTGCTATCAGGTTTACAATAACCTCACTATCAGTTTGCGAATTAAAAGTTATATCTCGTTCTTGTAGCTCTTGACGTAAACTTCGGTAGTTTTCGATAATTCCGTTGTGCACAAGTGCAAACTTACCATCGTAACTGATATGAGGGTGTGCGTTTTCATCTGTTTTAGAACCACATGTACGCCAACGTGAATGGCCTGCAAAAACCGTGGACTGTTTAAAGGTACCCTGTAATGTTTCCATATATTCAATCGCTTTAGAATCAGTCGTGCTAGCTTTTTTTTTGATGATAAGTTCGTTGGTTTTAGGACAGATAGAAGCGACTCCCATAGAATCGTATCCACGATTTTGTAACATCTGTAGTCCAAAATAGATTTTTGAGTACGGATCATAGCAGTAACCAATATATGCACAGATACCACACATTTATAGAATGTGTAATATTAAAATGGTTAAAAGATTAACTCAAATCTTTGAGTGCAGATAGTGAAGCTAGGTTGTCACATTCTTCCGCAAAATAAAAGCAATTCTTTCCTTCACTCTGTTCAAGGTTTGGATCAGCACCAAGTGAGAGAAGAAGGGGGACGACATGAGCTCGATCGAAAATAACGGCCCACATTAGTGGTGTAAAGTTCCTGCGATCTCTTTGATTAATATCGATTCCAAGGTCTAAAACTAGATGTTGTATGAACTCTTCAATCTCCGTGCTCCAAGTTTTGGTGACAAGTAGCCAATCAAGTATGGTATGTCCTTGTGAATCCTTCTCGTTTACAGGTTTTCCCTGCTCTATTAACCTCTGAATCCTTTTTTCAGCTGTACGAAGTCCAGTACTTTTATCATAAGTGCTAATGGTTGGGTCGTCAATAACCCAGTGTAAAAGCTTTCCGATCTCTGCAACGGAATCACACTGTCCAATTTTGAAAACAGACATTTTAGTTATGTAAGAAGTAAATGCTTAAGTCGAAAGTGCTAGTTGCTGTCTAAATCCCGACCAAAAAATTGATTCAGAATTTTGGCAGGGTAGAAGGTCAAATACGAGTTAGAAAATATAGCTAACATTATAAATATGAGCAGCAGTGGTGATTCACAACAAAAACGTACATTCAACCCTAGTAACATCTTGGTTACTAAGGATGATATTGAAGAGATCCTTCACAAATACGGAGTCGACAAGTCCGTTTCCAAGCTTGGACTATGGCAGCGTGCTTTTGCACATCCCTCTTATTGTGTTAACGGTGGAGGCAAGAAGAGATACCAGCGATACACCCCAGATCCTAACGAATTCGAATCAACCGGAGTACCACTCCAGCGTAAATCTTACGAACGTCTTGAATGGCGTGGAGATAAGGTTATTGACAATGCAGTTAGCGCCTATCTTTTCAAGCGTTACAAAAGACAGGATGAAGGTTTTTTGACAAAGACTAGAAGTAAACTTGTACGGAAAGATGCACTAGCAGACCTATCACGCAAGATTGGATTGGCTAAGTATCTTCTAATCGCAGAATACCTTGAGATCGACTCTAATGGTCGCGATAATGAGAACAACCTTGAGGACTGCTTTGAAGCATTTGTTGGAGCAATGATTGAAGAGTTTGATGATGATCGATTATGTTACACATTTATTGTTAACGTAATTGAAGAGCATGTTGATATGGCACAGTTGATTATGCGGAATAACAATCATAAAGATACACTGATGCGATACTACCAGAAGAACTACGATGGTGTAACACCGGTCTATGAGGTTCTGATCGATGAGGAAACTGGAAGGCCTGCAGGTCCCCCCTTTACAGCATGGGTACTTGATCCTACTGGTAAGAAGCGTGTAGGAATGGGTCAAGGACCTAAGCGCCAGAAGGCACAACAGGAAGCTGCTAAAGCTGCATTAAAGTATTACCGAGTAAAGTCAGTCTAGCTGCGTCAAAGTCAGTCTAGCTGCGTCAAAGTCAGTCTAGCTGCGTCAAAGTCAGTCTAGCTGACCCAGATAGTAATCCAATCTCTTTCCATGTTTGCAAACGTCCTGCCATTTCTTCCAATCCTTAATGAAGTTAATGAAGCAGATATCGATATCCATCATCTTTAAATATTTAATATTCTCTTTTAACAGTTCAAAAGACTTGGCAACATCATTCTTATCCAGACTAGGAATTTTCTTAGAAGCAAAAGGGTTCTTATGTCTGTTAAACTTGAGAGACAAGATAGTACGCGATAACATATAGTTCATCACAGACTCATCTGAAAAGTTCAGATACTTAATCTTAAGGTCTTCAAGAACATCTTTAAGAACATAGTTAAGCACAATCTCATCTGTGCCGTAATGATATGAAAGATAAGACTTCTCTTTTGTATCAGGGAAGAATGCAAACCTTTTATAATCGCTCTCCATAATAACGTGTTTAAGACCCACATTATCGTAGATATTTAAGAAGTAGTCAGTCCAAATGTTTTTTGTAAACAGTTCTGGATTCTTTTTAAACATAGTTGCACCATACAGGAAATGATTCTGGAAAACCTCTTTCTCAACTTGTTTAGCATTTCTTGGCTGAACGTTGTACATATTACCACATGACATCCCGCGGGTGATAGCTAAAACATCGTTATCATCCTTTTCAAACTGCTCAATCTCTTTAAAGAGTGCATCTGTATAGAAGTTATCTGCGTCCATTAAGCAAACCATCTTCATATTGCCGGTATCAAAGAGCGGATGGATTCTGACAATAGTTCCGTAGTGATCTGTACAAAGTTCGATATCAGGATCTTTATAGTTAACTAGCTGTACCTTCGGATGTTTGCGAAACATATTAATTAATCTGATATAATCGGAATCTTTACACAGAGCTGAGTTAAAATAGATACGAAGATAGTATTTATCATCACGTTCAAGAAGTATCTTGGCCATATGGATCATATTCTTTAAGAACAGCTGCTTCTTCTCCTCTTTGATATCACGTAACTCACCCTCAAGGTGCCTAGCATATTCTTTAGGTAGGTATAGAGAGGTAGAAATGCATATATACTCCTCTTCTGGCTCTGTGTAGAGCTTCTTTAGCTGTAATTTACAACTCATTATATAAGTGTCGTTTAAATTATTTAAGCCGCTTTGCGTCTCATCGAAATCAAAAATTATCTAACCTCGCATTTTTTATCTCGAGTAAGGATATACAAATGTCCGACTGTCTGACCTGTAAGACTAAGGTTTCCCGTGGTTGCTGCGCTGTTAAGCCCAAGAAGGTTCCCTGCAAGCTCAAGAAGGTGTACTGCACCAAGCTCGTCTGCTGCAAGGTTTCTGATTGCAAGGGCAAGTGCAAGAACAAGTGCAAGCTCACTTTCAAGAAGGTGAAGATCCTCAAGGCTATCCACCGCATCCCCTGCCGCAAGCCCTGTGTCCCTTGCGATCCTTGCTGCCAGTAAGCTAACCAAACACTAATTTATTAACATACCACAACAAAACGACTCTTTTTGTTGTTGTACTTTTAAAGATATAATATCTTCTAAAATATTGTATATTATGAGCACTTACCTAGAGGGTGAAGTAGTCTCACTTAAGGGGTCTAATGCTCCTGTTAAGATTGAGGAGATTAGTCCTCGTAAATTAACTGTAAAATATACAGATCAAGAAGACATTGATAAACATGGTGATGAGAGCTTTAAGGTTAATCGTAAAGATGTTAAGACTAAAAGTAAAAAAATTGTTATCAAGCGATCTAAGATTAAGAGTAAAACAGGTAAAACTAAAAAGGTTGTAACTCGTGTTGAACCTATTGACTGGACTCAGCTAAATGAAAAGGCCTTCCCTTCATGGATTAACGAAACGTTTGAGGTTTATCGATTACCTAAAAAGGCAAAGAAACCTACCGGAGATGGCTTTGAACCTTTCCCATATCAGATGTTTATTCGTGACTACATGCAAGAACGAAGCCCCTATCGAGGTATTCTTCTCTATCACGGACTGGGTACAGGTAAGACCTGCTCTGCTATTGAAACTGCTGAGAATCTTAAACATAACAAGGATGTTATTGTACTTCTTCCAGCCTCTCTTATTCCTAACTTTGTTGAAGACGGTCTCAAGTTTTGTGGTGACAAACGCTACAAAGACGCCAAGAAGTTATCTGAACTAGATCCGTACATCTTTGTCTCTTACAATGCAACTAATACATTGAAACAGTTGGAAAACATTGGAACGCTTGATGATAAGGTTGTTATTATTGAAGAGGTTCATAATCTTATCTCTATGGTTGCTAACGATGAGAGTAAGAAGGGTAAGGCTATCTACCAGATGCTGATGGATGCCAAGAACTGCAAGATCGTTGCACTTTCTGGTACACCGGTTGTTAATCAACCTTATGAAATGGGTGTTCTTCTTAACATTCTTCGTGGGTACATTGAAGTTGCCAGGTTTAACATCGACAAGATAGGTGCTGCTAAAGGTAGAAAGTGGAACTACTTAAAGATGGAAGAGGATCTCAAAGAGCTGGATCATATCGACTTTGTTGAAACCAATCTTAAGAATCGTACTATTGAAATTCATTTTAGATATAAGAGCTGGCAACCAGAGTTTGAGGAGGCTGTCAAAGATGCTATGCGTATCGCCACAAAGCATAAAAGTCAGATCCGTTTGCTTAAAGTGGATAACTACACACTCTTCCCAGAATCTGAAGAGGAGTTCAATAAGATCTTTATCGACTCAACTAATCCTAAGGGCGACAAGCTTAAACATGTAGATATCATGAAGCGTCGAATGGCGGGTCTTATCTCTTACTACAGTCCAGCAGAAGCTAACTATCCAGAGGTTGAGATACATGAGCCAGTGCATGTTCCTATGAGTAACTACCAATTTAGTCACTATCGTACTATTGCTAAAGCTGAGAAGAAGAGCGTCATGGGTCGCAAGTTTAGAATCTATACACGTCAGCTCTCTAACTTTGTATTTCCACCAGGCGTAGTTCGACCAGGTTTTGATGAGGTAGCTGCACTATTGCGACCGGATTCTGAAAGGAAGAAGAAGACTGATGTTGATGAAGAGGCAACACAGGAAGATACTGAGATTAGTAAGAAACAGAAGAAGGCTATCGATAAAGCTTTGACTGAACTTGAAGCCGGTTCAGCAGAGTACTTCAGCATTGAAGGTCTTGAAAAGTATTCACCAAAAATGCTGGATATTCTTGAAAAGATTGAAGCGTCACCTGGTCTTGTCTTTGTTTACTCAGACTTTAGAACACTTGAGGGTGTTGGTATCTTTGCACTTGTCTTAAAGCAACACGGATACGTTCCATTCGATCCTAAGGATCCGACTAAGAAGAAGACTTTTGCACTGTATTCTGGTTCCGAGGACATGAAAACTCGTAAAGCTACTCTTAAAATGTTCCGTGATCCTAAGAATAAAACTGGTGACTATATTAAGGTCGTTCTTGCTACTAAGGCCGGTGCCGAAGGTCTTGATCTGAAAAACATTCGTCAGATCCATATTATGGATCCGTATTGGAATGAGGTGCGTATAGACCAGGTAATTGGACGAGGTGTCCGTCGTAAATCTCATTTTGATCTGCCCGAAGAGGACCGCAAGGTTGATGTTTACCGTTATCTTGCAGTCTTTGACAAGGCACAGGAGGGTGAGATGGGTGGTGTTCCTAGTACGGATGAACAAATCTACGAGATTGCTCTTAAGAAGAAGATTGTGACAGATGAAATTCTAACATTGATGAAAGAGGTTAGCGTTGACTGTATGCTTAACCTGAAGCAGAATCCACCAGTGCGATGTCATAGCTACGGCGACGACACCGAAGGGTTAGCCTATCTTCCTCAGCTTCGTCAGGACCTTGCCTTTAGGCCCAAGGAGACTATGGTAGTTGTGAAACGTGATCTTGCACTGGCAGGTATCGATCAAAAGAAGAATATCTACTTGATTGACACACGAAAACGTGCTCTCTTCAAGATTGATGACGTTGGAAGAAAGAATCCTGTGAAACCTCGACCGAAGATCAGGAAGAAGGTTTGGGTCGATCTTGAGCATCGTCTTGTCTACGATTACGAATACGCCAAGGCAGGTGCCGATCAGCCACCAATCGGACAGGTTAACGAGAACGGTAGATTTGTTAAGGCTTAGAAACTTACTTTATCTTATAATTTATAATAACATGCAGACTGAGCTAGAAAAGCTTACTCAGCAGTTCCTTGTTGCTAATGTCCCTATCGTTTTCCAGAAAGATTGTGGTTACAAGTTCATCGGATACTTTTGCCCTGACGACACAGTCCTCGATCTCTACAACTATATCGATCGTTTGTATCCACATATCGAATCACCGTCGGAACTGATCTTTAACGGAACTTCCGTGGAGAGGAAGCGGGTGCCAATGAAAGATATTTTAAGAACGGGAAAACCTCTATATCCTCTACCAGAGCGTGTTGTTTACTCTATGGCTGTTATTTGGCCCGACATGTAGTAAGCTTTGCTTACATAGCTAGAAAGCTGGCTTCGGAGGCTTAAAGTTTTATTTTGAAGGGTAGAATACTATCTGAAATGAAGAAGTTTTCAAATAATGAGCCCTACGGGTTAAAGCCAAAGTCGATAAAAAAAAGTCAGCAATCTATTAATAAAACACGCTCCCGTCGAAAGAGTTTAAGTAGTTCTTCTTTCTATTCAACAACGTCTCAAAAATCCAGCACTCCTAGGTCACTTCCGTCTGGGAAGAATTCTGGAAGTATTCCTCCAACGCCTCCAGCACATTGTTCTACTCCGAGAGGACCTCCTCCGCGTGGACCTCCTCCGCGTGGACCTCGTCCACATACTGATCATCCAACGATTGACAGCACTATTAGCAGTCAGACTCCAGGTGGCTGGAACAGTATGATTGAGAACAACATTGTGGCTATTGGCGAGAAGGCTCTTGGACTTAGGTGGATGCACAACGAATCTATTAAGCGGTTTTATAAAACATACAACCAGCTTAACAATCTTCTACGAATCTTGACCTCGATTATTACAGGACTAACTGCTGTTAGCTTTCTATATGATAATGAGTACTATGTTTTGACGATTAAGTTGATGGTGGGTCTTCTCTCTATCATCACAATCTATCTAACAACTACGTTAAAGTCTGAAGACTATCCCAACGAGATCTCAAAGCATAAACTTTCGACCTACTACTACTCTAACATATATGAGAATATCAATAAGGAATTAAGTTACTATCGTAAGGATCGTAAAGATGCAAAAACATTTTACGATTATATTAACGCAGAGTTTAACAAACTGAAAATAACCAGTCCAGATCTTGACGAGGGGGTGATGGCACGCTTCGAGGAGAAGTACGGAACAACTAGCATTTCTAAGCCTTGGGAACTTTATCACATCGGAGTTAACAACGTGCATAAGAACCATCACAGAAATAGACGTGTACATGAAGACCATAATGAATACTCTTATAGCAGCGAACATGATGATAACCCGATAAGCCAATGGCGTAACAACATGATGAGTCGTGTGGCAGAGGAGCCTCCTGACTCAGAAGACACTGAGGATCTACCGTTGGAGGTTCAGCAGAGACGTCGTGCAAACACAAATGATCCAAACATTATGTATCAAATCGATAGGTTCATGACTATGAACTAAACCTTTCTTAAAGGTAATGGAAAAAATCTTATGTTAATTTATATTTGGGTATTCCAAAGGTAGATTATGCTTGGTAAAATCATTGAAAATCTAAACGATATTGTCACCGTGTGGGAGATTGGTGGAGAAGAAGATCTTAATGATCTTAACAACAAGATGGTTTGTACTAAAATGAATAAAGTCATTGAAAAACATACTGGTAAACCGGCTGAATACTATCTAGGTAAATCTCTTAAAGACTGTTTTCCGAACGCTATTAAAAGTCGTGAACTGATGCGTTCATACCGCAAAGCGTTTCTCAACAATGGAGAATCAGATATTGAATTCAGGAGTGATGATCGACTTTTCAAGATTCGGATGTTCTATCTTAAACACAACAGTATCTGCGTACTAACAAGTTCCCAAGATGAACGTATTAGAGCTGAACAGGAAGCTCATCGCCTTAACCAGGCCAAGAGTTACTTTCTTGCCAATGTTAGCCATGAAATTAGAACACCGCTTAATGGAGTGATCGGAATGATTGAACTACTTTGTGATACCGAACTTAGCGATCAACAACAGGAATATACAGAAATGATCAAAGAGTCTGGTTACAGTTTGATGGCCATAATTAACGACATTCTTGATTTCTCAAAGCTAGAAGCAAAACAGATGGTTATAAGTTACGAACCCTTCTATCTACGTGAATGTATTGAAGCAGCATTCGATATTATCAACCTAAAAGCGAGTGAGAAAAATCTAGCACTCACCTATATTATTGATCCGGATGTCCCCTCCTATATCAAATCTGATTTTAATCGATTGAAACAAACCCTTATTAACCTACTAAGTAACGCTGTTAAGTTTACAATTGAGGGTTCGGTTACACTTAGTGTTCAAATTAATCACGGAGATGATGAAGACTACTCACATTCATCCACACCCACATCTTTAAACAGTAGTTATGATAGTTTCTGGAACAGCAGTAGTACATCTTCTACTGATACCGATAGCACTGATGTGATTGAACTTCTTTTTAAGGTTAAAGACACAGGTGTTGGTATATCCGATGACGATCTAATTCGAATATTTGATTCTTTTCAACAAGTGCACCAGAGTCGATCTCAAATGATGGTTGGTGCACTTAATAGTGGAACTGGACTAGGTCTATCTATTGCTAGACGTTTAGTAGGACTTCTTGAAGGTGATATCAGAATTAATAGTAAAATCGGTGTTGGTTCAACATTTAGCTTTACCATTATTACAGAATACATAGAACCTGATAGTGATGATGATACAGTCTCAACCAAACTACTTGAAGGGTTATCCATTATGATTGTAGACGATAATGAAGTTAATCGGGTGATGTTATGTACAACACTTCTGAAGTGGGGTGTTCTTCCTATCCCCTGTTCAACTGTGGATGAGGCATTAGCTTATGTTAGAAAGAACTTTAAGTTTGATCTTGCATTAATAGATATTCGAATGCCGAAAATGGATGGTTTTACGTTTGCCAAGAAGATTGAGGCAATTCGTCCTGATTTACCGATGATTGCACTCTCCTCAATTGATCGTAGATATGATTCCGTAAATCCTTTCAAACTGTTTCTAACTAAGCCAATCAAGGAACGTCATCTTTTTAACAGCTGTGCTAGTACAATCGGTTATCATGCAACTAATTCTAAAACAACGCATGCCTGTGTAAAATCTACACCCTGTATAGATTGTCCTGTTCTGGTTGCCGAGGATGTCTACATAAATCAGAAAGTAATTGTTGGTCATCTTAGTAATCTTGGTTTTACTAATATTGATGTAGCCAATAACGGGAGGGAAACCTTAAATCTTATGCATGAGTCACCTTACCGTATCGTTTTCTTGGATATCAAAATGCCTCTGATGAGTGGTGTACATGTCATAAGGAAGTTGCGAGAAGATAATGTTAGACTTCCTCACATAGTTGCTGTTACAGCAGATGTTAGCCCAGCTGCAAAACGATACTACTTAGAAGAGTGTGGGATGAACGACTATCTATCTAAACCTGTGTCGCTCAAAGATATTAAGAGGGTGGTTCAAAAGTTTTTAAGTAAAGAAAAAAAATGTAAAAAGATTATATAAATGGCTGAAGTGAAACAATCACTACAGGATTTCTATTACGAATGGATTTATCCTGCATGGGATTGGATGTCAGGAACAAGTGTAGAAGCTATACCTATCTATCAAAGTGTTCAGGCTCGACTTGATAACTTAAACTATCACCTAAGTGATACACAACATGTCTATCGCCGAGCTGCAAACGATTATGATAATGCCAAAAGAGATACTGCTAGTCAGGAGGCTATCTATAATGCCTGTAACACTCAGGTTGAGGACCGTTTAGAGGAGATCAAGGGATCTATGCTAAAGTTTTGTGATAAAGTTGGTTCCATCGGCGAAGCTCTTACTGATGCAGAGGATGAAGAGACTATTTTAAAGATGATGAACAAGCTTGTTAACTGTATTTCCAAGCTAAAGAAGCCTAATAACCTGGAAAAGGCCTACGAGTGGGTTGATCCGATCGAATACTGGAGTCTCCATGATTACCAACAGGCTGTATCGCGACGTGACGAGGCTGAGAACGAACTGAAGAAGTGTAAACGTAGAGAACGTCCGTTCCTCCACAGGCTAGAGGATGTTAAAGAGAAGATGGAGAATATTGAGAAAGAGAAGGAAACTCTATCTGAATTCAGTACTAAGTACAAGGAGGGATATGTCAGACTTACTTCTCAAGACCCCCCACCCCCTTACGAAGAAGGACCGCTCGATGATGATATTATCAAGATGCGTGACGAGATGAAGGCAAACGTTGATAACTACATTGCACCAACATATAGTAACAGTGAACTACAACCTCCCATTGCTCACACAAGTCCTTACGGATTGACTTATGATCAATCCTAGGCAAGCTTCTTTGAAGTTACCGTACGGTCTTTCTCATTGAGGTAAGCTTAGATACGTAATTCCATTTTAAATGTGTAACTTACCTGTAGGTGTTCAACCATCATCTTACGATCTCCCAGATGGTCTCTATCTGCTAGATCTTCATACTTAAATTCAACCTCAATCTTATCGATCGTACTACGGTCTTTATGAACCTTCACAATATTCCAGAAGCGGTCTTGATAGATGCCTTTTGTGTACCATTCTTTACTCTGTCCATCAGAATAACAGATAAAGGTACACCGATCCAAATTACTAACAAGCTCCTCAGTAATACCCTCAACCAGAATAGCTCCTCTATCAGTGCCGTCTAGCACGCGATAGAAGTATCCTTTATTCTGACTTTCATCTTTACTAATCAGTTGGACAAGATCACCATCTCGTGGCGTAACATTTTCAAAGTTGCCATAAACCCACGCTGATGTTTCTCCCTGCATTCGACTCTTAAACTCTTGAGAAGCTATCTCTACAGTTTCAGGACTGAGAAATTGTGAGAAAGAGATTCTATCCCCAGCATCAAGTAGATCGGAGCTAATAGGGTTTTCTAAAACGATCTGAACATTTCCTGTACGCGCTTTTTCTAAAGACTTAATTTTAAATGTGTCTTCGATATTATAAGGCTGTCGGTTAGGTGTTAACAGACTGAGTGTAAGTTCCTGAAGTCTTTGTGGAAAACCAAACTTCACACCACCTGCAATGGCTGGACGATAACAGTTATGAATGCCAGTAGGAATCAGTTTAGCAAAGATATCGTTTTCGTAGTACTGCCCATTCAACTGTTCAATCTTGAGCAGTAGATACTGTGGAGATCGTCGACTAAGTGTTGGGATCATTAGATCAACACAGCATAGACTAACTAGATCTATCTGATGAGGAAACTGAACAGTAAAAGAGTTGGCAGAATGATCGAGACTGATATGACGGAACCTTGAATCGATGGTTAGGAAACGAGAAACAGTGTCTCTATGTTGACTGGGAAGATCAACCTGATCTGGTCTTTGTGACTCTTGGGGAAAATCATCACTCGGTCGAATAGCTGCACCAACAAAAGGGTCCTCCTCTATGTCTTCCATAGTTGGCCAACTATCTTGTTGGTGTAGACGATTGACAGTTGCATCATCCTGTTCCAGATCGACGGTCGTTCCCATTAAAGGTGGTTCTTCGATGACACGTGCACCCTCGATAGTATCAACTCCGCTAATCTGCATTGCACTCTGAACTGATCTTTCACCATCTGGGGCAGGTGGAGGTAGTAACGCACGCTCTTTACGTCGCGCTTCTAGCATGTCTTCCGGATTGTTCTCTAACTTAGTCTGCATCCTGTTAATAATCAGTTCGTAAACTTTCTGGTTCATCATGTTAAGAAAGTTTTCGAGACTAGTTCCGGGAGGAGGATCTCCACCAGCTTTGATATGAACATACTGCATGATCTTAAAAATATCTTCATCAATCTGATTTCCCATGTCGTATTTATAACGGTTCTTAATCTCTTTAACAATTGCCTCCTTTAGGAAATTAAAATTATCCTTAGAAAAGAAATGTGGATCAACAGACATATCCTATACTTGACGTCAAAAAGTATTAAAAATAGAGGAAACGCGACAAATGTTTTTTCTGAGCAGGAAACCCCTTCTGTTTCCTCGCGAACCATCCCGCTAATTGTGATAAATGTTTTTTCTGACGTCAACTTATAGGATGTTCCCGGGAAGCAATAGCAGACAGGGTGTTTACACTAACTTTCCTGAAGAGGTTGGGAAGAATATGCATATCTACAACCCAACTTATGATCAACATATCATTAAGCCGGACGAGCAGAATGTGACACGTGGGCGTATCAGCAAGAGGTTTGTAGTTGACAGCCGTGATCGCGACAAAGCACGCTTTCCGGAACCGAGTCACTACAGGATTCCTATACCTGATGAGTACAAGAACGTAATCTCTGTAGAGCTTATTCAGGGAATTATTCCACGTAACCCTTACACCATTAGTAAGAACTGCAATCTGTTATATTTTGAAGAGAGCTATGGAGACTGTCTTATTGCAGAGGTTACACCTGGTGCTTATTGCATTGAAGATCTACTTGTTGTTCTTCAGGATGCGATGAACGATGTTGGACAGTCTGAGTACAGAGTTGTTCTGGTTCCCAATCAGAACACTATTAGGATCGATAGCGATCTTAGTGGTGGCGACGGACTATTTCGTCTTCTCCTTACGGATCCAACCGATCACAACCAAACCATCGCCCGTTCTGTAGGTCCAAAGCTTGGTTTCGGTCTTAACGACTTGGTTGAGACATGCGGTTGCGTTGCTCGAGTAGAAGAAAACATTGTGGTCGGTAAGGGTAGCAAGTTTGGCAAAGACTTTAAGGTTGGGGACAAGTTGCGCTTTAGCTCTGACACTGAAAACATCTATCAGGTTCTAGCCATTACTAATGATTACACTCTGATTCTGGATCGCGATGTTGTTAGCTGGGAGTGTGATGAACACCTTATCTCTGCATCTCATGTTGGCTGTTACCCTTACGATCTCAGTGGTATTAAGTACGTTATTCTGGACATTCCTGAGCTCCATAAGCTTAATAGTGTTAACAAACATGTAGACGATGCCTTCGCAGTAATCCCTTTCGATTGTGACTGTGATAGTTACAGTGTTGTCAACAATGCCAGTCTTCCAAAGCAGCGTGAGATCACCTACTTTAACCCACCAGAGGGTCGTCTTAGCTGGCTTACAATTCGTTTCCTCACCCATGATGGCGAGCCTTACGACTTTGGAGGCCGCGAGCATATGCTCGACTTCGAGATCCGTGCCCTCAACCAGTACGGCAAGTACAATCTTATCGGCGACAACTGATAAGTAAAACCTTATTGGTGATAATTAGATTATAAGTTTTCTTCAGCGTTTCTTACTGCGGAAACTGCTCCTTGTATTCAGGGAACCAGCGTTGGATACCGATGTCCGGGATGCAGTGCTTCTGACAGTAGATCTCTGGGATCACTGCCTCAAAGACGTTCAGATCAAAGTTGCGAACGCGCCTCAGAGAGAAGTTAAAGAAAGACATGGGAAGAGCTCCACGACCCTTTCGCTTGTAAGCGCGGTTGTGTTCACTCTTACTTACCACTTCAAAACCACAGGCTTTGAAGAGGTCTACCAGCGTTTTCTCGTAGATCGAGAACCAGTGCTCATCGGCGATTCCTCGCTTCCAGTGCCTCTTAGCTCTACGGGAAGAGCAGAGAGTGATGGCAAGATGGGTCTCATCAGGAGCATGACGGAGGTAGTGCGTGATCGTCCGGAGAGGATAGCATGACACGTTCTCGGTCTCACCTGAAGCAGTCTTACGACGCAACTTCTTAGGAGTACCGAAGAGGTCAGACATGATGTCCATGTAGGCGTGAGCCATCAGAGCGATCACACTCGGTCCCATCTTGACCAGCCACTCGTAAAGGGTGCCCTCGAAGGTGTTGATCCCAGCCTCCTTGTGGGACTCACATGTCTCAGGGTCAAAGTCCGGTGCAAAGCACTGAGATGGCTTAACACCAGCTGCAAGAAGTGCAGCAGTCGTCTGACGCTTGTCACCATCGAGGTACAGAACACCTCCCTTGTACTCTTCTGGATCGATATTCTCGACAAAATCGTGGTTGTTTAACCATTTGTCGCGGTTCTCGAAATCATCGTACTTGGAAACGGTAGTTTCTGTCGCAACTGTCGCAGCTGTCGCAGGGACAAGTCGGAGAGTCAGGTGACTAGGTGGTGTAGCAGCCATTTTTCAACTGTTGGTGGGTAGTAGAAAAAGATATTAGTTTGACAATGTCATCAATTTTGATGTATCCTACATTAGATGGGAGGGTTGAGGGGACCCATGATGGAGTTACCACCACGGCGGATACCGATGTTATCACGCTGCTGAGGGGTGGTGCAGACGCAACCGGTACTGGTGCTGAAGGTGGAGGGGCAACAGGCGGGGGATGCGCGGTTGCGAGCAAAGGTGAACATGCTGTTCTTCGGGAGCTCGGTGAAGACAGCTTCGTGACGGAGGGGAACGGAGCTACCTTGGGTTACGAAGAACTTACCCTGCATCTGAGGAACGTTAGCGGGCGGGTGGCGCCAGCGGCTGCATCCCTTAGGGTGGAGGGCGACGTTGTCGTAAGAGATAGGAACACCCTGACGCATGTTCCAGTTAATAGGAGCAGGTCCACCAGCTTCCATACCCTTCTGCTGGTTAAGCATAGTGTTGTAACGACTGTAAGCCTGATCGTTCAGTAGGTCGTAAGCCATCTTCGTATACCCTAAGAAGATAAAAAAACCCGCTCAAGCACTGTCTTCGTTCCATTCAACAATACTGAAGCCATCAGAGTGGTACTCAACAAAGTCACTATCTTCAGTCTCTTGTTCTTCAGTTTCATGGTCTTCACTGTCAATGTGGTACTCAAGCAGACCGTGAACGTGGTTTACAGCTTGAAGGTAGCTCTGGGTGTCGTCGGATTCGGAGTCGGTGTGATAGATCTCGTCTCCCAGAGATGGTTGATATGATGGGTAGGGATGAACTACCTGAAGACGTTCCACAGCTAGAGAGGGAAGACTTGTGCTTTGAAAAACACGATGAGGCTCCTGAGTCAAGAGAAACTTAGACGCACCAAGGCCGATGGCCTGTTCAGTTGGGAAGAGATAGTCCTTACATTCTCCATCGGTGATAGCTAAGCGACCACGAGAATCGGAGGGGTCTCTAAAGATCCAATCTCCCTTAATAACGATGCCCTCCTTATCTTCATAGAAGTTGCCCTTTGGACCAGCATACTCAGTCACAAGATCCGTTAGATCGTCCCCATCACGCTCAGCATGAATAATAGAAACCAGAGCTGTAGATGTACTCATAAACTCCCTTAGCTCATCCACTGTGTACGGCGGGTACACAATGTGAGGGTCGCTTCCACGCTGGTAAACAATATGGTATCGCTGACCCATAATCTCGTATCTTACGTCCAGACGGGCATCACCTTCGCCAACCTCGTCGCGAATGTTTTCGCTGTCGCCAACCAGGGAATACCGAGCCTCCAGAGCGTCCATGATAACACTCCAATCGGTAACTCCGTAAATAGTTGCATCAATAGCGTAACCTTCGCAATGATCGTTCAGGTAGTAAACCATTTCTAACGTAGTAAACTCAGTTTGATTCTCAGGCGTCTCTTGGAACATCTCCTGTAACCAGATCTTAAGTAGGAAGATAGGATACAGTATCCTATGGAGAATATCGGTAAGCCCGTCTTCAATCATTTCTATAATATACCTCATAATATAACTATGCTTATAGAAAAAAATAAAACCTTAAACTGAGCTTCAAAGTTTGAAGTATTTGCAGCAGTGAAGACAGGAAGCTTTCCGCAGGAAGCAGAGGGACGCTCATAGCAAAGCTAGTGAGCTAGGAACATAGTTCCATCCTAAGGGAAGAAACTTGGTTTCAAGCTACACAGCACAGCTGTTATGCTGACTGGCAAGTCTCTCATGAAAAGTGAATCTGTTTAGGAGTATATTTGGGTTATGCTATTAAAGATGGTAAAATCGTATCCCAAGTTGTACAAGGTTGCCTCTACTGGCAAAGTCTACGAATGGTCTATCGAGATCGTCGAAGAGGACGACGGGGATATCTTTATTATTACTACCGACGGCTACAGAGGTGGTAAGTTGAAGACCAATGAGCGTGAGGTAAAAGCTGGAAAAGCAGGCCGTACCAAGATGGAACAGGCAGTGCTCCAAGCTGATCGCAAATTCAAGGACAAAACTGAGAAAAGTGGATATTCCACCGATCTCAAAGCTGTCTCTGCCAATAAGATTCAGATCATCCGACCTATGCTTGCCCAGAAGCTTACCTTCTCCAAATTAGGGAAGTCTGTGGACCTACCCGCTCTAGTTCAGCGAAAGTATGATGGAATTCGTACTATCGCTTACAAGGGTGGTGATGGCAAGATCAGGATGGAATCGAGGCAGGGCAAAGAGTGGCCTCATATGGACCATATCAAGAAAAGTCTAGCTAGGATCTACAAGGATGCGAAGCTACCGGATACATTCTACTTTGACGGTGAGCTCTTCCCCGCTGAAGGGAGCAATATGACATTCCAAGACCTGACCGGTCTAGTTCGTCGACAAACCCTAAAGCCCGGTGATGAAGAGCGTCTTAAAGAGGTCGATCTGCTTGTTTTCGATTTCTTTGATCTCGGCAACATAGGCATGACCACTGAGGAACGACTCGTGGCGGTGCTTCCTAAGATTTTCAAGAAGAAGTACCCGAATATTGTACTGGTTCCTACTGAGGTCATCGAGACTAAGGAAGGAGTCAAAAATGCTTTCCAGCGGTACATCTCAGAAGGCTTTGAGGGACTAATGCTCCGTAGCGTTTTCGGCCCCTATCAGGTCGGCAAGCGTAGCAAGCATCTCCTCAAGTACAAAGAGTTCGTAGAAGACGAGTTCGAAATTGTCGGCTATTCAGAAGGCTCCGGCGAGGATCGCCAGACTGTCATCTGGGAACTCAAAACCAAGGACGGCAAGGTGTTCTCAGCACGCCCAAAGGGCACTCGTGAACAGCGGCGCGAATGGTTCAAACACGGTGACGATTACATCGGTAAGAAGGTCACCGTCATCTACCAAGAGCTCACCGACGACGGTATCCCACGGTTCCCCGTCGCTAAAGATGTGAGAGAAGGCTATTAGCTTTCTTGACCGCTGAGAGAAGGCTACTAGGCTTCTTTTTTTATAAAAGCTTGAAGAATCAAAGTAGTTGATCTGGTTTTCACCAAACAGTCGTCGTTTCCTCTCGCTAGGTGTCTCTTGGCGGCGACGGTGCTGTCGCTGATACTGAGGCTTCTGCCTTGGCGGCGGACTTTCTCCGCGAATATCGCTGTCGTCACGGTAAGCGGGACCTTTGTACACAGACATCTCGCTGGAGTCCCAGGTGAAGATACCGTCGCTACTCACTGACAGCTCTACAGGTGCAGGAATCATGACTTCTTGCCGAGACTTCTTCCGCTTGACACGGCGACGCAGCTTCGAGCTGCTGGATGAATCTGAAGAAGACCACGTCATGTAGCGCCTTCGCCTGTGACGACCCTTTGGCTTGGTAGGGGGCTGCTCAACACGAACACGCCTGGTCCGCTTCTTCTTTCCGAAAAGTCCCATGGGGAGGTGGTAGTTATAATCGTATTTCAACGCAAATGTCGTCAGTTTTAGTATTTTGTCAATTGGGGTGGGTACATCAGTATGTATTCACCAGGTTTTAGCTTCATCCGCTGAATGGCGGCATATGCCTCCCCAATGTACTGAAAGCCACATATCTCGTTCATCCCGTTCTTTGGGTTGTACATGGCTAACGCAATCGTGTGCCCAGTCATGGTGCTCAGATGTTGCTCCGCCCACTTACGTAGTTGTTTCGTCATGATTGTGTTAAATAATGGTATTTAACGTAATTATAATTCACTTTTGGGACACCTCCTAACTGGACCAGTTGGAGTCATCGAGGTAGTCGCTCCTGGAAGCATAGACCGAACGCTTGACGGTCAGGTGCCCGGAGCGGTACATGCCGTCGATGTCGTCGAAGGTGCGGCCAGACGTCTTGGTGATGCACCAGTAGTCGCTCGCCAACATCCCGACGTCAAATTTGCGGAATGCCATGAGCTTCTGCGGACTGCTCACGCCGTCGGAGGAAAAGCTCCAAGGTCCGTTGTAGTACCTCTGGTTGTCAGCCATCGTTCTGATGAGTGTGGTACTGATATTGGAAAAACAGAACAAATGTCGTCATTTTTTAGAAGTAGCCCCGGGCTTACAGCTGGTCATGGACACCTGACAACGGTTCGATATCTTTTCACCAAGGGGATGCGATGTAGCTATGTTGGGATGGAATGGGCTGCATCAAACTCTAGGCTTAACGTTGTAAAGTTTCTTCTTCTAAACAATGTGTTGGTAACGCCCCGAGCTCTGCATCTAGCCTCTCATGCAGCTCATATTGAGATGTCGCGAATACTCTTCTTTGCAGGAGGGATCTTAGAACCTGCTGGCATGGCTTTAGCTGCAAGGGGTGGTAAGTTAAAGGAGGTTAAATTGTATGTCTCTTTAGGAATTCCTATAGAGTCAGCATTAATGAAAGCTTGTGAAAGAGGACGTCTAAATATTATAGACTATCTGTTTTACGAGCACAGCGATAAGATCACAATAGATAATGTGATTGATGCATTAACGATGGCAAAAGATAACGAGAGACCGCTAGTGATTGATCGACTAGTTGGTTTCATGAAATCTCCTTTATGCACATTTTAGGAACTTAAGGAACTTCTTGATAAAGGAAAGTCCAGTAATGGTAAACTTGCCCTTACCAACTTGCAAGAGTAGTTCGATGAGGTTGCTGATCGCCTCACGATCAAAAGGAACGTTAAAGTTCTCCAGATACTCATCAATAACGTTAAGAACAATAGTCTTCCTCTCAACGTTATCGAGATACTTATACCGTTTTACCATCTCTACAACGTAGCTAACAACGCGAGTTACATCGGCATAATCGAGCTCCCCGTCGAACTGGAAATGCTCTTTAAGGTGTGCCAGGATGTCTTCGATCTCGTTGGCAACCCTCTCCTTGACCTTACCCCATTTAATATCCTTAAAGAGTGTGCCCTTGTGAATCTGGTAGATGGTATCGATCAACGAAGGAAGCGCTTCCTTAAACGCCTCCTTAGCTGCATCATCAACATTGATGTAGGAGTTATCGAGGAAGTATTCTAGAGTTCGAATAGCCATGTTCTTGCGTTCCTCGCCGGTCATGCCTCCAAGCTTACCAATCTCGGCCATAATACGAACTACGAGCTCGTTAAGATGAGATGCATTGTATTCGATCTTACTCAGATAGTTGTCGTAGACCTTCTTACAGATCTGTGTTAAACGACCGGACATCTTATAGATTTTTCTTAGAAAAAGCCTAGCTTAATAGACCGCTTCTTTTTTTCTTTCGAGCTTATATAATGAATTGGAAGGTTCTGATTAATATCCTTCTTATAGTTTTGCTGTTGCACTTTATTATCAAGAACCTGCAGTATGCTTACGGGCCTGAAGGTTTTGCAAACAAAGCGCTTCACAGTAAGTTGAACAGCCCTATTGGTCTTCTTAGCTATGAGAACCCTGGGCCGACAGAGATTGCTGACATTAAACAGCGAGAGTTACCTCAGCCTATGGGTGTAGGCAGCCCTATCGGTGAGAGTGAACAGATTGAAGGACCTTATCACCGAGGACCTGAGGGTGGTGCTCCGATGCACGTAGATAACATCCCCGAGAAGGACAGGCCTGTGCAGCGTGTAAATATGGATAAGGAGCATTTCAATGCTATTCAGTTCTTAACTACTCCGGAAGATAACTACGATAACACCTACTATCTGAATAAGGCAAGTGATACGGTAAAACAGGCGAACGTCTACACGAACGACTGGAACGTTGCTAACTTTAAATCTAATGTTCTGGATAAGCGTAACTTCTTTAAGACTAACCCTCCTAAGACAGGATCTCAGCTCCCCCATCGTGATCTTGAACTGCAAGAGGCAAGTGTAAGCGAAATTGGCGAGCAGCGTTGCTTTAACCGTAACAACAAGGCTAGTGCTAAAACGGTGCAACCTGATCTTTGGAAGTATAAGAATGAGTTCCCCATGAACGGTGGTAGCTTCCTGAACCTTGGCAACGGCAGCGTCTACGGTTTCGAGGATAACGACAACCTCTTCGCCGCGTTCAACAGCGCTGATCCCCTCGTTGCCAGCAACTGCAAGCCCAACACCGAATGTCAGAAGTGTCCCGATGACATTCGCAATGGCGTCGGTATCCCCGGTCGCAAGTGGTGGTCTCGCAACTAATAAAAGACATCCTTTCATCTTTTTAATCGTTTTACCAAAGGAAAGTTTTTTGGTAAAACTTTTTTGTTAAAGCTTTTTCTATGAAAAAGCTATAGGATGGGCACTGAAGACTATCTGTTTGGTGGTATCGTGCTAGTTTATCTATTAGGATTTTTACTAAGTTACTACCTACACCATCATTATTGGGAAAGGAGACATGCCAAAATGACACCGGTGGTTCGTTGTATCTATATTACTCTGATTGTCTTGGCAGCTGTACTTTTTATTGCGCTGGTCTATACAATTTTTAAGAAGAACACACTAAACCGTGAGGAGATCATCTTGCGTATGATTCAGATGTTTGTAGCTAGCTCTATCCTTTTCGCCATGATTTACTTTATGCTTTATATTTCTGGAAAGCATGAGTTTGGAAGAGCCGATCAGGATGTTAAACTAGCTGATACTCTATACGGTAAATACTTTCAAACTATCTATCTAAGTGTTATTACGTTCTTTACGGTAGGGTTCTCAGATCTAATGCCTTTTAGTGTTAGCAGTAGAATAGTGAACTTTATCCAGATCCTTCTTGCTGACATGATCTGTATCTTCCTCTATTCGCGGTCTAAATACGTTTTTGGTAGTTAACCACCAAAATCCTTGGTACGTTTTTGGTAGTTAGCACATCAGCACTGGATCGTCTAGACGAACACGTCCACCTAAATGGACATAGATGCGTGGAGTGTAGTCTTCTTGACCAGCTCGCTCGCGGTACATCTGGATACTGCAGCTATACTTCTTAGAAAGTGTTCCGAGAATATCGATCATCTGTGCATTGGTTGGAAGGATGCGTCCAAAGCTAATCTGCTGTGGCCCTTTTCGACCATGAGCTTTGAAGTCTTTGATCTGATCTTTGGCAATCTTAACATATGTCTTTGTAGAAACCTTCATACTATAGTTTCTACCAAGCCTTTACTATCTTCTTAATAAACTCTCTTATAAAATCATTTTTGTTGCCAGTCAAGAGTGTTTAAGTGCAACTCAAGTGCAGGAAACCTGTTTGTATAATGTCTGCAGACACGTCTGTTTGAACTGATGTCAAGGTATATGCTGATACCAATCTCCTTGTACAAGAACACTTTGATTCCATCACTTGTAGTGACAACAGCATCAAGGTTATTGTGTCCAAGAAGTTCAATCATTGTATACTTGACACCATTCTCGACGGCATGCATTTCCATGCATAGGTAGTACTGATCGGTAATACTATTATGGTAGATCATCGTCTATGTCTTTTTTATAATTAGAGGTATTATGCATTCACTTTTACCAATCAATAGGTTCTTTACCATCGGCTAACAGGAGCGCATTGCATTTACTAAAGTGTTTACATCCAAAGAATCCACGACTTGCTGAAAGGGGGCTTGGGTGCACACCTTTTAGAATATGGTGCTTGTCGCTGTCGATCAGCGGTTCTTTGCCTTTTGCAAAGTTTCCCCAAAGGATAAACACCACGCTATCGGTCTTTTCTGAAACCTTCTGAATAAGTGCGTCGGTGTACTTCTTCCAGTATTTCATATGCGATCCGGCTTTTCTCTCTCGAACTGTCAGAGATGCGTTCAGAAGAAGCACTCCCTGATCTGCCCAGTGAGTGAGATCACCATTTCGACTTGAAGTATCTATCTCAAGATCTGTAATTAGCTCTTTGTAGATATTTCTAAGGGAAGGGGGTACTTTTACATTTTCAGGTACACTGAATGATAAACCCATTGCCTGACCTGCTCTATGATAGGGATCCATACCTATAAGCACAACCTTTGTATCCGCAATGTTAAATCGGTTAAAGGCGTTGAAAACAAGAGACTGTGGTGGGTAGAAAGGGATCTCTGAGTCAAACTTATCGACATATTCAGCCCTTAGCTTCTCCCCAATCTCTTCAAGTAGTTCGCTGCCGCGAATGCTTTCGCTGTCTTCGAGTAAAACATCTTTCCAGTCTGTTTTGACTGTATCTTTAACGACTTGAAGAAGGTTGAACATCTTTTCTTTATCCTGTCGATCTGGGTCTTGAGCTCAGGAGATTCACTTTTTCAGGAGGTGGAACATAGTCTTTGGGGATCTCTAAAAAGCAATCTTCGTTCCATTCGCTAGCAACCCTCTGCATCCGGTTAAGAGACAATTTCCAATCATCCTGTTATCTATTTCAATTTTATAAATATGTCATACGGCTATGGCGCACAGTTACCGTTAATGCCGCACATGTCCCCCTTGGGAGGTATTGGTTGACGACCTTCTCGAGGAGAGTACTAAGAAGATTAGAATCCAGTTTACACCCTGTGGTTGGGAGAAGTTCACTGAGTTTTATGGCGTTAGCTAAAGAACTTGTTATAAATATATAAGATGGCTACCATTCCGTTTAGCATCGGAGGCCCCTTATTGCAGGCGTACGTTCTTGGCTTTGCGATTGCGCTTAATCTGAGCCTTTTTCAGATGGATCTTCGTGAGGAGAAACATACCAACACCATCGAGGCATCCTTCATGAACGGTCTTAATTGGCCCAACACACTACCCGATATCCTGAGGAACATGCGCTGGCCCGGTCAACCTCTTCGAGGACCGCCACGTAGACCCCCACCCATTGGTGACGAAGAGGAATCCAACACTGCGGAAGGAGGTCGCCTGTAGCAAGCTTTCGGCTCCTAAAAGTTCCTCTTAGTTATATATAGCATGGCCTGGTTCTACCTGTTGCTATCTCTTGCTTTTGTGATTGTTATCTCGTACATTATGGTAGTTGAGCCTGTTCAAGAAGGGTACTATAACTACCCATTGCGTGGTTGGCGATATCCCCGCCGACGTCGATTGCGTCGTCATCATTGGCATAGTCGTCGCTGGTGGCCGTTTAGGCGCATCAACTACTGGTGGAACTCCCATCACTTCTTCCATCCCTTTTACCACGGCCAATTCCGAGGCTACTTTTAAAGAATAGACGAGGACACTGTATTGGCTTTCACGCTCCTGCAAACCGGTAGAATCGACCTGACCATTCGCAACAACGATGGATTCACTCCGTACGAGCTGGCCATCGAGCTTGATCGAGTTGAGATGGTCACCCTTCTTGCCCCCTACATTCAGGCCGAAGCCTAAGACGGTGTGAACCCTACTTCTTTGGCATTAACGTTCACGAAGTAATTATAAAGATGATAGTATGTACGATCAAGACGGCTGGCCTTAGTGGTCCTGATGAGAGAGCGGTGGCACGGGAGATCTAGCATATATATGCAGTTGAGTTTACGTCGTGATAGCTTAGTCATAAGTAGGTTATCGTGAACAATAGCATGATCTTTGGAACGACTTTTAGTAATATGATAAACGATCCTTGAGGTCTTTCTATCGTCGCTTTCGATAACAAAGTTAGAAAAGCCGATGAGCTCATTACGATGGAACAGTAGGTATGTATAGACCAGTCCTTTTTTTGGCATAAACAGATGGACGAACTGTTGTTTAGAAAGATCCTGATGAACTCTGTACTTAACCAGATGGTTGCTAAGGAATATTAAGGCTTGATCAACAGTTTGATTAGAAAGAGGGAAGATCTTGTAACCCTGCTTTTCATACTTTTTAACAGTTAGGCCTCTCATCTGATCAGCAGCAGGTGCCATGGCCCCCCAGTAACTTAGTTCACAGATGGCTTCGATAGGTAATGGTTTTGTGTCCTTGTAGAAAACACATATTTCCAGATCGCGGTCTTTCCATGTTTTGATAAGACGGTTGATCAGATGTGGTGCATAACCTCTGGTTCTAAGATCGTTGCGAACACAGAGGAAATCTACATAGAATCCACGCTTTATATTACCCTTTAAGTACATTGAGATGGGTCGACCTGTAATAGTTCCGATCAGCTCTCCATCGCTATTAAGCAGACCGATACTGCAACCTTCAGCTTTCCCTGGACAAGAGAGAATCCATTTCAGATAGTCTTCATTATAGGTGCTAGTGTAATTTTCGTTTAGGAAACGACGAAGCACATCTGTTCCGACGACAACCCAACTTTCTCCTTGGGTTAGTTTTAAACTATCTGTATCAACATCTTTTGGATTTTTGATCTGTCCTTCTTTATGAGTGAAAAGAGAGTGGCGCATAACCGGCTGCTTCCGCCAGTAACCCCCGCGCTTCAGATATCCTAGGGCACAAAAGGCTGCAATACAAACCGTTCCAAATATTACGACTTGATGCATCCTATAAACTTCTTCAATAAAAGTTAAAACACTTCAGGACGCTAAAGAGAACTTACGAAGGGATCTTAAGGGATGCGTAGTAAGAAAAACTTACGAAGCGGTTCTCTTATTTTTTCTAAAAAGAATGTATAATGGCTCTCTTCGTACTTGGAGACAACAATACTGCACCTCCTAAGGCCAATGGCAACAAAGGTCCATTTGCTGATCTTAACAGCCTTCTAGCTTCTGCCAATGCTACAGCTGAGCAGAACGTTAATAAGGCGGTAGTAGCTACCGAGGCTGCTGTCATCTCTATCCCTCACGATGCTCCCCCGATGAAGCCGAAGCACGAGAAGATTTATCTAGATGCGTTCAGAATCAGGAACCAGCTCGGCAAGGTTCTCAAGAAACTTGCTCAGCCTCCCTCTGCACAAACTCTCAATGCTGATCCCGATTGTGCACAGAAGCTGGAGCGTATGGAGTACCTAGTTCTTGCCCTTTATAAGTATTTTGTTGAGGTTAACAATGCCTTCCGTCTTTCCCCTGAACAGCAAGCAAACAAGATGAAACGCCTTATCGATCAGTTCTACGCTGATAAGGTTCTCAAGGAAAACCTCAAGATTCTTGTTCCCGAGGGAGAAGTCCTTCCCGTTCCTAACTCTGGTCCTCCTCAGCAGCAGAACAAGCCTCGTAACCAGCGCCAGCAGAACAAGCCTCGTAACCAGCGCCAGCAGAACAAGCCTCGTAACCAGCGCCAGCAGAACAAGCCCCGTAACCAGCGCCAGCAGAACAAGCCTCGTAACCAGCAGCAGAACAAGCCCCGTAATCAGCGTCAGAACCAGCAGCGCAACCAGCAGCGCAACCAGCGTCAGAACCAGGGACAGAACAAGCGCCAGAACCAGCAGAACAAGCCGCGCAACCAGCGTCAGAACCAGGGACAAAACAAACGTCAAAACAAGCGTCAGAACCAACGTCAAAACCAGGGTAACAACCAGCAGAACAACCGTGTTAACAAGAAGACCGGTGAGCTCGGTATCGTCAACTCAATTCAAGAACTCATCTTCGGTTAGATAATCAACGACTTTTCTTTATTTTTCTACATTGCTAATATAATGACAACAAACGCTGCGAAAGTCGGGAGGTTTATCTTCTTCTTGTTGCCCATTGCAATAATATTAGTAATGTCATTCTTCATGGGTAAGGATCGAGCTGCGGCTCAGTACTACCGCTACACCAGTCTCTTGCGTGTAATTGTTCTGGTCGTACTTGTAGTAGGATTCGCTGCTTACCTCATTCACACGATGTACGCCGACAGAGATGATAAGAACAGACCTCATGCAATCGGCACCGACCTTATCATTCTTGCGGTGCTTTTAATTGTTGTTCTTCTTGCTATTGGCTGGACCTACTTTGTGTTCTACAAGGTTTCTAATAAGACCGCCGCACGCGTCGAATACCTCAACATTATCGGCGACACCATGAACTTCGGCAAGCAGATGGGCAAGTGAGTTTTTTCTAGATTCTCACTATATGAATCAGTACCAACTGCAGTTAATCTATGAACCGCTCTTCTTTCTAGTCATCCTTGTTGCGTTTAACCTCCTCTTCCCTGACTTCCGCAAGCGACCCTTGCTTCTGCAAACCGTATTCTATGCGATCATGGCAGCCTTATTTGTGATTGTCATGATTGTAACACGGATTAACCGTCGTAAATTGTCGAGTCACAGTACGCACTTTACCCGTCTTTCCCAGATTCTAACGGTCGTTGCCGTTGTCATCGTTGGTGCCTTCTTGTACTATATGATGAAATAGCTTACTTAATATTACTGATGAACTGGAACAGCTTGTCATCGAGCTTTCCGAAGTGCCATCCATTGGAGTCACCGCCCTGAAGTTCTGGATAATGAACGTAGTTTCCTTCGTGAACAAAGGCAACAATAACAGCGGCGGGGTCGATCTCTTCAATAGGATCACCCTTTCGTCCTTTAACAAACCTGGAGATCTCCTCATTGATATCCTGGTTATCAAACTTCTGCTGTTCCCAGAATTCGCGTGTATAGGCCAGACTGGCACAGATAACACGTCGGTCGTAAGGCTTCTTCTCTTCTGGAACACTACCAAATGAGATGAACTTCTTGGGATAATAGTTGTTCAGAGTGGAGCAACCACAGGCGTTCTTCTTACCAGCAATGATGGTTTCAACACGAATGCGAACACTATCAGGAGGATAGTAATCGTCATCATCCATATGAACAATGATGTCACCGGTAGCATAGCTGGCACAGAGGTTACGCTTCATACCGAGTGGAATTCGCCCCTTGTGGAACCAGTTCTTATGAATGTTGAGGAGAGCACGGGCCTTAACCTTCTTCTTGCCCTTTTTCTTCTTTTGACTCTTCATCTTCTCACGCATAGTTTCCAGCTTCTCCCTGAACTGAGTATAGAGAGCCTTAACTTCGCCCTCCTCGAAATAGTAGTACTTGATGCGAGGGTCGTCTGGTAGCAAATCGCGAACCGGCTCCGGGCCCTCATCTACAATAATCCACTCTAGCTTCTCAGCAGGGTAGTCGAAGTGCATGAAGTTCCAAAGGGGGAGCTGAAAAAGACTCTTGCGCCCGATCGTGGGAGTCACAATACTCACAGTCGGTAGTTCTTCGGCGGACATCTTTATTACTGAATACTGCCATTAAATCTCTAAGTCTCTGAACTCACAGGTCTGCAAAAGTGATTTAGATAGGGGCTTAGAGGTTTATTGTGTGATATAGAAAAGTATGTCGGTGGCTAGAAAGAAATCCGCTAGAAAGATCTATGAACTAACCAAGAGGTCGAAAGTGCCTAAACCGCTTGAGACCGCTGAGAAGATCGAGGAAGCTGTCTATCAGTATCTGCTAAAAAGGGTAGAGGAAGAGGGTATGGTTTTCGACTGGGAGGAGGTAAAGATTCGCAAGATGTACCGTGACAAGATGGTGTCAATCTGTTACAATCTGGCCAAAACCAAGAGCTTTATGAAGCGCCTTAAAAGCGGTGATATCAAACCTGAGCAGATTCCTACTATGACGCCCCAGGATGTTGCTCCCGAGGTTTGGCAGGAGATTATCTCGCGGCGCCAGCATGAGGAGGAGCTGATTGAGACTGTGAGTGGTGCTATTCTCACCACAATGGAGGAGTGTGGCAAATGTGGCCATAACGTTTGCGAGGTCTACTCCCTCCAGACTCGTAGTGTGGATGAGGGTACCACCAACTTCTACACCTGTACTAAGTGTGGGAACAAATGGAAGCAGTAAATTTCTATCGGAATATATGGAATGGCTTCTACCCCCTGAGTTAGTCGACAATATTATAAGTTACCTGGACAACGAGAGTTTTCACATCTGTCAGGAAGCATCACTGATCTTCAGGGTTTCTTCTACGATGGAGCTAAAGCGACGGAAGTACGGATCTAAAACGGCAGAGGACATGGCTATTGCAGGAGACCTCGAGGGTGTCAAGTTTCATCGTGAGTCGGTAACATGTATTACAACCAACGAGGCAATTAAGAACGGTCAGTTGCATGTTACCAAGTGGCTTTATAGCATCGGTGTTCCAGGATCGTCTTATTCAGTTGATTGGGCAGTTCGGTTCTTGCGGACGTTGATGTGCATCCCCGTGTCACCGTTCTCATCCTGCCAGCTAGCGCCACTCAGAAACTCATCCTTGATCTGACTTTTGATCTCTTCACTCACGCGTTCATTGTTGAAACAATAAGTAATCACATCAAGGAACTGCTCAGCGGTGTACACCTTCTTCGAGATAATCAAGGCAACCATCTTAGGATTTCCGCTCCGAATCGAGGCAAGAAGGTAGTTGTCACTCATGATGTTTACTTTTGATAGATAGTATCAAACGAATAAAGTCGTCAATTTTAGTAATTGAGGGAGAACCAACCTGGGGTCTTCACGTTGCGCATGGCGTAGTAGTTAGGGACCTTCTGCTTTTTAACCGGTGGAGGGGGTCTGGGGATGTACCTCAGATCGTCCGGTTTAAGCACTAAACTTGTGTCCTTGAAGAACTTTAGGTACTCCTTCATATTAGCGTCAAGAAGCTGGTAGTTCATCAGTGTAAACTGGCAACCAAACTGGTTCGTATCACTAATCGGCGGATTGTACAGGTCTGACTTAGGGTCGTAAAGGTTCTCGAAGGACAACGTTCCAGGATTTGTTACAAGAGCCAAATTTTGACGGTTATGATCAATCAGGTCCTGTGTTTCGATGTGTTTACCGGAGATCCCACCATAGTTCTGGTAGTCTTCGTCGTAATTGATTACATTGATGATTTGTTGATTAGGTGATGCACCGCTGTTAATGAGTTCGTCGAGTACCCCATGAGTGGGATAGAGGTTGGTAATAATGGCTACCTTGCCAAGAGTTTCCTTAATGGGGATCTGACCGAACGGGAACATGTTGTTGCGCCCGTTGAACCCGTACTTTTTATCTAATAACCGGTCGCCTAGGATGTCGTAAAGGGCCTCGGCGATCTTAGTAGAAAGGAAGACGTTGGTATCTAGATAAGGGTTATCGGTATCAGTCTTTGATTCGTTATAGTGGATCTCCAAGTAAAGAATCAAGGGATAGTCCTTATTGTCAATCCACGCGTGATCCCTAATTGTCTCAAGACACTTGCGGAAATCAAGAGAAGACCCTTTGAGAGGCATCTCGGTACTAGCGCGTACTACAGGGATCGCTTTAATATCCCACCTTGCATCTGTGTCAGGGTAAACGTCCAGATTGATCAGCCTTGCACCAGCCCTCAAGACCTCCTGAATCGCCAGAAGAGAGGTTAGATCAAAAGACTGTCCAGCAGGTAGGTAGCTCTTCCTACTACTTGCCCAATAAAAGTCGCAAATATTCAGATCCATATCCTTCTTGTAGTACTTGTTGTAGTAGGTGGTAGGAACAGTTTCGCGCATAGTGTCGTATAGCGGGTCGTGAAACACCTTAAGGGCGCTCTGAACCCTGTTGTCAGTTTCCACTACGGCCTCTTTTACCCAGCTTAAAAGGTACCAAAGCACCAGTATAGTAATGGCTACAATAATCACCCAACGGGTCCTCATAGTCCCTATATTGTCTTAGCGAATTTAAAAATTGATGACACAACCAGTCTAGTAATCAAAATTAAGTATCATTATCTATCGAGAAAACTCTAGAAAATGGCTGCTACCCATCCCAACACCCCTGTGATTGACGCTGAAATCGAGAAATTTGTGTCTTTGAACCGCTGCTCCGAAGAAACTGCGCGGGAGATTTTCGCCACCATTGAGGAAAAGGTTGCGGAGATCCTAACCCAAGACTCTGATCTTCCCGAAGAGGAGCTTCGCGCTATCTTTATGAAGATCGCCAATATCTGGCCATCGAATTTCCGATCTAGTCGTCTGATACGCCAAAATGCCTCCCAGCTGGTGGTTGATCTGTTTACCGCCAATAAGTGTTCGGACCTTTCGTTCATCCATGATGATTGGATGAATCAACGCAGTCTATGCCATATCTTCATCATTTATCTTCTCCCTTTTGTGAAGGTCAATCGCGATGGAAAGTCCATTCAGAAGTACGTGTACACGTCTTTCATTACCAGATACCTTGAGGCGCGAGAACACAATCCGCCCTACAACTCAAAAAGTCCAGGATACCACTTCATGCACCAAATTGTGTGTGAAAACAAGGCTTCTACAGCACAAAAGAAGTTTTTCTGCAACATCTGGAATTTGAACGTTGGGGAAGCTTCGGGTCTTTCGTGCTTCTGCACCCTTGGAGCCGCTATCGGACTGTCCGATATGCTTTCTCCCGCTGCTCAATCCGGTGATGTGGAGTTTCTGGACTTCATGCTTAAGGGGTTTGCCGCGGAGCACAAGAAGTGGCCAGCAACAACCAAAGATATTAAGCGCTGTACTATAGCGTGTCGCCAACTTCTGCGTGGTGCAGCCCGCTCCACCAAGAAGATGATGGAGTATGTTCTCGATTTTGTTATGGACGGCTCTCGAGAGCACGATGAGCGCCGTGAGTGTGCAACTCACGAGATGTGGCAAATGGCAGAGCACAACATCTTCACCGAAAGAGCCCTCCGTGAGAAGTTCATGTCCAAGATCATCAGCACCGACCTTCTTGTTGGTGCCTTCCTGTGCGTGGGTCCTGAGCAGGTCGAGTTCCTCATTCAGTGGGGTCGCGACCAGGAAGGGCTCGACGACGAACAGATCTCAAGGCTTCTCGAGGATGCTATCAACAACATCTCTCGTTACAACTCTAGTGATGAGGACAAGGAAGCTGCCCGCGCCTACTTCTCGTCCCTTCTGACTGTCGACCTTAACAGCCAGGACTAATTTTCCGCGTTTCGATCACTGAACCACGGTGTTTTGGATTATAATATTCAGAATCTAACACAGTTTTGACAGAATCTTTTAGTGCCTTTGTGGTAAGTGTAAAAATAGTATTTACGACAACCATCGCACTTAATCATGTCGCGCACACAACACTTTTTACATAATTCATGCCAATTTTTAAATAAAATGGTTCTCATCTCGCTGGGAAGCTTTGGTCGTTTCCAAACTTCGTAAGTATTGTAGCAGTAACGACAAGTTTTATGTGTTGCATCATCTCTGGGACGAGGTTCCTTCTTGTTCAAGGTTATCTCACGATAACAATGGTGACAGCAGTGACCCAGATCGAAATAGTATGCGATAAAACTTTTCTTCCTTTCGCATTTACGACAGACTATTAGTCTACAATGTCTGCAAACATTTCTTGATACTGTACATTCGCAGAACTTACCCTCACATACATCACACTGATACATGACCCTATGCCTCTTCATGACTTGTAGATGCGGGCAGCTTCCACAAGAAAGCCAGTCGCAACTGTACTGGCGAGCACATCCTCTGCGATAATGACTCTCAAAAAGACGCTTACCGTCCCAATCAATACCAGTTTTCATCAACTGGATCAGTTCCAGGTCGCTGAGATCGGCCAAGATGGGGTCAAAATAGCCATCAGCCATAGAGCTGGTAAGAGGTCTAGCCAGAAACTCTTCGACAACTGTGTCTTTGATCCGGGTAGCAGACCAGACATGAAAGGTTTGACTCGCCTGAAAGCAGGGTCGCTGCTCCCGGTACCTCAAATAGCTCAAAATGCCGTCGATCAGGTCCGCTGGGAGCTCGTCCATTGTGTTGTTTAGTGCTATTTTAGGTCTAGAAACAGTTCTAAATCAGTTTTATAATTAGCCCGTCTCTTTAGTCTAGAGTACATCTCTCACAGACACCCTCAACAAGAGCACCGTAGAAGGTCTCTTGGTGACAGTCTTGGCAGATGTCGTACCACTGGCGGGCACATTCGAGACAACATCGGCCCATATCGACAGGTAAGACATCGCTAGGAGGCCTTTTCTCACAGTAAACACATACGGAATCCCATTGTTCCTGCTTCTCTTGAAGAAATTCTGCTCTAAAACGAGCCCGTTTTGTCTCAATGGTCTCGTAAGTCGGGTAGTTGGGGACCCCACATAGCAGAAGAGGGGCCTTTGTTGGAAGTGGAACACAGGTATGCTTGTAGTCAAGGCATTTTATACACATCATAAAGTCACAATTAAGACATCTTGTTCCTCTTCGGAAGCAGTAACAGAAATATGTGTCACAGATATCGCATAGATAGAGCCTTTCATGGCCATCTGTGTAGTAAATACTTGAATGCCAACCACGGTCATGCCTTTTTTCGCAACCAGAACAGTTTTCGTCTCTAAAAAGGTCAGAACCGTTCCAGTGAACACACCTTTTTAGGAGCTGTTTAAGGATATTCCTATGTAAAGTTTCCAGGAAAACATCAAAGTAGCCGTTGACAAGGGATGCACGCAGAGGTCTTTGCTTGTACTGCTCGACAATGATGTCTGGGATGTCCCAGGGCATGAGAACATGGAATCTGGGGTCTGCAAGATAGCACTGTCTGATCGCCAGAAAGTCTAGATACAGAAAGATGCCATCAATGAGCTCTGGTGGAAGCTCAAAATCAGCTTCTTGGGCCTTTGGAAACTCTCGGTTTGGGGGTCTCCATGAAACAATCTGCTGGGTTTCCATATTGGCGTTGATATTAAGTTCTATGTTGATATCAACAGTTTTATATTCAATTTTTAGCCACCACGAATGGTAAGTCGTTGTCCAGTTCCCTTTTCATAGCTTTCCTTGATACTCTTACGCATGTTTATAAGATCGTACTTCATCTTTTTTATATACTCGTGTTTGTTAATCAAGAATTCATGTCTTAAAGCAATCTGAACAGAGTCCTCATCATCGTTTGAACCATTCTCTAGTAACGTATTAATGTTATTATAATCTTGTGAAGACAGTTCCGTTTTAAATTTATTAATTAGATCTTGCAATTGATTGATTGTATTCATAGCTAACTCATCCAAAACTATGATTTTGTTCATAGTTTCCCAACTTTCGCCGTTATACACCTTCATTGAATCATCTCTAACATTATTCATATATAAGTTCATGTTTTCTGGGTTAGATCGAAGTAGTTTATTAAGATTAGGAACAGCATTTTTCTTTGTTCTAGCAATTTTTTCTAAATCGTCAAATGAAATATTAGATATATCTTCATTTCCAAAGCCTCTGAGATAATAATTATTTTGAATATTAACATCTCTACCAACATTTGTGCTATTATTTGTAACATTATTGATAGAAACATCTCCAACTTGCTCTCTAAGTCGATTTATTTCCTCCGACATGCGATTAACAGTGTCCATTAGTCTTGCTTTCTCCTTATATGTTTGACATTTTCGCTTATGTTTTGATAAACCCGATGGATGAGCGTAAGATTTATAACAGTGTGGACATTCATATCTTCTTGCTTGTACTTGTTCTTGCTCATTCTTAATCATGTTCACAACAGTTGGATATAATAATGTGTAATTTTGGATCATATCATCGTAGTTAATATCAAGATACTTCATCCTACAAAGTTTAGCTCGTGATAAATGTCTTATAAGCTTGCTCTCATAGCCCTCATAACCACACCTCAAACATAAATTGACCTTCATATAGAATATTGTTCAGAATATATCTTTAAGTCCAGAACACTGCCAAATGAACTAAATGGATAAATATCGGCATACATTGGATAACATTTGTTCTGCGATGGAATTCATATATTACGCATATAAACAATTTAATTATACGTAAAATTCATATATATTTACAATATATGTGCACAATAATCAAACGGTGTATTTTTTGGCAGTATATATTTTACAATAGTATCATTTTAATGTAAAATGTAATAAATGATGCGCTGCCGTTTTACTCGTATTTTAACGTTAGAGTAAGTATTCATTTAAGAGGAGAGAGCATGACTAATCACAAGAGTTCAGAGGTCGACTTATCTCTTTCGTTTTAACAGACTACTCCAGAAAAAGTTTCTGAAAATCGGGATTTCCATCCCTTATGGGTCTAATAAATTTGACTTCGGTCTTTAAGGGATAAACATACTCAGATATTGACCACAAAACTACCAAAAGAACTTAATGGATAACTTTTGGCAGACACTGGATAACTTATTATTTTAGTGGACTGGTCAAAATACATGTGGTACTATATGTGTTTATGTACATAGTACACTAAGAGTATTATATGATTATATGACTTTTTAACGGATTAGTTTTCGGCAGTGTTCAGTTTGTAGTTATGTAAATATTAATGTAAAATGTATTACCTTGTGTCCTACCGTTTTACTTGTATTTTAACGGTAGAGTAAGTATCCATTTAAGAAGAGAGAGAGACTACCCTGATCCCAAGAGTTCAAAGGCCAACTTATCTTTTTCGTTTTAAAGCGCCAAGCCAGAAAAAGTGTCTGAAACTCCCGAATTTTATAAGTCAGATCATACCTCTTATTAGAGCATTAACCAGACTAAAAGTGATCTGTTTTAATGCTTATCTGACAGCATTGACACGATATCTAAAGATGTTCAGGTATATTCAAGGAGATGCTACAGAACCTCTGTCTGAGGAGGTGGTAATAGGGCATTTGTGTAACGATCTTGGGATCTGGGGCAAAGGATTCGTGATGGCACTGTCTAAAAGGTGGTCTGAACCGGAAGATGCTTACCGGGCACTATGGCCAGACTCCCAAATTGTCAAGAAATCCAACCTAAGAGGGGTTTCACAGGCCGTCGATGTCTCTGAAAACGTCACAGTTGTCAATATGATAGCCATGGATGGCATAAATACCAGAAAGAAATACAGAAATCCTGACGAAAAAGACAAATTAGACCGAATAGATTACGAATCTTTGAGGAAATGTCTTCAAAGTTTAGCAAAAATACACCCAGAGAGGCCAATTCAGATGCCAATGATCGGAAATGGGCTCGCAGGAGGCGATTGGGAACGTATCGAAAGCATGATTCAGGAAGAATTATCCGACCGGAACGTCACAATCTTCAAGTTTCAGTGACAAAATTATAAGTTTTGCATTATCAGCGGAGGGATCCTAAGGGACAGCATGTCTCTTATTATGATTTGGAGGCTTATCAGCCTTCCATCTGAATGCGCATGTGCTTGTTCAGCGGCTTGGACAGGTTGATCTGCAGGTCCCAGGGAAGCTGATGCTCACCGTCAACAACCAGATGGTAGTCATCACAGTTGCCACGGCAGCCCAGAGCGTCACAGATGATGGGACGATCGGGGACGCAGAGATAGACACCACTGCCCTTGTTCCCGCGATGCAGGACGGCAGTCGGGTCAACCTGATGGCTGAAACTTTGCCAGTGGGCACAGTTGGTGTCAGAACAGATCTTGTAGCCCGGACCACCGATGTTGATGTGATCCTTGCCACGCCATCCATCTGGGATCTGAGCCTCAAGCATCTCGATGAGCTCTCTGGCACCATGATTGTAGCGCTTCGGGGGCTTCACGGCAGGCCTTGGGGCAGGCAGAGAAGCGGCATCCTGAGCAACATTCGCCCAGCTCTTCTTCAAACACTGCTCAGCAGCATGCTCAGCGGTCTTACGAGCCTGAGCTACGTCAGCGTCAGCGTCAGCGTCAGCGTCAGCGTCAGCGTCAGCGTCAGCGTCAGCGTCAGCGTCAGCGTCAGCGTCAGCGTCAGCGTCAGCGTCAGCGTCAGCGTCAGCGTCA
>Ga0180437_10001699_pt1 | contig 37238 bp, 36 predicted proteins | sample SS_ome_4_FD_132410 | JGI IMG/M metagenome (GOLD analysis project Ga0180437, IMG submission 132410) | Hypersaline lake sediment archaeal communities from the Salton Sea, California, USA - SS_3_D_1 metaG | ecosystem: Environmental > Aquatic > Non-marine Saline and Alkaline > Hypersaline >...
TATTTTCGAATACCAGAGCATGGTGTGCGCCCTGACCGGCATGGAGGTGGCCAATGCCTCGCACTACGATGGTGCCACCTCGACTGCCGAGGCGGTGATCATGACCCTCAACGTGGGGCGCGGCAAGCGCAAAAAAGTCATCCTGTCCCCGGCTGTCCACCCCGAGTACCGGGCCGTGGTACGCACCTACACCCAAGGCATGGGCTTGGAGATCGTCGGGGATGACGGCCCTTTGCCTACCTCAGGGCAAGGCCCCACGGCAGGCATCGATGACCTCACGGCCCTTCTGGACAAGGATACCGCCTGCCTCATTGTGCAGAGCCCCAACTTTTTCGGCGAGATCGAGGACCTGGAGGGCTTGGCAGAAACGGTGCACGCCGTCAAGGCGATGCTGGTCGTCGTGGCTGACCCCATCAGCCTGGGCCTGCTCAAGCCGCCGGGGGATTATGGTGCCGACATCGTGGTGGGGGAAGGACATGCTTTGGGCAACGGGCTGAACTTTGGCGGGCCATATCTTGGCTTTTTCGCCTGTCGCGAGAAAGATGTGCGCAAGAGCGCCGGCCGGCTGGTGGGCCAGACCGTGGATACTGAAGGCAGGCGCGGCTTTGTGCTGACCTTGTCCACCCGCGAACAGCACATCCGCCGCGAGCGGGCGACCTCCAACATCTGCACCAACCAGGCGCTCTGTGCCCTGGCGACGGCAGTTCACCTGGCGGCTCTCGGCAAGCGGGGCCTGCGGCAACTGGCCGAGCTGTGCTATCACAAGGCCCACTATGCCGCGGAGCGGATCGCCAGGCTGGATGGCTACAAAGTCATCGCAGGCAAGCCCTTCTTTAAGGAGTTCGTCGTCCGCTGTCCGGCTGCGGTGAAAGAGATCAATGACTATCTGCTGTACGAGTGGGGTATCATCGGTGGCTACGACCTGGGGCGGGCCTATCCGCATCTGGATAACCACATGCTGGTCTGTGTGACTGAGGTGATCAGCCGCGAAGAGATCGATGCCCTGGCGGACGCGCTGGCTGAGGCCGGGAAGGAGGTGGCGTCATGAAGGCAGATTTTGGCGTACGCTGCGCTGGCGCCGAGCCCATTATCTATGAACTGAGCAAGCCTGGTCGCATGGCCTCCACGTTGCCGGCCCTGGACGTCCCGCAGGCTGAACTACCGCCAGCGGCTATGCTGCGCGACGAGGTGGACCTGCCGGAGGTGGACGAGCTGAGCCTGGTACGCCACTATGTGCGCCTCAGCCAGCTCAACTGGGCCATTGACATCGGCTACTACCCCCTGGGATCGTGCACCATGAAGTACAATCCCAAGGTCAACGAGAGCGCGGCCCGCCTGCCTGGTTTTGCCCTGACCCATCCCTACCAGGATCCTCACACCGTCCAGGGCAACCTGATGCTCATGTTCGAGTTGCAGGAGATGCTCAAAGAGATCGCCGGCTTTGCCGGGGTGAGCCTCCAGCCTTCAGCGGGGGCACACGGCGAGCTAACCGGCGTGCTCATTATGCGCGCTTACCACGTCGATCGGGGAGACACGAAACGCAACCGGATCATCGTGCCCGACAGCGCCCATGGCACCAATCCAGCCACCACCAACATGGCTGGATTGGAGGTGGTCGAGGTGCCGTCGGACGAACGGGGCAACGTGGACCTGGACGCCCTGCGCACCGTATGCGGAGAGACTGTGTGCGGTTTGATGCTGACCAATCCCAACACGCTGGGGCTCTTTGAGGAGCAATTGCCCGAGATCTTGGATCTGATCCATGGCTGTGGTGGCCTGGTCTATGGCGATGGGGCCAACCTCAATGCCATCATGGGCATCGTCAAGCCGGGCGAGTTGGGGTTCGACGTCATGCACTTTAACCTGCACAAGACCTTCTCCACACCCCACGGCGGCGGTGGGCCGGGATCTGGCCCGGTAGGCGTATCAGAAGCGTTGGCACCTTTCCTGCCTGGCCCTATCGTCGAACTGTGCCACTGCGCTGAGGCGGGATGCGACTGTGGCTATGAGGATATCGACGACATAGATGTCGACTCGGAGCTCTACTACCACCTGGTCATGCCCGAAAAGAGCATCGGCCGGGTCAAGTCGTTCTATGGGAATTTTGGGGTCTTGGTGCGGGCCTACACCTACATTCGCACACTGGGCGCCGTTGGGCTGCGCACGGCCAGCGAGATGGCGGTGCTTAATGCCAACTATCTCAAGAGCCGGGTGAAAGATGTCTTTCCTATCTCTCACGACCGGATCCACATGCATGAGTTCGTGGCCAAGGGCATCATCCCCGACGCGCCTGACGTTCACGCCCTGGACATCGCCAAGCGACTGATCGACTATGGCTTCCACCCGCCAACGAACTACTTCCCACTGATCGTGCCCGAGGCGCTGATGATCGAGCCGACCGAGACCGAGAACAAGGAGACGCTGGATGCCTTTGCGGATGCCCTGCGTGCCATTCGCGACGAGGCGTTGACCGACCCGGAGGTACTGCACGAGGCGCCTCACACGGCGCCGGTTCGCCGTCTGGATGAAGTGCGGGCTGCCCGCCAGCCCATCCTCCGCTGGCAGCCTGAGTAGATTTCTCTGCAGAGATCGACAACTTGGGCTTCAACGTCTACCGCGGACCCGACGTGGAGGGTCCCTGGACCAAGCTGAACGCTGAGCTTATCCCCAGCAAGGTGCCACCCGGCAGCCCGGTTGGTGCGGCTTACGAATGGCCTGACTCGGAGGTGCCGGGCGAGCAGCGCGTCTTCTATTTGCTGGAGGACGTCGATCTCAGCGGCGTCGTCACCCAGCACGGTCCGGTGAGTCCCCGGTAGACATATCGCGGGTTGGCATACTAGACCCCCTCACGCTGGCATTCCCTCGGCGTGAGGGGTTTTTTGTTGGGGTCCCATACTGCTCCGAGCAGGTAGACACCTGGCTGATTTTAAGCTATAATGCGCACATAGCCTGACGGAGAAGTTGAGATGGATTGTCCGAACTGTGGTGTGTATAATCCGGAGGATCGCCAGGTTTGCTGGCGCTGCGACCAGGAGCTACCCAAGCCCAAGGAGCCAAAGAAAAAGAGATCGGATCCCCAGGCTACGATGCGCCGGATGTGGATCATCGTCGGCATTGTTCTAATCCTCTGGATCCTGCTGACCTGGTTGCTGCCCATGCTGTTGGGTGGGCCAGCCACACCTGCGCCGTAACCCGGAAGTTATATCTTACTCGTCCTGCGATGCCGGGCCGATGAACCTGGCGTCCCTCTTGCTTGTCTGGAGGACCTATGTCCCTTTTCTGTGTAGACATTGGCAATACCAACGTGGTGATGGGATTGTACCAGGACCAGGAACTGGCGGCCCACTGGCGAATCGCCACCGACCATGACAAGATGGCCGACGAGTACGCTATGCTGATCCTAGACCTGTTCGAACGCTCGGCACAGGATCCGGTCGCGGTGGAAGGTGTGGTCGTCGCCAGCGTGGTGCCTCCCCTGACCGGCATCTTTGAGAAACTGTCTCAACGCTACTTTGGTCGGCAGCCGTTGGTGGTCAATGCGGAGGTGCATACTGGCGTGCGCGTGCTCCTTGATAGTCCCGCCGAAGTGGGAGCCGACCGGGTGGTCAATGCCGTTGCCGCCTACCAACGCTACGGTGGGCCGGCCTGTATTGTGGATCTCGGCACGGCCACCACCTTTGACATCCTTTCCGTCGATGGGGACTACCTCGGTGGGGCCATCGCGCCAGGCATTGGGATCGCCGCGGAGGCCCTGTTCCAGCGCACGGCCAAGCTACCCCGCATCGAGCTGATCCCCCCGCCGTCCGCCATCGGCAAGAACACTGTCCAGGCCATGCAGTCGGGGCTCTTTTTCGGCTACGTCGGGCTGGTGGAAGGCCTGGTTGCCCGCTTCCGCGCCGAGATGGGACCGGGCATGAGAGTCATTGCCACGGGCGGGCTGGCCTCCGTCATCGCCGCCGAGACCGATGTCATCGACGCCGTGGATCCCTGGCTGACCCTGGAAGGCCTGCGGCTCATCTGGGAGATGAATCAAGGGGGGAGAAACAGGGAATCGGGACTCGAAAAATGAACCTGAGAGACAGATCGATCGTCCTGGGGGTCACGGGTGGAATTGCCGCTTACAAAGCCGCAGCCCTGTGCAGTGGCCTCGTCAAGGCCGGAGCCGTCGTCGACGTGATCATGACCGACGCAGCCCGTGAGTTCGTCACCCCCCTGACCTTCCAGGCCCTCACCCACCGGCCGGTCGTCGTCGAGATGTTCAGCTTGCTGGCGGAAACGGAGATCGGCCATGTGAGCCTGGCCCAGCGTGCTGATCTTGTGGTCATCGCCCCCGCCACGGCCAACACCATCGCCAAACTTGCGGCTGGCATGGCCGATAACATGCTGACCACCACCGCTCTGGCCACCGAGGCCCCCATCCTCCTGGCCCCGGCCATGGAGAGTCACATGTGGGCCAACCCCTTAACCCAGGACAATATGGCCCGGTTGCGCCAACTGCGCGACGTGGCATTGGTCGGGCCGGGGGAGGGGCGGCTGGCCTCCGGTGCCAGCGGCGTGGGGCGCATGGCCGAACCGGAGGAGATCCTCGAAGCGGCCCGGTGGGTGCTGGGCCGCGATGGCCCTCTGGCCGGTAAGCAGGTGGTCGTCACTGCCGGGGGCACCCGCGAGCCGCTGGACCCCATTCGCTTCCTGGGCAATCGCTCCTCGGGGCAGATGGGTTATGCTCTGGCCCGTGCTGCCCGCGACCGGGGTGCACGGGTGACGCTGATCAGCACTGTTGGTCAACCTGCACCCTACGGCACAGAGATGGTAGCCGTCGAAACCGCCGGTCAGATGTGTGACGCCGTCCTCAAAGCCCTGCCCCAGGCCAATGCCCTGCTCATGGCTGCCGCCGTGGCCGACTACCGCCCAGCAGCAGTTGCTGGCCAAAAGATCAAAAAGGGTGACAAAGACCTGACCCTGGAACTGGCCCGCACTCCCGACATCTTGGCTGCTGTTGCTGACATCCGCAGCTCCGATCAATTGATCGTCGGCTTTGCAGCCGAGACGGAGAACCTGCTGGAAAACGCCCGGAGCAAGCTCCAGCGCAAGCGCCTGGACCTGATCGTGGCCAACGACGCCCGCCAGGCCATGGGCGCCGCCACCAACCAGGTGACCCTCGTCGCAGCCGATGGCAGCGCGGAAGAACTGCCCCTGTTGCCCAAGGATGAGGTCGCTGGGCGGATCCTGGATCGGATCGCGGCGTTGCTCGACAAAGCAAGGAGCTAGTGCCCTGTGGCGGGGTAGTCACATTACCGGATCAGGGGTAGGAGCACCAGCACACAACACACAGCTTGGAGAGATCATGCCCAGAACTTGGTACAATGCCATCACAGATGTGCCCGGTATTCGCGTCGGGCACATGACAGACACAGAAGCGATGACCGGCTGTACGGTTATCCTCTGCCCTGAGCAAGGAGCCGTGGGCGGCGTGGACCAGCGGGGCGGGGCCCCCGGCACCCGTGAGACCGACCTGCTGCGGCCGATGCACACCGTCCAGCGGGCCCACGCCGTGCTGCTCTCTGGAGGAAGTGCTTTTGGCCTCGACGCAGCCTCGGGCGTCGTTCGCTGGCTGGAGGAGCGGGACATCGGTTTCGACACGCGCCTCGCCAAAGTGCCGATCGTCCCCGCGGCCATCCTCTTTGACCTGGGTATGGGGAGCGCTGATGTCCGGCCCGACGCGGCCATGGGTTATGCAGCCTGCGAAGCAGCGAACGACGGCCCCGTCGCGGAGGGCAGCGTCGGCGTTGGGACCGGTTGCAGGGTGGGCGCCATCCTGGGACCGGGGCGGGCCAGCAAGTCAGGCGTCGGCACTGCCAGCGCCAACCTGGGCGGCGGCCTGATCGTGGGCGCCCTCGTGGCCGTCAACGCCTTTGGCGATGTCGTGGATCCACGCACTGGCGAGATCCTGGCCGGGGCGCGGGCGCTGCGGGGCGAGGGCTTTGCCGACACACTGGAGACCATGAAGGGCTTCATCGGCAAGACCATCCTGCGCTTTGCCGACCGGGGCAACACCGTCATCGGTGTGGTTGCCACCAACGCCCGCCTGACCAAGGAGGAAGCCAACAAGGTGGCCCAGATGGCCCACGATGGAGTGGCTCGGGCCATCCGGCCTGCCCATACCATGCTCGACGGCGATACCCTCTTTTGCCTGGCCACCGGCGAGAAAGGGGCTGATGTGAACTTGGTGGGCGCCTACGCGGCCGAGGTCGTTGCCCAGGCCATTGTCCGCGCCGTCACAACCATTCCTGAAGGTTTCTCGCTCCCTGATCACGAATCCCCCCTCATGTCGCCCGAATCATTACCACCTGAGTCGTCAGCGCCCCTGGCTCAAGAGCCCGATGGACGACTCCCGAGCGACCCATGACCGGCTCTCAGTTTCCCAACTTGTCAATCTACCAGGCCACTAACCCTGCTCCCTGGACTGTCACCGAGCTCACCCACTATATAAAGGACCTTCTCGACCTTGACCCCGAGCTCCAGGATGTGCGGTTGACTGGCGAAATCTCTAACTTTTCCCGGGCATCGTCGGGGCATCTCTATTTCACCTTGAAGGACGCGAGCGCGGTGATCAGTTGCGTGATGTGGCGGTCGGCTGCGACGCAGTTGGCCTGGCAGCCTGAGCAAGGGATGGCAGTCCTGGCCCACGGGCGCGTTTCCGTGTATCCAGCGCGGGGAAGCTACCAGCTCTACGTGGACCAGTTGCGGCCCGCCGGTTTGGGCGACCTGCACACCCTGTTCGAGCAGCTCCGCGACCGGCTCAGGGCTGAGGGACTGTTCGACCTTGAGCGCAAACAGCCCTTGCCCCAATTCCCCCGGGTGCTCGGTGTCGTCACCTCGCGCAGGGCGGCCGCCCTGCGCGACGTGCTCAACGTGCTGCGCCGCCGCTATCCCCTGGTGCAGGTCCTGCTGGCCCCTACCCTCGTCCAGGGCGAGGGAGCCCCACCCCAGATTGTCGCCGCCCTACAGGCCCTGGACGCGCGAGACGAGGTGGATCTGATCCTGCTTGTCCGTGGGGGTGGCTCGCTGGAGGAATTGTGGGCCTTTAATGACGAGCGCGTGGCGCGGGCCATCGCCGCCTGCCGCCACCCAGTGGTCAGTGGCGTGGGCCACGAGACCGACTTTACCATTGCTGACTTTGTAGCCGATGTGAGGGCGCCCACCCCTTCGGCTGCCGCCGAGCTATCCGTGCCTGACCAGGCTGACCTGCGACAGCGGATCGGGGCCTGGGCTGCCCAAATCACTAGCAGCATTGCCCGCCAATTTGGCCAGATGCGCCAGGCCCTGGATGGGCAGCAGCAGGCCCTGCAACGCCTCTCACCCCAGGCGCGGGTGGATGCTCATCGCCAGCAGGTGGACGACTGGACCCGGCAGGCAGGCCGTGCTCTGACCCATACCCTGACCTTGCGGCGGACAGGGCTGGCCGGATTACGGGCGCGGCTGGAGGCCCTCAGCCCGCTGGCGACTCTGGAGCGTGGCTACGCTATTGTCCGCCGGGCAGACACGGACGCTGTAGTGCGTCGCGTAGACCAGGTGTGCGCCGGGGATGACCTTTCCATCCGGGTGTCCGACGGGGAGTTTGACGCCGTGGTAGGGGGGCGCTCGTGAGACAAAGGAACGTGGAGCCATAGAACACACAGGGAGGATCTGGGTATCAGGTGTCCTCTTGATCTCTTTGGCAGGGAGTCATTCATGACCCAAGGTGTGGGGAATCTGTCGTTTGAAGAGGCATACAGCGAGCTAGAAACGGCTGTCCAGCGCCTGGAGCAGGGCGATCTGACCCTGGAAGAGGCCATCACCCTCTACGAGTGGGGGATGCGCCTGGCCCAGCACTGCAGCGACGCCCTTGACGCCGCCGAACTACAGGTCCAGCAACTGAGCGTGCTCAGCGACCAGCAACAGCCGGCACTGTTCTTCGAAGAGGAGTAGCCACTCTACTGCCTGACAAGGGCGTCCGGAATCTCCATTGTGGAGCTGCCTTCTGGGAAACTACCAGATACCTGGCACCAGGCGGTGCCTGGTCTGTTGTGTATATGCTGTGTATCCTCCCAGCTCTCGCTGCAGCGCCTGATCTTCCAGCGATGTGCGGGCAACAGAGGCGATCACCGTCAGGGCCGCCGGGACGAGCGCCCATAACGAACCGAGCATGAGCGGCGTGGCCAGGTAGAACAGGATTCCCCCCAAATAGCCAGGATGGCGCACGAGGGCATAGGGGCCGGTACTGGTGACGGTATGCCCCCGCTCATTGTCAATGCGAAAGACCCCGTAAAAGTGCCTGTTGGATGCGATGGCCCAGATCCCCAGTATCACACCCAGAAGAGCCACGACGACCGCCCCGATCTGGAGGATCGCGGACACCACTGGTGACCAGTCAAAGCGATGGTCCAGCCCGGCCACGATCAAGATCGCGATCGGACCATAGAGGAACATGACCCCTGACAGCACCCGGTCCAGGTTCCGAGGACCCTTGCTCCGGGCGCGATCCGCCAGTAGCTCGGGATTGATCGAGATCAGGACGATGGCCCCGACGGCCTGGTTGAGCACCTGCAACCCGACGTACACCCAGCCCATTGCCCAATCCAGGCTGCCTGCCGGGAGGAACAGGCAGGCAGATTGGAGCAGGATCACAATGGTGATCTGCACCAGCCAGCGTATGACGCCGCGTGCCACATCGGTCTTTGCTTGGGAGGGCTCAGAGGATGCTTCAGCGCTCATCTGCCCGCACGTTCTCCTTTCCCCCCTAGATCTGCCTGGCGTTGGGCTGATCTTGGACGACGGTCTCCGACCGAGCCCTTTAGCCACTGGAAGTAGACAGCCGATCGAAGGACCCTGAAGGACCTGTCGAATCGTGTTTACGCCTCGGGCTTGGCCTCGGCTTTGCGCCAGAAGAATAGTTTCGGCAGCCGCCAGCCTCCCTCACCCCCCACGCGGATATCCCGCCGCAGGAAGCGCCACCAGGCCAACAGCGCGAGAACCAACGACGCGAGCAGCAGCCCAGCCATCCATCCCCAGTTCACCCCGTCAATCGCCCTACCACCCTGGTAGTAATAGAGCGGCGTATACTCGACGGCTGTCCTGAGATCACTGTTGATGTTGGCCAGTCCGAGGGCCAGGTAGTTGGCAACCAGGAGCCCGGCGCTAATCATGCTGGCAAAGCGCGCCGAAGGCACCAGCATGCTGAGCAGCAAGGCCAGCATGCCAAAGAGGACCAAGGAGGCGAGCAAGGGGACAAAGGGACGCAGGAACTCGATCCAGGTCAGGTCCATACCCGTACCGCCTGCAGGTAACGCCCAGCTCAGAAAGGACACCAGCAGGATCACGATCGTGGCGACCACAAAGCCCAGCACTCGACCCCAGAAAAGTGCCGTCCGGCTGATGGGATGGGCCATCACCAGGTCGAGGATGCCCTTTTCCTCGTCACTCACCAACAGGCCGCCACTGGCAATGACGGCAAAGATGCCGACGATGACAGGCATATAGTTGAAGTAGTAAATGTCGATGTACCCCTTGGGCGTGGTGAGGGCCAGCATCTCGGTGCCGCCAAAAAAGGCCATCAACTCCGGAGGATAGCTCTGGAGAATTTCCGTGAATCCCTCGATGTTGGCGATCGAATCGTACAGGGCCACCATCAGGACGCCGTACAACGCCAATCCGATCCCCCACCCGATCATCTGGCCGCGCAGGCGGCGTAGCGTGTGTTTCAGTTCGGCGAACATGCTACTTGTCCTCCTTGTCCCCGCCCGCGTAGTAGGCCAGGAACACCTCCTCCAGCGAAGGGCGCTCGGTTTCGAAATCGCTGACTGGGAAGGCAGCCAGCGCCTTGATCTGGTTGTCCATCTCGCCCTCTACCTGCAGCGTGGCCAGGAGGCCGTTGCTGTGCGATAACAGCGTGACGCCCTCCACGTGTGCCAGGGGCTCTGGATCGATGGCTCGTTTGAAACGAAGTCTTGCGCGGCGCAGTCCCATTCTTGCCAGGCGGCTGGGCTCCGCTTCCTCGGCGATCACCCCCTCGCGGATGATAGCTACCCGCTCGGCCAGAGCCTCCACCTCGCTGATGATGTGGGAGGAGAAAAAGACTGTAGCACCGTCGGCCTGGGCCTGCCTGAGCAGGCGATAGACCTCCTGCTGCATCAGGGGATCGAGTCCGGCGGTTGGCTCGTCCAGCAGCAACAGTTCGGGCCGGATCATCAAGGCCTGGACCAAGCCGACCTTTTGTTTGTTGCCCTTGGACAGGTTCTTGATGGGCATGGTCAGGTCCAGTTCGAGGCGCTTGGCGAGCTGTTGCACGAAACCCCAATCGGTCTTGTTGCGGCGCAGGTCGCTGAAGTAGCGCAGCGCTCCCTCAGCCTTGAGGTTGCTCTCCAGATTGAGCTCGCCCGGCAGGTAGCCGGTGCGCATCCGCATCGCAACCGGGTCGGCCTGGGGATCAATGCCCAGCACCCGCGCCGAGCCACTATCGGGGCGGATCAGGTCCAGCAGGCAGCGGATCGTGGTCGTCTTGCCTGCGCCATTTGGCCCGAGGAAACCAAAGATCTCGCCGCGCCTCACCTCCAGGTCGATGCCCCGAAGTGCCCGGATTCTGCCGTACGATTTCGTTAGCCCTTGGATCTCCAGTGCTAGTTCTTCGGTCATGGTGCCCTCCAGCGCTGTGGCGATTGGAGTCAATTATAAGCTGCGACCCATGTTGACAGCCAGATGCTGCCAGTGCGGTGGTGACGGCGCGCGATCCATTCAAAGCGCCAGGCTGGAGATAGGCCTGGCAACCAAGCAAGGCCATTCTACCTTGTCCGATCGCAGAACGCTTGACGGTCGCGGGCCAGTTCCCTGACGGGTATGTCCCGTTTCCCTGACAGTTCCTGACGGCAAGAGATGGCTATTGGTCAAGCCAGTTGCTCAGGATCGACCACATCAGGGCAACAGCCATGGCTGCTAGCAGGAGCCAGATGGCGACGATGATGACACCGGCGATCCGGTTCTGCGGCCGATCTTGGTTCAGCCTCTCCTGGGCTCTAATCCGGCTTTCGGCCATAACCTCGGACGGGATCATCTTGAGGGCCAGAAAGATGCCCAACGGCACCAGCACCAGGTCGTCCAGGTAGCCCAGGATGGGAACAAAGTCGGGGATCAAGTCGAGGGGACTGAATGCGTAGGCGACAACGATGGCTGCAAATACCTTGCCGTGCCACGGCACCCGGGGATCCTGGTAGGCCAGAAAGAGGGCGTAGGTGTCCCGTCTGATCACCGTGGCCCGTTCGCGCAGTCCTTTGAAAGAATTGGTCATGCTCTCGATCTTTCGATCCCGACCCTCAATCGCCAATTCCCGAGGCGATGATCGTTGCCCTTCGTAAATTAGTATAAGCTAATTTTCTGGATTTGTCAAGGTGTATAGTCGTGCGCGCGCAAGGTAACCACAGCCGGGGAATTTATCTCGATCGAGCTGTGATTTTGTACACAGTCCCACCCCCCAGGTCTGCCAGGTACAGCTCTCCAGCCTCGTCCTCGCCGAAGGCGCTGATCCGCGCGTCGACCCGGGCCAGTTCCGAGACCTGCCACTTACCGTCGCCACGTGCCAATCCCCAGATGCGCCCGCTACAATAGTCGCCAAAGAGATAGATGCCGGTCAGTGCCGGGTATTCCTGTCCCCGGTACACATAGCCACCCGTCACCGAGCAACCCTGACTGTGGTTGTACTCTGTCACCGGCAGGGTCAGGCCCGTTGGGTCGCAGGCGCGGTCCTCGGGAAAGCAGTGGGTCGCCTCCATGATCGGCCAACCGTAGTTTTGACCGCCCGAGTTGTCTGTCAGTTGGACGTTGACTTCTTCGTACTGGTTCTGTCCCACATCGGCGATGTAGAGGTCGCCGGTCTGCCGGTCAAAGGAGTAGCGCCACGGGTTCCGCAGGCCGAGGGCCCAGATTTCATCAAGTACGTCCGGATCGCCGACGAAGGGGTTGTCGGGCGGCACGGCGTAGGGCTGGCCGCCATCCACGTCCAGGCGCAGCATGGCACCCAAGAGCGTCCTTCCGTTTTGGCCGTTGCCGAAGCGGTCGCCTGCAGCGCCACCGTCGCCGGTGCCTATGTACAGGTAGCCATCCGGCCCGAAGGCCAGGTTGCCGCCGTTGTGGTTAGCTGCTGGCTGGGGCAGGGTGAGCAGGACCATCTCGCTGGCTGGATCGGCTCGGTCCGGGTCTCCGCTCACTGCAAAGCGGGACACTACGGTGTCCCCTTGCAGGTCCGTGTAATTGACGTAGAGGAAGCCGTTGTTGGCGAAATCCGGGTGGAAAGCCAGCCCCAGCAACCCCTGCTCGCTCTGGGAGGAACCCACGCGGTCGGTGATGTCGAGGAAGGGCATGGGGGTCAAGGCGTTGTTTTTCACCACGCGGATACGCCCGGACTTTTCCAGCACAAGCAAGCGCCCACTCCCATCACCTCCGTGGGTGATGCCCAACGGCGCTTCCAGTCCGCTGGCGATCGGTTGTAGCTCTACGCGGACGGAAGCGGGGTCGCCGCCGGAAACGGTGGAGGGGGTAGGGGTAGAGGTGGGGCTGGGCATCGCGGTCTCAGTTGGGGGAGCGGGGAGGGTCTGCGTAGCACTGGGGGAGGGGGCAGATACTGTACTGGTAGGCTGCACCACTTCCGGTGTGGCTCTGGGAGGCGCGGACGTCGGCGTGTCGCGCACGGGGGTGGAAGTGGCTGGCGGGGTGTCGCTTGGCACGGCAAGGGGCGTGGGCGTGGACGTCGCGGTGTCGCTCGGCAGGGCAAGTGTGGCCGTCGCCGGTTCCGAGATCCCGACCTCTCCGCCATTGCCGCAAGCACCCAGGCCTACGACCACTGATAGGATCAAAAACATACCCGGTATCAATTTGCGCAGCATATGATTCTCCCATCTAAAGTCGGGAACATCATATCGCGCAAAACACCGCCGGGCTGTATGAACAACTACGGTACCCTGTTGATTTCTCGATTCAGCGAATGCCCCAGGCCAGCATGCCCATCACAGCCACCGACTGTAGTATGAACAGCGGTATGCCGTTGACCACATAATCCCTTATCGTATAGCGGCCCCCGTCCCGGACCAGCAGGTTATCGGCATTGGTCAGTGGCGTGGCGTACGACGTGCCCACTGCGACGGCGATGGCAATGGCAAAGGGCCCAGGAGCGAGTCCCAGCGCCGCCGCCAGGCTGACGGCGATGGGCGTCATCAGGGCGGCTGTCACCGAGTTGGCTACGATCTGGGTGATGGCAGAGGCGCACAGGTACAGGAGCAACAGGCCGGCCAGGGAACCGGTGCTAGCGCTCAAGGCGGCCAGTTGGTCGGCGATCAGTGCTGCAATACCGGTCTTTTCCAGGGCCATGGCCAGGGGTAACATCCCCCCGATCAACACGAGTACACTGCCGTCGATGCTCCGGTAGGCACGGCCCACGCTGATGCATCCGGTCAGGATCAGGAGCAGGGCTGCCGCCAGGGCGGCAACTGCCAGCGGGAGCAGCCCTATCACGACACAGCCGACCATCACCGCCAGGATGCCTACGGTCAACCTGGACTTGCGGGTAATCAGGTCGCCCGGCCGGGGACCCAGGTGGGTAACCAGCACCAGGTTGAGGTCGCGCCCGATCTGGTGCAAGTAGGCCAGGGGTCCCTGCACCAGCAGTGTATCGCCGGCGGCAAGGCGTAGCTGGGGCAAATCGTCGTGGATGGCCTGGCCTCGCCGGTGCACCGCCAGGATGTTCAGGCCATAACGCTCCCGGAAGCGGGTGTGGGCCAACAACCTGCCCACCAGTTGCGAGCGGAAGGGAACCATCAGTTCGGCCATGCGCAATGTTTCCCCTTCGAGGCGGTTGAACTCCTCCAGGGACATGGCCCCTTTGGGCTCCAGCTCGTGTATGCTGGCTGCCTGCAGCACGTCTCCCTTCGCGCCTTCCACGATCAGCACGTCGTTCTGTTCCAATACCCAATCGGGTGAAACAGGCCCTGGCGGAGCGCTGCCCCGCTGCACAGCCAGCACGTTTAACTGAAAATCGGCGCTCAGGTTGCTTTCGTCCAGTCGCTGTCCCACGACGTCAGAGATGGAACGGACGCGCAAGCGATATAGTTGCCTGTCCAACCGGTAGGCGCGCTCCACTTCGTCCAAGGATGGTTGTTCGGGCTCGGCGGGCATCTCCCGGCGCAGCAGCCGGTGCCCGATCAGCACATACCACAGCGTGGCCAGCAGCAGAGAAACCAGGCCATAGGGAGTCAACTGGAAGAAGCCGAGGGGTTCGTGACCGCTGGCTACCAGCAGGTCGCTCACCACCAGGTTCGAGACGGTGCCGATGAGGGTGAGCAGGTTGCCCATGGTGGCCGCCGCCACCATGGGCAGCAGCAGTTGAGAAGGCGCCAGACGGGATTGTTGCGAGCTTCCCGCTTGGCGAGCGATGCGCAGCACGGCCGGCATGAGCGCGGCAACGACCAGCAAACTGCCCAAGAAAGCGCTGAGCAGGCCTGCTGCCAGCATGATCACCATGATCAGCACAGGCAGGCCGCGACTGCTGATGCCCACCAGTTTGTTGGCCATCAGGGTCGCCACTCCGGTGTCATAGAGCGCGGCCCCCAGGACATAGATGCAGGCCACGATGACGATCAGCGGCTGCCCAAAAGCGCTAAAGGCCTCGGCGGGAGTCAGAACTCCGGTCAGGATCAGCGCCAGCAGCGCCAGCATCGCCGTCAAGTCAGGGCGCAACCAGCGCGTGGCCAGGATCAACAGCGTGGCCACGAGGATGATGAGTGTGAGAATTGCCTGGGCTGTCATGTCCAACCGAGCAAGCGCATGCCTCTCACCGTCCGGCAGCGTCCAGGAAGTCGAGGTGGGGCGGAGTTTTGTCCTGGCCGTAGAATAGCTTCTCGGCTCGGACCATCCATGACTGGTGGGGGCCCTGGATGCCCGCCAACCAGGCCATCGCCTGGTGGAGCCCGGTTCCGGGCTTGGTCCAGGGACAGGTGCTCATGCACAGGCTGCAGTCGGTGCCCACAGCGTGCCAGTAGCGATAGCACATTTCCTCGTCCAGCTTCCATTTTCTGATGCCATTGAAGACTGCCTTGTCGCCGTGGGGTATGGCGCCGATAGGGCAATTCTCGGCGCAGATCTTGCAGGTATCGCAGAAGGACTGTACACCGAGGTCCACAGGCCCGTCGTGGGCCAGGGGCATGTCGGTGGTGACGACGGCCAGGCGCAGGCCCAGGCCGAACTCCCGCGTCAGCAGGTAGCCGGCGCGCGACAATTCACCCAGTCCACAATCGACCGCCACGGGTACGGCCAGCAACCGGTAGTTGTAAAGGTGGTGGGCCCGGGCCGAGTAGCCCAACATGCGGAGGTATTCGGCCAGTTGGATCGAGACCCAGGCACCCAGGGCATATCCCTTGGCCGTCGCCAACAGGGTTGGAAAGTGCGGCGCGTGCTGGATGAGGTCGTAATCCATCTGGAAGCCCAGGGCGATGGCGGTGGTGTGGTGCGCAAGGTCAACGGGGGTTCCCCAGCGCTCGAACCCGTCCCGGTTGCCAAAAGAGCGCCCCACGTGGCTGTGAACCCATTCCTGGCGCAGGGGACCGGTGCCCACCAGGTCGGCCCCTAGGAAGCGGGCCAGAGCTTTGACCTTCCTCGCCGCACGGTCGGGCGGGATCTCGGACCGTGCGGCAGCAGGTTCGCCGTCGACAAATGCCTCACCCGCAATCCAGGTCACCACTTTGAACTGGACGTCGAACATGGGCACGTCGACCTGGCCGGTGTGCCCGAGCTCGGGCAGGCTGGCGATCTTTTCGTCGTACGCCAGGAGGCCGGGATTCGCCTCGTAGTAGGCCTGGTGTTCGGGGGAATCCGGGCCAAAGTAGCGGAACAGATCGTGGCGGGCGAAGAGGATATCCCGTTCATCCCAGTGCTGGATCGCGCCGACCCGATCCCGCTCGTAGGTGGAGGCCTCAACTCTTCTGGCGCCCGGGAGCAGCCGGGCTATCCCTCGACGGCGATCACTCGCCCGTGCTTTTGTGGTCATCGCGTCTGTTCACCCTAGATTCCTCGACAGGCGAAGTATAGCACAGCCATGGGGGAACGTCAATTGGCTGCCATGGCGGTCGGGGAAAAGAGCAGTTCGAGCGTCCAGTGCTCCAGGCCTAGATATGATCAAAGTCATACACGAGCCTGTGGGCTCGTGGTATCATCTCTCTGGGATGGTGGCGCGCTTCTGCGAAGAACCACTGCCCTCATCCACGGACCACATTGATCGGCAAGGAGATCTTGGACTCATGGATACAACGATGAACATAGTGCGAAGCAGCCAGCCGATCACGGCCGACAGCCGAGTTCAGGATGTCGTGGCGTGCCATCCTCAGACCATTGCCGTGTTCGCTCGCCATGGACTCCAATGCGCTGGCTGCTACATCTCCCCCTTCCATACCATCGCCGACACGGCCCGCGAATATGCCATGGCCTTGCAGCCCTTGTTGGACGATCTTAACCGGGCCATGACCTCAGTCTGACGCCAAAAGCAAACCAAAAGGACACCAAGGGGCACAGGATCTGACATTCTGTGCCCTTTCCATGATCTTTGTCATACGATTGGCTGGATAGATGTGATATAATATATTTGGACAAAGTTATCTGTTTCGGATCATGATTCCGCTCTGATTTTTGGGGTGGATGCTCATCTCAGAACCGCGTTTGGTGAGGATACAGCTATGACCAACAACCATCCCAGGATGGATCGGGAACGCACGACGGTCGAGGCCATGATCGACATCTACTGCCGTCGGCAACACAGGACCGACAATGGCCTGTGTCCCGACTGTGAGGCGCTCAGGGAGTACGCCCGGCAACGCCTCCAGAGGTGTCCGTTCCAGGAGGGCAAGACGACGTGCGCCAAGTGCCCGGTGCACTGCTACAAGCCGAACATGAGAGAGAGGATCAGAGCCGTGATGCGCTACGCCGGTCCCCGCATGCTGTACCGGCATCCCATCCTGTCCTTACAGCACATGGTCGATGGTCGCCGCAAAGAGCCGGTCCCTGCCCACAGGGCGAGGACTGGCCAGGCCGATGTGGTCACCAGGGCAAAGACGTAGCGCCTAGCGTTTCAAGAATCCGGTTCGGGCCGGCAGAAAGGAGAGGGCTATCGGAGGGTAGAAGGGGCAAGTCCTGAATCTGGTGTCTGACAGATCGGTGTCGCATTCAGAGACGAAGGGGTTATCCTTCCAGGGAGGAGGTTGTCATGTATCTTACCGACATCGTTTGGTGGGGTTACACGGCGTTCGTGGTAGCTCTGGCTCTGTTCATGTTGTTCTTCGCCTACAAGGTGCGAGAGAAAGGGGAGTAGTCATGGATTCCAGAGAGCGGAACTGGCTATTCTTTCTCATCGGCGTGTTCCTGGTGTTCAATGTCGTCACGCTTACACCTGTAGTGCCTTGGCAGGAGTGGCTCTTCTGGACAGACCCAACCCCCGCACATCGCTTTTCCATCGAGTACCAAGATTACGAAATCCGGCTGCCGCCCGAGGGCATCGAGGTACAAGTGGGCGAGTACGTAGAGTTTGTGGCGGTGTCTGCCGACGTGACCTATGGCTTTGGCGTGTTCCGGCCTGATAGCACCATGGTCTTTCAGATGCAGGTGCTGCCCGGCCGCGACAACAGCATCGTCTGGAAGTTTGACACTCCTGGGACCTACGACGTGCGATCCACCGAGTACTCGGGCCCCCGGCATTCCGAGATGTACGTCCAGAACGCCATTCACGTGACTCAGTGAGGAGGTGACGACATGATACAACTAGGTCGGACCGAGAAGTGGACGCTGCGCTTTGCCGTGGTGGCCCTGCTATTCCTGGCCCTGTCGGGCTTTGAAGGGATGCTGATGCGCACTCAGTTGTACGCTCCCGAAGCCCTGGGCGGCATGGAATCCGTTTTGAACACTCTCCGCCCCGGAGCCGCCGATCCCACCTCAACGGAGCTCTACTACTCGATGTTGACTGCCCACCCCATCGTCGGCGTCTACGGATTCATCTACATGGCTGTCTTTGGGGCTTTTTATTTCCTGGTGCCCTACCTGCTGGACAAACCGATCAAGTACAAAAAACTGGTGCCGGTCAACTTCTGGCTGCAGATCGTGGGGGTCATGATCTGCTGGGGGGCCGGCTTCTTTGGCATGTTCAACGCCCTATATACCCTCTACTGGCCCTTGCCCGTGACCTACGACCGGGTGCCGCTTCTGGGCAGCATCACCTTCATGATTGGTGCGGCCATCATCATGGTCAACATCCTCATCTTTTCTTACAATCTGTTCAGCACGGTGCTCAGCAAGAGCAACCCCCGTTCCTATAACTTTTTCCAATTCCTGCGCTCGGCCTACGGCATCCCCCGGTTGATGAAGCTGTTCGGCAAGGAGGACAAAAACGCACCCAACCTGGACTACAATGGGCTGCCGGTGTTCATCGTGGCCGTGGGCCGGGGCTCCGTGGATACTGTCATCAACGCCTTTGTGCTCCTTACAGCGGGGGCGCTGATCCTGGTCTATGGCCTTTTCGCCCTATTCGGCTCGGCGCTCAACCCCGACTGGGTGGATGCCCTGCTCTACAAGAACTGGTACTGGTGGGGCTTGGACATGGTGGCGGATGGCAACGCCCTGATCTATACCGCCGGGGTGTGGTACCTGCTCATCCCGCTGCTGACAGGACGGCGGCTCTTTGGGGCCAACGTGGTCAAAACGGTCATCATGGTCGACTTGCTGGTTTCGATGGCTGTGTGGAGCCATCACCTCCTGGGTGATACCTCCCAGCCGATGGTGATGCGGCTCCTCTCCGGACAGTTCATCACCTGGGGCGAGTTCTTTACCATGGGACTGACCATCTTTGCCTCGATGATGACGGTGTGGCTGGCCCGTCCGGTCAAGATGACACCCGCCCTCAAGTTCGCCCTGGGCTCCATGTTCGGCTTTATGATGGGCGGGGTCGCCGGCCTGATCCAGGCCAACCTTGGGCTGAACATGGTGTTTCACAATACCCAGTGGGTGGTCGCGCTGCACGCCCATACTTTCCTGCTGACCGGTGTGGGCATGATGCTCTTTTCGGTACTCTACGCCCTGGTGCCCATGCTCACCAAGCTAGAGTTCCGCAGCAAGGCCCTGATCAACACCCACTTTTGGCTGTGGATCGTAGGCTCGGTGGGCATGGCCTATGCCATGGGCATGGCCGGTTCGCGGGGGATGCTGCGCCGTACCTTTTACGAGGGGGGACAGTTCCAGGGTTACACGCTGGTGGCCATCATCGGCGGGGTGCTGATCTCCATCGGCTTTCTGGCCTTCCTGGTCAACCTGGTCGGCACGCTGGGCCTGCGGAATGTGCTTGCCTTGTTCGTGCCCGAGCGGTGGCTGGCAGGACGCCAACCCGCGCCGGCACAGGCGTAGCAGTGGTAAATCAAGTTCGAGCGTGGGGCGGTCTCACTGCCCCACGCTGTATCCTACAGGAGAGACTGTACAGGAGGTAGACGTGGGACTGATCGAAGCTTGGATCGAAGATCTAACTCGAGTTCTGGAGAACGTGCCATTGGCCGTATCGGACGTGCGCATCGGTGTGTTCTACACGGCCGCCCAACTCGCCGATGGCCATACCGGCCTGGCTTTTACGCCGCGGGGGCTGACCGATACCGTATGTTGTCCCCGTTCGGCCGCTGCAGCGCCGCCGGCCGGTCGCCTGGCGGGACGGGATGCCTGGACGCTGGCGAGGTACGCCCTGTCGCCGGTCCCGCTGCGGCGGGCTGTGGGTGTGGCTGTGCTTAATGCCCTCTCGGCCCGGGCCATGACCTATCACGGCGTGCCGGGCGGCCGGTTGCTCCCCGGCATGGATGCTCTGGAAGCAGCCGACGTCTATGCAGACGACCGGGTGGCGATGGTGGGAGGCTTTATTCCTTTCATCAAGGCGCTGAAACGCCAGGTTGCCGAGTTGTGGGTGGTGGACAAACATCCGGAGGCCCTGAAACCGGACGAGTTGCCCTATTGGAGACCGCCCGAGCAGGTGGAAGAGGTCCTGTCCCAGGCCAATGTGGTGGTCATCACCGGCTCCTCTCTGGTGGAGGGTGGGATCGACGGCCTGCTGGAGGCGGCAACCCGGGCGCGAAAGATTGTGATGGCAGGCCCCACTGCCTCTCCCTGGCCGCCCCCTTTCTTTGAACGGGGGGTCCACGTGTTGGGCGGGGTCCAGGTGGCGGACGGTGCCCGTATCCTGCAAGTGGTGAGTGAGGGGGGATCTGGCTACTTCTTTGACAAAGGAGCCGGGAAGGTCAGCGTCGTTCGGAATGGCTCCGCCTGAAAGCCATGGACACCTGCGGATGAGTATCCGGCGCTGGATCCAGGATCACCCTCGGCCACTGGAATGGGCCTACCGGTACACCGAACTGCTCTTCGCTGCCCTCGATCCACTCTTTGCGCGTGTGGGCTACGAGCGAGTTGAGCGCCTTATCCTGCCGTTGGAAAGGGTCAGCAAGGAGGTAGCCTTTGACTGCCGCATGTGCGGCCAGTGCATCCTGCGCCTGACGGGCATGACCTGTCCTATGACCTGTCCAAAGCTTCTGCGGAACGGACCATGTGGCGGGGTGCGTCCGGGCGGCTACTGCGAGGTTTACCCTGAAAGGCGTTGCATCTGGACCGATGCTTATGAGCGCTCGCGCAAGATGCCGATCTATGGCCAAGGTATCCTGGACGTGCAGCCGCCGGTTGACTGGCGGCTGGAGGGCACCTCTGCCTGGATCAACATGCTTGTCAGGGCAGGTCAGCAAACAAGATCCACCGGGGCGTAGGTGTGCGTGTGGCGTGAGGACAAGGACGACGATGCTCTGTCTCTCATGATTTGACCGAGGTGGGACACCGTGCTATAATTTTCTTGCCATAACCAATCGGGTATGGTTGCCGTGTGCGTGGGCAGGGAAGGGAAAGGAGCGATTGGGCCTCCGGGCACAGTCAACTGTTGGCGGCGCGGTGCCCTCCTCTATGCATCGCTCCCCGGACCTTCCGGTGTGAAAAGGGAGGAAAGGGTGGCCAATCGCTTGCGGATCCACCTTCTGGGTCCCTTTGAGGTCTGGTGCGACGGCCAGCTTGTGTCCCCTGTGGAGTGGCCAAGCCAGAAGGTCCGCCAGCTCTTCAAGATCCTCGTCACTCATCGCAACCGGGCCATGGCCAGCGACGAGCTCATCGAGTGGCTGTGGCCGGACCTCAAACTTGAATCCGCCCGCAACAGTCTGTGGGTGGCCGTCAGCCGCCTGCGCCGCTTGCTCGAGCCAGAACTGATCGGGCGTGGCGCCTCGAACTTTCTTCTCACCGAACCGCCCGGGTACCGCATGGTGCTTGCGGGCGGTTGTGATCTCGATGTGGACCTTTTCCTCCATCATTCCCGAAAAGGACATGAATGTCAGGGACTCGGTGAGTGGACAGTGGCCATCGCCAGCTACCAGGCTGCCGAAGCCCTGTACCGGGGCGATTACCTGGCCGAAGACCCCTATGCGGACTGGGCCATCCCCACGCGTGAGCGACTATGTGAGATCTTTCTAGAGATTCAAATCGCTCTGGCCACCTGCAACATGGCGCTGGGCCGCTATCGTGAAGTGCTGGACCACGCCCGGCAGGTGCTGGATCGCGACGCTTGCCGCGAGAGTGCCTGGCGGCTCGTGATGGAGGCGCATCACCGGGCTGGTGAGCCGGATCAAGCCCTGCGAGCTTTTGAGCGATGCCGGACGATGCTGGCGGGTGAATTAGGCGTGGACCCGCTGCCAGAGACGGTTGCCCTTCACCAACGAATTCTCCAGTCCCCCAGGCCACACAGCGGCGGGGAGGCGGCAACCATTCCTTCACTTCCCGCTACACTCTCCGTTCGCTTGCCCTTTGTCGGTCGCGACCGCGAATGGGCGCTTCTCAGCCGGTTGCTGCAAGAAGTGATGGGTGGGTGGGGGCGGGTGATCCTGGTAAGTGGTGAGGCCGGGATCGGCAAGACGCGCCTGCTGGAAGAGCTGTCCGGGCTGGCGACGGCACGAGGTGTCATGGTGCTGTCCGGGCGCTGCTACGAGATGGAGCAAAACATGGCCTATGCTCCGGTCGTCGAGGCACTGCGTGCCTTGTTGGTGGGTGTCGATGTAGCATCACCGCCGTGCCCGCCCGTCCAGTTGGCAGTGGTGGCGGAACTGCTTCCCGAATTGCGCGAGGTGTGGCCAGATCTGCCTCCCTACCAGCCGTTGCCACCCGACGAGGAGCGTACCCGCTTGATGACAGCGCTGGCCCAGCTGATCCGGCGTTGTGCCCGGGAAGAACCGCTGGTGCTGATACTGGATGACCTGCAGTGGGCTGATCCCTCCACCCTGCAACTGGTCCATTACCTGGGGAGGCAGAGCCGCGACCAATCCTTGCTTCTGGTGGGCGCCTATCGCTGCACGCAGGTAGATCCCGGCCACCCACTGACTATCCTGCGGGATCACTTGGGCCGGCAGGGTCTGCTGGAGGAACTCATCCTTTCTGCCTTCAGCGAGGACGATGTCGTCCTCTTGCTGCGTATCTTGGGCAGTGAGGAGCCGGAAGATGCCCTGGCCCATCGACTCTACCGGGAAACCGAGGGTCAGGCCTTCTTCCTGGCTGAAGTGCTGCGCACCTTTGCTCAAGAGGGTCTGATAGCCATAGATGCCCAAGGACGCTGGCAGTTGGCCAACGAAGGTGGGCCAAGCGCCTTCGACCGGTGGCTCTATCCCCCCAGTGTGCGGGCAGCAGTGCTGGCACGGCTGGACCGTCTGCCGGTGGGGGATCGGGCGCTGCTCGACCACGCCTCGGTCGTTGGCCGGGAGTTTGACCTCTCCCTTCTGGCCCACTTCCTCGACCGGCCTGAGCGAGCACTTGCAGAGCAGGCTGAGCAGTTGTGTGCACGGGGATTTCTACATCCCCACCAGCCGGACCGCTACGAGTTCAGCCACGACCTGATGCGTCGTGCCGCCTACGAGGCTCTCAGTGAGCCCCATCGCCGGTTGCTGCACCGCCAGTTGGCCGAGACGCTGTTGGCCGTTGGCGCTCCCTCCGGGACTGTGTCAACCCACTTTGCCGCCAGCGACCGGCCCTGGCTTGCCCTGGAGCATGCCCTGGTCGCTGCTGAAGGGGCAGCGCACGTTACCGCCTACGACGAGGCCCTGGCCTGGTGCCAGCAGGCGATGTCCATCGCCGAAGCCCATCCCCATGCTGTGCCCGCTGGCTTTCGAACCCGTTTGCACCTCCAGTGGCGCACGCTGTGGTACTATCGCGGCGACCTGGAGCGCACCCTGGCTGCCGACCGGGCGGCGCTGGCCGCCGCTCGCAGCGAAGGCGACCCGGCCGCCGAGTTGCAAGCTCTGTGGCACCTGGCCCACGACGAGACCCAGGTGGCCGCCGGTGGGCCGTCGGGCTTACAGGTCGAAGCCCTGGCCCTGGCCCGCGACCTGGGCGATCCGGCGGCGCTCGCCCGCAGCCTGGCCCGCCAGGGCTCCGACAGCGGATTTCTGGCCACCCCGTCGGAGCGAGAGTCGGCCCTCCAGGTCCTGGACCAGGCTGTGAGCCTGGCTCGCCAGGTGGGCGATCCCTCTCTTTTGCACCAGGTTCTGTGCGAACTGTGGGGGGTGGGCCGGTTGCCCCAGGCCCGTGCTGCGCTGGAAGAGGCCCTGGCCCTGGTGCGCCGGTTGGGCGACCGCCGGGAAGAAGTGGGCACCCTGGCCAAGCTGGCCGATCTACTGACCCGTCAGGGCGATTTTCCGGCGGCGATAGCGTATGCCCGCCAGGGTCTAGCGCTGGCTGAGCAGGTGGACAGCCCGGCCTACGGCGCCTGGAACCGGCGGGCATTGGGCCAGGCGCTGGCCACCCTGGGGCCATTGGACGAGGGTGTAACCCACCTGTGCGACGCAGCCCAAACCTTCGGGGCGCTCTCCTGGCAGGCAATGCTGGCCGGCAGCCTGCTGCGCCTGGGGTTGGCCCTGAAACTTGCCGGGGATGGGGTGGGAGCGACGGCGGCCCTGGATCGGGTGCTAGCCCTCAGCCGGGAGACGCACGAAGTCTACGAGTCGGCCTATGCCCTGGCCGTGCTGGGTGAGTTGCGTCTGGCTCAGGGCGAGAGGGAAGCCGGCAGCCAGGCGTTGGCCGAAGCCGCCGCCCTGTCCCCGCACATCGGTTTGCCGTGGCACCGGGGCGGGACGCTGCTGCACATCGCCGCCGGGCGCTTGTTGCTGGGCCAGGTCGAGGCTGCCCTGGCCGCTGCCGAAGAGGCGATCCGCCTGGCCGAGGAGGAGGACTTGCGCGCGGTGCGGGCGCAGGGGGAAGGGCTGCGCAAGCAAGCCACAGACATGCAGGTCGAATAAGCCGAAAATAAGTTCAGAATAAGTTGGGTGTGGTAGGCTGTATCCATCAGGGTGCAGCCTTTTTCGTTGCCGGAAGGGGGAATGCGATCATGCAGGCAACTGCTAGCTCTCAGGAGGCTTTGACCTTCGTCGTCCGCCTATGGCGTGAGGCCGATGCCGAGGGTCACGACCACTGGCGTGGGCGGGTGGAGCACGTCGCCTCGCAAGAGGTGGGTTACGTGGAGGACGTGGCAGACCTAACAGTGTTCATCGAACGCTGGATAGGAGAAGAGAGAGGTCATGACGAAGCGCAAGCTTCTTTCGCGGAGGAAAACCTATAACCCATAGTAAGAAGGAGAGAACGATGACACCCGAAGAGATGAAAGCAGCCCTGGTCAAGATGAATGATGATGCCTGGCACAAGCGGGATCTGGACGCAGCCTACGCGATTTACTCGGACGACATCGTCTTCCAGCGCATCCCCTTTCCGCCGGTGGTGGGCAAAGAGGCCAACAAACAAGCGGACGCCGGCACGCTTGCTGCCTTTACCGAAACCCACTCCGTCATCGACGACATGATCGTCGAGGGCGACACGGGCGTCCTCCGCTGGACCTGGGAGGCCGTCCACAGTGGCACTTCGGCGTCGCTGGGCATCCCCGCTACCGGCAAACGGGTCCACGCTGTAGGGTGCAGTGTCTACCGCTTCCGGGACGGCAAGATCGTGGAGCAGTGGGAATACGCCGACTGGCTCGGCCTGCTGCAGCAGCTTGGGGTGATCCCAGCCCTCGGCTAGCGCAGGTTGTTCGCGGAGAGGGGAAGAGCTTGCCGGTTGCTGCCTTTCCCTCTCCGGCTTCATGCGCGTGACCGTGCGCCGGATTGTGATCCGGCGTGAGCGGCGTCAGCGAGTTTGGCGGTACTGCCCAAACAACGTCGAGAGCTCACCAATCAGCCAAGGAGGTCCACAATGAGAGTCACACGAGTCGTCTTCACAGTTCTGGTGGTTAGTGCTGTGCTACTGGCCGTGGGCGATGGTCCTGGGGTAGGGAATCGCGCCCGCGCGCTGCCGGCGTCAGGCGCCGAGCCCGAGAGGGCAACCGTCCCCTACGCCGGCCGCCTGAGCGATGAGACTGGCAAGCCGGTGGCCGATGGTGCCTACGATTTCACGTTTGCGCTATACGACACCGTGACCGGGGGAGAACCGCTCTGGACGGAGGTGCAGCGGGAGGTCTTTGTGTCGAAAGGTGAGTTCCTGGCTTCGCTGGGCAGCGTCGAGCCTATACCGGCCACAGCGCTCAGCGGTCAGAATCGCTGGCTGGACGTGGCCGTGCGCGGGCCTGGCGAGGTCGGATTTACCAGTCTGGCCCCCCGGCAACAGGTAAGCGCAGCGGCGCCAACCGCCGGTGCAGCGTGCCCCCACGACCACGTGGGTGAAGAGTGGTACGCGAATATTCCCTGGTCGAACGGCGCCTTCAAAGTCTACAACTATGGCAACGGTCCCAGCATCTGGGGCTGGAATGGTGGCAACGGCAATGCGCTCCGCGGCTATGCGACAGGCACCGGCCTCGGCATGTACGCTGAAAGCGAGGAGGGTGCGGGTGCCGTGGGCCGGAGCACGAACGGCCGCGGCGTAGAGGGTTATAGCACCAATGGCCCCGGCATCTATGCCAACAGCACCAACAGCGACAGCATCCGCGTGGACGGCGCTGGGGGGAACGGCGTGTATGTCGGTTCCTCTGGTGATCACGGTGTGTACGTCGCTTCTGCTGGTTGGAGCGGTGTGTCGGTCTGGTCCGCTACCGTTGCGGGTATGTGGGTCTACTCGGCCGGTCAGGATGGCATCCTGGTGAACACTGCTGGCTGGGACGGCGTGCATGTCGTTGGGCCAGTCGGGGGAGTGTACTATGGCAGTGGCAAGAGGGGCGACGAGGACTTTGCTGTGCTTAGCACCGGGGAGGTGCGCTCCAAGATCGGCTTTGCCGCCCCGGCCAACGATTTCGCCATTACAATGGTGGTCGAAGGCGACAAGGCTGGCTACGAACCAGGCGACGTGTTGGCCGTCAGCGCCTCGGGCAGTGGAGCCGTGGAACGCAGTTCGGCAGCCTACTCGCCGGCCGTGGTCGGCGTCTACTCGGCGATGCCCGCCTTCGTGGGCGGGCGATCGGTGACGGGCGACGATCCGGCCGCTGGCGTGCCCGTCGCCATCCTGGGCGTCGTGGCCTGCAAGGTCTCGGCCGAGAACGGGCCGATCCGCCCTGGCGATCTGCTAGTCACGTCCGCAACGCCGGGCCATGCCATGCGGGGGGACGATCCGCCGCCGGGCACGGTCCTGGGCAAGGCGCTCGGAGAGTTGGCATCGGGCACCGGCCTCATCCAGGTGCTGGTGACGCTGCAGTAGGAGGCCGCCGATGAAAAACCCCCAAGCATCCAAGCGGCGAATTGTGCTTCTGGCAGCCATAGTCGCCCTGCTGCTGGTGAGCACAGCGGCGTCGGCCCAGTCCGGCGAGGGCTACGCTGTGGAAGAGGGGATCATGGCCGGCGGCAGCTATCGATTGACCAGTGCCAGCCTGCCAGACAGCGAACCGATGATCGGCGGCGGATATCAACTGCTGCGTTTGGCCGGATCGACGGCCACGGGCAGCGGTTGCTGTTGCACCTATCTGCCCTGCATCCTGCGCAACTGGTGAGGTTGGCGCGGCTGGTTTCGCGAACGAAGGTGCTCTTGGGATAGGTTTGGACCGACAGGGCCTCCCTGCCCGAAGTGTTGAGTAGGAATACGACGCTGGTTGCCGCAGACGGGTTTGCAGGATCCAAGGCAGGGAAGCTTGGCTCACCAAAGAACAGTATGTGTGAAGCACGGTCGTGCGGCGACGTCCTGCGCTGGGCCCGGTAGGGGAGGAAAAGCAGGAGGTCTGCCGGACTGCCGGGGGTGTCCCAGGTAAGGAGGCAGCCCGCGGGGGAGAAAGGAGGGAGCATCATGTGGGATACAGAAGGAGACCTGACCGCATTCGAGACCAGTCCTCTGTACCGGGAGTTGATGGGCAAACTGGCAGGGGTCCTTGCCGGGCCACCTGCGGGAGAACGCTACGAGGTCAGCGTTCAAGCGTAAGCCATCCACGAGTATTTGAAAGGAGAGATTCACCATGATGTCAGCTAGTGAGAATGAGGCGCTTGTGCGCCGGTTCCTGGAGGAGGCCTACAACCGGGGGAACCTGGCCGTAGGCGACGAGTTGCTGGCAGAGAACTGTGTCTTCTATACGCCTGCTCCGATCCCGGGCATCGCCGGCTGGAAGCAGTTTGCCACTGCCTTTCTGACGGCCTTTCCTGACGATATGCAGGTCACCATTGACGATCTGTTCGCCGTCGGGGACAAGGTGACAGCCAGATGGACGGCGCGGGGCACACACAACGGCCCATTGCGCGGGATTCCACCCAGTGGCAACCAGGTGACGTGGCTGGGTATGGCGATCTACAGCCTCTCGGATGGTAAGATCACGGAGGTGTGGGGGCTCAACGACGCGCTGGGCATCATGCAACAGGTTGGTGTGATTCCATCATAACGGAGGGAGGAGAGCTATTTGGCTCGGTCTGCTGCAGCAACTTGGGGTGATCCCCGCCCTCGGCTAGCAGCGGCTGTTCCCTCAGAGTGCGGAGTGGGGAAGCGCCTTCCTCAGGCCGCCTTCCCCACTCCGGCGCCCTGGCGGTACGAGCGTTGGCGACGAATGGATGGGGCTCCTGGCGCTCGGGGTCCTGCCCGACAGATCTGCCTGCGGATAGGCCTCGTCTGTTCGCCACCAGAGGTGGAAACTCGTGAAGCGTTCAATCCTTCTCGTTCTCGTCATGTTGTTTGTCAGTGTAACAGGTTCGTGCGCAACACCTACATCGGTTCCGCCCGCAGCGGCGACGTCGCCCCTTCCTCCCACTGCGACGATGCCAGCTACCGCCGAGGCTGCAAACCTGGAGATCACCCAGGAGCCGGTTCCCTTCCCGCTCTCAGAACTGGGGCCCTACTGGACAGGCAAGCGCACTTTTACTTTCGAGGACGCCAGTCGCGATGGCCGGCAGATAGGCATCACCGTGTTCTATCCGGCTGTGCTGCCCGAAGGCTCAAAGGGCCCCCAACTCCTGGCTGGCACCAACCGTGATCCGGACCTCAGCAGCGCGCCCTATCCCTTAATCATTACCGGGCCAGATTCAGCTAATTACTGGTTTAAGACACATCTTGTTTCACATGGCTTCGTGATGGCGGTCGTTCGATATCCAGGTCCTATTGTCGACAATCTGGACTTATGGGTCATCGACCATCCGCGCGATATTCTTTTCGTCCTGGATCAGATTGCGTCCTGTCCCCCAGCAGGATTGGAGGGGATCATTGATACCGGTCGCGTGGGTGTGGCGGGATACTCGGCAGAGAGCGTCGATGCCTTCGCAGTCAGCGGCGTGCGTGTGGATCCAGAATTCTACCTTTTACGCTGTAAAGAGGCTCCTGCGATGGAGCCAGCTTTGCCCGAGATGTGGGAGTTGTATGTCGAGATCACGTGCAATCTTGCCCAGATGTGGGATGAGTTTGCTGCTCGTGCAGGGGACAGTATCACATTCGATGATGACGGGCTTTGGCAGCCGCTCACAGACGAGCGGATCCGCGCCGTGATGGCTACAGGACCTGCGTGGTTGTACGGTGAGCGGGGTCTGGCAGCGGTAGATCGCCCCATCCTTATCGTCTGCGCGACTGAGGATGAAGTCGTCCCCTATCGAATCGAACCCGCGTACGTCTTTGAGCATCTCGGAACCCCGGAGCGATTCCTGATTTCCTTTGTTGGCCAAGGGCATATGATGGTGTTTGACCCCGAGCAGGTGAAACGCATGAATCACTTTGCCGCCGCGTTCTTTGGCACCTATCTCCAGGGCAAGTCGGAATACCGCAACTATTTCTCGGAGGCGTTTGTCTCGCAGTTTGACGATCTGGCGTGGGGGGTGTATGAGGGTGAGTGAGTGATGCCTGCCAGGGGCGATCCGCTGCGCTTGGAAGACAGCCCTGTGAGCCTTCGAACCAGGTACGCGACCAATGCGCCTGATTTCCAGGAGAGGAAGATGAAAACGGTTACGTGTTTCTCCATAGCTACGCTGGTGATCGGTTTGCTGCTTTCCTGCGGGACGCCAACGTCCGTTCCACCCACTGCGACGGAGCCAGATACCACCGAGGCTGTAGACGTTGAGATCACCCAGAAGCCGGTTCCCCTGCCGCTCTCAGAGCCGGGTCCGTATTACGTGGGCAAGCTCACGCTCGACTTTGAGGATGCCAGCCGCGATAACCGCCCGATAGGCATCCGGGTGTGGTATCCGGCTGTGCTGCCGGAAGGTTCGACCGGCTCCAAGCTTCTTGCGGGCGAGAAACGCGATCCGGACAGCAGCGGCGCGCCCTACCCCCTGATCGTGAGTTCGGCGACAATGGGTGCGGACTTGGCGCCGTATCTGGTCACATACGGCTTTGTGTGGGCCGGCGTCACCAGGATTCACACCTATCCTGACATGAATCCTGAGATGATCGATCAACCTCTCGACATCCTGTTCGCGCTGGACCAGATCGCCTCTAACCCGCCAGAGGGTCTGTCGGGCATGATCGACGCCGACCACGCCGGAGCCATCGGGTACTCGTTTGATGGCTACAACACCCTGGCCATGAGCGGCGCGCGCATCGACCCCGAGTACTACCTGGCCCAATGTCCGACCCCCGACGCCACGACCCAGGCAATTCTGTCCGTTGGAAGCTTTGACTGCGGTCCGGCCAGCGCATGGGACGAATTCGCTGCCCATGCCCCCGAGGTTATCACCAGCAGCGATGATGGACTGTGGCAGCCCATGACGGACGAGCGGATTCGCGCCGTGATGCCGATGGCCGGGGAGGGATGGTGGTTGTTCGGGGACCGGGGACTGGCTGCTGTCGACCGGCCTACGCTGATGATCGTGGCTACCGGGGATGAACTCTACCCGGAAAACGCGCTGATCTTTGAGCATTTGGGCACGCCCGACAAGACGCTGATCTCGTTCGTCGGTCAAGACCACATGATGGTATTCAACGCCGAGCTGAGGGCCCGCATGGCCCATTTCGCGGTGGCTTTTTTCGGCTACCACCTCCAGGGGCGCGAAGACCTGGCCTGGTACTTTTCGGAGGATTTCGTCGCGCAACACGACGATCTGGCCTGGGGGGTGTATGCGGGCGAGTGAGGGGCAATCGGAAGGGCCTGGCCAGCGGCGGCCTAGGTAAGGCTGCCCAACTTGACTACAGCTCCTCTGCGATCGTCACCAATTGGTGGGGTTGCAGGAGAACAATGTGGCCCTGGCGGGTCTCAATCCAGCCCTGCTTCTGAAATTTGCTCATGGCACGGATGGCGGTCTCGAGGACGGTGCCGGCCATGTCGGCGATGTCCTGGCGGCTGAGGGGCACGGTGATGCGCACCGCCCCCGGCGCGCCGGGATCCTCCAGGCGCTCGCCAGCGGTGTTGGCCATGCGCAGCAGCACCCGGGCCACCCGCCGCTCCACCTTTTCCACGGCCAGGCTGCGGATGGTCTCATGGGCCCGTTGCAGGCGCCTGCCCAGCTCAGCGATCAGCGCCCAGGCCAAGTCGGGGTGGGCGTGCACCAGGTCGGCGTACTCATCGCGACGCAGGCTGAGGGTGGTCGCCGCCTCGAGGGCCTGGGCTGTGGCGGGGTAGGTCTCGCCGACCAGGACTCCCACCTCGCCCACGATCTGGCCGGGACCGAAGGTGGCCAGGATCGTCTCGCGCCCGCTCTCCGAGTGTTTGAGCATCTTGACCCGGCCCTGGACCACGAGGACCAGCCACTCGGCCCGATCGCCCTCGAAGAAGAGATAGTCGTCCTTCTCCCAGGTGCGCCGGACGAGTTGTTGTGCCACCGTCGCCCGCACCTCGCCGGACAGGGGCGCAAACAGAGCGGACTGCGCAAGTAGATCCCGGTCGTTCATCGTGGGGAGATTGTATCACGGCCTCAGGGGGGCGTCAAGTGGGCGGACGAAAAAACGTCTCCACTGCCTACTCGCACCGCCGTGATAGCTCACGCACCGCATCCTGCGGCCCCATCAGCGTCAAATGGTCGCCGATCTGCAGCACGGTGTGCCCCCGGGGATAGATCACGTCCCCCTCCCGCCGGACCAGGACGATGAACGCGCCCTCGGGCAGCTCCAGCTCGTGCAAGGGCTTGCCGGTCAGGTCGGCGCAGCCCAGACGCACTTCGGCGATGTCATGCTCGTCGTCCAGGTCGGTCATGAGCGAGGAAACGCTGGGGAAGAGCAGCAGGTACTCCAGCTCGACGACCGGCGAAAGGCTGGGGTTGATCACAGGCACGTCCAGCTCGGTGAAGGGGTCCATGCCGGTGGCGTCGTGCACGCGGGAGATCACCCGCTGGAGGCAGATCTCGTCGCGCAGCAGCCGGCATACCTGCAAGTTCATCTCGTCTTCGGGCAGCAGCACAGCCACGGCCTCGATCCGCTCCGGCTCCAGTGCTTCCCAGGTGTTCGGATCCAGCGGATCGGCCTCGACCAGGGGCAGTTCCATCTCCTGTGCTGCTGCCACGCGCTTGGACTGCTGTTCGATGACGACGACCTCCTCCCCATGGCCCAGGATGCGTTTGGCCAGCAGCCGCGCCGACCGGCCAGCGCCGACGATGACAAACTTGTGGTGGTCGACCGGCACCAGGGGTGCGATGCGGTTGAAGATCAGGGGCGAGAGGGTGCAGGTGACGATGGCCATGAGGATGATGGCCGAATTTGTGGCCTCGTCGATGACCCCCAGGTTCAAGGCGATGGCCGAGATGGCGATCTCGAGGCTGAGGTGGGAGGAGAGCAAGACCCCGCCAGCCAACGTCTCGCGCCAGGAAAAGTTAACCCGGAAGAGGAGGGCGGCGGCCATCTTGATGCCATAGGCCAGCACCAGCATCAAGGGCACCAACAGGAGGGTCTGCGGCGATTCGAACACGGCGTATAGATCAAAGTTTACGCCCACCATGATAAAAAAGATGGGAATGAAAAAGGCATAGCCGATGATGTCCAGCCGGTGGTGCAGGTCCGAAGCCCCCCGGTCGGCCAGTAGGGAGATCAGCGCCCCGCCCAGGAAGGCGCCCAGGATCATCTCGACCCCCAGACCTTGGGCCAGGGCGATAAAGGCCAGACCTACGGCAAAGGCGCCGCGCACGTCAATCTGGGACGTGGCCTGGGAGAGGTTTTGGAGGAATCCCAGTCCGGGGAACCGGCGACGGGCGATACGGGCGATGCGATAGGCCGTGAGAAACGCGCCGAACAGCAGCAAGACCAGCAAGACGTCGAACGTGAGCCCACGGGTGTTGAGTACGACGTAGATGCTGACCAGGATCATGCTGGCAAAGTCGGCAATTACGGCTGCCACCAGGAGGGCTTGGCCGTAGGGCTGGCCCAGCAGGTCACGTTCCTTGAGAACCGGCACGACGACTCCCAGGGAGGTAGTGGCGAGGATGAGGGCCATGAGCCAGGGATCGTCGGCGGTATCCAGTCTGTGCAGCAACCAGCCGCCAAACAGCGCGATGACTACCGTGAGGGCAAAGATCAACAGGCCCAGGCTCAGGGGATTGCTGAGCCGTTCCCGCCAGGAGCCGCGCATTGCCCCGGGGCGGGGCAGGACGGCGTCAAAGTCTACCTCCAGCCCCGAGAGGAACATCAGGTAGGCGAATCCCAGCAGGGATAGGATCTCCAGTATGGGGTCGTGACCCACCAGCCCTAGACCGCTCTTGCCAATGACGACGCCGACCAGGATCTCGCCGACGACCACCGGGATGCTCAGTTGCTTGAAGCGCGACAGGACCAACGGCACGACAAAGGCCAGCACGACGACGATGAGCAAGGGAACGAAGGAATGGGACTCTTCCATGGACGATTTCTCTACAGAATTTCTTTCCAGGTGAGGTCACCGCACTGGGAACAAGGTGACCGCGCCAACGGGAGTCAGAGTATAACACAAGTCAGATCGGAGGTCAAAAGCTTTGCCTACTCGTAGACCTTTTCCTCTGCCCGGTCCGCTTCCGTGGCATCTTCTTCGATATCGCGCACCATGCCACGGTTGGCGAGCAGTTCCCGGTAGTACTCGTGCTGAATAATGAGCGACATCACTTCGTTTGTCCCCGTCCAGATCATGATCAGCCGCGTGTCGCGCAAAAGGCGCTCAATAGGATAAACGTTTGTGTAGCCAATGCCGCCCAGGATTTGCATCGCATGGTTCACCACCTGCCAGGCGGTATCCGTCGCAAACTTTTTGGCTTCTGAAACCAGCCGCCGGCATCTGCGCGGATCGTCGCCCCCGTCCACCGCCCGCGCCGCGCCATAGACTAGCATCCGCGCTGCGTCGAGCTGGGTGATCGAGTCGGCCACCTTGAAACTGACCCCCTCAAAACGGCGGATTTTCTGGCCAAACGCTTTGCGCCGGTCGGCATACTGGGCAGCCACTTCCAGTGCAGCGCGGGCCATTCCCAACGCCCCGGCAGCGCTGGTCATCCGCTCCGGGATCATCATCTGGTAGAACACCGCCGCTGCGCCGTTTTCCGGGCCGATCAGGTTTTCGACAGGCACCCGCGCCCCGCGGAAGTAGATGCGCCCTGTGCCCCCGCCCCGCGTACCCATCAGGCCGTAGACGTGCTCTACCTCCACACCCGGTCCACGCTCCACGAGGAAGGCGCTCAGGCCCTCATGGGGTTTGGCCTCCGGGTCGGTCCGTGCATAGACCAGAAACAGATCGGCCCCCTCGGCGCCGACCACGAACCGTTTCTGCCCCTCCAGGACAAAGTCGTCCCCCTCACGGCGAGCGACGGTCGTCGTGCCGAAAAAGTCGGACCCACCCCGCGGCTCGGTCAGCGCCTCGGCAACGGTGAGCTTGCCTTCCAGCACTGGGCGCAGCCAGCGGGCCTTTTGCTCGGGCGTGCCAAAGACGTTCAATGCCTCGCCCACGATGCTGGGCAGCGAGTAGAGGCAGGCCAGCGAGGTGCCCAGGATGCCCACTTCCTCCAGGGCGACGATTTCGTCGGTCCAACCCAGGCCGCGCCCGCCGTACTCGGCTGGGAAGCGCAAGCCCAGCAGGTGGTGCTGGGCCAGGTCGTTCACATACTCGCGGGGATAGCGCACCTGGTCGGCGTCCATGTCCAGGATGAGCTGCCGGGGCACGCCCTTGACGAAGGTGCGCATCTCGGCGCGCAGTTGCTTCTGTTCTGCAGTCAGGATGGCTTCTAACATGTCCTCTCATCTCCTTTCTTCGCCGTCATCCAGGAGGCGTACGGCTTGATCACGGAAATTACGGGCGAACCGACGCTGTCTTCTAACACGTCCCTCCATATGTGCTACACTGCACCATAGTCGAAAAACCATGACTGGAACTACGGCACGGTGCCAAAGAGTAGCTCCAATCCCCGCCATATGTCATTCCTCCAGGCGGGGTAGTTGTGGCCGGCGTTGAACTCGCGGTAGGTGACATCGTACCCGCGTTCGACCAGCAGCTCGTGCATACGCCGGTTGCAATCCAGCAGCCACTCATAGCGGCCCACGTCCATCCAGATCTTGATCGGCTGCGTGGGGCCATGGCGAACCAGGTCCCAGACAACGGTGTCGTGCTCGCCCATGGTAAAGGCACCCGACTGGCTGAGGACCCGGCCAAAGACCTGCGGGGCACGCAGGCCAGCGTAAGCCGCCATCAAGCCACCCATTGAGGCCCCCAAAATCGCGTGGGCGCCAGGACTGGCCTCGATGTCGACCAAATTCAGCTCTCGCCCTGCAAGCCCCAGCACGTGATGGAGGAGAAATCCCAACGAGGCTTCGCTACAGGCATACTCGACGCCGCGAGCCAGGCCTCCATGGTAGGGCAGGGCCAGGGCGATGGGCTGGATACGTCCCTGCGCGATCAGGTTATCGACGATGTTGGTGATCTTGGCCCGGCGGCGGTAGTCCTGCCCGTCGAGCACGATGAGGAGGGGGCAAGGCTCGTCCACCGCTGGTCGGTAGAGGTATACCGTGCGCTTGCGGCCCGCGAGCAAGAATTCATCCTCGATAACGTGGCGGGTGACCGTGCCGTGGGGCACGTTGCGCGCACGTTCTGTCAGGCGGGTAGGCGTGGCGTCGGGCATGTAGAAGTAGTGGTTGTCGTGCCCAAGGCCGTCCGGGGTGATCTTGGGGTTGAGGGGGTCAGTGACTCGCTCCTGGCCATCCCAGAAGGCGTACTCGAGGTACGCATCGCGGGGCAGGGTCAGGGTGTGGGTCCAGACGCCGGGGGCGGTCTCGGCGAGGGAGATGGGCGTGCCCCACTCCCAGTCCGTGATGTCGGCGATGAGCTGCGGTGCCAGCTCGCCCTGCCACACAAAGGTGACGATATCTCCTTCGACGACGGGAGTGCCTTGTTGGGCATGTTCGAGAACATTCTCCATGGCTGGGTCCTTTCAGCTTGGCGATGGAGGGCCAATGATGATGTGCTGCGGACGGTGGATGATGGACGAATGTCCAGCATGCAATGGCTTGCTGCCTTTGCAGGCTGGTCTTACAGCATTCCCACGAGTTCCCACAGGTCCTGGATCACGGGGCAGTCGACGTCTCCTGACTTGCCGTCGCGGTCAAGTAGGACGACGGCGACCCCGGCGTTTCGGGCACCCACCACGTCGTGACGATAGCTGTCACCCACGTACAGGGCGCGTCCCGCAGGTAGGTCCATGCGGGCCAGGGCCTGTTGAAAGATGCCGGGATGGGGCTTATTGCAGCCAGCGTAGGCTGAGGCCCACACCAGCTCAAAGAAGCCGTCCAAGCCGGCCTGGGTCACCCGGTTGCGCAAGTTCCAGCTCCAGTTGGAGACGATGCCCAGGCGGTAGCCCCGTTCTTGCAGGGTGATGAGTACGTCGATCGCCTCGGGAAAAGGGCGTATGGCGCCGGGTTGGCTGAAGAGGGAGTCGATCACGTTGGTGTAGGCTTGCACGAACTCGGCGTCGGACACCTGCCCCAGGTGTTCGAGGAGTCCCCGGGTCAGCACAAGTTGGGTCTGGTGATCGTATTCGGGTGTAGCGGGGAAGGTCACTGTCGCCGCATTGTGGTAGTACTGGCCCCACACAGCCTGGATGGCGGTCTGGATCTCTTCAGGGGTACGTTGCACGCCGACAGAGCGAAGCGCCTGCTGGACGACGACGAACTCGGAGGGCTCGAAATAGACTAGGGTATGGCCCATGTCAAAGAGGATGGCCTCGTAGCGCTCCATCCCGGCCCCACTTGTTCTCGGTGGGGAGAATACCTCCAGGGCTACGACCCCCAGGGCCTCCTTGTCGGGCGGGTAGATCTGGCGGATGGCATCGAGTAGTTCGTCCGGCGGGATGTCAGGCGCGATGGCTGTAGGGTCCTCGTGGGCCGCCAATTCATCGAAATCGGCATAATGGGCCACACGCCGGATGGTGACGATATGCTCGTCGTTCAGCTTGAGCCGGTCCCCCGGTTGCAGACGCCGGATATTGTCGTAGCCTACCCGTACCTCCACCGTCTTGCGCCCGGACAGGATCTGGGAGAGGTAGGGCTCGCGCACCCAGAGGGTCTTGGTACGTTTTCCAGCCCTTGCAGGCGACTGAGGTCTCGGAGACCTCGGAACTCTGTCATCAGCGTTCATCGCCAGCCCTTCTCCTCACCCACGCGGTGGGCCTTGAGGGTGTTGGTCAGGCCGGCGCCACCCAGGGGTACGCCGGCGGTGATGATCACCAGGTCGCCGTCGTGCACCAGGCCCCGGGCACGTGCAGCCTCCACGACGGTGACGATCATGGTGTCGGTATCGGTGAACTGGTCCACCAGCAGCGGTTCGACACCCCACACCA
>Ga0180437_10001702_pt1 | contig 37195 bp, 26 predicted proteins | sample SS_ome_4_FD_132410 | JGI IMG/M metagenome (GOLD analysis project Ga0180437, IMG submission 132410) | Hypersaline lake sediment archaeal communities from the Salton Sea, California, USA - SS_3_D_1 metaG | ecosystem: Environmental > Aquatic > Non-marine Saline and Alkaline > Hypersaline >...
AGAAGTAAGAAAAAGAAGAAGTGAAAGGAGAACGAGTTCGAGTCGGTTGCCGCTCGGGTCCGAGTTGGCGCAACCTGGAAGGAGGAGGCAAAATGGCCAGGACGCTCAATGTAGGTTTGATCGGCTACAAGTTCATGGGCAAGGCCCACAGCAACGCCTATCGCAGCGTGAACATGTTTTTCGACTGCGGCGCGGACGTCGTGATGAAGGCGATCTGCGGGCGCAACCGCCAGGGTGTCAAGGCTGCCGCCAAACAGTTCGGGTGGGAGTCCTACGAGACCGACTGGAAGAAGATGGTCAAACGGCCGGACATAGACATCGTCGATATTGTCACGCCGGGATTCATGCACTGCGAGATGGCCGTCGCGGCTGCCGACGCCGGTAAACACGTCATCTGCGAGAAGCCGCTCGCGAACACCGTCGCCGAGGCCGAGAAGATGGTCAAGGCCGTCGAAAAGGCCGGTGTGAAGAACATGGTCGCGTACAACTACCGTCGCGTGCCGGCAATCGTCTACGGAAAACAGCTTATTGACGAGGGAAAGCTCGGCAAACTGTTCCACTTTCGCGCAACCTATCTCCAGAGCTGGATCGTCGATCCGTCGTTCCCGCTGGTATGGCGGCTGGAGAAAGATAAAGCTGGCTCGGGCGCGCTCGGCGATATCGGTTCGCATATAATCGATCTCGCTCATTTCCTTGTCGGCGACATCTCAAAGCTCGTCGCTACGACGAAGACCTTTATCAAAGAGCGGCCCATCGTCGAGGAGGTGTCCGGACTATCGGCCACGGCGAAGGGCACGGCAAAGGGCAAAGTCACCGTTGACGACGCGGTGCTGATCATCGCGCACTTCAAGAACGGTGCGCTAGGTTCGTTAGAGGCGACCCGGTTCGCCACCAGCCGGATGAACCAGAACTCCTTCGAGATTAACGGGAGCAAGGGCAGCATAACGTTCGACCTCGAGGATCTCAACCGGCTGGGTGTGGCGTTCCGCAAGGACGGCGATCTCGAAGGGTTCCGCTCGGTCCTTTGTACGAACGCGACACATCCGTACATGGAGGCGTGGTGGCCGCCCGGACATATTATCGGTTGGGAACACACGTTCACCCACGAGATAGCCGATTTTGTCAAGGCTGTAGTCAACAAAACCGAGGTTAAACCCGATTTCGCCGACGGACTGAAATGCGATCGCGTGATGGCCGCGGTCGAGAAGTCGGCCGAGAAGGGTGTATGGACTAAACCCTGAGAAAGGAGGATTACCATGAAACTAGGTGTTCTACTGGTGTTGTTCAGCGACAAGAGTCTCGAGGATGCCGCTGAATATGTCGCCGGGATGGGGGTGGAAGCCGTCGAGCTCGGTACCGGCAACTATCCGGGTTCGCCGCATTTCGACGTTGACGCACTGCTCGCGAGCGCCAGGAAGCGGAAAGAGCTTCTCCAGGTGCTCAAGAACAACGGGCTGGTGATAAGCGCGCTCAGTTGCCACGGCAACGTGCTTCACCCGGACCCGAAGTTCGCCAACGCCTGTATAGCAATCCAGAAGAAGACCATACGGCTCGCCAACGCGCTCGGCGTCAAGGTCGTCATAGACTTCTCCGGGTGCCCGGGCGAGAGCGACCAGGCGAAACGGCCGAACTGGGTCACATGTCCATGGCCGCCTGACTTCCTCGAGATACTCGAGTGGCAGTGGAAGAAAAAGGTTATACCGTTCTGGACGAAGGCCGCAGCGTTCGCGCGAAAGTACGGCGTCAAGCTCGCGTTCGAGATGCATCCCGGGTTCGTCGTCTACAACACCGAGACCTTGCTCAAGCTGCGTAAAGAGTGCGGCAACAACATCGGCGCCAACTTCGATCCCAGCCACCTGTTCTGGCAGGGGATGGACCCGATCGCGTGCGTCCGGGCGATAGGTAAAGCCATATATCACGTCCACGCCAAGGACACACGTATATACGAGGCCAACTCGAGCGTCAACGGCGTGCTCGACACCAAACCGTACAGCGACGAGATCAACCGGTCGTGGATTTTCCGCACCGTCGGGTACGGCCACGGCGTCGACTGGTGGAAAGATTTCGTCTCGACGCTGCGCATGGTCGGTTATGACGGTGTGCTAAGCATCGAACACGAAGACAGCCTCATGAGCAACCGGGAAGGGCTCGCCAAGGCCGTCGCAACTCTCAAGGAAGCGATGCTTACCGAGAAACCCGGCGCTATGTGGTGGGCGTAAATTGTCTCAGCCGCCCCGCTACCGAGGTATACTGAGAGCAGGTCACGGAACGGCCCTTGCGGTGGTGGGGTTGGAAGAAAATCGCCGCTCAGGTATACTCGCGCCTCGATACCTGCTTCTGCACCTCTAGCTGGGGTTGGAAGAAAATCGCCGCTCAGGTATAATAAGTCAATCGGGATCGGCCCGGTCGTCGCAGCTGGGGTTGGAAGAAAATCGCCGCTCAGGTATACTAATGATCGAACCGTATCCTGTGCCGCTGCTGCTGGGGTTGGAAGAAAGTCGCCGCTCAGGTATACTCGGGGCCAGCGCCCCGGTTGTCAAGCGTCTGCTGGGGTTGGAAGAAAGTCGCCGCTCAGGTATACTAAGCGGACCAGAAAAGAGCACCTCATCGTAGCTGGGGTTGGAAGAAAGTCGCCGCTCAGGTATACTTTTAACCCCACCACGGCGGCACCAACCAATGCTGGGGTTGGAAGAAAGTCGCCGCTCAGGTATACTACAACACAGTCGTTCAGGGCGGCTACATCGGCTGGGGTTGGAAGAAAGTCGCCGCTCAGGTATACTAGCTCCACGAGACGACTATAGCGAATCTTGGCTGGGGTAGGAAGAAAGTCGCCGCTCAGGTATACTCGCTGTGAGCAACGGCTCGCCGCGCATCCCGCTGGGGTTGGAAGAAAGTCGCCGCTCAGGTATACTACCTCGGATGTTGCGCCGGTCCCGGAAGGAGCTGGGGTTGGAAGAAAGTCGCCGCTCAGGTATACTGCAATATCTGCTCGTGCCTGTTAGCCGCGGCTGGGGTTGGAAGAAAGTCGCCGCTCAGGTATACTGCGAGTACGAGAAGAGGCGGAAGGCCGGGAGCTGGGGTTGGAAGAAAGTCGCCGCTCAGGTATACTCAATACCCCGCCATCGCTCTGCGACTCAGAGCTGGGGTTGGAAGAAAGTCGCCGCTCAGGTATACTACAATGCGTTGGTCGCCCGCGTCGAGAATGCTGGGGTTGGAAGAAAGTCGCCGCTCAGGTATACTTGGCTCCGCGCAATACTCGCAACAATACAGGCTGGGGTTGGAAGAAAGTCGCCGCTCAGGTATACTTACGGCGAGCGCACCCGCTTTAACCCCCCAGCTGGGGTTGGAAGAAAGTCGCCGCTCAGGTATACTCTATTAGGCGTAATTCACAGGATTACGCGGAGTTAGCGGTCTTTCGCCCCTAGAAAAGCATCAGTTGTGGCGGCGGTTTTTCAGCGGGAGTCCGTTTTCTGCCGTGGTAGACAGCCATCTTGCCGAACTGCCGGTCAGTCACGCTAAGCAACCTAACGTGTCCTTCCTGCGGTACTGCGCTTCGGATGCGGTTCCGGTGTACCTCACTGGCTTCCACGCTGGGACAGTACCGTGCATAGACAGAGAACTGCATCATTGTAAACCCGTCTCTGATGAGGTGATTACGGAACCGTGTGTAGCGTCGGCGGGCTTCCCTAGAGTCAACAGGTAGGTCGAACATAGCAAAGAGCCACATGCCTCGATACTCCGAGAGTTCTAACCGTCTCTGTTCCACGGCTAATGAATCTCCGGCAGGACGAGTCGCTTGCGCTGCCCAAGATAGACGTGAGCGAGCGACGATGCCGTGCGCGCCGCCACATCGAATAGTGTGCGCTCTTCGCCCTCGACCAGTAATCGGCCTCTAAGCGCGTTCAAGATCGTGGCTTTGGCCTTCTTGTCGAACGGCGCATCGGGACACTTCAGCCGCGCGTGCAGCACGACCGCCTTGTCGACGAGCGGACGCAGGGGCTCCATCAGGTCCGAAGCGAGCGCGAACGTGTCGTACCGGTTATGATGATGCAGTCCGAGAGACGGGTGCAATCCAGCAGCACAGATAGCGCGCGCGACGATGGCCCGCAGTACTGCATAGCCATAGTTGAGCTGCCGATTGTAATCGTCGGCGTCGCGGTTCCGCCGGAAGGCCGGGTCGCCAAACAACGCAGGCCAGTACCGGCGCGAGGCGCGGCTCTCGACATTGTCGGCGTCGCCTGAACGCACGCGCTGCGCAAGCGCAATCAGACCTTCGTCGTCGCCCCGAAGTTCTTTGAGCACATTCCCCTGGGCCTTCACCTTGGCTTTGACGAGCTGCTGCCAGATGCGCTTGCGCGTCGGCTGGGAGGCCGCAGCCTGCTGCGCGAACCTCTCCGACTGAAGATGATGGCCCTGCAGTGGGAGGATCATCCCGACCGGCAGGTGTTTCTCGTCGCAGACCACGAATGCGCCGCCCCGTGCAGCGAGCCCCGCCAGCACTCCAAGTGTGAACGTCACGGCCGGATGCGAAACCACCACCACGGCGAGGTCTTCCAGGGGCACGGTCACCGTCTCGTCTTCGCCACGCTCGATGGCCAGTTGGCCGAGCCGCACGCTGAGCCGGGCAGGCTTGTCCGCCAGATCGAGGAGCCGCTCAGTCATTGGCGCGACGCACCTCCCCCAGCGGTGTGACCGCGATCTTCTCACAGCGGGCCTCCCTCATTTTGTCCGGCGTCCGCGTCCTGCCTTCGCGCGGAATCTTCGTTACGGGACGAGCGTCTGCGTTAGGGACAAAGCAAAGCTGCACCGTGCCGTTTGTGAACTCCGAGATCGTAGATACCCTCCAAATTATGTAATCACCGTCTTTTCCCTCCATTCTGACAGCGTCCTTCAGCGCGAGAGAGAACAGAAACTTCTCGCGTGCGCCGTGATGCCGTCTAACGATGGGCTCCCCGTTCTTGAGCCGGCGCATGGCCTCGTAAGTGGTGACCACGTAACCCTTCCACCGCACACTTCCCTTCGCGTCGGTTGTCTCGACGATCTCCACCTGATGGTTGCTGCCGGTAAGGACGTGCCGTTGTCGGACGCCTTTTCCGACGGTTTCCACAGAGGCTTTTTTTCTGATGCGCACCCGGTGGATGGGAATCTGGCGGCCGTCGCGCGCCAGCATCACCGGCTCGTTTTCGGGCAACTTGAACGCTTTTCTCGGATCGCCGCCCGCCAGCTTGTCACGGACGCATTCGCGCACCCTGTCGTCAACAATATCCTCGATCTCTTTCTTAGAAAGGTCTTTCAGCGCCTTGCGCACGTGGACGTACGCGCTGCCCTCTTTATGCGCGTAATAGGTCTCTTCATGAATCGGACCGGTGACCTTGCGCGATACACGGTGCGACACGACGATACCGTCAATGGCCCCCGTCGCGTGTCCCAAGAACCCCTCCCAGGGCTCGTCGACATAATTCCACCATCGCCGTTCGCCTTTTGCAAACGAGCGCTGAGCCGCGCCGCTCAACCTCTTCACCATGTTGGCATCAGTCAACGCGACGACGATCGCATCTACGGCGTGGTGCCGGTGGTCATCGCGGGATTTTCCGGGTCCGTCACCGAGGATACCGTTGAGCTTCCACGCATTCCGAAGCTGCGCTGTGATGCCACCCTTCGTGGCATGAATGCGCCGGATGGCCCGCGCGTCCCACAGCCCCCCGTAAAGACATGCGAGGTAATCCGCCGCGAGGGTCGACGTGTAGCGCGTGTCGTTCAGCAACCGGCTCGAGAAATCCTCGAACTCGGTCAGATCCTCGAGACAGAACCTGGCGAGCTTCTCGCTTCCTAGCCGGCCCTGGAATTCTGTGACACGTTGCACGATCTCCTCCCAGTGTTCGGTGCCGGCGTACGCCTCGAATGGCGTGCGGTTCTTCTTAACGTTCCTGTTCTCGGCAACTTCGCAAAGGGTCTTGTTCACGAACGAATCATCGAGACACCGGTGGTAGGGGATGATATGCTCGATGTCAAACTGCGGCTCAGCGCCCAATAACGTAGCCCAGTTGATCTGGCGCCCGGTGTACGGGCACTCCCAGTTGCACTCGTCGGCGAGTTGCACTTTCAGAATGTCAGTTCGCGACGGCGATGAATCCCCCGTTTCCTGTAGGATTCTTCTCCTCGCTTCGTTGCGCGCGGCCTCATTGCTTCGCATGCGATCGGACCGTTGCTTGCGCTCTTTCCGCGGCTGTCTCAGATCGCGCGCAAGCTCGATGCGGATCTTGTCCGGTTTTCCATGCTCGCGGATTATGGCGTTAACGACCTTACGCAGTTCTGTGAGAGCACGGCGGACGGCCGGGTTGAGCACAACAATACCCGATTGGTTCACGGACGGGAGATACTCCAGTACAGGGCGCTCGCGCTCGCCGTACACGTCCTTCACGACCTTGCTGTACGACTGACCTCCTTCGAGCGAGGGAAGAATCTTGCGCAACGCCTTGCGAGAAAGGCCGCAATAGCCGTCTTCCAGTCGCACGTTTGACAACGCTTCCGCGGCCCCTTCGTCAAGAGCCCACACCTCCATCCCGCGCCGCTTAAGCGTCTCTTCTTTCTGTATGCTGCGCACGTCACCTATGATGCGCTCGCGGTCGGCGTCCGAGAAGGCGCTCCATCGCGCGCCGAAGAAATTCGCCAGCGCGGCGGCCGTCTTGTTGCCGATGAGGCTCTTCTCGCCGCCGGACTCCAAGTTGAATGTCCATCCTCGTAGGCCCAGCAGGGTGCGGACGCGGCCGAATGTGACCTTGTCCTTTGTGTCCAGTTCGGCGATCAGCTTATCGCGCTCGTCAGAGGTTAGTGCGCGCACCACGCCGTCAGTTTTGGACACGGCCAAGAGGTCGTTTACTTTCTGGAGCATTCGGAACCGCTGGAACTCCAGTGACGCCATTGGCGCACGCCGGTGTCCTCGTTCAAACTGGCACTCGCCGATCCGCCCTTTCTGCGATTTTAGCGGTCGCTGGTAAAAGATCGCGCGGTGCAACTCGTTTTTGAACTCGTCGGTCAGGACGGAGGGATGGAACTCCGACTGCTTCTCCCAAATCCGTTCGAACTCCTCCAGGTACATCTTGCGCGAGGTCCAGCGTGCACGGATGCGTTCTTTCTCGGGATCAAGCCCGGCAAAATACTCGCCGAGTGTCCGAGCACCGGCCTTGCGCATCTCCTCCCCTAGCTTTGTGATGTTCTCCTTCACGACGCCGGGTTTCTCGTCGGTCTTGAGAGGCGCGCGCCGGTTGCTCAAGAAGCCGCGGCGGTGTGCCAGGTTGTACAAGGCGCGCCCGATCTCGTGCGGCTCAAGCCGCTCGTCGAGTGCCGCTGCGCGGACCTTGTACGGGATCACGTGTGCAAGGCGCCGTCGTTCCGGGCTGCCTTCGGGAACCGCGGACAGGTAACGTGACGCGATGGCGCGATCCAGTTCGGTGAAAAACTTTAGTCGCTGCTCACCCGCGTCAATCGGACCATCCGGCAATAGCCCTGCCTGCTGTAGCCGTCGCGCCACCTTTCCCATGCGGCGAGTACGGCGTTCCGTCTGCCTCCGGGCGAGGCGCGCTTCGCGTCGCTTCCGCGCGCGCGACTCATCCCTTCCGCTTTCGACATCACCCTCGACACCGGCCTGAAAACAGCGGACGCCCGCACGCACGATACGTTGGGGGGCGCCATCTTGAAGGGCTACGAGAGCCCAACCTATGGATGTCGCTCCAATATCTAGTCCAAGGATGTGTTGTTCAGCATCATTTTTCATGGTCTTGCCCCCCTTGACAAATATTTTATCCTATGCTATCATAACACTAGTATACCTGAGCGGCGATTGTTCTTCAAATCTCAGTAAGGAACTTTCGTTGCGCGGGCAGCGCTCTGCGGAGCGTCCCGGGCGTCTCGCAAGTGGGACGCCCCCTTTTTTTGCTTTTAATTCCTGGAATGCTTTTAATCGCAGGTGGACCACACCAAGTTTGTTGACGCTAGCATCATAGCAGGAAGGGAATAAAGCCGGGTGTTGAACAAGCGCCTCGGACATTAGTGCCTGTCATTACGGGAAAATGGCTGACAGGCACCTATTTCGCATCTGGACTCACATGGGAAACCTCGGGTAGCCTGTTCAAGAGAGGAGGGCGCATGATGCAGCGCGGAATCGTGTCGTCGATTGTTCTGTTCGTTACCCTGACATTGGCGGCCGGCGCCGCTGTCGTATCCGAGGCGCCCACTATCGAGCAACTCCAGGCGAACCCGGAGCTTCTTGGTCAGCTTTACCAGCCCGCCCATTCGCTCACGGTTGAAGAACACTACTTCCGCGGGTATCTTGCTCCGGGCGAACCCCAACCGGAAATCGTGCCCTCGAAATTCGGATTTGAAGACCTTTATGTCGTGCGAAACGTCGACGAGGTCGTTTACATCAAGAAGGACTCAGGACTCCGACATCTGGACCTGACATTTCTACTTTCACCAATGCACGCACCAGGTGCACCCGTTCTGTGCCTACCCAATCTCAGTGGCGGCAATGCCTGGCGCGCAAACCCCTGGTTCGTGGTCCTCCGAGACCCGCTGAAGCTTCTGGGTCAGGTTTCGTGGGTAGGCGACGTGGACGGCGACGAGATTCCGGACCTTGTCGTGGCGGATGACATCTGGGAAATCTGTTGGCCGCAGTTCGGCCACGTCGGCGCGCCGCACGCCATGGTTTTCTACCACGTTGTGGATGGCGTCCTCGCCGTGGATCAACAGAAGACAAACGGATGGGCCCGGCGCGAGATAGGGATGCTTAACGAAAAGATCATGCAGATGCGCAGTAACGCTGCCGACGCCGACCTCAGCCCAATCCTGACAAAGTTCCTGTATTACCGCATACTCAACCGCGTCGACTCGGGATGGGTGGAGTTAAAGAAAGACCTGCGGATGTTCGACCCCGAACAATTCCCCGCCGGGCGCCATGTCCCCGGGTCCGTCCCCACTACGTCCATAGAGGAAATCGAACAGCAAGTCACCAAGAGCCTCGAAACCCGAGGCCCCCTCTACCAAGACCTGGAAGCCTACACATCCGCGCCTCTCGCCAGATGATGGTCAGCTAAGAGGCCACCATATCGGCAAAATAGGTGACTGTGGAGCCGTTGAAAGAATAGCCTGTGCGGTCATCTCCCCACGGCGAGTCTTCGCTTACGCTCAGAATGACATCCAATCGTCCACGTCGGCTTTTCCGACAGGCCCAGAGCCACCTATTTCTATTTTCTATCAAGGCCGTCCGATGCTGTAGTACGTGAACCCGTGCTCCCTCATCGTTTTGGGACTGTAAATGTTTCTGCCGTCGAATATGACCCGTTCCTTCATGAGGTCGCCCATCCGCTTGAAGTCGGGATACCGAAACTCGTTCCATTCGGTGACGACGACCAGACCGTCGGCGCCCTCCAGGGCATCGTAGTTCCGCTTCACCAGCTCAACGCTGTCGCCCAGAACTCGCGCCGCAACTTTGCCGGCAACCGGATCGTAGGCCCGCACGCGCGCCCGCTGCTCGACAAGACCCTCGATTATCGCCAGCGACGGCGCTTCGCGCATATCGTCGGTGCGCGGTTTGAACGATAACCCCCAGAGCGCGATCGTTTTACCCCGCACTTTGCCGTTGAAATGGCCGAGAATCTTCTCGAGCAGTACCGATTTCTGCCGCTCGTTGACCGCATCCGTAGCCCTGAGAATCTCGACATCATAGCCGGCTTCAGAAGCCGACCTGGCAAGCGCGCGCACATCCTTTGGGAAACACGATCCGCCGTACCCCACGCCCGGGAACAGGAAAGTGAACCCGATGCGCGAATCCGTTCCCATCCCTTCGCGCACCTTGTCGACATCCGCCCCGACCCGCTCGCACACGTTGGCGATCTCGTTGATGAACGAGATACGCGTCGCCAGCATGGCGTTGCAGGCGTACTTGGTGAGTTCCGCGCTCCGTATGTCCATGACGATTATTGGCCGGCCGGTGCGAACGAACGGTGCGTACACTTCTTTTATGATCTCCGCGACCCGCACGTCGTCGGTGCCGACGATTATCCTGTCCGGCTTCATGAAATCCTCTATCGCCGCTCCCTCCTTGAGAAATTCCGGGTTTGAGACGACGTCAAACTCCTCGCGCGTCTCAGCTGCGACGATCTCGCGCACCTTGTCGGCCGTACCCACGGGCACCGTGCTCTTGTTAACGATGATCTTGTAGCCGTTCATCGCACGGCCGATCTCGCGAGCGGCATCGAACACGTTCTGCAAATCCGCTGCCCCGGAGTCGTCGGGCGGTGTCCCCACCGCAATGAATAATATCAGCGAGTTTTCGACCGCCTCGCGCAGGTCGGTGGTGAACGACAGCCTCTCTTCCTGGAAGTTTCGCCGGATAAGCTCTTCGAGTCCCGGCTCGTAGATCGGCGTCTGCCCGCTGTTCAACACGTCGATCTTCGATGCATCCGAGTCCACGCATATGATGTCGTGGCCGGTCTCGGCCAGACACGTCCCCACGACCAGTCCAACGTAACCGGTACCCACTACGGCGATTCTCAATTGTCACTCCTTTCTACTAGCTTCGCAGGTTCGTCCTCTTGCGCCGGTTCCCCCCGCCGCTTGACGGAACCCCTGATTTTCCAGCGTTTCTGCATCCAGAGCCACTGTTTCGGACGCTGTCTAACGTAACGCTCGATCACCGACTGGAAGAGCTCGGTATTCCTTAACACATCAATCCTTGTATCGCCCGTCCGAACCAGCTCCAACGGCTCTTCGATTATCAGCTTGTGCTCCGCGGGGTTCGCCAGCCTGATCATGAATGAGGGGATAACCGGTGCCCCGCTTCTCAACGCAAACACCGCCACACCTCTAGTGGCCCCGGCTTCCTGCCCAAAAAACTCCACTAGCACGCCGTCGCTTCTCGGGCTTTCGTCGGCCAGGATTCCCACCGCAACGTTGCGCCTCAGCGCGGACATAACGTCGGCGCCCGCTTTACGTTTCAGCAGCGTCTCATACCCGTACGACTCCCTCATCTCTTTCATGAACCGGTCGATCAGCGGATCCCGGGTCGACGCGACGATCGCCGCGAGAGGAACTCCCTTGAAGGCGGCTGCGGCTGCCATAAGCTCCCAGCTCCCGAGATGTCCTGTGAGAAGGATGGCACCCTTACCTTGAGAGAGCGCTTTCTCGATGTTCTCAACACCCTCGACCTCGATAGATTTGGGGAAGCCTTTCTTGAAAAGGGACGGTACTCGACAGAAGTCCACCATGTTCAAACCCATGTTCACAAAAGATCCCAGAGCGATCCGTTTTCTTTCGGAGAGACTCTTCTCGTCGCCGTAAGCAAGACGCAGATTGCTAAGCGCCAATCGCCGGTGGCTGCGGGCGAACGCGAAGTAAAGCAGGCCCATCGCCTGCCCCAGCCTATACGCGGCCCGGCAAGGAAGGATGCGGATAACCCACACGGACGCTCGCAGAGCGCCGATGGCCAGGACCGAAACAGGGCGTCTCGCCATGACTCCCTCCATTTTCAGTAGAGAAAGCCCTGCGCGAAACGTATCAGCCGCTCGCGCTGGTCGGAGCTCAGGTCAGGAAACGAGATCCCCGTCTCGTAAGCCGGGCGTTTCCTGCCAATCAGCTTTCGCTGTCGCACACACCAGGCGACGCGACCGACCGTCTCGAGCGGGGGCTGATCGTCGGGCAGCTTGAGTATGACATTGACGGGAGTCGGCGCTTCAACGAAAGATTCCAGTCTTACACAAACGCCGCCCGCACTGACATCTCTGGTCTCACTCTTGAAGTTCATGGATTCGCTGCCATTGCCCACGGTAACCTGAATCTCGACCTCCACGCGCGGGTATTTTCGCCGATTCTGGCTCTTATGCATAGCAGCAGCCGCCCCTTTCCTGAATACACTGCCACCCCCCACAATACTATTATAGCTCATGACCCATGCAGAAGGCAAGCGAGAAGTAAACGAAGATCATCAGGTTGTCGCACAGGCGGAGCGGATTGTCCTCCGGTGGTCTTCTGCAATGCAGCCCGCCTTCGTCAGAGGGAAAGCCGCCTGGGAAATTGTGCGAAAACAGCCAAAACTGACGCGAAATAAGGTACTTGTGACGTTTTCTGCTTGACAGATAGAGGGGCTTTTTGATAATATTACAATCGCACGGGAATTGCACCAACAAGGGGGCGGCGATGTATCCTGCAAGGTCGGCACAGGTGCGGCTGATCGAAACGAAAAGCGGGATGATACTGAGTGTCCCCCGCGCATCCAGCATTACACTTTTCCCACCAGCATACCAGCCGATTTCGCTTCTAACATGGACACCTGAGCCACAAAGATCAGCGGGTGTCGTGAGTCGTGGTATCAAATCGCCCTTGCGAAAGAGAGCTCTTGTCTTTGACCTTCGGTTTTTTGTCTCTGGTGTTTTGTGTTTTGTGTTTTGTCTTTCGTCTTCCGTCTTTTGTCTCTGGTCTCTTACGTTTGTGCTGCAGGAAAGGAGGGGGTTCTCATGGCTAAGAAGCGGAGGTCGTCTAGCTTGGCTGTCATGCTTGTTACGCTCGCCGTGGCGTGCGGCACCGTGCACGCACCGGAAGGGGACCTCGTCTGGGCCGCAGCGGCTGGCGGGCCCGAGCGCCTCTGAGAGTTCTGGTGCGTGCGTCTCTGGCTCCGGTAGTGGTTGTCGTCAGCCTGATGCTTGCGCTGTCAGCAACTCCGGGATATGTCGCTGTCATCATAGCGCTCGGCGTTCTGGGCAGCGGTGGTCTGGCATTCCGCAAAGCGCGGTGAGCGGTTTACAGAGGGAGGTGGGGAAAGTGATATTCAGAGCGAAACATGACGAGACAGGATTGCCCCAACATCGCACCAGAAGCGCGGTACGAACTTTGCTGACAGTTGCGCTTCTCGCGTCAGCCTTATTCGTTGGCCCGAGAGTGGGCCTTGCGGCGTTCGGCTTCGGCCCGCCCGAACCGCTTAACACAACTGCAGTGTCGGACGGATTCCTTTCCCTGGACTCGGGTGTTGAGATAGCAACGGACGGAGCGGGGAATTGGATAGCTGTATGGAACCTTGTAAGTAGCATCAGTCTGGACTCGGACATCCTCTTCTCACGCTCGGTCGACAACGGCACAACCTGGAGCGCACCCGCGCTGATCAACGGCTACGGTGCGATCGACACGAGCGATGACATGGACCCCGACGTGGCCACGGACGGTTCAGGGAACTGGCTGGTGGTTTGGACATCTGAGCATGATCTGGGCGGCACTATTGGGGCTGACTGGGATATTCTTGTGGCTCGGTCGGCGGACAACGGCGCGACGTGGAGCGCGCCTGCCGCACTCAACACACACGCAGCGACCGACTCGTGGGAACATGACCAACATCCTCAAGTCTTGATCGACGGGTCGGGTAACTGGATGGCGGTGTGGGACTCTGATCATAGTCTCGGCGGCACCATTGGTGCCGACAGTGACATACTCACGGCTCGATCAACTGACAACGGCGTCAGCTGGAGCGCGCCCAGCGCACTTAATAGCAACGCTGCCACCGACCCGTTGTCCAGGAACGATTATGAGGTCCAGGCGGCGACAGACGGCGCAGGGAATTGGGTAGCCGTTTGGATGTCCTATGACAACATGGGACTCCCGCCGGGCGATGACTTCGACATTTTCGTCGCTCACTCGACAGACGACGGCGCGACTTGGGCAACGCCAACCACCCTGAACACCAACGCTGCGACCGACTCAGGTGACGACTGGCGGCCCCACGTGGCCACCGACGCTGCTGGAAACTGGGTGGTGACGTGGTACTCGGAAGACGATTTTGGCGGTACTATTGGTCTGGATCGCGACATCATAGTGTCGCGGTCGGCAGACAACGGCGCGACATGGAGCCCCTCAGTGCACCTGAACACGAATGCAGCAACCGACTCGGGCGGGGACGAGTTTCCGCGACTGGCAACCGATGGCACTGGGACATGGCTGGCCGTCTGGAACTCCAGAGAAAACCTGGGTGGGACGATCGGAACGGACAATGACATCTTAGTGTCACGCTCAACCGATAACGGCGCCACCTGGAGCGACCCGGCTGCGCTCTGCGTGAACGCGAGGACGGACACGGGGGATGACGGGTGCCCACAACTGGCTACCGACGGCGCGGGGAGGTGGTTGGTTGCTTGGCATTCCGATGACGATCTGGACGGTACCGTCGGTGCAGATCCGGACATATTCTACTGCATGACCGACTCCTTGGAAGAGCCGGAGGTGCCGGTTGTCACCGCGGTGGGCGCAGCAGCACTCGTGCTATTGCTTCTCGCCGCCCGCAGGAGGATGGCATTGCGGTTGGACATTGACGGCGTACGAAAGGATGTGGTTCTCATGGCTAAGAAGCGGACGTTGTGTGTGCTAGTTGTAGTGCTTGTACTTCTCGCCGCGTCGAGCGGCGGAGCTTTCGCCGAAGGCGAGCTGGTCTGGGCGAAGTGCGCCGGTGTCGGAGCGGAGAATGACCTGGACGTAGGTTTCGGTGTGGCCGGGCTACCCGACGGCACCTCGTTGGTATCGGGGATGTTCCAGGGCACCGCGACGTTCGGAGCGGGTGAGCCGCACGAGACGACCCTGACCTCAGCGGGCGACAGTGATATGTTCGTGGCGAAATACAACCGGGATGGCGCGCTCATCTGGGCCAAACGTGCTGGTGGTGCGCAGAGCGAGTGGGCCGCGGGGATTGCTTTGGTTGCAGACGGCAGTGCGTTCGTCACCGGTCCTTTCGGAATGTACGGCACGCCTGTTGGCTACACCGCGACGTTCGGAGCGGGCGAGCCGAACGAAGCGATGCTGACCTCAGCAGGCGAGGATGACATTTTCGTAGCGAAATACAATCCCGACGGCACGCTGGCATGGGCGAAACGCGCTGGCGGCGCCTCCAACGATGCAGGCTACGACATAGCAGCATTACCGGACGGCACTACGCTTGTGACGGGACGGTTTTCGGGCATGTTGGGGAACGGCACCGCGACGTTCGGAGCGGGTGAGCCGAACGAGACGACACTGAGCGCCTTCGAGGGATACCACTTGTTCGTGGCGAAGTACAATGCGAACGGCACACTCGCGTGGGCAACTCGCGCGGGCGGTGAGGGCCATGCCGTGGCAGCCTTGACGCAAATGGGCGCGGTCCTGACGGGACAGTTCCGGTATGAGGCGACGTTCGGACCGGGTGAACCGAACGAGACGACCCTAACGGCAGACGAGTGGGGTATCTTCGTGGCTAGATACAATGCGGACGGTACGCTCGCATGGGCCAGGTACAGTCCCGGGACATACACTCATACGGGCAGCATTAATTCCGCAGGCGACATAGCGGCCCTTGTCGACGACAGCGTACTGCTCTCCGGCTTTCTACCCCAAGCTGGGACGTTCGGTCCTGGCGAGCCAAACGAGACGACGCTCATCCCATATGGTCAGAGGGACATGTTTCTGGCGAAACACAACGCGGACGGCACGCTCGCATGGGCGAAACAAGCGGGCGGGACGGGGGCATTCGCAGGGGGCAAGTGCATTGCGTCGCTCCCGGATCGCAGTGCCATTGTGGGCGGGATCTTCGGCGATGCGGTGACGTTCGGTGCCGGCGAACCGAACGAGACAACACTTGTGCCTCAGGCCGACGGCGACCTCTTCCTGGCAAAGTACAACCCGGACGGCACGTTCGCATGGGTAAAGCAAGCCGGCGGATCTTATCATGAGGAGCCGCTTGATATAGCGGTCTTGCCGGACGGTACCGCGGTGGTGACGGGGCGTTACGAAGGCGAGATAACGTTCGGCACAGGCGAGGCGAACGAGACCACGCTGCCGTACGAAGCGGGAGATGATATTTTCGTGGCGAAGTATCTGGTCGACGAGGATGCCGACAACGATGGATTGACGTACTGGGTGGAAACCTACACGGGCGTCTATGTTGACGAGACGGATACCGGCACCGATCCCGCTAATCCTGACACTGACGGGGACGGACTTCTGGATGGTGAGGAAGTCTACACCGATAACACGGACCCGAACGACCCGGACACCGACGGTGACGGATTGAAGGACGGCGACGAGGTGCGCGATCTCGATCCGGTCGCACCCGATGTGCAGAACCCGTTCGACCCGAATGACCCGGACAGCACGGGGGACGACGGCCAGGATACGCCGGACGGTGTCCCGGACGGGTCGAACGACTATGACGGCGACGGTATGAGCAACAGGGACGAGTTCGCGTTCGGTTATGACCCGCTGGACCCGAACAGTTGGGCGGAGGTGCCGGTTGGCACCGCAGTGGGTGTGGCAGCGCTGGTGTTTCTCTTTTTCGCCGCCCGGAGGAGGATGGCTGCCCGGTCAACACGATGACCGACGCCGAGCGAAGGGGACGTCCGCCGTGTTCGCGTTCGGGCCCGTCCTTGTCGGGAGGTTTTGGGCGGGTCGAGCTTCTGCTCGACCGTTCTTTTGTCCCGCGTGGGAAGGTCGATGGGACCAACGTTATGACGGACAGGAATGTCCGTCCCACCACAGCAAATTAACTTATTCGGGAGGGCGACGCTCCTGCGGAGCCGTATGCAGCATCGTCGAAAAGACCCGGACACGGCTCGGCGGGAGCCTCGCCCTCCCTACTACGCGGGCTAGCGACATTGTCCGGACGTTTGTGCTAAGGGGATGCAGGTCGCAGGCCAGACGACTGTGGTTCGGTCCATAATCCTCTGGCGCACAAGTCGGAGTCGTGATATAATACAGGTGCGGGGACGGTGATGCAGGGGTGTGATTGCGCAAGCACGGGAGGTGATCGACATGTCCTGCGGCAAGTGTGGTAAGAAAAAAGCGGCGCCAAAGAAGGGTAAGAAGAAGAAAAAGAAATAAGGTTTTGTCTGAGGAACCGGTCGCAACCGGCCGGTTCCTCACCCTCCCGAGGTCCTCCAAAACGTACACCACCCGACGGGGCGTGCACTAACTCAGCGTGGTTGAGTTTGTTCTGTACCTCAACCTGCGTGGGCAGTTCTCGAACCGCCCCTACGTTCTCCAGTTCACCGCCGATTCAGGCAGACCACGCAAAAGTCTTTGGAAAGGCGTGTGAGGGATAACCTCTCTTCCTGGAAGCCATTTCACAACTCCCGTTTTCAGAAAAAGGGTACAGACACGTCTCCGCTCGTACCTCGCTGCGCTTGTGTCAGTCCCCTTTTTCTTAAGAGGAGCCCGGCCTTCGTAGCCGAAGGTAACTTCGGCGGAGTAGGCCGAAGCGACGAAAGCAACCTGATGTTCGTGCAGCAATGGGTTTTGAAACAGCTGCCAATCAGGTACTTTCTGTCGGGAAAGGTTTGGCCCCGTATACCGTCTACTCAGGAATGCTTTCCGCGGCTAGCACGGCCAGTTTGACCGCACGCACTTTTCTGTAAACTTCCAGAGGTGAGCGAGGGACCCCGTCAACGGTCAACAGATTCTCGATCGATATACCGAAGTACCGTTCGTTAGCTTCGAGGTACGGAAGTATTAGCTGCCAGTCATCCTCGGTCATCTCGACGAGTTCGCCCCCGTTGAGCTGGTCGGGAACAACCTTCTGATGGGGGTCTCGCACGAATATCGCGCCGCCGGAAGCCAGCGAGAACAGGTTCGAACCGGGATAGGGAGTTTCCTGGCCGCGAACCTGTCCGCGGTCATCGAACTCGATACCGTTGAGCACGACAAACCCGCCGCCGCCGTGCGGGTCGCCCGCCATGAACGATTCGGCGAGATAATCCAGGCACGTCCCGTTGATAACCACCCGGGGTCTGCCTACGGCGTTGATTAGCGGTCTGCCCGCGGCGTTGCCCATCACATATACTTCGCCGCCTTTGGCACCGTACATGAACGCCTGGCCGACGTCACCGTAAACGACCAGTCGGCCGCACTTCATAATCTGGGCCAACTGGTCCTGGCCGTTACCGTGAACGTGGATCTCCATCCCGTCAATCCCGGAGGCGAGGTAGTCGCCCGAGCTGCCGTACACGTCAATACGCACACCGTCCGTCTCCGGTCCGAACCCGCATCCGGTGAACCGTTGCCCTCTAAGACCGTAAACGATGAACCGTCGCCATCCTCGTCGGAACGCCTCGACAAGAAGCCGGCTGTCGCAATCTTCGCCCTCCGCCGGAAAACCCCGGGCACAGACCACAAGCACCGATTCGGTCTCCTTGGGATCGCGCAACTCGCCGCGCGTATCCCACTGGACCCGCTTGAACCGGCCGCCACCTGAATCCGCGATGGATGGAATGGTGTCCAGCAGACGGTTGATACCCTCGCGGACAATCTGCAGCACAGCGCTGCGCTTCATATCGCCGCAGTCGTACCGATAGTCGTTCAGCCGGGTCAACAGATCCAGCGCGCGCTCGAACTTTTCGTCATCCGTACCGGCAATCCGGTCGATCCCGTCTACCAGCCAACGAACCTGCGCAAGACGCCACTCCGCAACCGCACTCACTATCTGCAAGAAGAGTCCCTCAGTCTCGCCCGCCGCCAACGCCCGATCAACGTTCTTGATCAACTCGTCTCCGCCCGGCGGCGGCTCGGCATTTCCAGCCATGACGTACTCGCCCGGCGCCGCTTTGATGAGCCGACCGAACTTGTCCGCACACTCGAGCGTGGCCGCACCGTTGTCTCTCCGCACCGTGAACGAAAACGCCCCGCCGTCGGTATGGCTGCCGCCGCGCGCGTTCCAGCACAGGTCCGCCACGAGCCGGAACCGCCCATCCTCCTGCGCGAGCGAACGTAGCGTAGCATCGATCGCCTGTTTCTCGGACGCAACCAACCCGATGCTGACGTCCCCCTCCTGCAGCGCGAACACCTGCGGACGGAGCATCGACGTGTCGGTGATGCCGAGAAGTTGGAACCGACCTTGGTCCGGTTCACTCCGTGCGATGATGAAAAACCACGGGCCGTCAGGCGAACCGTGCATGTGCATGGCCTGGATCGCGCGGTACACGCGCCGTTTATCTTCCGGCAGATTGTCGAAATCGAGTTCGGTCGTAGGAGCCATCGCCTCGATCACGTATTCGAGAGGATATCCGTAAACACGGTTCCATAAGTCGAACAGCAGGACCGATACCTCCGTATCGGTCAGGAACTGGGGTACAATGTTATTCTGCGCCAGGTACTCGCAGACGCTCGCGTAGTTCGCGAAGTCGCCGTTGTGCACCAGCGCCTCGTTCATCCCGATGAACGGGTGCGAACCCGCAGGATGCCACACCCGCCCTTTCGTGGGGTAACGCTGATGAGCGATCCACACCTGGGCCTGCATATCCTCAAGTCCATAGTAGCGCACCACGTTCTCGGCATACCCCACGATCTTGAACACCATCAGGTTGCGCGCGTGAGACAGCACAAACGCCCGTTTTTCTCCGAGCGAGGCGTAGAACCGCTGGTTGAGCCGAACGCTGTTCTGGTAGACAAACTCGTCCTCGACGGCCCGATCCGGCGCGCCGGCCAACCGGTTCGTTTCCGCGAACTCCGTCAGCACGTCGTCCTTGACACGGACGAAGTAGCGGACAACGTCCGGCGGCTTGACCTCTAGACCCAGATCACGGTAATCGGCGACAGGTTCCAACGCCGCCTTGTGGTCGATCCTGAACTGCGGGACGACAAAGGTTTCCTCGACCTCGTCCGCCGCCGCCGGATCGAGCAGGGCGATCTGGAGCAGATAGTCGTTGCGCAGGACGGCGGCGTCGACACCCAACTGCTCCGACACCAGACACGCCGCGGCGATCCCGCCGCCTTTGCCGTTGCCGCGATTGTGCATCTGGATGGCCGGCTCGAATATGTGCCTCCCGCGGACCGGAATGGTGCAGGCGAATCCGACTACGCCGCACCCGCCTTCCTCGGCAACCTTTCTGCGCGGAACCGTAGGACGGGCGGGTACCGGATCGGTTCTGGAAGCCAGGATACGCTCTGTCAGGCTTGTTCCGCCACCTTCCATCTGTGTCGCGTCCTCTCTCATAATTCTTCCGAAACCCGTGCAGTACAGACCGTCATTCCCCGGAAACTCCCACTCTTGCCGCATCTTTCACATAATCGTGGTGCAAAAGCAGGTCGGTCCGCCCGACAAGATCGCGCACGCTTCTCATCCCCAACCGCCAGAGTATCCCCTGGAGCTGGACACACCACGAATGCCACATGTTGATGAGCCGCTGGGCGGCCCAGTCGGGGTAGTACATGACCGAGAGCTCAGGATCAGTAGTGGCGATACCGCGCGGGCAGCCGCGGCCGCTCTCGCATTTGCCGCACCGCACGCACTCGAGCGCGACCAGCTCCGCCGTGCCGGTAACCACGGCGTCGGCGCCCAGCGCGACAGCCTTGGCAACGTCCCAGGCGGTCCGCAGTCCGCCGGAGGCCACCAGGGTTATCTCGTCGCGGATACCTTCATCGACGAGGCACTGGTGCACCTTCGGTATGGCGTACTCGATCGGCATGGCGATATTCTTCTTGGCGATGTCCGGCGCGGCTCCGGTACCGCCGTAACTGCCGTCAAGATGAATGATGTGAGCGCCGGCATAGTAGCTGCCGACGGCTACCATGTCCACGTCGCTCGGGGTGGAGACTTTCACCGCGACCAGCGCGTTTGGGTTGACACTACTGATCCAGTCCACGTGTTTCTTGTGATCCTCGACCGAGTACACCGAATGAAACGGGAACGGCGAGAACAGCGAACTGCCCTCAACCGCTTCGCGCATCCTGGCAACGGCGGGCGTAACCTTGTCGCCCAAAAGATGGCCGCCCAGACCGGGTTTGGCGCCCTGGGCGTATTTGAACTCGACTATCCGTACACGCTGGATGGTCTCCTCACGCACGCCGAAGAGTCCCGTAGCTACCTGCGTGATGACGTGATCGTCGTAGTCGGTCAGCTCTTCCGGGTAACCGCCTTCGCCGGTGCAGGTGAAGGAACCGAGCGCTTTGAACGCCCGCGCACGGGCTATCATGGTGGCGAGACTTATGGACCCGAAGCTCATTCCTCCACCGTAGACCGGAAAACCTATAGTTATGCGGGGCAGACCGTCGTCCCGGCGGTTCAGCGGTACGCTCAGGTCAACATCTTCCGGTGCAAAGTCCGGATCAGACCGACCATCAGGAAATACGAACCCTATGCGGTCAAATCCTCCTCCCGAGGCACCGACGCGGTACTCTATATCGCGATCCGGCGGACGGCCGGTCTCAGCCTGGAGCCACGTGCCTACAAGCAGATCGGCCGGCCACCGGGCATCCCCGAATGTGTGCCACATTGGATCGATGCCCACCCGTATGGCGTCAACAGGACAGTGATCACCGCAATACGCGTCGCTCGCGCGGCATACCTCGAGACCACGACACAGGTGCGACCGGGGCGCCAGCATACGTTCCCCGCCTTTCACGTGCACCCCGTACGCGCAGACCTCAGCACATCTGCCGCAGGCGATACAAGCCGACGTGCGAACGACTTTAAACTTGGAAAGGGCTCTGCGGAACCTGGACCGACATGGTTTCACGAGGTTCTCAACCGGACGAAATCCTTCCGAGGCAATCTCCGGCGGCGGGGACGAATTCGCATCTGCCGTCATGCCGGCCCGTTCACCGAACAGCGGTGCGAAACACTCCTGTTCCAGATCATCAAGGAACATCGCCCGCCCCGTTTCGCCCCGCAGACGGCGCATCTCTCTGATCCCCATAGCTCCGAGCACCTCGATTAGCTGAGAATGCCACGACCCGATCAGGTTGACTATCCGCTGTGCGCCCCATTCGACCGGCACCCGCCCGATGCGAACCGGGCAATCAGACACGCAGTCCGAACATACTCGGCACTCGAGCGCTATCAGGTGCGCCAGACCGACCCCGACGCCGTCGGCACCGCAGACAATGGTCTTCGCTGCGTGCTCCGCCATACCTATCCCGCCGGTGACGAGCAGCGAAACCCGGTCGCGCACGGACTCCTTCACGAGCCTGAGATGGACCTCGCGCGTCAGCGTCGTGACGAACCGACCATCTCGCCCGCGCCCGTGATGGTCGGCCTCAAGGTGGACGATCTCCGCACCTTGGGCGACGAGTTTCGACGTGCGATCCGCCGCGCGTTCGTCCAACGGCAGCCGAATCGAGACGATCATGACCGGACCCGCGGATTTCACCTTGCTGGCGGCATCCGCGACGCCTTCAGCGTAGGGCAATTCGACAATAGAGACGTTCTTGAGCGAGGAGAGATCGTCACGTTCCGGGTCAAACTTCACTATCAGGTCATGCTGATGCTCCGCGAGCCGACCGACGGCCTCCTCAAACGTTGCCACGGCGAGCGTACCCAGTCCGCGCGCCGCTTCCACCACAGCTTCACGGACCTGGCTGCCCGCGGGTCCGAACGGAGCCATGTCCAGGACTATCGGAATGGGAATATCGACGGACGGCGGCAGGTTGGTGACGAGCCGGCCGGTACCGTCGAACTCGAGCCGAGCGGGCCGTCTTCCGAGATCGATAACCGTGCTGATATACTCCCGGCCGTGAATCCCGTCCCGCGTCGGCCTCACGATCTCCGACATATCCGTCCAGATGCTGTCGAAACCGGGTCCGGCGAACGGGCCGCCGTAGCCCGCACCAGAAACCGGTATCCTGCCGGTCTCGGCCTGGGCCCAGATCCTGGCGATGAGATCGGGCGTCCAGTAATCGTCCCCCATGCCGATGTACTGCGGGTTGCACGCGCGAGAAAGTATCCCTTTCTTGCACTCCTGGACGCACCGCATACAGCTCACGCACATTGCGTCGCCTGTGTTCACTACCTGGAGCGGGTCGAAGATACGTTTGTCATACACGTCATACATGCACGAGGATCGTTTGACGCACTCGAGGCAGCCGAGACATCCCTCCGTCTCGATCGAGGAGAACCTTGCTACCGGCGCGAACCTCGGCGGCACCGGCTCGATATTCACGTGATATTTTTTCGGCATAGTACTGGAGTCAAGCTACGTTCATTCAGACTGGGCGACTGCTGCTACGGCTCCGGTCTCGGCAGTAACCCCGCACGCTCGACGATCTCCGGCAGCACCTCCTCGGCCTCGATGGCCTGCAGGTGCACACCTCGAATCCCGTCAATGGCCCTGAGCGCCTCGATAAGCTCCACCGCGACCGCTACACCCTCCGCTCGAGGATCCTCAGCGGACTTCATGCGTGCGATCAGGTCCTCCGGGACGTTGACACCCGGCACGTTAGCGTTCATGTACCTGAGCATACCGGCCGAACGAGGGACGATGATACCTCCTAAAATGGCGGTGCGTTCGGTAAGTCCCATCTCGCGCGCCTTCTCGACCGCTGCAGCGAACCGCGGCACGTCGTAGACCGCCTGCGTCTGGATGAAATCGGCGCCGGCATCGACCTTCTTGGCGAGCCGCAGCACCCGGAAATCTTCCGGCGGCGCAAGAGGTGTCCAGGCGGCCCCTATGAAGAACGGCACAGGCGCGTCCACCGCGTCGCCGCCCTCCTGCACGCCTCGCTCTCTCAGATCCCTGAGAATGGCGACCAACTGGACCGAATCGACATCGAAAACGTTCTTCGCTCCCGGATGACCTTTGAGCTTGCCGCCGGCCCCCGCCTTCTGGTGGTCGCCCGATAAACACAGGCAGTTGCGCACGCCGAGCGCCCAAGCTCCCAGGAGGTCCGACTGGAGCGCAATGCGGTTTCTGTCCCGAACGGTCATCTGCATGACCGGTTCGAGCCCTTCATCGAGCAGTATCTTCGCGCCCGCGATGCTGGACATACGCACCACGGCGGTCTGGTTGTCCGTGACGTTGTACGCGTCGGCCACCCCGCGCAGAAAAGAGACCTTACTGCGGATCGTCTCGGGGCGCGCACCTCGCGGCGGCCCGACTTCAACGGTCACCGCAAATGACCCGTCCGCCAGGACACGCTCGAGTTTCGTACCGACCCCTTTTGTCAAGGCCTCAGTTCCTCTCGAAGGACCCGTTTCGGTCCACCATGGCTCGAGTTGGACCAATCCTTGGCCCTGCGGAATTCCATCAGTTCCTGCATCTTACCGCGCGCCCTGGCGCGGTCCACGATAAGGTTCCAGACACAATCCAGCTCTTCGTCAACCTCGCATTTGCCGTTGTCTCGAGTGCCGCCGCACGGACCGTTCATTAGACTCTTGGCGCATCGAGCAACCGGGCACAGACCGTACGTCTCGTCCAGCACGCAATCCCCGCAGGCCGCGCAGCGAGCAACCCACAGCCCTGGCTCCTCTCTTATGGCCAGGGACGTCGTGTTCACGCCGGGGTACACCGGCACGTCGGCGAACCGCTCGGCAACAGCCTGTATTCCGATCCCGCAGGCGACGCTCATAATCGCGTCCACCTCGCCGACGATCTCGGCAAGCTCCTCAACGAACTCCCACTCGCACTGCCGTTCGAGCGTCCTGGTGCGGATCTTGACGGGATTGCCATCCGTATGCATGGCCATATGCAGCAGCGGCGCCAGCGTTTCGACCTCGCGCTCGCCTCCGACAGCGCACTCCGCCACGCACGTCGCACACCCTACCAGAAGGACGTTCTCGTGGCCGCGAAGCATCTCTACCAGCTCGGGGATTGGTTTCCATTCCGCGATGATCATTGGCCGGCTGCTGCTTTCATCGGGTTGGGGCCGAGCGGACGAACGGCTGCGGCGCGGCGTTCGGCCAGCTCCCTCAACTGAGTCGCAGAAAGCTGATCTCCGCGCTCCATACCCAGTCTGTCAGCTCCTATGCGAACCTCATCCAGGAGTCCACGCGCGTACTCGACCCGTTTTTCGGCCATGGTGCTCCCAACCAGAAAACGGCACCGATTTTCTGGACAGCCCACCACCTGCACGCCGTCGGCGCCCTCGTCGAGAAGCTTCAGCACGTGAGATGCCTCCACTTTGCTGCTGCAAGGCATCACCACGAGCCGCGGTCTGAATCCCGATACACCTTTCGAGACCGCAGCCGCGTCCAAGTACTCTGCCACGCAATTCTGGCAGTAGAGAACCACGACGTTCGGTTCAAAATCTGCAACGCCCAAATCGCGCGCCATGCACGTCCCTCTCGGATCTCATTGAAGCCCGACGAAGACTCAGGAAGATATAGCCACAGATCCACCGGTTGCCACAGATTAACCCGTGTTACCGGCAACTCAATTGGCCGGATTATACGCCAATAGAATCCCGCAAGTCAAGCGCGAAACTGCAAGATCCTACTGTGCTATTGACACTTGGGGCACGCATTGTTTATAGTAGACCCAAAGCAGGTAGCGCGGCGGCGCAATCTGGCATTGTCGGGAACTCGCCACAACACGAGCATGCGCCCAAACGGCGTGATTTGCCGACGGGTCAACTGAGCAGAACAGGCGCTCGAAGGAGATAGTTGAGAGATGAACCCGGATGACGAGATGTTTCACGACGTTCTGGGAGCTTTGCGAGGCGAGATGTCGCGTGTCATGCGCCACTTTGGGTTGCCGCCGAACAGGCCCGCGTTTGCCCACCCCACTGTCTGGCGTCCGGCCACCGACATCTTCGAAACGCGATCGGATATCATAATAAGAATGGAGATTGCCGGGACACGCAAGGAGGATATCACGGTCGTTTTCGACGACGACGTCTTGACGGTACGCGGTTTAAGGCACGAGGATCCCCGGTTCCAGAAGACCGGCGTGAGCCGTATGGAGATAGATTACGGTCCTTTCGAGCAGAGAATAGCGCTGCCGCGACAGATTGACGCGGGCGCGATCGAGGCGGCGTATAAGGACGGTTTCCTTACAATCAGGGTGCCGAAAAGCGTCGAGGTGCGCACGCAAACGGTTCGCATCCGGATAGTAGAGTGAGATCCGCTATGGCCGAAAAACCTACCGAAAAAGCAGGCGAAAAAACGGGCGACCAGCAAGCACAGGACGTTCTGCCGAGCGTACTGCCGATAATGGCGCTGCGTGGTACGGTCGTGTTTCCCGGGATGATAGCCCCGCTTATGGTCAGTAGAGAAAAGTCGCTCGGCGCGATAAACGAGGCGCTTGTCGGACAACAGCTGGTCGGACTGCTGACCCAGAAGGACCCCAACACCGAGGATCCCTCGTTCAGCGATCTGTATGGAGTCGGCGTTGGTTCTCGTGTATTAAGGATGCTCAAATTGCCGGATGGCAGCGTGAGTTTGATCGTTCAAGGGACACAACGTTTCCGCATTGTTGAGGCAATGTCCGAAAAGCCGTTCCTGAAGGCCTCTATCGAGCCGCTGGCCGAGACGGTGGAACAAACCAAGAACGTGGAGGCGCTCGTGAAGAACGCCTCGGCAATGTTCCAGAAGATGGTGAGCGATTCTCCAAATATGGGCGATGAACTCGTCGTCACCCTGATCAACATTGAGGAACCGGGCAAGGTGGCCGATTTCATCGCGGCAAACCTCAGCGTACCCATAGAGGAAAAGCAGGAGATCCTTGAAGAAGCCTCGGTGCAGCAAAGGCTCCAGAAGTTGAACGCGCTGCTTCACCGCGAACGCGAGTTCGCGGATCTGCAGAACAAGATTCAGCAGCAAATGCAATCGGAGATAGGCAAGGCCCAGAGAGAGATGTTCCTGCGCCAACAGCTGCGAGCCATCCAGAAAGAGCTCGGCGAGGAGGACCAGCGCACTATTGAGATCAAGGAGTTGAAAGAGAGAATCGCCGAGGCGAAGATGCCGGAACCTGCCTTCAAGGCCGCGGAACACGAACTCGACAGATTGGAGAAGATGCCTCCCGGCGCACCTGAATATACCGTGGCGAGAACGTACATTGACTGGCTCATATCCCTGCCCTGGTCTGTGACGACCGAGGATAACCTTGATGTGGATGCCGCGCGGAAAACGCTCGACCAGGATCACTACGACCTGGAGAAGGTCAAAGATCGCGTCCTGGAATTCCTGGCTGTACGCAAGTTGAAGAAAGACACAAAGGGACCGATACTCTGTTTTGTCGGACCGCCCGGCGTGGGAAAGACGTCGCTCGGCAAGTCCATCGCCAGAACGCTCGGAAGGAAGTTTGTACGTATGTCGCTCGGCGGGATCAGGGACGAGGCGGAGATACGCGGTCACAGAAGAACGTATGTCGGCGCACTGCCCGGCCGGATCATACAAGGCGTCAAACGAGCAGGTTCGAACAACCCGGTGTTCATGCTCGACGAGGTTGACAAGATCGGGGCCGACTTTCGCGGCGATCCGTCCTCGGCCCTCCTCGAGGTGCTAGATCCAGAACAGAACTTCTCGTTCTCGGACCACTATCTCGAGGTGCCGTTCGATCTCTCGAAAGTGATGTTCATATGCACCGCAAACATCATGGATCCTATCCCGGACGCGCTCAGAGACAGAATGGAGGTGTTGGAGCTGCCCGGCTACATTCAAGAGGACAAGGTCGAAATAGCAAAGAAGTTCCTGGTACCCAGACAGCTTGCGGAACACGGGCTCGCAAAGAAGAACCTCACATTCAAGAAGGAAGCGATCTCCCGTATCATCAGCGATTACACTCGTGAAGCCGGACTTAGAAATCTTGAACGCGAGATCGCCAACATCTGCCGCAAGGTCGCCACAAGTGTCGCACGAGGCTCCAAGATCAAGAGGACGATCACCGCGCGCTCCCTGCACTCGTATCTCGGACCTGTACGCTTCTTCTCGGAGGTGGCCGAACGCACATCGGAACCGGGCGTGGCTACGGCGCTGGCATGGACCCGAGCCGGAGGAGAGATCCTTTTCGTCGAATCGTCCCAGATGCCCGGCAAAGGGTTACTCACTCTAACGGGTAAGCTGGGAGACGTCATGAAAGAGTCCGCCCAGGCGGCTCTGACACTGATCCGGACTCGCGTGAAGAAACTCGGCATAGCGGAAGATTTCCACATGACGCTGGATCTGCATGTTCACGTACCTGCGGGAGGAATACCCAAGGACGGACCGTCGGCCGGGGTCGCGATCGTCGCATCGCTGGCATCGCTGCTTACGGGTCAACCGGTGCGCAGCGATGTTGCAATGACCGGTGAGATAACGCTGCGCGGCAAGGTGCTCCCCATCGGCGGGGTCAAGGAAAAGGTGCTCGCCGCGCACCGAGCGGGGATCCGGACGGTGATCCTGCCGGAACGCAACAGAAAAGAGCTTGAGGAGATTCCCAGCCGGGTCAAGAAAGAGCTCTCGTTCAAGTTTGTAAAGAACGTTGACCAGGTGTTGCGTACCGCGTTGCAAACTACAGATTCGTCGCGCTAGCGCCATTATCGCGCATAATTTCTGTTATTCCCGTTTTTTCCACGCTCGTCGCTAATTGAGCCTTCTTCATGCCTGAAGAAAACGGTTGTAATATTGTAGATGTTCCAGTACAATATTAGGTGGATCTATAGAAACGGCAACTTGTCGGGGGTAGATGCTCGTGGACAAGGTCGCTTATGTCGCGGTCTTGCTTTTCGTCATAGTGCTTGTGAGCGTACTTACCATACCATTCCTTTCGCGTGCGAGATGCTCTCATTGCGGCTCGTACAATTCCCTTGATGCGGAGAAGTGTTCGAAATGCAGCGAAACGTTGGGAAGTTAGCTTTCAGCGTGTCGGCGGTCGGTTGCGGGATCGCCTGCGTTGTTATGGGCTGCGCGTCCGGACCAAACGGCATCGCCCGCCTGCTGCCCTCTCAGTCCGTTTTGACCGGCTGGAGAATCTCATACGGACCGGAGGTTTATGAAGGGGAGTCACTCTATGACCGCATAGACGGCGGTGCGGAGATCTTCTTCGAGTACGGTTTCGAGCGTGCCCTCTATCAGGAATACGATAAGAATGACGACCTGTTGCAGATAGAGATATATGATATGGCCGACGATACCGCCGCGTTTGGGATATTCTCAATCAACAGGTCCTCGCGTGCCAAGGACGTCCTGGTGGGCGGTGCGGGACAGCAGTACCGTGATTCGGTGACATTCTGGCAGCAGGATTATTATGTCGTCGTGAGGTTTTTCGGCAGCCCCGATGCCCAGGGCGACGTCACACTGGACGTGGCCCGCGCAATCGAGCGCAGGATCGGCGCCGATCGTGGAACGACGCCCGCGGCGGTTTCTCTTCTGCCGACGCGCGACAAAGTCGAAGGTTCAGAGATAGTTCTGAGAGGTAAAATTGCTCTCAGCCAGGTCTGGTACCTGGGCGACGACGAACCGTTTGGGCTCGCCCGGGGCACAGAGGCCGCTGGGGGAACATACAAGGTTGGTGACGATTCGTTAAGATTGCTCGTCGTGAAGTACGATTCGCAACCCGAGCTCGATGACGCGTTCGAGAGGACGGCGGCTGTGTTCAGTGACCGATTCCAGCTTGCAGAGCGCTCAGACACCCGGGTCGCAGTAAAGGAAAAGACAGGCAAGTACGTTGTTGCAACCAAGAACGGGACCGTCCTGACCGTTGTGATAGGTGCTGAAACCGCCGATGCGGCCGGCTCGCTTTTTTCGCCAATCGGTTAGGCCAGCGCCCGCCTGATAGGCGGTGGGAAACAGTCCTGGAAAGAGAGGTGAGCATCATTGGACGAGCAGAAGAAGTGCCCGCATTGTGCAAAAGAGATCGGCGACGCCACCGGAGTATGTCCGCATTGCGGTGAGGGACTCGACTCGGTGAGCGGCGCGGGATTTACTCCAAGCACGGCATCTGACGAGGGCAAGTGCCCATATTGCAACGCCGAACTGAAGGCCGGTGATGTAATCTGCGTCCAGTGCGGCACGAACCTGCTTACCGGCGAGCGCGTTCTGGCAGCCCGGGCTAAACCGGCGCGGCGGGGACGCGGAGCGCTAGCGGCAGCAATTGTCGTCCTGGTCGTCGTTGTGGCGGCGGGTGTGGCGGCGGCAATATGGTATTTGCGGCACGACTACGCCTCAGAGGGGCGCCGCCTTTTCATCGAAGGCCGGCTCACGGAGGCCGCAGAGAATTATGACAAAGCGATAGCGCGCAACGACCGGGAGCCGCGCCTGTTCTTCGAGTCAGGCCTTGTGGAGTTGCAGCGGGAGAACTATGCCACGGCTATCGAACGCTTCGCGCGGGTCATGGAGATCGAGCCCGAGAACAAGCGCGCGCAGCTGCTGCTGGCCGTGTCGAATGCTCTCGCAGGCAAGACGCTGACGGAGCTTTCAGCGCTGGAACAAGCGGTCGCCATGGATCCTCAAAACGGCGAGCTGCACTACATTCTCGGGCTGGCGTATACCATCGCCGAGAAGAGAGAGGACGGAGTGGCCGAGATCGAGCGGGCACTCGAACTGGAGCCCGACAATCCGGAATACCGTCGGCTTCTGGGCGCTGCACACATTGGCCTGGGCAGGTACGCCGAGGCCATAGAGCAGCTCGATAGGGCGCTAAGTCGCGAACCCCAGAATCCGAATACGCAGCTGCTGACGGGAATCTCTTACAGCGCGCAGGGCGGCACGGAGAACGCCTTGTCATTGCTAACCGCGGCCGCCGACGCCAACACGGAATACAGGGCTAAGGTTCGATACTACCTCGGCGCAGCGTACGCACTGAGCGGCCGGTATGAGGATGCGGTCAGGGAGCTCAAGGAATCGTTGCGGCAACAACCCGGCAACCCCACGGTGCATCTGGCGCTCGGACTCACATACAGCATTGAAGGCAGGTCGCAGGAGGCGTTGTACGAGTTTAAGAACATAACGGCAATGGGGCCGGAACTCGCACAGGCACTTGCGGAGTCCGGGCGTATCCTGGCGGACCAGGGCGAGATGGGATCGGCGCAAGAGCAGTTGCGAAAAGCGCTACAGGCTGACCCCAACGGTTACATGGCCCATGTCGCTCTGGGCAATTTTCACAGCAAGCAGGACGAGCACGCAGAGGCCGTCCGCGAGTACAGGGAGGCTATTCGTCTGAACCCGAAGGCCGCGACGGCGCACCTGTTTCTCGCGATCCACTACGCTAATCGGAAGGACTTTGGAGAGGCCTCTCGAGAGCTCGGGAAATACGCGGACCTGTCATCCAATTTGGAAGTGAGGGACACCATCCGCGCCCTCGCTGAACAGTTGAGGTACTCGGTCGAGCTATGAGGGTTACAGACCATGCTTCTCACTAGATTATTTACGCTTACCGTGATCTGTGTCGTGTTCGTTCTCGTGGTACCGACATCCAACAGCTGCGCGTGGGGACCCCGCGCGACAGAGGGGATAGCCCGCACGACGGCCCGGGTGCTACCTCCCGACCTGGGGGGCGCGGTGCGCGATTACGAGGACGAGATTGTAGCAGGAGCCACCATTGCCGAGACGGAGCTGCTCAAGCGGTTCCCCCACTACCGGCTTGAGGATCCGATACTAACCGTCGACGCGGAGATAGACCTGCTCCGTGCGGCGGCGGCGCAGGGGCTCTCGCCGTACCTTGCATACAGGATGGGTGTCTTGGGTTGGTTCGTGGCAACCATGAACCAGCCTTTTTTCGTTGTACCCGACTCCCGGGCGGACACTCGATTGAAACGGCGGTACGACGCTGACGCCGACGCTTTTGCGGGGGACATCCCGTACAAGAGCGCCAAGCGGCAGTACATCGTTGACGTACGGGCGTATTTCGAGGAGAGGCGCGGGTACCTGGAGGACGCAGAGGCACTCATAGCTTCAGACTACGATGCCGGCGCCGGGTTCAAAGGGTACGGGAAGAGATCTCTTGACGTCCACTTCTCCAATGCGATAAACGCGGTCGCTGACGTATGGTATACCGTGTTGGGAGAAGAGGCCGTGTCTACAAGGGCGGCGACTGAGACTATCTCGCTCAGAGAATACTACGTCGACGCCATCGGTTTTTACTTGAAGCGAGGCGACGACGAAAGAGCCGGCGCAGCCTTCGCCTTCCTGGACAGCGCCGGGGCGCTTGATGCCGATACCCTCAAAAAGGCCGCCGATGAGTACTATGAGAACGCTCGATATGCTCGCGCTGTTTCCATGTACCGAACCGTGCTCGAGGGGTCGCCGCGCAGAACCGACGTGCGCAAGCGTATAAGCGACTACTTCTTCTCGGAGGGACTGGCGCTGCTCGAACAGAGAAGATATCAGGAGGCCGAGATCGCTTTCGACGAGGTGCTCAGAAACGACATGGGGCGCGGAGACGCCAGAGAGAAGAAACTGGAAGCAGCGCGGCTCCTGGCGGAGCGCAACGAAAGATTGGCGCTCATCCAGAGACGTGTCGAGGATGCCAGCCGTTCGGCAGGAGCAGCCGCGCGGGCGGAAGCACAACGTAAGTTCGCGGAGGCGGTCGCACTGTACAGAAACGCCACTAACATGTACCGTCAGGTGAGCGACGAGTTCGAGGACGAATACCTGGCGGCCTCAGCGGCAGCCAGGCAAATCGAAGCCAAAATCCAGCGTCTTAAAGAGCAGTTGGTGGAAGAGGTTCGGGCGCTGCAGTACGGGGCTGTCAAGGAGCAGGCCAGAGAGGTTATTCAAAGCAGCAGCGAACAGGAGTCTCGTATCTTCGCGACCCGCCTGGTTCAAGACGAGCACGGCGACAAGGTAAAATCGCTTAGCGCACGGTTGATCGAAGAGGAGAAACGGGGGCTCCAGCGCTAACGGCAGGTTGCCTCGAAACTGAGACCTCCTGTGCGTCCACGGGAGCCGTTATGCCGCCACCTACACGCGCGCAGCCCTGCTTTCTCCCGGCTCATGGGCGGGGAAACAGTCTTCTGGACGCTGGGCCGTCCAAGATTTCATAACCACGTTCGCTTCAAGCTCCAGGGTGTCGGCGTGCGCCATTTGCCGCCGTGACCCACGTTGCTAGCGTCGTGTTGACTCCAACCGATCCGTTTGGTACTATTCCAAGGTCGACAAGAACGTTCTGCAGCGGTGACCGGGGTGCACGATCTCAAAGAATACAAGAGAGCGCTTCGTCGCGAAGCGCGGTGTTGGTCCGGGGGTGACCCGTTATCAACGCTGTGTTTTCAGAAGCGCCCCGATCGTATAGCCCGTTACCAGAACGAACTCGTAACCGGCGACCCCGAGAAGCCGTGGTTCAGGCTGATCGAAAACTCGGGCGGATTCAGCCGGGCCTGCAGTCTGGGCAGCGGAGCAAGCCTGGTCGAGCGCGAACTGATGCGACTCGGCGTGGTTGATACCTGGGAACTGTACGACCTTTCGTCGCGCGTGCTCCGCCGCGCAAAATGGAGCATGGGCAGGTATCGCCACCGCGTGACCACTCACATGGCTGACGTCAACCGTGTGAGCCTAACCCGCAACTCTTACGACCTCATCCTGTGCTTCACAAGCTTGCATCATTTCGTAGAACTCGAACGCATACTCGACGAGATCGCCGGTGCACTCACGCAAGGCGGGCTTTTCCTGCTCTGGGATTTCGTTGGAGAGAACCGGATGCAGTGGTCGCAAGCGCGAATCGCGTTCCAGCAGGCGCTGCTCGAGGAGGTGCCGGCGCAGTTTCGGGTGAGTCCCGACGCGCGCATCGAGCCGGCTGACACCTCGATCATGAGTCCCTTCGAAGCTGTGCGTTCCGCGGACACGCCCGAGCTGCTTCGGGAGCGTTTCCGCCCGGAACTCTGGATAACGCTTTGCGGCGCTCTCGTTCCGTTGTTGCTCTATCTTCGCTTCGGAGATCTCGAACACACCAGACCAGATGTGTTGGAGGAACTCGTCCGGGTGGACCGGGAGCTAGCTGAGAACCCGTCGCCTCACTTTGTCAATCCAGTGTTGTGCGCGCTGCTGCGACGGTTGTAGCCAGGGTGCGGTAAACATGGTGATGGACACTCAAGAGTACAAAAGAGCGCTTCGCGCCGAAGCACGCCGTTGGATGCGGGGCGACCACTATTCAAGAGTCTGGCTCGAAAACCGTCCCGGCCCAATAGTGCATTACACTAACCAGCTGCTCACAGGCGACCCGGGAAAACCGTGGTTCAGGATGATCGAAGACGCGGGACCGTTCCGTCAGGCGTGCAGTCTGGGCAGCGGCGCGAGCCGGATCGAGCGCGAGTTGATGCGACAGGGCGCGGTCGCCCGTTGGGATCTGTACGACGTCTCGTCGCTCGTGCTGTTTCGTGCGAAACTGAGCATGGCCGCGAACTGGCGTCGCGTGACCACCCATGTGGCGGATGTCAACCGGGTGAGTTTGCCCCGCAACACATACGACCTCATCCTGTGCAACGCGTGTCTGCATCATTTTGTCGAACTCGAACGGATTCTGGACGAAATCTCTGAAGCGTTGACCGAAGACGGGCTGCTCGCAGTCTGGGAGTTCGTGGGCGAGAAGCGGCTGCAGTGGTCCGAAGCGCGAACAGCATTTCAGCACGCTTTATTGGATGACGTCCCGGAGGAATTCAGGGCCGGTTCCGACGCGCGCATCCTGCGACCTGACATCTCGACGCTAAGCCCGTTCGAGGCGGTGCGGTCGGATGATATACCCGCTCTGCTTCAGGAACGTTTCCGCCCGGAGTTCTGGAAGACGTTTTGCGGGGCGCTGGTTCCGTCGCTGCTTTATCTTCGCGCTGAAGATCTCGAACGCGAGAGACCGGATATTCTGGACAGGTTCTTCGAGATCGACCGACAATTGTCCGAAAACCCATCGGCCGATTTCGTCAATCCTGTTCTGTGCGCGTTGCTGCGTCGGTTGTAGCCAGGGTGTGCGGCATGGCGAACGGGGTTATGGACCATCAAGAGTACAAGAAGGCGCTTCGTCGTGAAGCGCGCTGTTGGCGTGGTGTTCACTGGATATCAAAGGCGTGGTTTAGCAAACACCCCGATCGTTTGGTCCGTTACCAAAACGAACTAGTAACGGGCGACCCCGACAAACCTTGGTTCAGGTTGATCGAGAATTCAGGACGGTTCCGCCGGGCGTGCAGCCTGGGCAGCGGCGCGAGCCTGGTCGAACGCGAGCTGATGCGACTGGGAGTGGTTGATACGTGGGATCTGTACGACATCTCGCCGGTCGTGCTGTTTCGTGCCAAACTGGGCATGGGCAGGTACTGGCGTCGTGTGACCACCCATGTAGCGGACGTCAACCGCGTGAGTCTGCCCCCTAATGCGTACGACCTCATCTTGTGCAACGCATGCTTGCATCATTTTGTCGAACTCGAACGAGTTCTGGACGAGATCGCCCGCGCGTTAACGGACGACGGGCTCCTTCTGGTGTGGGAGTTTGTGGGCGAGAATCGACTGCAGTGGTCGGAGGCACGAATCGCATCTCAGCAGGCCCTGCTGGATGAGGTGCCGGAGGAATCTCTGGTGAGTCCCGACGCTCGTATCCAGCGACCCGACGTCTCGACGCTGAGCCCGTTCGAGGCCGTGCGGTCGGCTGATATACCGGCTCTGCTTAAGGAACGTTTCCGCCCGGAGTTCTGGAAGACCTTCTGCGGCGCTGTGGTTCCGTTGTTTTTTTGTGTCCGGGTGGAAGATCTTGAACGCGCGCGGCCGGACGTTCTGGAGCGCATCTTTCAGATCGACCGGGAACTGTCGGAGAGTCCGTCACCGCACTTCGTCAATCCAGTGCTGTGCGCGCTGCTGCGGCGGCCGTAAGAGGGTAACGGCATGGAACCCGCCTGCGTTCTGAGAACGCGAGGCTGTTGTCTTTGGGAAGGAGGAGGTATCGATAATGGAACAGATTAATCGTCGCAAGTTTCTGCAAGTTTCATCCGGGGCGGCCATCGGTGCTGGATTGGCGGCCGGATGCGCCACCACACAGCCGCGGCCGGCGCCGCGCAGGGTTTCCCCGGGCGAGAAGATTGTGCTCGGCTTCGTCGGCGTGGCGGGACGGGGCGGCAGCCTGATGGATTGGTTCGCCAAGCACAATGACGTTGAAATCGGTGCGGTGTGCGACGTGTACCAGCCGCATCTCGACGAGGCGGTTGCCCGCTCCGGAGGTAAAGCCAAACCGTATCACGACTTCCGCAAGCTGCTCGAACAGCGCGATATCGACGCGGTCGTCGTCGCGACGCCGCCCCACTGGCATCCGCTAGTGACGATCTACGCCTGCGAAGCCGGCAAGGACGTGTATTGCGAAAAGCCGATGTGTCTGACGCCGGCGGAGGGCCGCGCAATGGTTCGAGCCGCGCGCAGTAACCGGCGTGTCTCACAGGTGGGGACCCAGATTCACGCCGGCGAAAACTACCGCCGCGTCGTCGAGATCGTGCGCTCGGGCATGCTCGGAAAAATCGGCGCCGTGCGCACCGTCCTGTCGCTCAACAACGCGCCGGACGGCGTCGGTCGGCCGGCCGACAGCAACCCTCCTCCCGGTCTTGATTGGGACATGTGGTTGGGTCCCGCACGCAAGGTGCCGTTCAACAGGGCCCGATTCGAGAAAGGTCACTACCGATTCTTCGCCGAGTACGTGGGAAGCTGGCTGCACGAGATGGGCCCGCACATCATCGATCTGCCGTACTGGGCGATGGAGCTCGGTCCGCCGGAGGCCGTCTCGGCCGTCGGCGGAAAGTTCGCCACGAACGACATCAGCGACATTCCGGACACGATGGAAGTGATGTTCGAGTTTCCGGACTTCATCATGACGTGGTCGAACATGTGCGCCAACAGCCACGGGCTGACGTTCCAGCGCGAGCCGGGGATCACGCGTCGTCTGGGGATATCGTTTCACGGCGTCAACGGGACGCTGACCGCCGACTACGATCGGCGCAAGCTGATCGGCGAGGGCGACCGGCTTGAAGGTGTGGAGTTGCCCGCACCGTCGTTGCCGCGTTCGCCGGGTCATGACCGCGAGTTCCTCGACTGTATAAGGTCGCGCGAACTGCCAAGTTGCGATCTCGAGAAACACTATCCGCTCAGCGTTGCGTTGAACCTGGGAGATATCGCCCTGAAAGTGGGACGGAAAGTACGATGGGACGCCAAAACCGAACGGATCGTCGGCGACAGGGAAGCGGACAGTCTGGTGCGTCCGGGCTACCGGCACCCGTGGTCGCTGCCGGCATGATTGGGACATAGAATATAGCGGCTGTGACGCCACACGCGAGGTCTATAGTCAAAAGACTGTCGAGTCTTGTACTCAAGGATTACCATAGCCAGCGGCGATTGAAGCAAGAGCTTCGGTTGGAGGGAAGCGAGTCCCGGAGGGATGGCGGACCAAAGCCCAGGGTGGTGCGCAGCGAAACCCTGGGGAAAGGTGTGCCAGAGAATCCTTGCAGCCCCCATAGCCAGCGGCGATTGAAGCAAGAGCTTCGGTTGGAGGGAAGCGAGTCCCGGAGGGATGGCGGACCAAAGCCCAGGGTGGTGCGCAGCGAAACCCTGGGGAAA
>Ga0180437_10001704_pt1 | contig 37169 bp, 69 predicted proteins | sample SS_ome_4_FD_132410 | JGI IMG/M metagenome (GOLD analysis project Ga0180437, IMG submission 132410) | Hypersaline lake sediment archaeal communities from the Salton Sea, California, USA - SS_3_D_1 metaG | ecosystem: Environmental > Aquatic > Non-marine Saline and Alkaline > Hypersaline >...
AGAGACTCTGAATCAGGTGTTTTAGGTTATCCTAAAGCTATAACTGACCGAATAGAAAGGTATCACTCACAGCACAAATGATTGATCTAAGAACAATCAACAATATGTTAGATAGAAAAAAGGATGTATTCTTGATCGGTGGTGGTACGTCCTTAAAAGACTTCGACTTCAATAGAATACCTAAAGACGCCTACCAGATGGCAATTAACCACACAATAGAAGCACATGACAAAGTAGATGCTTTAATGTTTAGTGACAGGATATTTTTGCAGAAAACGTCGTTTGATATCACTAAATTCAAGGGTACTATCTTCACCAGCAAAAAAACAATAAACACTCCCCCTATGCCCGGCTTAATCGAGCAAGATAATGTAGCAATATACAACGATGAGAGACACAAGGCGACAAGCGATATAAGAGACGGATTATATCACCCCACTTCAACCGGGATTCAAGCTGTTAATCTTGCCTTAATAATGGGTGCCCGTCAAATTCATTTGTTAGGGTTTGATTATTTTATAACAAGCCTAGGCGTACATTTCTACCCTGATAAAGATCACCACAAACAATTGACAAAAGAAAAATATAGCAGAAAAGCAATTAAATTTAGGGAATACCGAAAAGTAAGTGACAGAATTATAAATTACTCTATATATAGTTTAGTGACACGCTTCATCAAAAGAGACTGGAGGACGGCAGAATGGTATATTTTGTGATCCCTTGCAGAAAAGGTTCAAAAGGATTCCCCCTTAAAAATAGATATCTAATTAAATATGTTTTATCCCAAATACCAGAAGAAATGAAGGGCAATATTATAATAAGTACTGACGATGACTATATCTCGCTTAAGCATGGAAGTTATAACATACACCACAGGCCAAAAGAATTAGCCAGTGACATAGCGTCAATGAAACACGTCTTACAGGATATATCTATTAAATATCAGATGAATCCAGAAGATAAGATCTTTATGCTATATACTACCTACCCACAAAGGACATGGAAAGAAATATTAAACTTCATAAGACATTTTAAGACGTCCGGCGCTAAAAGCCAGCTATGCAAAAAAGGTGTTAAGAATCACCCTTATCTATGTATAGATAAATCAGGCAAACAGATTATCAAGCATAATCTATGTAGACGTCAGGACTACCCTGAAGTGTTTGAAATATCCCATTACATGTATATGTGTGATGTAGCTGAGATACCGTTCTTAAATAACAATCTATATAATGACGAAACCAATTATATACTAATAGATGATAGGTTTGATATTGATTCACAGGAGGATTACGATGCATTTAAAAAAAGCACTAGTAACGTTAATGGATGAGAGGTTTTTTATAGGGTATGAGGGGTTTATTAAGTCTTTTTTGTACTACAATGAGTGGTTTAATCTACCGTTTATTGTACTTGATTTAGGGATTAGCGAAGAAACCAAAGACAAAATGCGAGCCCTATATGACAAGGTAGAATTCAGGGAAGTTGACAAGGATAAGTATAGAGGTGTTGATTTCAGTAAAGCAGCATCCTCACTACAGAATACATTTTACACACTTGATGTTTTTAATCAGGTAGACTTGGACAGGATTGTATTTCTAGATATGGATATAGTCGTTTTAGGCAGCCTTAAACCTTTATTTGACTGCGAATACGATATCGCTGCTTGTCATGGGTACGACTCAAAACATGATAAAATGCGAGCTGATATAAACAGCGGTGTATTTGTGCTTAATAAGAAGTATATAAACAATAGGACATATGAGGGAATTTTACAGGTGATAAAAAAAGGCTACTCAATGCCAGACCAGAAGGCAATCAATATTTATTTTAAAGGAAAGATACATATTTTAGATAAAAGGTATAATGTTGAAAAAAGAATGTTGACAACTATGAAGTTTAAGAATATACTGAAAGAAGCTAAGATAATACACTTTGTAGCTTCTAAGCCTTGGGACAACGATAAGCCCTTACCAGAGCAAAGGTATGGTGAATTAGAAGATATGTGGTGGAAACACTACAACGAATGCTAGGAGGATATTATGGAAAGTAAGATAATTAGAACAATTATAATATGCATGACGATAACGATATCTATATGCTGGATAATGTCGACGATAGGAGCCTGCATTCTGGTTGAGCCCAGAATATTTATGGCTCCGACGGGTGCAACAATCATAATAGTTGTTATGATTATGTTGCTAATAGGGGCTAGTGTATAATGAAATGCTTCAATTGCTACATTTATAGTTATCATCTACATAATAATGTTTGCCCAATTATAGACGAGTATGTTAATTTTTTTGATGGGTGTAATTTCACAAAGGAAAGAATGAGGTTAATGTTTCAGAAGGAAAAGAGCTAAGGAGATAAAAAAATGAAATGCTATACATGTAAAAATTTATTTTTTCAGCGGTTGGAAGACGACCGGGGAAAGAACATTGATAAGTTCAAATGTCTCATATCAGGTGATACAATAAGGCTTGACTTTGATACAATGGAATGCAATTATTATAAATATAAATTAAGGAAAAAGTTATGGCTAAAATAAGTATTAGAAATGCGAAGTTTGCAAAGATAGGGTTACAGGACATGATTATGCATGTTCAGCGTAACAGCGACAAACATTTTAGTAAGTTTGTTATGGCTGAAATAGGCAGTTATGTAGGTGATAGCACCGGGATATTTGCTCAGAGTGCCTTACAGGTGCATTGTGTGGATCCATGGGAGAATGGGTACGACGAAAACGATCCATCAAGCTACAAGTTTGACATGTCAATAATAGAGGCTCAATTTGACGCTCTGGCAGATGAATACTACAATATAGTAAAGCATAAAGCCTATAGTGTAGATGGTGCTAAAAACTTCGATGATCAATACTTCGATATGGTCTATATTGACGGTCTACACACTTACGACGGTGTAATCGACGATATCAACGCATGGTTTGACAAAGTTAAAGACGACGGTTGGATATGCGGTCATGATTACGGACATAAATTAGTACCGGGTGTAAAACAGGCTATTGACGAATTGTTGGGAGAGCCAAAAGCACGTTTCCGAGATACATCTTTTGCAATCAAGAAAAAGGACACGAAGAAGTGGATTTCGGAAAATTCATAGAAGGGAAATACGTAGTATTTGTTGGGGCCTCACCGATCCTCAAAGAAAAGGGTTTATCTAAATGGATAAACTCCTTTGGTGTCGTGTGTCGCTCCAATGGATCCGCTGACTTATTAGATACGACTAACTTCCAACGACATTACGGTAGCAAAATTGATGTGTTATATTGTAATAGGCAATTTTACCGGGAAATGAGACCCTTACCAATACAAAAATACAAACAACGTGGCGTCAAGTTTATGCGCTTAAAGGGCATAAGAGACAAAGACAAGAAGATATATTCACAGTATATGGAAGTTGACACTCTCGATAAAGTAATCAGAAAAGTGTCAGCAGTTGAGCCTACAGCTAATATGGGACTTTATATTTATCAGGACATCTTAGATCACAACCCTAAGGAACTATGGATTACAGGCGTAGACTTTTTTTCAACCAGAAAAGCTGTATTCCAGCATGATGTATATAAAGAATACTATCCCGGTTATCTACCGCCTAAAATACGTATACAGGGCAATAGGATAAACATCGGGAAAACAGAAGACTCACATAATTTTATAGGTAATGCAAAATATATTTATGACTTATATCAGAAGTACGATAATTTTAAAATGCATGATTTTACTCTAGAAATATTAGAGGGAATAATCAAGGGAGAGGTTAAGCAACGATGAACATTATAGCTGAAATAGGGATTAACCACAATGGTGATATTGAACAAGCAAAAAGACTTATTGATCTGGCAGTAATAGCCGGGTTTGATTTCGTTAAGTTTCAGAAAAGAACACCCGAATTAAGCACTCCAGAACATAAAAAGGATGAGCTAAAAGAGACACCGTGGGGTGGAATGACCTATTTAGACTATAAGCGTAAAATAGAGTTTAACGAAGAGCAATATGAAGAGTTGTTTGAATATTGTAGGAAAAGAGAAATAGAATGTTTTGCCTCGGTTTGGGATTCTGAGAGTGCTTATTTCATGTCAAGGTTCACAGAATATGTAAAGATACCGTCTGCATTGATTACAAATATTAGTCTACTAGAACTCTGCGAGGAGCTCTTCGAATTTAAAATTATGTCCACTGGAATGAGTAATGAAGCTGAAATATTCCACGCTGTACAGGTTTTAGCTCCAGACGTAATAATGCACACTAATAGCACTTATCCATCACCAATTGATGAATTAAATCTAGATTATATTACATGGTTAGTGCATAAATACAGTGAAGATTACAATATAGAAATAGGTTACTCTGGCCATGAATACGGCTTAACAACCACTTTTGCAGCCGCTGCAATGGGTGCCGAATGGATAGAGAGACATATTACTTTAGATCATGAATTATGGGGTTCTGATCAGAAGAGTAGTGTCGACCCGGTAGGCTGTATTAAGTTAGTCAGGGGCTTAAGAGATATAGAGCAAGCGCGTGGCGGCTATGGTGAACGTGAGATATTGCTAAGTGAAATGTCAAAATTAAAGGATTTACGTAAATGAGATATTGTTTTGATGTAGACGACACTATTTTATACTCCGACCTTATAGACGGTGATTATATATTAAAAGGGGCCAATAAAGAGCTTATATCTATTATAAATACCCTCCATAAGGAAGGAAACACAATAATTATACACACGGGGCGCCATTGGAACTTGTTAGTCTTGACTAAAAAACAGCTTGACAAACACGGGGTTATGTATCATAGTGTTGTATGTGGTAAGCCAACAGCGGATTATTACATAGATGATAAGGGATTAACGCCAGAGGACTTCGAAAATGAGTATAAGCGCAAATTACAATATAATAGCCAGCTTTTACCGACCAGTTAATGTTGGAACCGACTTTAAACCTCAATACGATTGGATATTAGACTATGAAGTTGACGGCCTACTCGACATGGAAAATACACGAAATCATGTAAGAAGTGAGGGCGAAACAATAAGATTTGACGCTCGTTTATATTGTGATGTTGTGGACATAAATAAAACATATAGAGTATTGATCAACGGTCATGAATACACTATTTACAGCGTGCATAATCCTAATTACATGGATCGTCATTTAGAAGTATTGCTCCTAAACGCCCCTCAAGAGGTTGTTGAAAATGACAGTTAAGGTTGAATTTGATGATAGAAAACTACGTAAGATAATGGCTTATAAGGAAGAGCAATTTTTACGATCTTTAGGTAATATAGCTGTGCAAAATGCCAGAGCTTTGGCTCCCAAAGATTCAGGACAATTAAGTAATTCTATTATATATGCACTCGATACCGGGGAACGTGGAGAGTTTGGTAATAGTGGGGTTCAGCCGCCAAATGACGCCAGAGTGTCAAAACCACCAGCGAGAAAATTTAATAGAGTAATAAGAATAGGCAGCGCTTTAATATACACAGCAAGACAGGAGAAATTTAATAAAACTGCCAGTGGCTTTTTAGCTGCAACTATAGATTTTGTAACATCACGGTATAAAAGACTGGCAAAAGAGGTTTTGAGAATATGATTCAAGAAGCAATGTATAACTTCTTAAACTCAATTACAGATCTAACTGACCTTGTACAGGATATAAATTGGATTGACGGCAACCAGCAAAATGCTGTCTTGCTTTATCCAGCTGTAACGTATAGGGTTATTTCAGCACCATCATTACACCTCACCTCTGACCAATGGCAGCGCTGGAGATTTTATATCGTGGGCGATAATAAAAATGAGCTTTACGACATTAAAAAAATACTTGAAGACAACTTAAATTATGCAATAGGCGAACTTGACCCTACAACCGGGTTTAAGGTCGATTTTATAGAAAAGATAGACGAAAACGAAATATTGTATGATAGCGATACAAAGCTTTATACAAAGTTTTTAGATTTTAGAATAATTTATCATTAAGGAGAAAGATTATGCCAGAATATCAAACCACCGCCAACGACATATACATGATTCGTGGCAACGGTAAAGTAGAAGTGGCTCTCTATACGGCTGGTGAAGCAAGCTGGCTTGACGTCGGCGCAGTAACTGACTTATCGATAGAAGAGCAATTGACAGTAGGCACGGAAGAAAACGACAATGCAGACAATGTTGACAGAGTATCTAAGCAGGAAGTATCTATATCTTTTACCCAGATAGAGCTTTTAAATTTGGACGTTTGGGAAACAATAAGAAACGGACTTGATACTATAGTTATGGACTCTACAGAGACTAAGATTTTTTCAGGAAATCAAACAGAACTTCCACAGCTCATGTTGAGAATAACAACCAAAAACGATGGGCGACCTGTTTATTTTACTGCTTACAAGTGTCAACCTCAGAAAGGTTTTACATTTGAATATCAAGCAGATGACGCAGACGACAGACGTATCAAAAACCCATTAGAATTTTTAGGTAGAACAGACTCAAATCGTAACGGTTACGTTTGGGAAATTGAATCAGATTTTTTTGTAGGATAAAAGGAGAGTAACACATGGCTAATATTGACCTTGATTTAATTTTTCCAGAAAAGGACAACTTATCTTTTACTTCGAGAGACGGAAAAAAAATTGACATTGAGTTATTCCTTTCCCCGGCTCTTGCTATAGTTGTTCAGAAGGAAGTGACAGAGGGCAAAGAGTTTGACATGAATTTAGAATTAGTATCGGTTTTTTTAAGTCAAAAATATGACTACGCTTCAGTAGAATGGGTTAGAGCTAATATAGATATACCACAGATAAGATTTATCACTGAGGTTTTATTGGCAACCATGAACGAAACCACGACATATTCTGACTATAAAAAATCTCAGGGAACGTCAAAAAAAAAGTAACAATGAGTGAAATGGCTGGCAATATAATGTCATCTTTCACTCAATTTACTTTAAAAGAAATAATGTGGGAATTGACAATCAAACAATTTTTTGCACTACACTCTTTGTCAATGAAACACAAATATAATATACCTATTAAAGGGACGAGATCGAACAAAAAAGCAGAAGAAATTAACAATAAGTTTGAATGGGACGAAAAGAAAAACAGATGGGTGTAAATCATGGCTGAAAAAATAGGCGAGGCTTATATAGACGTTGTTGCTAGGACTCAAAAGCTTGAAAAAGGATTAAAAGATTCTCAAAAAGAATTAAACAAATTTAAGCAAACGAGCACCGCAACAGCTAAACAATCACAGTCAAACTTTGCAGCAACCGCTAAAAGTGCTATAGGTTTAGCTATTGCCGTTAAAGGAGTTCAACTAGCTTACGAAAATGTAATTAAGCCAGCCATAGATTTCGAAGAAACAAACAACAAATTAGCTGTTACATTTTCAAAAGTAGGCGAGCAAGCAGAGGAATCAATTGAAAAGCTTGTAAATTCATATGGTCTTGCACAGAGCGAAGCAAGAGAGCTTTTGTCTGGTACTGGCGATTTATTAACTGGCTTTGGATTTACTCAAGACAAAGCACTCGAATTGTCCGACTCAGTACAGGTTTTAGCGGCCGATTTAGCGTCATTTACCAATTTAGAAGGAGGGGCGGAGCGAGCGAGCAAGGCCTTAACTGCTGCATTGTTAGGAGAGAGGGAGCAGGCCAAGGCCCTAGGAATAGTAATAAGAGAAGCGGATATTCAAGCCAGACTTGCTGAAAAGGGGCAGAAAAACTTAACTGGAGCCGCTTTAAATCAGGCAAAGGCCCAAGCGACATTAGAAATAGCATATAGACAAAGTCAAAACGCAATTGGAGATTTTGAAAGAAGTCAAAATTCAGTAGCAAACCAGCAAAAAATATTAAAAGCTGCTTTAAAGGATGCTGCCACGCTAATAGGTAGTGAATTTCTCCAATCACTTAAAGAAGCTGGCGGAGAAATAAAGGTAAACAGAGAAGCTATTTTGGGTTTTGCTCGTGGAATATCATCAGTAGTTAAATTTTTCTTTGAGCTTTTTAAAGTAGTAAAAAACACGCTTTCTGAAGCTCTGGAACCTTTCCGGGATATTTTTGGTGAATCAACTTTCACCTTAGAGAAATTTCAACAAGCATTGGGCTTATTATTAGAAGCTTTTAAAGTTTTTGGTAGTATAGTTGCTAAGATATTAAAATTTGTCCTGAGACCTATAGCTTTCGTTATTGGAAAAACTATTGAAGCTATTGATTTTTTAACATCAAAACTAGTGTCATTAGGAATAGTTGAAGAAAAATCGTTAAAGAAATTAAAATCAACTTTTTCATTCAGGGCAAAATATCAGAAAAGCAGAGCAGCAGCAACATCAAAGCAGATAACACAAGAAAAGAAAATAAGTAAAGAGCGTGATAAACAACTATCGCAGGCTAAGCAATTCATAGAGACTATTGCAAAATTGAATTTATCGGCGCAAGAACAAATAGATAATGAACGTAAAGAAAGAATAACTAAACTTGATGAATATAGAAATAAAGCTCTAATATCAGAAGAGCAATATGTTCAAGCCCGAATTAAAATAAATGCAGATGCTGAAAAGAAAATTGAAGCAAATAGAATACAGACTTTTCAAACTGTGGCCGGGCAGACTCAAAATATAATCGGCCAGTTAAATAACTTGTTTCAAGCAGACACTCAAAACAGACTGGCTGAAATAGACAACAGGCAAGCAAAGCAGACAGAAGCAATACAGCTAGTATTTGAGCAAAGAAAAGCCGAAATTGAAGAAACCATAACAGATGAAGAAAAAAGAAATGCAGCTCTTGAGGCACTTGACCAAGAAAAGAATAGAACAGAGCAAGCATTACGAGTTAGAAACGATTTACAGAAAAGAAAAATAGAGCGCAAAGCTTTTGAGAGAAATAAAAAGACACAGATCGCAGAATCAATTATTAGTGGTGCTACTGCTGCAGTTAATGCGGTAAAAAGCTTTTCAGTGATTCCGATCGTTGGGCCAATATTAGGTATTGCTTTTGGTGCCACTATTGCAGCAATTACAGCCGCTCGTGTTTCGCAGATATCGAGACAAAAATATCCGGCTCTTGCGAGTGGTGGTATAACAACCGGGCCAACTACAGCGTTAATAGGTGAAGCAGGGCAAGAAGCCGTGTTACCATTGCAGGGTGTACAGGGCCGTAAAGCAATAGACACTTTTACAGATTCTCTCGTTAACGCTCAAGAAAATAAAATTGACAGTGTTGCGGGAAATGCAGCAGCACCAACAATAGGCCAGCCCATCCAGAGCTCACAGGAAATCACAATTATGATAGGTAACGACACAATAGGAAGTATAGTTACAGACGGTACCAGAAACAGAACTATACTAATAGATCAAGGAGCAGTGACAGAACTATGAGAATATTATGGGAAAATAAAATATTAAGCTCTGATTTAACGGCGAGCAGTGAAAACCCGGATTTTACTATAGATAATGTACAGGATACAAGATTGGCAGTTGTTTACAGATCCGTAGAAGAATCAACAAATATAACTATAACCGGGCCTATAACGGCTTCGTATTTTTCAATATTAAACCATAATCTTACTGAGTCGGCAACTGTGACACTTGAGGGAAATAATACAGATTCGTGGGGTGCTCCTTCTTTTAGTCAGTCTGTAGACTGGTTAGAAACAAGTATGATAGTTAACTTTTCAGAGTCCACATATAATTATTGGAGACTTATTATAGTTGATGACGACACCGGGGCCGATGGATATATTGAAATTGGATCTTTATATTTAGGTACTTATCTACAAATGCCCGGTATGGAAATAGGCCAAGAAATTCCACAAGTGTCAACAAGCACAAAACAATATAGTTCTAATGGTCAGGTTTACGGCGACAAAAAGATTATTTATAGAAATCCTAAAATTGATTTTCCATATATAACAGAATTACAAAGAACAGAAATTAAAGAAATGTGGGAAAACAACGAAAATACAGGCCCCGTAATTGTGTTAATATGGGCTAACAGATTGGATATAGAACCGTTAATATATAGCGTAATAGATCAAGACAGTGTTTCTTTTACTAAATCACAAAATAAAAACGTACCTTATAAAACAAGTTTGCAATTCAGAGAGGTGTTTTAAATGGCAGGCAGTAAAATAAATGATTATGGAATAGGCGACCAAAATATCGAGTCTCTAATGGAGACCACTGATAAACAAAGAAAATCAAAAGACAATTCGTATTCATTAACTAATTTTGACAATGACAGTATACCACAGATTGCCGCTGGCAGTGTCGTAGAAAATAATGGTGCTTTATACAGCTTTGATTCCAATGAAACTATAGGAGGCACTCCTTCGGACGGTACAGTCTATATAATGCTAGTTCCTTCAGGTGATACAATCACCGCTGAATTCACAAACATAGCCCCTACTTTTTCGGCTTCCAAGCAGGGCTGGTATGGTGCTGGTGGTAATGCCAATAATAGATATCTGTCTATGACTTTAATTAAGTCCGGTTCTGATTATACAGAAAAAAATTACACAGACCAATTCGATTTAACAGGCGAAATGAGAATGTGGCTAACTGCAAATGCTCCAGCCGGGTTTTTATTATGTGATGGGGCCGCAGTATCAAGAACAACTTACGCAAGACTTTTTCATCTGATAGGAACTACTTTTGGGGTCGGTGATGGGGCCAGCACTTTTAATTTACCTGACATGAGAGGCCGTGTCGCAATGGGTTTAACCGATATGGGGACAGCTGAGGGCGCAACTAGTGTTACAACAGTTGAAACGCCGACAAGCGTTGGTACAACTGGAGGAGATCAATATTTGCAAGCACACATACATACCTATTATCAAGCTCAGGCACTAATTAACGACGGGCCATCACGAGCCTCTGCAACAAATTCACCAAATTTTGAATTTAACACGACATCCTCTGGAGCTGGTAATTCGCAAAACTTACAGCCTTATCTTGCTTTAAATTTTATTATAAGGTTCTAATAATGACTTTTGCCGAAAATATAAACAAAGCAATATCACATAAAATAGTACTTTTTGAGTACGATCTACCGATAGAATTATCAACTTTAATAAACTATGAAGCTGGGATATGGTTTACTAAACTGACCCCGGGCGTCGTGGAAGTTTCAAGCTCCGATGGATCTACCGGGTATTACGAAAATCAAAATACACGTGATTACAGAGACGTTGGTACAGTTAGAGCAGATGATGTTTTATACGAAAAAACGTCTTCTTTGAGTGAGTTAAGAGCAACTAACGAATCGTTTTATTATAATCAAGATACGACTGAATTGTTTTTCCACTTTGATCAATTTAACTGGCCTACTACACAAATAATAAATGTGGGTGTTTTAGAAGGATTTACTGCATTCAATTCTGGAGATTCGTCTTTAATATACGATGGGAAATTGTATGATCCACGTATTAAATCGATAGGAACTTTAATGAAGGAAAAGGATCCTTTATTCTTTGGAAAATTAAGCTTTTCGAGCACTACAGTTACATTGATAAATGAAGATGGTAAATTCGATGATTTTAAAGATTTAAATCTTTTCAGGCAGGGCGCCAGAATAAAACTTGGATTTGAGGGTGACGACTATAGTGAGTTTAACCAAATATTTGAAGGGTTTATTGAAGGTTATTCTTACAGTCAAAATGATTTACAGTTAACATTGCAAGATGTAAGGAAAAGATTCACCCGAACTATACCGACCAATTACACATTAAATACCGTATATCCCTATATCAAAGACAGCGATCTAAATAAAGTAAAACCAATTGCTTATGGTCAGGTAAGAAATTCAAAAGTAATTTGTGTGAACACAGAAGAGCCAACGCCAGCAACTTACGACTTTTTATTGATGGATACCGAATATTATGACGTGACAAGTGTTAGCGCTGCATATAAAGACGGTGTTGAAATAGATAGTGTCAATTACACTCTAGATGCTTCAAATGGATTACTAAAAATAGATTCGTCGGAAATAGCCGATAACGAGTTGACTAAAGTAACGGTTGATTTTATAGGGGCTCCTGTCACCAACGGCGTGTCTATAATACAGGATTTATTGGAAAAATACGCAAGTGTTAGTTTCAATAGCACAAATTACGACACATTAGAATGGAATATCGCCAAGGTTAATTCGAGATTTGTGGGGCTTTGCCTGAATAGGGAAAAGAAAATAATAGATGCTATTGAAGAAATATTAAACGCTATCGATGGAACCTTTTTTGATAAAGTTGATGGTAGATTGACACTTAGATTATACGACCCTGACAGAACCCCGGTTAAAACATTGAGAGAATACGAGTGGATTAGTGAGCCCACTTTTAAATCTAGAGACAAGGAATTTTTATCCTCTGTTAAGATAGGCTATAGCAAAGACCATAAAGAAAATGATTATATGTATTATTTAAATAAGGATTATGAAGATGCGGCACTGAGAAAATATAAATCCTACCAGCAAAAAACGATTGAAACTATATTACAAAGTGAAACTGACGCTTTACAAAAATCAGAACTGATAATGACATTTTCAAGCGACGTTAAGGACGTTGTAACGAGAACCACGAAAACTCAGAATTATAATATAGAGATAGGTGATTTTATTGTCGCCGAACCTGATAAGAGAGTGTCCGGGGAAGAAGATTTTGACACGTACGAGGTTATAGGAAAAGTTCTTGACGTGCAGAATTTTACTGTTACACTTAGCATGCAAAAGGTTGCCGAATTTAGAGAAACTATTACGCAATATATGCAGGGTATTATCTATTATCCAAGACTGTACGGGCATAGATTACACTCTGCAACTGAGTACAGGAGTACGGAAACATGAGTAAAACTACTTTATATAATTATGATCCTTTGTCACCAACACTTATAGAAGATGAATTATATAGTAATGTTGGTAACGAAGCTTTTCAATTGGGTGATGTAAAAAGGGCATTTAGCGAAACTGATTTTGAAATACAAGAAGACGATACTAGCGGCGCTGTGTTGATTAAAGACGTAGATTACGAATTGACAGAAAAAGATACATTTTACACCACAGAAGCCGGGTATGATGTCTGGACTGGAGTGAAAATATTAAACGTCGCTTATCAATCAACAGATTTACTTATCACTTATAATACAATTGGTAGTTACACCGATGCAACAACACAAAATGACATACTGACAGAAATATCTTTATTGGGCGTCAATTCTTTAGTCTTGACCGACTCTTACACTATATTAGATGACGATAATTACAATTATATATATTGCGATACAATTTCTAATGTAATTACTGTTACACTCCCAACACTGGCAGACAATCAAAACAGAGAATTAACAATTTTACACAGTGAAGATGGATCAAACGAAGTGATAGTAACGGCAGAAGGAGCCGAAACCATAGACGGACTAAACAGTATCGAGTTACCTAAATTATATAATAGAATGAAGATAATTGCGACAAGTGACGGCTGGAAAATACTTGACGAAAATATCACATGCCAGTTGAGATTGACAAATTATGTGGGATACGGTTCTACTGATATTAAAATAATACAGTTTGCTTCTGTATTAGAAAATACAGGGAATGTTTTCAGTGAGAATCATACAACGGGATACAATAGCGGTGCAGAAGGCTTGGAAATAACTATAGAAAAAGCTGGTAAATATTCGTTTACATTCACAACGTTTACGGTTGGAAGTGATAATGGTATATCTTTAAATAGTTCACAATTAACAACTGATTTCTACGCCATAAATGTAGCCGATAAGCTCAATTCTATATTCATGGCCGCTGGTGGTATTGATACTGGTTGTTCGTGGACTGGTTATTTAGATGTTGGCGACGTAGTTAGGCCACACACAAGGGGCGCATCATCCACAAGCGATTCCACATATTTTACAGCAACTTATATTGGAGTATAATATGAAAAAATATATAAAAGTAAATGTCAATGGTGAAATATGCGACGTTTTTTTTAAGTATCAAAAAGATAAATTTGATGGCACCGAAATTCTCATTAGTGATACCGACAAAAAGCATAAATTAGCAGATTACAGAACACCCGACGAACTAAAATCTATTTCTGACGAAATGGGAAATTACATTTTTTGGTATTCTAATAGCAATATTATAGAAGTCAGCACTGAGACATTGTTTGTAAATAAATATAAAAAACAAAGATATAGAGACTTAAAAGCTTTAATTAAAGATAATCTAGTTTTTAGTGATAAATCTATCGATCAAATAAAAAACCAAATTGCAAATTTAAAAAGCCAGCATGAGTCGTGGCAAACCAGAAGCGAAGTTGACACAGCATTTGACACATTTATAGACTGGCTTAATATAGACGATATATTATAAAGTGGAGACTTATAATGAGTAATACGGAGATTAGAAAATGGAAAGTGATTTTAATGTCTTTAATGTTTTTACAGGTATTATTGCTGGGCTCGCTGGTATTCTTCAGCTTGGGATAGCATTTATTTTGAATATTATTTTTAATAGAATAAAGGATATATCAGATAAAATAGATAGCATCGAAGAAGACGTTAAGAATCACGAAGGTGAAATCGGATACTTGAGGGGCTTAACAAATGGAAAATCTAAATGAAATTATTTTTCACGCTCGTTATGCATCGAACTTAAAGCACTTCTGGTGTGATTGTCATTGTCCAGAATTCCGTAAAGAGTGTGAGGGTAGGAATATAGAATGTTATATTTCATGGCTAATCTTATCAAAAAAATCTTTGGAGGTCGTCAAAAAATGGAAATCATCAAAGACGAAGTAGTAAGAGAAAAATTTCACGCTGGTTTTACTCGACCTGAACCGCCAAGCGAAATAGTAATACATGGAACTGGTGGTGGTGGAACTCTTAATTATGTTAGAAATGGTGGTAGAAAAGAACTATACAAGCGTGGTATCGCATTGTTTCATTATTTAATAGAAAGAGACGGTCGAGTAATAGAAATAATTAACCCTGATAATTATGTATATCATTCTAGCAGCGGAAAACATGACCAAAAGACAATAGGAATAGAGCTTTTAAATCTGTCTCACAGTAACTCACTGGGTTACACTAAACGTCAATATGAATCACTATTGAATCTCATCGAACACTTAGAGGATATATACCCTTTAGATAGGATAGTGTCACACTACTATAATAGTAAAAAATATTTCAAACCTAAAAATTGTCCGGGGAATAAATTTGACACTGAATTACTCAAAAAATACTTGACTAAAGATAGATATATAGTTAATATATAATCATCAAATCAAAAAGGAGATACTATGGAAAAAGTAAAAGAATTTTTCAGCAAAGTTAAAGCATGGGTAAAAGAGAACCCCATAAAATCAGCCGGGATTTGTGGTTTTGTGGTTAGTTTGATTCTGTCTTTAATTATTGCGGTTGCTATATGAGCAAAGAGCTTAAGATTCCTACTGAGGTTTACAGTCGTGTAGTTGGCTACATGAGACCAGTAAATCAATGGAATACTGGCAAGCAGGCAGAATTTAAAGATCGGAGGGTTCATGACATCAAAAAAGCGTGTTCCCAAAAAGAGAATAAAGGAAGTAGTTGAGTTTCTGACTGAATACGGAGAACAAACTACACTAGAAACTTATAGCATAACTTCAGAATCATTAAATCGTTATAAGAGATGGTACAAAGAGTATTTTGGAGACTTCGAAATTAAAACCGATCTAAAAAAAATATCTGAATTATATACGCCGTCAGAACTTCGGGCAATTGCTCGTGGTGGGCGGTTAATGCCCGGTAGCGACAAGACTCCAATTATAGATTTTGGCGAGTCCCGTTGCCGTGTGGGTATAATGTCAGATACACACTTCGGTAGCATTTATTTCAAAGAAGAGCTTTACGATGCTGCAGTAAAAGAGTTCCACGACCAAAATGTAGATTTTATTGTTCATTCCGGCGACATTACAGAAGGAATGAGCAACAGACCGGATCAAGTTTATCAATTAACTCATATTGGAGCAGATCAGCAAAAAGAATATGCTGTTGATTTATTAGGCAGTACTAACAAGAAGATTTACTGTATAGACGGAAACCACGACAGATGGTATATTAAAAATGGTGGTGTTAAAATAGTAAAAGATATAGCTGAAAAGCTTAACAATGTTAGTTTTATTGGACACAATGAAGGCGATATAAGTCTTGATGGCAAAGTGGTTATTAAACTTTTCCATGGTGAAGACGGAGCTAGTTACGCAACAAGTTACAGGCCCCAAAAGTTGACTGAGATGTTTACGGGTGGTGAAAAACCACACATACTCATATCAGGACATACACACAAACAACTATATATGTTCAATCGCAATATCCACGCTATAGAAGCCGGGGCCTTGTCTACCCAGTCAAGTTGGATGAGAGCTAAAAAGCTGCCCAACCATACTGGTTTTTGGATTATCGATTTTACTATTAAAAAAAGTGGCGGAGTGGGATCTATGACGACAACGTGGTATCCATTTTACATGTAAAGGACGGGTTGAAATGAAGAATATTTTAAACACCTATAATGAAGAAAAATCACTAACGAAATTAACAGTAATATTGTTTGCGATACTCACAGTTATACTGTTTATAGTAGCTATCGTTGCGAATTGGAACGGGGTTAGCCTTCAAACTGAAATATTTACGATGGTAGGCGCTGGTAATATAGCAGCTATTGCAAAATACATAACTCGTAATATAATGGGCAAAAAAAATGATAAAAAAAATTGACATATCCGAATTAACCCTATATATTATAATTACTAAAATTTTTGGAGGATATCATGGAAAAGATTAAAAAATATTGGAAGTGGATTGTTGCATTATGTGCGCTGGTAATAGCTTCCATAGTAGGGTTTTTCAGTTTAACTTTTAATAGAAAACTAGTGGACGATAAAAAAGTATTAAAAGACAGCAAAAATGCTATTAATGACAGCGAAGAGCGGATTAAGAAAAACAAGAAATTTTTAACCAGAATATCCGGGAAAGGAATGGTTTTACTTATACTGTTTTCTTTTTCGTGCTCATCGACTCAATCTGTCAGATATAAAATGTCACCTCAGGAATGTGCCGAATGTTACGATAACCTTAAAGAATCCACAAAACAACTGGAAGAAATGAATCATCAACTTATAGTAAGTCGTGAAGTTATTAAGCAGATCAACAGAAAGAAGATGAGCGAGCGTGCCAAATATGCTATAATGGGCATAGCAATAGGTTCGAGTGTAGGCGCTGTTTTGGGTATCGTTTTGGGTGTAACCATACCGAAAAAGTAATTATTTAAAATACTCCTTTTTTTTGGCCTTCGGGCCTTTTTTTTTGCAAAAACGCTTGACACGTACTATAATATTTATTATATATATAATAGATTAAGATTAAACATGGAGGACAGCATGAGACTAGAAGAAAAAGTAATGTATTTGAATTCACTTTCACGAGAAGAACTAGAACAGGAATATCTAAAGTATGGTAATGAAACTTATACTAAAGATATTAGAACTGTAATTATGAGAGAAATAATTAGAATAGAATTTGGAGTTTAATATGAAAACTATACACGTACCAGTAGACTGTAGTTTTGAGTTTGCAACTTCTTTACAGTTGCAAGAATACTTAGCAAATCAAGACATACTTTTTGATTGTTCTGAGTGTCAATATATGGCAAGTTCTTTCATTGGACTTATGATTTATTGCTCAAAGAGAGCCAACATTAAAGTATATGCGTCTACCTACGTGTATAAGTTATTAGATCGTGTTGGCTTAACTGACATCTTGGAGGTCTGGCAATGAAAACATGTTTTGATTGTTGGTGGGTAGAAGTATTCGGGATTTGTGGGAAAATTAAATCTGACAAATATGAATTACTTTTTGAAGAGTTTGAATACTCTGAAGAATCTTGCACTCTTGAAGAATATTGCGCTAGAAATTGTGAATATTATCTAAAAGTAGGCAAAGTAAAAGGAGAATTAGTACAATGAAATATCATCTATTTGGTGTTAATACACCGGACGAAGAAACCAAGGATTTAATTTATGATTTGTTTGAAGATCTTAAACGACAGTATAAACACATTAGTAGAAGCGATTTAGTACTGTTAAAAATTTTAGCTGAACATAAGAGATTATTGGAGGGCAATCATGGAGGGACTAAAAAAACTTGAGCATATCTATACTGAAGAGCAGCATAAAATCAAGATAGAATTAACAGAAGAAGAAAAACAAATTATTAAAATGATGGAAAACTATAATCCCGATGCATGGGAAAAAATGACAGGTGAAAAATTATGATGAGAATTAGAGAAAATAAAAAGTGGTCATTAAGATTTTATTGCCCACATTGTCAGAAACTTATAGTTGTAGCAAGTGACGGCTCGTTTATGATCGGCGTATGTCCAGAATGCAAAAAACTAATTGGAGAATAACATGATAGTAAAATACAAAGATGAAACGTTTGAAATTAAAAAAGATGAAATGTGGGAATTACACGGTAGTAAAATTTTAAAACATACAACATGTTTAAAGATTGCCGAACATTTTAAGCTTAATATGGGATCTATTGATTTCGTGAATCAGCTTGTTAATATCGGTGGTGTTGATCATGTAGCAGTGTTTGCAAGTGGCGGAGATTTAACTTATCCTGTAATAGGTGAGGCTTCAGCAACTACGCTTAAAAATAAAAGCATGGTTGGCTATATTTATACTATGGCGTATAAGAGATGTATCGACCGTGTTATTTTAAGACTCACGGGGCTTTATCATCAAGGTTTTTATTCCGATTCGGAAATTAACGAAGCACCGCCAGAAAAAGAACAGGGCACGCTTGAAATAGCAAAAAAAGTTATTGCTGAAAGTAATGGCACTAATAAGGCAAGAGCTACCTTAAAAGAGAACTATAAATGGGAACCCGATATGGCCGCAAAAGTTAAAAATCTTTTTAATGGAATAGAAAATGAATCTAATTAACAAGATAGACAAGTGGCTCTTGGAGGGTGAGGGGCGCAAGAGAGAGCGTCATTACCCCTCAGACGTCACCAAGTGCACGAGACAGCTATTTTATAAGTGGACTAGCACTAAGCCATCCAATCCAATCGAAGCCGGGGCTATGTGGAAAATGAGAGCTGGTGATGCTCTCCATGAAATGATAATGGAGTTTATCGACCATATGGGGTATGAGATAATTCAAGAGACAGCCGGACGTCAAAAATATCGCATATTGCAATACGAAATATCATATAGAATGGACGGTATTTTTATTGACCCCTCAAATGATGATATTTGTGGGCTAGAAATTAAGACAAGTTTCGGTCGTGGTATTAAAGAAATCCAAAAGAAACAGGAACCAAAACAAAGCGATATTGCGCAAGTAATAATGTATATGGAGCTTGAGCATTTTGACAGGTTTTATTTGTTTTATTTTGGTAGAGATAATGCTTATAGAACACAGTTTGAATTTATCAGGAAAGCAGATGGTATTTATTATAATAATAAAAAAAGTGTAATAACTTTTGACCAACTTCTTGACAAATTAAATCTTATTGAGTATTATGTAGATAATAACAAGTTACCAGAGAGAGAGTTCAAAGTCGCCATTAAAAATGGAGAAATAAAAGATAAGTTTCAAAAAAACAATATAATGTATAGTAGTCCATGGCAATGTCGTTATTGCAGTTACGCTAATCATTGTTGGAAAGAAGATCTTGAAACTTACAAAAACTCTGATAATTCAGAAACTCTTAAAGGAACTGAAATTAAAAAATAATGGAGGCTATCTAATTAAACCAGTCAGAGAAACGTTTAGTTTAAGTAGAGGGTGTCTCTTGGAATTTGATTTTGAATATGATACTATTGAGATTTCATATGGTGAAAACTATATAAATTTAAAAGCTACAGACTTTAAAAAAGTTTTAGCGAAAATTAACAAAATAATGGAGGACAACTAATGTCAGATATTTTTAATGTAGCTGCAACAAGCAGAATTTCAAGCGATATCAAAACAGTCAATACTAATTCAGGTATGACTATTGTAGAATTTAGTGTCGCTGTAAACAAGTGGAGTAAGAAGGATGACAAGGAAATTGGAAAATTTTATAATATTAAAGCTTTTGGGAAAACAGCAGAGAATATTGGAAAATATTTTAAAAAAGGTGATAGATTTATCTTTTCGGGCTCACCTGATGTTGATCAATGGGAAAATAAGGAAGGCCAGAAGAGATCTAAAGTTGTCTTTATAGTTGACAATTTTATTTTTAATGAAAAATCTAAGAGCTCAGATAGCTTTAGCAGTAAAGTGGAGGATATATTCTAATGAATTGCAAAATTTGTACAGATGGCAAAATGTCAATTAGAGAATATAAAGAAGTATATGTTTTGTGGTGTTCAATTTGTAGCGCTACAATATACGTACCGAAAGACTATGGCAGTATAGTAGAAGAGATTAAAAAAGAATTGGCTTAAAGCGGTGTATATGAACGTAATAGGAAAGCCGTTAATTACAGAAATGAAATTTCTTGAATTTCGTATGTGAATAAACTTAGAGGGTGGGTGTGATTGCTTGCTCGCCCTCTATTTTTTTTATGTTTTTGGTGGAATTATGAGAACACATTACAGAGACGAAGAAGAATTATGTTACCCACTCACAGCTTGTCATAAATAGCTTGCGAGACGAGTATAAGGGAAGAATTAAGGCATCGAACAGCAATTCTAATCGTGGCGAGTCTAAGATATATTATAATGAACTTGATGATAATTATGGGGGACAGAATGAAAATATACAATAAATACACTAAAGAGTTAATAATAGAAGTAGACAACATTAAAACAGATTTACGTAACGCTGATTTTAGTGGCGCTAAATTACGTAACGCTGATTTAAGTAACGCTGATTTTAGTGGCGCTGATTTTAGTGGCGCTGATTTAAGTAACGCTAATTTGCGTTACGCTAATTTACGTAACGCTGATTTAAGTAACGCTAATTTTAGTGGCGCTGATTTTAGTAACGCTAATATACGTTACGCTAATTTACGTAACGCTGATTTAAGTAACGCTAATTTTAGTGGCGCTGATTTAAGTGGCGCTGATTTAAGTGGCGCTGATTTTAGTAACGCTGATTTAAGTGTCGCCAAATTATCGTTTATACATGGTGATATTTACATGATAAAAGGATCGCGGCACAGACTAATATATATTCCTTCTTGTAATCAAATACAAATTGGATGTAAAATACACACTGTTAATCACTGGCTTCAAAATTACAAAAAAATTGGATCAGAAAATGAATATACAAAAAAGCAAATTGAAGAATATAAATCTTTGATAGACTTTGCAGTTAAAATATGGAGGACAAATAAAACTTAAAAAAGGATATTGTTTCTGTATGTTTTCTAGTAGATTTTAGAAATATTTAGACGAGGTTTTGAAATAATGGAGGTTATCAATGAGCGATAATAAAAAATATTACTATCTAAAATTAAAAGATAGATTTTATGATACAGAAGATATAAAAATATTAGAATCAATGCCTAATGGGTATGAATATAGCTCTTTATATTTAAAGTTATGTCTATTATCTTTAAAAGACGAAGGAAGACTTCTTTACAAAAATAGAATCCCATATAGCCCGGAAATGCTATCTACCATAACAGGTCATAATATAGACACTATCAGGGCAGCAATCCCGATATTTAAAGAGCTGGAAATGTTAAAAATTCTAGATAATGGTGCAATATTTATAGATGATATACAAGATTTAGTGGGCAAAAGTAGTTCTGAAGCAGAGAGAAAAGCAAAATATAGGAAAAGAATAGAAATAGAACAGGTGGGACAAATAGAGGACAAATGTCCACCAGAGAAAGAGAAAGAGAAAGAGATAGAGAAAGAAGCTCTTGATTTATCAGAGTATTTTATTGAAAATTACCCTGTAGATATTAAACCCACTAGATGGAATACAAATAAGCCAAGTGTAGAAAAATACGCTGTACATATACAGAAGTTAAATAAAGACGGATTTGATTATGACTATATTAGAAAAATAATAGACTGGACATTTAAAGACCAATTTTGGCGTAAAAATATACAATGTACCAGCACACTACGAAAACAAATTGATAAGTTAGAAGTTAAATATAAGTCAGAAAATAAAACTAAACCATCCAGCAATCTAGATTGGATGAAATACTACTAGGAGGACACTATGAAAGAACAAAAAATAATATCGGCTCTAATATCTGCTTACATCGCTACACTTGTATCTTGTGTGGTAATGCCAGTACAGGTGACTCAGAGCAAGTCAGAAGTACAGGTAATGACACACTATAATAATTTGTCAGATCATTATGATTGGATGTCACCCCGGGCTTATATAATAATTATGGATTGTTCTAGAAAATATAGTATTGACCCGGTTTTCGTCTGTTCAGTGATTCAATACGAGAGCGGTGATTACTGTAATAACGATTTAAGTAAAATGTTAACTGTTAGAAGCCATGCAGGAGCTATAGGAGTCATGCAAGTGATGCCTTTACATTTTAAAGTAATTAAAGAAGCCGAAACACTCAAAGGAAACATAAATAAAGGTTGCTGGTATTTATCTGAGTGTATGAAGAAGTCGAAGGGCAACATGAGAGAAGCAGCAAGAATGTATAATGCTGGTTTATATTCCAAGCGTTGGAAATATAGAAATTGGAAGTATGTTAATAAGATAATTAAGAAATACAATAGTGTAATGGTAAAGCCTTAAAAATAATTTAAAACATCAGGTTATAACAATAAAAATAGAGGATAGCATGGAAAAGACAACAAAACAATTATCAATTGAACATTACGAAAGGATAATAGAGTGGGCGAGAAAAAAGGTAAAGATAAGACTGTATTGGCCTCTGAAATTGCTCTTGAATTGAATGAAAATTGGCAAGGTAGCAATTGCTCATATTGCCAAAAATATATAGATTCATGTGAAGAATGTCCACTTGTTATTGGTGATGATGTACAAAATTGTTGTAGTGGATTATGGTTTAATATGGATACTTCCGAAACATGGTGAGAATTGGTCATCGCAGCAGAGAAAGTTTTAGAATATATTAAAGATAATGGTTAGAGAGGGTAGCATGCAAAGATTTTATAAAAAAACAAAAGCTCAAATTAACGGTACTTGCTTCGGCTGTGATTCTTACAGCGTAGATGATGGCTGCACAGCCAAGTTTAATAAGCACGTAGAGTGTAACGATGCCAAAGTTATTTTTAAAGAGATTAAGCCGAAAAAAGTATTATGGGATAGTGAATACACTAGTTGCAAAGATTGTTATTTCTATAAAAAAAACTGTTTCAAGATTGGTGTCGAGTGCACTACTGGCGATAATGAATATTATTTTAAACTGGAGGACTAAAATGAATAAAGAATTTTCTAAACATTTAAAGATAGTATTAACAAAAATGTGCAACATTGTCGGTGCTGAATATGATAATGTAGATTTTATGAAAAATGATTGGTATTGGGGCTATAGCTGGACACAAAAGCAGGAAGACTATTATAGAAAATGGCTTGTAAAATATTTATATAATAGCAAGATAGCACGTAAGGAAATGATGGAATATTCGGGCAAAGATAAAAAGTATATAGAGAGATTTGTTAATTTTTTTGTGATGAATTATGGTTGGAAAATAAGTGATGTATTGCAAGAAATTTAAAATGTACGTAAGTTATATATATGATTGTTCTATTTGTATTTTTTACAATAAAGATCGTTGTGGAAGGAAAAGGAGGTGTCAGATTGGAGATACGCGAATATCTTGTAAGTAGGAATATAAATTGGAAAGAGAAATCTACCAGTACCGGGATAGAACTTAAATTTCCATGTCCTCAGTGTGGTAAAGAAGAAGATTTTTCGATGAATCTGGATTCCGGGATGTTTCAATGTTTGCGGAAAAATAACTGTGGATTTACAGGTAATTTTATTACTCTGCAAAAACATTTTGGAGACACTCCAAGACGGGCAATAGATGATTCGTACTTTCAGAAAAAAGAAAAAGTCTATAAAGAAATCAAAGTTAGCTCTGATAAGCCCGTTAACGAGTTGTATAATTATTTCGAAAAGCGTGGAATATCAGAAGAAACGGTAAAACACTTCAAGGTGGGATATAAGGCTGATAGTAAATCTATTATGTATCCTTTTATCAGAGACGGTAAATTAGTGGGTGTTAAATATCGCAAATTGGCAGACAAAAAGTTTTGGAAGGAGGAAGGTAGCCAGCCAACTTTATTTGGACGTGATCTGGTTGGCGATTCTCACGAATTATACATATGTGAGGGGAGTGAGGATTGTATGAGCCTCTACGAAATGGGCTTTAAAGCCTCTGTGAGCGTACCTGACGGCACTAGCGGCCTCCAATGGATAGAACACGAATGGGAATGGCTACAGCGCTTTAAAACGATCTATTTAGTGCTTGATAGCGATAAAGGCGGGCAAAGCAATATTGCTACTATTGCCAATCGTCTGGGCAAATGGAGAGTTAAAAATGTAGTATTGCCATGCAAAGATCCTAATGACTGTCTTATCAATAATATAGATGTCAAGCCCTTCGTAGCTGACGCTTACGAATTCGACAATGAAAACATCAAAAAAGCCGATTCCTTCACCAGTGATGTAATAGAGCGAGTTTTTAATAAAGAGAAACTTTATGGTAGTTCTATGCCATGGGAAAATTTACAGGAAATAATGAGGGGCTGGAGGCAGAATGAGTTGACCGTGTGGTCGGGATCAAATCATAGTGGTAAAACTAGTATTTTAAATGAAGTTACAATAAACGAAATCGCTAACGGTAAAAAAGTACTTGTTTGCTCTCTCGAAATGCCACCACCTCAATTATTACACTGGCTATCTTTGCAACATTTAGACAAGCCGGACATGACAAGGCAGGATATAGAATTATCACTATCATATATGGGCGAGAGTCTTTTTTTAGTTGACAAGGTTGGACACCTTGACAAAGAAACTTTGTTTGATATATTAAATTTCGCTTGTCGTAAATATGGTATAGATACTATTATTTTAGACAGCCTCAAGAGAATAAGTCTGGATACTAACAATATATTTGAAGAGCAAGGTAAATTTATAAATGAGATTGTCAATTTAGTTCTGGAGTATCCTATTCATTTTCATTTAGTTTCACACTCTCGTAAAAAAGCGAGTGATAGAGAGACACCTGATAAGAGTGATGTCTCAGGAAGTTCAAGCATAACAGATTTAGCCCATAACGTCATAATAGTCTGGAGACCCGACGTTGTTACTAAGCAGGAATTATCTAAGGAGGGAAAATACGCCGATAATTACCTGATTGTAAAAAAATGTCGTGAGTTTGGAGAGCTTGGAATGGTAGGGTTACTTTATAAGGCATCAAGTAAAAAATTTATACAAGAAAATTAAAAAAGCTCAAAAACACTTGACTTTTATTAAGCACTATATTATATTTAAGTATAAATGGAGGATATCATGAACGAGAAAGAACTTAAAGAACAGTTGATGGAAAAACTTATTGTAGCCATGCTAATGAGTAAGAAAACTCACAATGACAGTTTTGTTGAGTGGGTCAATCTAATGGAAATTGATATTTTCCACCACGATCCTGAAAGCTGGAATATATTAACAACCGGGTTTATCGAAAAGAATTTTAAATAACTGGAGGGTGGTATGAAATATATAATTAAAAATAAAATTACTGGTGCAATAATAGATAGTTTCAGAAATAAAACAGAAGCACAAATAACTATTAAAGGTTATGAGATAAGAGATATTAGAAATAAATGTTTTAAAGAAAATACTTATGAGATAATAATTGAGGATAAATAACATGAAATATTACAAAGTATACGTGAAAGACGAAGAGACAAATATAAAAGTTCAAAAGGGTGTTTTGGCTAACGGGTTTAGATGGTCTAATGGTACTGGAGTACCTATTAACACGAGCGCATTATTTTTGTATCTTGAAGAAGGGAAAATGGTTTATAGTAGTATAGATACTTTTAAATACTTCAGAGAATACGAAGCCATAGAATTAACTCCAGAAGAGTTCATGCGACTTACTCCAGAAGACTTAAAAGAAGATAGAGTGTTCGACATTGAGCCGGATGAATTGGTTTTAGTGAGAGACCATAAAGACGAGATGTGGTTATTAAACAGATATTCTAACTTGAGTGATTTTGGTTTTAGAGCTTATGGGGATTATTGTCATATTGCTAGATATAAAGGTAATGAGGAATACCGGGAAACTAATGAAGATATCCCCGATTTATGGAATATTAACGAGGTGGTGTGATGGAAAATCAATCTAAAATATTATGTGAAATTATAGAACATGGGATAAATATGGCATCCAGTACAAAAAAGTATAAAGACCAGGTTAATATTTTAATAATGGCTTTATCAGCAGTAAAGAGTATTTGTGAGAATACGATCAAAGAAGATGGAAAATAAAATAATGTGTGGTGGTGGAATAGGTAAACACATTGATAGTAGTAAGCCGGAATGAGGTTGTGTTTCACAGAAGGCATGTAAAGTGCAAATCTTTACCCACGTAAATGCACCCTGTTAAATATGCATTACGCCTTAATAAGATGGGATAATTTAGGCGGGCGCTGGTGTCCAAGAAGCACCCCCGTACTCAGGGTAACAGAGTAAATATCGAAACAGTATTGATATAAAACAACTACTGTAATAGTAATTAGGAATTGACTTAACGAGTGGAATAGTAACTCCAGAAGATACTCTTGACGCCTCTGTTTTAAGCGCAACAATCAGGAGTCTTTAAAATCTTCGTTATTAGGCCGTAGCGGAGTTGACTTTACGGATGGAATAGTAATCCGATTTATATAAAATAGAGGTAGTTATGTCAGATGTTAACGTAGTAACTGTTTCGGGGAGGTTGACCAGAGATCCTGAAGTTAAAGAAAAATTCGTTAAAGTAGGAATAGCGAATAATATCTGGGTCGGTGAAGAACATGTAAATTTTTTAGACTGTATTTTATTCGGTTCTAAAAATCGACCAAAATTAAAGGTGGTAATTATGGAAATTGAAAAAGTATTTATCGATAAATGGATGAAATTAAAACATAATATCTACAACGCTGGCAGTTTTAATTATATAGATTACTGGAGCGAAGAAGACGTTTTATTGTTAGATAACCTTGATATTGAAGACTGTAAAGAGTTTATAGAGGATTTATATTTTTGTTTAAATAATAATCTTCCTTTAGGTGGCCTTATATATAGTAATGGCTGTATTTTTTGCAAAGTATACTACTATGAAGATAAAAATGGAATTGGTTATTGCAATAATTGTGATTACGGACAAAAAAAAGGTTTTTGCGATAATGAAGGTAGTGTTTTCAATAATGTTATTAAAAGCATATCATATAAAGATAATAATGTAATCTCAAATAAATTTAGAAATTTCCTAATAATGAACGAACTATGAAAATAGCATCACAAATAAAAGAAATTACTCCTAACGATATAGGAAAAAAAGCAATATTTTGTCTTTATAACTCCGGGCATGAATTTATCAATAAGCACAATAATAAAAAAATGTCTATAAACATAAGCAATAATAGAAGTGCCGAATTTCACAGATTAGTTTTTGCAGTTGCGCAATTATTAGTATATTCTGCTCCAGAGAGTTCAATGTGGAATAATAAAGATCCGTATTTATTTATTAAAGCTGTAGAATTAGAGCACGGATTTGTTGAGCCAGTACAAAGACTAGATGGTAAAATAGAGTTTTACCCGGTGTCAATATCTTTTACTAATATGTCTCAAAAGAGATTTAAAGAACTATTTGATTGTATTTTAAAAGAAGCGGCTAAAATATTAGATTGCAGCATAGAAGAAATATTACAAAATAAAGGAGAATTTATGTGATAGAATTAACAGAGAGACAAAAAATGGTGTATGACTTTATTAGAGATTTTATAAAGGAAAAAGAGTTTCCACCCACTATACGAGAAGTGGGCGACAGGTTTAAAATTAGTGTCAAGGGTGCTTTTGATCATATTGAAGCGATTGAACGCAAGGGCTACATTAGACGTTATCCCGGTGCAAGAGCAATAAGGATTTTGAAACATGTCTAAAAAATATTCAGACGGCTATCTTCAGAAGCTCTGGCGTCAAGCAGTATTAAAAGAGTATAATTATATGTGCGCTAATTGTGGCTTGGCTGGTGCTGAAAATCTAGAATGTCACCATATAATTAAGAGACGTAATAAAATATTTAGACATGACTGGCGTAATGGGATAACAGGTTGTAAAGAATGCCATAGATTCTACGATAGCTTAGAGGGTATTGAGTTCATTAAGAGTATTCATGGTTACTATGAGTTACTTAAAGAGAACGAAAATAAACCTTTCAAGCAGTATTTAATGGATAACGGGATTATTGAAAAAGAGTTTCTACAGTTAAGAAGGGATGAATTAAAACTTAGAATTAAAGGTGGTTAATTATGGATATAAACGAAACAAAAATAATGCTTCAATCTGTGGTGATAGTTAATAGAGATAATCCAGAGCATATAATATTAGTGGGTGCCCTTGACAATATGTTAAAATATGTTGAGAAAATAGAATTTGAGAATGCAAAATTAAAGAGAGAAAAAATAGACAAAGATATTTTTATGAATAAAAGTAATTTATAGCTACAGTAGCAATAGATTCAATACCACTTATATCATATGTAGAATATTAAAAGATTAAAAATGGAGGACAAAATGAAAAATGCAGTAAAAGTTTGTGAAAAATGTGGTGGGAAAATGGTACAAATGTACTCAGATGATAGATGTGTAGAAGAGCAATATATTTGCGTAGAATGTGCTTATGCTACCCCTAAAACTAAAATTAAAGGCTTCATTAAGGCTGTGCGTAAGCAATCTTCCAGAGATCATATTAAAAAAAAAGGATGCAATAATGATGCAAGGTGGGGTGATAAAATATGGTAGATCGCGAAAAACTTAAAGAAATAATATTAACAGAAAGACTAATGTCAATAGATAATGAAAATTACAAGTTAGTATCAAGAGTAATGTTGTATAGTTTATTGTATATACTTGAAGAGTCAGGTGAAAAAAAACTTGACAAAGTGGAAAAAATGAGTGAGTATATACTTACAAACTACGAAAGCCTTTTAGAAGAAGTCAAAAAATTGATAGATGAAAGGCTTGAAAGTGGTGAAATTAAAACTATAATAAATAAGGGGTTAGTAAATTGAGTGGACATGGTGGAGCAAGAGAGGGATCTGGAAGAAAGAAAATACATGAAAATGTAAAAAATTACTCTAAAGCATTAAGTTTAATCGATGATAATATAATTACAGCTATAGAGACTTTAATTGAGATAATGAAAACCGGGTCAAACAGAGAAAAATTTCAGGCAGCATCGAAGTTGATTGACAAGGTTGTGCCAGATCAGAAGAATATTGAATTACCAGAAGATATAAAAATAGAAGTGGAATTCAAATGATAGTTAACCGGGCAGGAGGTCTTTTTGTGGATATATTAGGAATAATAGGCGTTATAGTGGTGGCGTTTTTTTCGGGTGTTATTGTGGTAGCTCTAGGGCTATATTGGTTATATAAAAAAATAATCAATTGGAAAATGTAATTGACAATTACGTGATATAAATTATAGTTAATAATCCTCCAATTTTTACCTTCCGGGCGGCCCATCCAACGGGCTGCCCTTTTCTTCTTGACAAAAAACCGATATTAGTATATAAAACGGTATGATTGTTAATAAGGTTTTTAAAACATTATATGAGTCGGATAAAAGATTTAATATTAGTTACGGTGGCGCTGGTAGTTCCAAGAGTTATTCCATGGCTCAATTGATAGTTTTAGGCTGTACACAAAAAAAAGTCAAATGGTTAATATTACGTAAATATGCTGTAACTCTAAAAGATTCAGTTTTTGCTATTCTGAAAGAAATAATTGAGGACTCTGACTTATCCAGAGCTGTAAAAATAAACAAGTCAGAGAAATCAATCACATTCCCGAACGGATCTGTTGTAATTATGTCTGGTGTAGACGACCCGGAGAAGCTTAAATCGATCCATGGTGTCGACAAGGTATGGATTGAAGAATCAACAGAGCTTTTAGAGACAGATTTTAACCAAATTATATTAAGATTACGTGGTCAGGGTGAAAAAAGACAGTTTTATTTGACATTCAACCCCGTGGACGAAGAGCACTGGATTAAGTCAAGGTTTATAGATGTTTCTGACGACAGAGTTATAACACTACATTCTACATATAAAGATAACGCCTTTCTAGATGACGATTATATTGAAGAATTAGAGAGATTAAAGGAAGTTGATCATTACTACTACGAAGTTTATTGTTTAGGCAAGTGGGGAAATATAAACAATACCAACGTATTTAATAATTATATATTTGAGGATCTAACTATACAAACAGATGATTTAAAAAATATTGTCCACGGTATGGACTTTGGATTTAACCACGCGTCAACTTTGATATCATTGGGTTTTCATGACGGTGAAATATATGTCTTTAACGAGATATACGAAAAAGGCTTGACAAATCAAGAATTTATGACAAATATAATCGAGATGGGATTTAACAAAAGAAATTTAATAACTGCTGAAAGTGCTGAACCTGACAGAATTAAGGATTTTAGTTTATTAGGATTTAATATCAAGGCGGCTAAAAAAGGTCAGGGCAGTTTAATGCATGGCATAGATTTTTTAAAATCACACAGAATACACATAAATAAAAATTGCCCTAACACATTTAGAGAAATTAAAAACTTGAAATATAGACAACTAAAAGATGGTATTGTTTTAGATCAAATTGTAGAGCGTGACGACGATTGCATTGCTGGCATGAGATACGCTACAGAGCATTTATGGCATGGTGAGCGAAAAGTGAGTGCTCGGAAATTAAAACCGTCTCAATTGATGTCAAGGAGATAAATTATGACTGAACAGAGATTGACTTCTAATCAACTAAGTAAAATCATAGATACCAATGACAATTCGCAATTTTTAACAAATAAAGAATATTACAAAGGCGAAAATGTCACAATTATAAAAAAAGACTTTGACGGCGATCCTGATAATAGAATCCCGCTGCCTTATGGACGTAGAACTGTCAATGATATAGCCGGGTACGCATACAAAAGAGGTAATGTAAGATATATATATGACTCCACTAACAACGAAAATTCCATAGAAAGAATGAAAGAATTTATGGAAATTAACAATGAGCCAATCACTTCTGGAGAGATATTTCAGGACGCTCTAGTCAATGGTGAGGGAGCCGAGCTACAGTATGTAAGTGACGGTGTACCATATTTTGTACAAATACCACGTGAACAGGTTATTTTTATATATAAAGACCAAATTAAAGAAGAGCTTGACTATAGCATTAGATATTATACAACAACCAGAGTCGATGCGAACGGTGATGTCGTAGAAATAAAAAGAGCGGACGTTTACTATGTAGATATAATAGAGCATTACGAGTCAAGAAGTATAGATAAGCAAACATCAGTAGATCCGCAAAAAGAGCACCAGAATATAACTACAGGGTCAAATGTAACATATATATTGACAGACGTAGAAGAGCATTTTTATGGTGCTGTACCGCTTTATCCGTATAGAATTAACTCAGATAAATTAGGTGTTTTCCAGCCTTCACTGGAGATTATCGACACACTTGATAACTTCGGATCTGATTCAATAGCTAACTCTTTAGATAGGTTTAACGATACGATAATGTTGTTTTCCGACCAACTAGATGAAGACGTAGCTGCAAAGATTAAAGAATATAAAATATTTGATGATCTTGGCCGCAAGGATGAGGGCGGTTTTGTAGACTATCTTAACAGTAAAATGGACATTACTTCTAGTGTTGAAGGATTTGAATTATTTGAAAGAGTTTACTATGAATTGACTGGAGTACCGAACTGGAGCGACGACAAATTTAACAACAAGTCAGGAATAGCTATTCTGTATAGTTTAATTCCATTCGAAAATCAGGTGTCCCAATATGAAATGTATTTCACCAGCGGCTTAAAATATAGGGTGCAGCTACTAAATAATATAGCTGGTATACTATACGGAATGGCGCCAGTGAAAGTAGAAGTTAAATGGGATCGAAATTTACCATTAGATTTGACCGGATTGGCTGAAAGTGTAGGAGCCTTAAAACAAATAGGTATAGTGTCAGATGAGACTTTGTTAAATTTATTCCCTGATTCGGTTGTAAACGACACCGAAAAAGAGATAGAAAAGATAGAAGAGCAGCAAATAAAGAGCTTCGAGAGATTTCAGCAAACCAGAATCGATGAGCCTAAACTGGAGGAGAGCGGAGAATAGTGAATAATAAACTATACACATATCAGGTGTCATTTTTAAATGGTGAAGTGTATGAATTCTGTGGCATAATAGAGCACCATTTAAGCTCAGAAAATGATTTTTTAATATTGTGCGGAATAAATGACAGACATTCCACTATATCTATAAAGGAAATATTATTCTACACAGTAAGACTATGCAGAAAAGAAGAAATAGAAGGTCTCATGAGAGAGGATGAAGATGATCGACAAAACGACTAAAATTATGGCAATTGCAATGATAGCTTTATGGATATTGATATATCTAATAACACACTGTTAAGGACGACCAATGAAAAGAAAAATACCAGAGAGTATAACTATAGGTGGTTTAGAGATTAAAGTACAATACGATGAGGATTTGACATGTTTTGGTCTCTATAATCACAGAAACAACACTATAACTATATTAGAAACACTGTCAGAGCAGCAGAAGCAGACTACTTTAATACATGAAGCCTTAGAAGCTATTAAATTCATATACGAGATAGACCTACCACACGAAACTTTATGTGTTATAGAAGTTGCTCTATTTTCAGGAGGGTTCTGGATAAATGAATAGAGAAGAAATAAAAGAAATGCTTATGGTATCAGATAAAGAAGCTTTAGTGGACTATTTAATAGATTTAGAGTGGCAATTAATGAAATCGGAAAAAGTGGTGGACATATTGAGAGGGCTTAGAAAAAATGACAACGTTTAAGCAGGATCAAAAAGCCATATATAATGAGTCAATCAGGACTGTAGAGAGATACAGCAAAGAAACACTTGCAGACTACCAGATTGCTCTAAAAAGACTCAAGGAAAAGCTCTCTTTATACAAGGGAAAGAATATACCTGAAGTTGCTAGGCTTGAAAACTTGATTAAGGACATAGAAAGCGAGATAAGTAGCTTAATGCGTAGAAGATACATAAGGATGAAGGGAGCTATTAAGGGACAAACTATAAGAGTATACTATGAGACACTCTTCGCAGTAGAAAAGTCCGTAAATACTGAGATGGGACTAGATTACGACTACCAATTGAATGCAGCTCCTCTAAATACTGCAGCAATCACAGCAGCATATAGTGGAAGAATAGCAGGAAGCACACTATTAGAGAGAAACGCATTCGAGCGTACAAGGTTGCAATTTGATATCAGGCAGACATTAAGTCAGGTATTCATTGAAGGCCAGACCATAAAAGAGTTTGAAAAGCGATTAAAGGGACTTGATGATGTATTTGAAAAATCCTACGCAAAGACACAAGCAACCGCCAGAACTGAATTACTAAGGGCCCACTCTATAGGTAATGAATTAGCAGTTATAGAGGATGAAAAGAGTGGTGTTAAATTTTCAGCCCCTATATGGGACGCCACACTTGATTCGAGAGTTAGACCTACTCACGCCAGAGCAGACCAGAAAAAAGCCAAAAAAGTTAATGGTGACTATGTTTTTAATGTGGGTGGTGTATTATTTATAGCGCCCCGGCTGGTATCAAGTCATAACAAAAAAGAGAAAACTGCTGGTGAAGTGGTTAATTGTCGTTGCAGGAAGGAAAACGTAATAAAAGGTTTCCAGCCCACAAAGAGAGTTGCCCGACGAAAAGACGGTACATGGGAAAAAGTTAACAAAAACGTTAGCGCAAAGAAATGGGCAAAACGAGAATATGACATAAAAATATAGTTGACAAATAAGTTAGCTTAGGCTAATATATACTAAAATAATAGAGAGGAATAATCAATGTCAGAAGAAATAAAACAGGATGAGCAAGAACAAGAAGTTAGTGTTGATACTGTAACACAAGAACAAGTGGATCAATTATCGAAACAATTAGAACTGATTAAAAAAGCTCAACAGGGCGTGGATCGCAAAAACACTGAACTGGTAGCGGAGAATAACGAGCTTAAAGAGAAGCTTGAATCTATCAAAACTCAGGATATGGGTGAAAATGAGAAAGTAAGCTATGAGCTACAGCGGATAAAAGAAGAGCACGACGCTATTAAGCTAGAAAATGAGAAGCTTAGAAAAGATAGCTTAGTTAATCAATACATAATTGAAAAGAAGATTGACCCTAAATTAAAGAAGTATCTAAATGCTGACACTATTGAAGAACTAGACAAGCAAGCGTCAGAGCTATTAGATATAATAAATACAACTACTCAGGCGAGAGTAGAAGAACGGGTTAACTCTAAGGTGCCATTAAAGGGGGATACTCACGATAATTACCAAGAAGCGTGGGATAAAATGAATCTCTCAGAAAAGATGGAAGCCTACAAGAAGAGCCCCGAAAAATACGAAAAACTAATTTAACGGAGATAAACAATGGCTGAAACTAAAATTACCAATGTAGTAGTTCCTGAGGTATTTACAAAATATGTATTGGAACCATCAATTTATAGAAATAGATTTTTGAAGTCGGGTGTATTAGCGGCTAACAATACAATAGATAGTCTTTTAGCTGGTGGTGGAAAGACTTTTAATCTACCATTCTGGCAAGATCTGGATGACACCAACTCAAGTGTACCGTCCGAAACTGTAGCTTTAACCGTTGGCAATATCACTGCGGAAAAGCAAATTGCAGTAAGACTACAGCGTAATAGAGCATGGGGAGCAAATGCCATGTCAGCTATACTTTCAGGCGATGACCCAATGGGAGCAATAGAATCTTTTGTAGGTGGTTATTGGGAGCGTGATTATAACAAAACTCTAGTTTCTATTTGTAACGGTGTATTTGCTGACAATATCGCTAATGATTCAAGCGACCTTGTAAACGATAGTGGGCTTACTGTATTTTCAAGTGACGGTGTAATTGACGCTCAGGCGCTTCTGGGCGAGAATGGTGTAGTTGGTCGTGGTGACAGTACTGAGTATGTAGGTATTGCAGTACACCCTAATACTTATGCTAAAATGCGTAAACTTGACGTTATTGATTTTATACCTATTTCTGGTCAAACAAGACCTATTCCATTCTATATGGGCATGGAAGTTATCGTTGACCGTAGAATGCCAACTTCTACTAACTCTAATGGTACTGAATATACATCTTATATGTATAAAGCCGGAGCTTTACAATTTGGCCAGACAAGTAGAGGGTATGAAGCTACTTCAACAGATCGTGATGAATCAAAAGGTATGGGTATTGACAAGCTTTATACACGTAGAGTTTACACAATACATCCAACCGGATTTGCATTTCAATCATCTTCTGTGGCTGGTGAATCACCAACTAATACAGAACTTGAAGCAGCTGCAAATTGGGATCGAGTATTCGAGAAAGAAAATATAGGTATTGTTGCTTATATTCATGGTATATAATTAAAAAAAGGGGGGCTTTTGCCTCCCCAAACAAAGTGAGGATAGAATGGAATTAGACCCTAACATATATCGAAAAAAACACAGTAAAGTAAACATGTCAGAGTTAACTGACAAATTGAATGAAGTAACTACCTTAAGAAAAGAACTGAATAGACTGATTAAGGAATTCAACAAGATAAAGAAGGAACTTAAGGAACTGAAAGAAAACCCAAAAATTGAAAGTACTCCAGAGGATAAAGATTTTTTAGCACAATGGAGAGTTTAAGATGATACAAACCACCGAAAAGCTATTACAAATATTAGACGGACAAAACAAAGACTACTATAACCAAATATCACTTGGACTTATACCGGGAGTTAGCTATGTTGCTAAGTTTGGCGAGAATCCAGATATAGACACAGATACAGTACCAGAGGATATATGGGAATTCGGTGGGGAATATATATTTTCAACTACTGACGATATCGATACAATGAGTAGTTCAAGTGCGAACGATACTGAACCTATATTAGTAATTGGTCTTGATGAAAATTGGAATGAGGTTCAACAAACTATTGTATTAACCGGACAAACTAAAGTGACACTTGGCACTCCTTTAATCAGAGTGTACAGAATGGTTAATATTGGAACTTCTGACCTTGAGGGGATTGTATACTGTTATGTAGATGGTGATATTACCGATGGAGTACCTGATGCAGGCGCCGATGTGAGAGCTATAATCGATAACGGAAATAACCAAACTTTAATGTGTATCTATACTGTACCAGCCGGGAAAACTGGCTTATTTACTCAGGGCTACGTGGCAATGGCACGACCACAAACGTCAGTGGCCAGAATGTCATGGAAAGCGAGACCATTTGGGAGTGTATTTCAAGTTAAAAGCAGGATATCTATTGATTCGAGCTCTTCGAGCAGCTGGCAATATCGCTATGTCCCGGCCGTTGCATTACCAGAAAAAACAGACATAATTATCACTTGCGAAACTATTAGCGCAAACAATACGGGTATATCAGGCGGTTTTGAGGTTATATTATTTGACAATGAAATGTATGGACTTTAGGAGGATATATGGCTATTGTAGATTTAGACACAGTTAAGCTTTTTTTGCAGATATCAGGCACTAATAAAGACGTTTTAATTGAGGCTTTAATTCCACAGGTTGAAGCTGATTTTTTAAAGATTAGAAACAAAGCTTTTGATGAAGACAGCAACGACGATATAGAATACCCTGACGGATCAGAGCTTATAGCATCTCAAATGGTCGGTTATCATATGGATTCATCCATGAAAACTGGTGGTTCTAAAAAGTCTGAGAGTATAGGTAGCTATTCTTACACCAGAGACTCTGAATCAGGTGTTTTAGGTTATCCTAAAGCTATAACTGACCGAATAGAAAGGTATCACTCACAGCACAAATGATTGATCTAAGAACAATCAACAATATGTTAGATAGAAAAAAGG
>Ga0180437_10001706_pt1 | contig 37131 bp, 56 predicted proteins | sample SS_ome_4_FD_132410 | JGI IMG/M metagenome (GOLD analysis project Ga0180437, IMG submission 132410) | Hypersaline lake sediment archaeal communities from the Salton Sea, California, USA - SS_3_D_1 metaG | ecosystem: Environmental > Aquatic > Non-marine Saline and Alkaline > Hypersaline >...
AAAGTGAAGCTTGCCGGAGCCGATCTTGCCGGAGCCAATCTTGCCGGAGCCAATCTTGCCGGAATAAAAAACTATTCGGAAAGCCATGGTATTTTCTTTGAGCTTGTACGCAGACAAAAGGTTGAAGTATTCGCAAAAGTGGAATGGGAATGTATAGGGCAACTGGCAATTCATAGACTGTGCTGGAATAGTATTAAAAAGCGATTCGGTAAGACAGCAATGAATATATTTAAAAAGTTGTCAAAAGCAGGGTTTGACGAATACGAAAAAAGGTATGCTGAGATACTAAAAGGATAGCCAAATGACCCAAGACGAGCAAAGCAAGTGTCCTATGAACGATTGTGCCTATCATAAAGCATGTTCCGGTGGGGATATAGATAAGAGGGGGTGTTTTGTATATCAAGGAGTCATAACTGGTATGCAAATTGGACACAAAGCAGGCTACAACGCCCGACAGCCTGAGGTTGATGAATTGAATAAACAAAAAATCGCTCTAGATTTTACAGTATGGGTTGAGTGTAAACGAGATGGGAAAGAATTTCTTGACCCTGTTAATACGCAAATAACACCCATTGAACTACAGGAACTATTAAAGGCAAAACTTGTTGCAGAGGGTATATTTATGGGTGCAGACGAAAAAATTGAGAGCATTCATTTAAACAGTGTGGGTTTTTTATAAAGCCACAAAAGGAGAAAGGTAAATGAGTGAGGCAAAAATAGTTTATTGCGACAGAGAAGGGTGTCCTGAAAGCTACACAAAAGAACCGCCAAGAGCAGGGAGTATAAATACATTTATTCATCTATCACTAGCTTTTGACAAATATCCAAGGGAATTTGATTTTTGCTGTCTGGATTGTATGAAAGATTTTTTAGATAAACTACCCAACAACAGCTAACAAGCTACGTTAAGGAGCAACAATGACAAAAGATAAGATTGCATCAACCGCAACCTATGCTGGATACGAGAAAAAACTTTCACCTGAAGATGTAAAAAAGGCTGTTCAAATTATAAACGATACGACTTTTCCTGTTTTCCTGTTTTCTGATTATATTGACTGTTTTTATGAAGGTGAAGCGGTTGACATTACCTATAAACAATTAAACCCAAATGACAAAAGAAATGTGAAAGCAATTTTAGCACCAACAAAATATAAAAAAGTAATTATGGGGATTTGAACAATGACAAAAGATAAAGCCGTAAACGACAAAGAGTGTCCGTATGAGAAGTGTCGCGGCAAGAGAGCTTCCTGCGTAAACGGTATATGGGAGATTTGTGCTGTATACCAAGACTACAAAGCCGGACAGGACAGCATGAGGGGTGAGAATAAAGAGCTTAGAAAAGCAAATGCACGGATGGGTAGAGCAATCAGTAAGTCTAAAGATGCTTACCTGTATATTTAAAACCAATGGAGGCAAAATGACTTGGGAACATGTATTGTGCCACAGCAACACAGGGAGCAAAAAGAGAAAAACATTCATCAAAAATGAATGTAAAATTTCACTCCTAAGAATTTGCATTTTACTGATCACAAGTCCTGTATGGATACCAATATTTTTTCTGTGGATATACTGGAGAATAAACGAGGAGTAATCCAATGAGCAAATTTATATGTTCTGGTTGTAATGTAAGAGAGCCGTGGGAGCATAGGTGTTGTGTTGAAGAAACTGACTGGATTGATAACATTAAAAAGAAATGTCGTTGCGAAGAATGTAATCCTGTTGAAGTTGATAAGAAAAACGACAAGTTATTAGAAGAAGTTCTTAAATTTATTAATTGAGAGGACAAAATGACAGACAAAGAAAAATGTGTAATTTGTAATAGGGAAATACCGTTATCTAATAATCGTTATTTAGTTTATCGAGATCAGCCAGCTTGTGAGGGTTGTTATAATGATTACTGTGAAGGAATGGAAGAAGATTATTATTATGAACACCCTTCACATGTAGGAGAAAGCCAATGACACCCAAAGAAAACAAACAAGACAAGTGCGAGTATGACCCAAAGAAAGATATTTGCGATTATCTAAAATGCCCTTTGCACAACACTGATGATTGTTGGATAGACACAACTCATGACAAAGAAGTCTGTTACATATATGTAGCATCTTGCAATGGGTATAAATCAGGATACCAAGACGGCATAACCAAAACACTCGATGATGTGCTTGTCCAGATAGAAATGATGTTAGAATACGAAAAACATCACACAGTTGAATATCTTAATGGTTTAAGAGGGGTTAAAGACGAAATCAAAGCAATGAAAGAGGGAAAATGATTAAATTCATAGCTGAAATAGGATCAAACCATAACAATGACTGGAACAGAACAGAACTTTTAATTAAGGCTGCGAAACATGCAGGCTGTTATGCTGTCAAGTTCCAATACTATAAAGCTGAAAAACTCTGGCATCCTTCCTTAAAGAATAATATTGAATCTGCCATGAAAAGTGAACTTCCAAAAAAGTTCTTACCTAAAATATCAAAACTCTGTAAAGAACTTGGAATTAAATTTATTTGCTCTGTCTTTGACTTGGAAAATATTTCTCTGGTTTCAAAGCATGTTGATTATTTAAAAATAGCTTCATATGAATTTTTATGGATTGATCTATTCAAAGAATGCTTGGATTCCAGGTTGCCGGTTATGATTTCAACAGGCCTATGCAATGAAGATGAAATACTAGAATTCGGAGAAGAGCTTTTATCTTATGATTTTTATGAAAATCAAACCTTAACTATATTTCATTGTGTTGCTAATTATCCGGCCAGAGCAGAAGAATGCAATCTTGCTGTTCTTCCTGAATTTCATAAAATGTTTTTTCCGCATAATATTGGTTGGAGTGATCATACAACCGAACCAGGAGTTATTCATAAAGCTGTAGAACTTGGGGCTGAATATATTGAACTGCATTTTGATATACAGTTGCCAGTAAAAACAAGCCAGAATCATTATGCTCCATATAGTGAATATGAAGCCGGAAATGAAAGCGTTTATGGTCACTGTTGGAATTCTGAAGCAGTAAGAACTCTTATAAAAAATATTAATATAGGTGAGCATGCTATTGGCAAGCCTGATAAAAAACCTGTAGGAGATGAAATTAATAATCGTAAATTCAGAGCTGATCCGGTTGATGGATTAAGACTTTTAAGGAGGTATAGATGAGAAAGAAATGTCCATATAAAGCAAAAACAACAAAAGATTGTTTATGGGATATTAATAGACTTGCTAGAAAATGTAAGGATATTAAAAACTGTCCTTTTGATCATGGAATAAATGTTAATTTAAATAAAGATATTCTTAAAAATCACCCTGAAACTGGATTTACAAAAGAAGAACAACTAGCTCATGATAAATTAATGGAAAGTTACGAAGCATTTTTAAAATTAGATGTTCAACATCCATCAGAATTATCTGAAATTGCTTCGGCAATACATATTATTCAAGGAATATTAACAACAAGAATTTGCAGAAGATTATATCCTAAAAATTGGCCAACCTATAAGGAGAAATAATGTCTAAAACTTTAAAAGTACAAGGAACTTACGAATTTGATTGGACTAAACAAGAAATATTTATTACAGGCGGAACTGGATCTCTAGGCAAAACTCTTATTAAATTACTATGTGAAAAATACCGGCCAAAAGGAATAAGGGTTTATTCAAGAGATGAGCTTAAACAATGGGAATGCAAGCAAGCATTCGCGGAATATGATGTTCCAATTTCTTTCCTGATAGGTAACGTCAATAATTTAGAAAGACTTAGAATAGCTACTCGCGGAGTAAATATTCTTATCCATACTGCAGCCATGAAGCAAGTACCGGCATGTGAAGATAATCCAATGGAAGCAATTGAGACTAATATTCATGGAGCTCAGAATCTTCTAACAGTTGCTCTTGAAAACGGTATTACAAAAGTTTTAAATGTTACAACTGACAAAGCAGTCTATCCTGTCAATCTTTATGGGGCTACTAAAATGGTAGCAGAGAAATTATTTATTAATGGTAATGTATATTCAGGCGGAAGAATGCCTTATTTTTCCTGCTGTAGATATGGAAATGTTATAGGATCAAGAGGATCAGTTATTCCACTTTTTAAAAAACAGCTTAAAGAAGGAAAACAATTAACGATCACTCATAAAAACATGACAAGGTTTTGGATTACTCTTCCTGAAGTTGCTCAGTTCATCCTTAACCGGATTGAAGATATGAAAGGCGGAGAAATATTTGTTCCTAAAATGCCTTCAATGAGAATTATGGATCTGGCTGATGCTATAAGAAGAAATCATTATATTGATGTTCTTCCTGTCATTGAAGAAGGTGTTGATTTTAAAGTAACCGGCATCCGACCAGGAGAAAAGATTCATGAAACATTAATATCTGAAGAAGAAGCTGAACATATGATTGACTGTGAAGATTATCTTGTTCTTAATCAGGATGTATTCAAACCTATTTATCAGAGTTATTCAAGTGACAATAACACTGACTGGCTAACTGTTGAACAGTTGAAGGAGATGATATGACATTGAATGAAGAATTCAAGGAGTTAAGAAGAGTATTAATAATTCTGTTCAAAGAATTTGCTAAAACTTTTAAAATTCCTTATGCATGTCATGAACTTGAAAAAAGGTTAAAAGAATTAAATGACAAGACCAATAGCACAAGTAAAAACTAAATGGTGGGGATGGATCATTCTTTTAATATCTCATATGCCTTTAGCTCCTCAGTACCGTTTAAAAAGATTTGTATTAAGACATGGTGTCAAATTCAGATTCTATAATGAACCCTGGATTCAGGCATCTGAACTTGGAAATCAAATGGATGAATATGCTTATGAAGTAGCTAAATATATTGAAAGAGATTATAAGAAATATAGCAAGGAGAATAAAAATGATAAAAATCTATGAAACAGATCGATTGTTTGTAAGTCCATTTTTGGAAGAAGATTTAAATGATGAAACTTATAATTCGTGGTTCTATGATCAGGAAGTTACTAAATATAATTCTCATGGATTATTTCCTTATACTAAAAAACAAAAAGAATCTTTCATGAACGAGATTGACAGTAAAGAAAGAATTGTTTGGAAGGTAATGCTTAGTCAGAAAATTACAGAATTTGACACACATAAAATCGCTAGCATTTGGATAGGAAATATCTCACTTCAATCATTTAACTGGATCAATCGTTCAGCGGAATTTGCTATAGTCTTAGGAGATAAAAATTATTGGGGCAAAGGATATGGAACTGAAGCTTTAAGGCTTTTAATAGATCATGGATTTAATAAGCTTCATCTTAACCGGATATGGACAGGAACAGCTTCTATAAATGTTGGTATGAATAAAATTGCTACTAATCTAGGAATGGATGCTGAAGGACAATTCAGAGAAGCTGTATATTTAGATGGAGATTATGAAGATGTTACTGTTTATGGAATCTTAAAAGAGGAGTGGAAAAATGATTAAAAAAATAATCAAGCATTTCAAAGACAAAAAAGAAACTGATAAAAAAAATCAGTTTAGAACGTGAAAAAAAATAAAGCAGGAACAAGCTGATAAGAGTACTGAAGAATTTTTAAAATCATTCTGCCCCTTTACCCAAGATAATAAATGCAGAAGGGATTGTAACTTTTTCCAAGCTGGTTATGTAGGTTTATCAATGAGTATAGATGCAGGCTTTCATACTTTTGTAAAACCGGCCAAATGTAAAATAGGAGATTAAAATGATCAAAGACAATGAATTTTATCCTTGTGAAAATAAAGATTGTCGTAACTATAGGGGATTTTACACATCCGCTTCAGGTGCTCTTGGAAGAATGATCAATGATAACTTAGGCTTTTTAAATGTTTGCCTTTTATGTACTGAACTTATAAAGGAGAATTTCTATGTTAAAAAAGAATCTTGATGCTCTACTTGAAGTAAATGAAGCTATGCATACCTGGATTAATGAAAATGAAGAACCGGCCACATGGTATGAAATTATTAAAAATAATATGCTCTATATTGAAGGGAAGAAAAGAACAGCCCTGTATGATATGGATGATCCGGTTGAAGGCACAAAAGAAAAGCTCAAAGATTTTAAATTTCATGATTCGGATGTTACTGTAATAATAGGATGCGGCCTTGGATTTACTCTTGATAGAATATTAAGAGAGTGTGAAGAAAAACATAAAATCATAGTGATAGAACATAACAGAAATTTATTAAAACATCTCTTAGGGACTGCTGATCTAAGCAAAGAAATTCTTACAAGAAAAGTTATTTTCATTCCGGCAGAAAGAGACTGGGTAATTGAATTAATAAGCTCTATTGAAGGTTTGGTTGTTGTTGAAGACTGGCATTTAATGGTTGAAAATTACACTCAGAAAAGAATGGAATATCTTGAAACAATCAATCTTGTATTGGAATTAATAAACCAGTTTAAATGTAATACCGGAACAGTTATTTCTGCCGGTGAACAGATAGCAGATAATGATGTGCTTACAATGCCATACCTTATAAAACATCGCGGAATAAGTGAAATTAAAGATTTATATAAAGGTAAACCGGCTATTCTTGTTAGTACTGGTCCTTCATTATCAAAAAATATTCACATTATAAAAGAATTTCAGGATAAAGCTGTTATTATAGCGGTAGGACAGGCACTCAGAATACTTCTAGCCTATGATATCCGGCCAGATTTTATCTGTACTGTTGATTTTGGTGAAGTAAATATGGGACATTTTAAAGGATTAATGGATTCTGATGTTCCCTTGATTGCTTTAAACAGAACTTATGCTCCATTATTGAAACAGTATCAAGGTCCTTTGTTTGTAGTATCAACTCCGCAAATGGAATATGAAGGAAAAGCTGTAAATGTAATGAGTGAGAAAGGATCTTTACAGCAAGGCGGATCAGTTGCTCATCTTTGTTTAAGTGCAGCAGAGCATTTAGGGTGCGATCCAATTATTATTACCGGGCAGGATTTGGCAGTTGGAACTGAATCCCATTGTAAACAGGCAGATGCTTCCGGCAAAGTAACAATTAATAAAGCTACCGGCTTAATAGATTGGAAAGTAAAAGATCCAAGATGTAAATTGAATAATGAGACTTATTCCATGGGTCCGGTTATGCATGTGCCGGGATATTATGGCGGATTAGTAATAACAAATATTGGACTGGCTTCATTTATAACTGCCTTTGAAAGTCTGATAAGATCATATGAAGATAGAATAACTGTTTATAATGCTACTGAAGGCGGAGCTGATATTCCAAAAACAAAAAAACATACTCTTCATTATTGTACTGACAAATATTGTAAAGATATAATTGATAAAACAGTTATTGAACCTTATCTTTCATTTGCGGATGATGGTGATGAACTTATTGAAAAAGCAATTCCACTTCTAAAAGAAGACATTGATAATATGATCCAGATTATTAAATGGAGCGAAAAGGCTTTAAATACATTAACGAAATTAAATAGATCACTGAACAAAAAGAAGAAACTCAGAGACAATAAATGGATGAAATACTTTCAGGGACTTCTTGACAAAAATGAAACCTATACCAAAAAAGCTCAATTATATTCTAAAAAAGTTCCGCTTGTTAATCTGGCTATATTCGGAGCAACCAGAGCAATCCAGACAAGAGAATTAATGAAAGGAATTGTAGGTAATATAGAAGAGTTTAAAAAGAGTGATAAGAACGTAAGGATAAGAACAAAAAGAAGCAGGCATATTTTAACTGCAGCTAAAAAATCAGCGATAAAACTGAAGAAATCAACTGAAAAAACTTATAATCGATTCATAAAATATATGAAGGATAAAGACATCCGATATTTAAAACCGGAATTAAAAGAAGAACCATTATCATTAGATGATTCAAAAGCTTTTCTTGATTCCGGTAACTTTGCAAGGCCTATGCTGATAGCAAAGAAAATGCTTAATCCTGATCATAAAGATTTTAATTCCAATAATTATGCAATGGCACAAGTTATTCTTGAAACAACAACCATTATGAGAGAAAGGAATATTATGGATGCTAAAAAGAAGATGGATGTTCCTGCATCAGAAAATGAAATTAAATATAATGCTTTAATTGAGAAAGCCCAGGAACTTGGAAGGGAAGAAGGAAAATATGATGAAGCATTATTACTCCTAAAAGATGCTGTTGAAATATTTCCTGATCGTGAATTTGGCTTATACGGTTTAGCATGTGCCTATGCCTTTACAAATAATTTTAATGAAGCTGAAAAAGCATATAAAAATCTTATTAAAAGGAATCCAGATAACCTTGATTATCAATTTGATCTTGGCCGGATAATGATGAATCTTGATGAAGATGAAAAAGTATTTGCCGGTGTAAAAATGATGGTTGATGTAATGAAGCAAACAGAAGAATATGATGGTTTCCTGGTTATCATTGGAGATTTATATGTTGAACGTAAAATGTATGAAGAAGCTTTATCTGCTTATGATACTTATCTTAATAAGTTTCCGGCAGATTATAAAGTTTGGATAAAGAAAGCGGATGTTCATGAACAACTTAATCAGCCTGAAGAATGCGAACAAGCAAAACTAAAAGTGGAGGAATTGATATGAATGAAGAGTTTGAAATGGGTATTAAGGTAAAGGATAAGATCACTGGATTTTCTGGAATAATTACCGGATATTGTTCTTATATAACCGGATGTGATCAATGTTTACTTCAGCCAGAGGTTAAATCAGATGGAGATTTTGTTTCGGCAAGATGGTTTGATGTAACTCGCCTTGAAGTTATTATTGAAGAAAAAAAGTCTGTTAAAATTGAAGGGTCTGAAGATGATCCTGGAGCTTGTGATTCAGCTTCTATAAAATGAAAGGAGGATAATTTGAAATGTTGGGGATGTAAAAATATTTACGGTTCAGATCATACCATAAATACAATTGGAAGTGAATATAAAATTCACTGTACTTTAAATGAATGCAATTTTGAAAGTCAATCAAACACAAAAGGAGAAGAAAAAATGAATGATGAAATCACAAAAAAAGAAGCACTGAAGTACAATTTTTACGAATACGCTGTAGGAGCTTGGGACAATGAAACTAATAAACCTATTGTTGTTGTTTGCCCTTATGATAATAGCGGAATAAGGAGAATGGCACTTGCTACATCTAGGCGTGATCTTATGAATAATATTCTTGTAAATCATGCTACAGAAATACAGGAAGCAAGAGATAAGCATGGAATTACAATTGATGAAATGTATTTGTTTTCTAATAAAGCTAAAAGGACTTCTTTCCGCTCTTTAGCTTAGAGCAATCATGCTCTGAAAATGGTTTGACTTTAAAAGATTGGAGAAAATTTGCTTCATCATTTGGAATTGATTTAGCTAAAGATAGAAAAGCTGATTATACAGCTCATATTGATGTTTCAAATTTTGATAAAATAAGAACAGTTGTTACTCTTGCTGGTCATGATGCTGATGCTACTGTTAAACTTCAAGGTTCTAATGATGGAGAACATTTTGAAGACATAGATGAACCCTTAAAAAAACATTGTGCTACTTGTGACCATGATGTTCCTGATAAAGTATATTGCAAAATAGGTTCAAAAAGAGATGGCCATGGTTACGGATTTTGTAGAAGTCAAGGATATGTTCACTGGAAACCAAAAGAAATAAAGAATTGTTCAAACTGTTTTAGTTATGGAGATAATATCATAGGATTATGTAAAAGAGGAATTCATAATGATTTTTCAGTACGCTGGAAAGAAAGTGATTGTAATCCTAACTATAAGTTTTGGACAAAGAAGGGTGAATAATATTAACCCTGTCATTAATTTGGCAGGGTTTTTATTTAATCATTTTTAACAGGAAGAAACATTTTAAAAAGTATTTCAGCAATTCCAGTATTTTTCAAAAGCCTTTCACCAAACCAAAAAATAAGAACAATCAAATTAATAGCAAAAAGAAGTTTTATTTTTAATGGGTCCCATTCTGTAGTATCTGATGAAAAGAATATCCAATCCCAGTAGCCAGTGGCATATGTAAATAAAGGCCGGATTAATCCGCGAGCTAAAACAACGATCGGACCAATGAATTTAAAATTTTTATAATCACTAATCGATCCTTCATAAGCAAGAATAAAATTCCTGAATGCTCCTTTTTCTTTATTGCTTTCTGTTAAGACATGCATTTTAAAATTATTATCAATCTTTTCCATAACATCTTCAGAAACTTTATCTCGAACAAACTTATTCAAGCCGGTTTTAATTAAATCACTTACTGCTGTTACTGGATCAAGTCCCATATTCTTTCTCCTTACGGATTAACTACTAAAATTCCATTATTTTCCTTATCCCAGTTCCTGCAATCAGCATGAAGCCATGGAACTTCAGCTTCAATACAGGTAATATACTTAAAATCTTCATGAAATGGATCAGCAAGGATATCCTGTCTAACTTCTTCAGCAGTAATTTTCAGAAAAACATGATCGTTTCCCCTGGCAAACCTATGCTGACTTCTTGAAGCTCCAATTGTGCAGGAACAGTCCCTGAAACCACGCCATTGATGATTTCCATACCTTGCTTTCTTTTCAGGGCTCATATGCCATGTATTCATAATAATAGGCCCATATCGCTTCCTGAGTGCCTGAGAAGTCTTTAAAATGCGTTCATCAAAGATTCCCCATAGCTTATCACCTACATAAGAATATCTCTTATAATAATCTCTAGGAAGCATTTCCTGCAAAGAAAAGTTCTTTGGCTTATAAAACATTATCTTTTTCATCCCTTTTTCTTATCATTTTAGCGATTAGTTTTAATGAATTATCAATATCTTTGAATTTTTTACTGCCATCTTCAAACTGGGAATCAATCTGAGAACTTAATGCTCCAAGATTTTGATCTAAAGTGTTAATTCTTTGATCAACCATTAAGCTTACATTTTGGAATTTTAAATCAATTGTGCCTTCAATATTACCAATTTTTTCAGTTACAAGATCATGGAAGCTATCCACTTTGGTTTCCATAAGCTTTTCAAAATCAGTCAATTTTTCTTCCATACTATTCATCCTGGTATTATGATTTAATTGGCAACTGGCAACATGATGTTCAATTCTTTTATCAATTTCATTAACAGTTATTGGAGCAAGTTCTGGAATCATCATTGATCTTTGAATATTCAACATATCACAAATATCATTTTTTACTTTTATTATCACCGGCCAGAAATATTTTAAAAAAAAATATAAGAAAATCATACTGCTTCCACAAATACCAGTTCCGGTAACAAGGCTATTTTCAATAACAGAATTCCAGAATAATTCAATCTCGCCCATAGATAATAGTGTCCAGTTCTTTAACAAGTTTAAATGAGTGAATTCCAACATCCATTAATTCTTTACGGCATTTAATAGCTTCATTTTTTGTCATGACTTTATCGGCCATAGCTTTGCTCAATTCCACAAAAGCTTCTCCTGTTTCTTTTGTGAATGCAGCAATGCCCTTAATATTAAAATCAGATTCATCTATATTAAGTGGAAATGCTACAAGATTTAAGTCTTTGTTTAAATGATGTATTAAATCATATCTTCCTGTAGCTAATATTAATGGTACAATTTGATTGATGTTTAATTGATAATTATCATCAGGATTTAACTTTCTCATTAATGTTGAATATGGTATTCCCATATCAAAAGCCACTTGCTTCATAGTGCTTTCTTTATCGCGGTAACTTGAAATAACATCTTTCATTATAAAAATAACCTTAAATTATAATTTACAATTAAATATATTATGTTATTTATCAATCATGGCATTATCACAAAAACAAAAAGATACAGCATTTGAAATTACTGTAAACATTCTTAAGTGTTTCTGCAATGGCGGATCAAATAAAGAAACGCCAGATATTTTAGTAACAAACCTTTTCAATGCTATTTGCACCCTTGCTGAAGATAATAATTTGTTTGAATGATTATTCTTCAGGATAATCATTAGCCAATTCACCATCAGCCTTCAATTCTCGAATTGCAATTTTTCTCATCCTTTTATTTATCTTTTCATTGTCGTTATTAACATCTTTTAAGCTTTTATAAAAATCCTTAACTGCTTCAACAGTATCTTTTAAGAATTCCTGACCTTCAAATTGTTTCCTGGCAAAAGCACCTACTACAATTCCATTTTCTTTAAGTACATATGGCATTATTACCTCCTTTTTTAAACAGCATCCTTTCCTCTTGGATCAATCCAACCAACAGTAGCTGCATTTATAGTTGTATTTGCCTGATTTGATCTCACTCGAACTTGAGAAGATGTGTTAGTTCTAGTTCTGATATTACCATTAACAGCCTGCTCTGTAGTACCTCTTCTGCTTGAAGCCCTACCAACAGAAGCATCAGCAGTTTCATCATCCTGATCAAGTGAGGTAACATAAACAGCAGCTCCGGCAGGAGCTTGAACATGATAATTCTGTATGGCAAAAGTCTGAACTGCATCAGGAGTTGATAATGTATAAGAAACTGCTGTAATAGGTTGAACAGCAGTGGCAATGTCAGCAGGAGGAGCATCCCATAAAAACTCATCTCCTTTTTGAGAATAACCAATAATATTTGAAGATCCATCAGTTAATACAGAACCTACCCTTCTATATTTTGAATAACCAGAAGGAGCAGCATCAGCAATAAGATTTGAAGCTGTTAAGCTTGTATCAAAACCGGCATCAAGTGTTCCATCAGTCTTACCTATAATAAATAAATGATACCATGTATCAATAGCTAATCCTAAACCAGAAGGAAAACCGCCTTGATTTGAACCTTCTGCCCAGTTTGCATCAATCTGTTTTACAAGAGCTGATGTTAAACTCATTGTAAGATCATCAGTATCTGCTCTGCATTTACCAATATTAAATTTAATATCATGATCAGCATCAGTATCATTTTCAGTTATTATTCCATCAATAAATCCTCTTGGGATAGGAGATATCTGAAGCAATGCCTGAAAAAGCTGATTCCTTGTATCAGTACTGGCATCAAGTAAGGTGATTCCTGCTTGTTCAATTACATTTGATATCTCTTCCTGAACAGCATTGAGCCAATCATCATTAACAGTAGTACCCGGAGGACCATCCGTAAATAAAGCAACTCCTCCAACGATCTCGCGATTTGTACCTTCTGTTCTATGCATAACCCCTCCTTTTATTCTCCTTTAACTGCCCAGTCTGGATCGAACCGCCATCTGCTACTGGTTATTTCAGAAACAGCATCCCCTTCAACAATTCCTACAAGTGCTACACTGTTTGTTGTGATAGTAACAGATATAGAACCGTATGATCCATGTGACTGAAGATATAATGGTCTTCCTATAAAGCCAGAAAATCTTGCAGATAATCCCGAATCATAAACAAGTCCTTTTCTTAATATCTGGCACTGACTGTCATTGGATGTATATGAATTCCCTGCAACTCCCATAACAGGATTTTCAGTAGAATCTGAAACCATTGCGTTCTTCCAGACATTTGAAGCGTTCAGATAAAGTACATTACCAAATGATAAATCTTCACCGGCTATCTGGCTGTAATCGATCCAACCTCTTATGGTTTTATCAGTTGTAATCTGACCTGGAGCAGGCTGTTTCCAGAAATCACCTGGATAAGCAAATTCAGCTTCCATTATAGTTACTACAAAATTCCTTAAATCTTGAGCAGAAATCTGCCCAGTTACATTATCAGCAAAAAGTGTTAAAATTGCTGCTCTTGTCTGTTGTGTATCAGCCATCTTTTCCTCCTTTATACAGGTTTATTAAAATCATTGTTAAATTCTCTAAAACTAAAAGCTCCGCCTTCTCTTCTGTCAAAAGCACTTGAAAATTGTAATCCGTTAAATGATCCAGTTAATCCAAGTTCAGAAGGCATTGAATCAAAGGCTTCATTAAATGCTGAACTAAATTCCGGACCAACAAATTCAAAATTAACTGAAGTATGAGCCGGTTTATATTTTTTAATCATGCATGTTAATGCTTCAATGCCTGGAATCCTTTTTAAAGAATCACCTGATTGACTGCTACCAGATATAAACTCTATTATTTCTCCGCTTCCTTCAATCTGGACAAGCCAATAAAATATATTTGTTTGATCACCACATTCATCTCCTGAAGCTCCCAGTCCACTCCAGAAAGGAGTGAATTCTACAATATCAACTGTAAAGCCTAAAGCTGCTGCAAGTGAAATAAAATATCCTTTATCCTGTTGACCTCTTGCAATTAACTTTGAATGAGCAAGATTTCTTCTTTCCTGAATTGTTTCTTCACTTTGAGAACATTCATCAGGAAGGCCTAGATCATTTTCATGATTAGTCAATAATTCAGAAGTCGTTCTTGTATCTCTTTCAACTTTTAAATCATTTGATCTTGAATCAAGCCTGTTAAGCTCATCTCCCATACCTCTTAATAATTCGCTTAATACAGAATCAGGATCTCGATTCCATGCAGAACCGCGAGGAAGAAGAGCTTGCAACATTTTAAAATAGTCTTTGGCCATTAATTAAGCACTCCCAAAAGTAATTGTTCCTAGAACATGGACTTGAGCAGCAGTAGCACTTACATTAGAACTTGGAGAAACAAGTGTATGATAATTTTCATTTGCTGAAAGACTTATTGCTTCATTAATCCTTGACAAATAAAGTGTGTTTCCTGGTCCGCCATCTCTTAAAATTAAATCCTCAAGTTGTTCCTGAACTTCAGCCTGAACTTCTGAAGTATTAGGATTTATATTTATTTCAAAATCAACTGATAATTCTGTTAAGGCCGGTACAAAAAATCCTGGTTCAGCAGTTACCGGAATTCCGACTGTTTCTCCTGAACCCGGATCTTCATGCTCTATAATATAATCATATACTGTCTGTCTTTGAGCATCAGTAGGAATAATTGAAAGATCATCATCTCTTACAAATGTTAATGCTATTGTTCCAACTCCTTGATAAAGAGGAAATGACCAAGCTCTTGTAACTCCTGAAACTTCTAAAGCCCAGGCAACATAATCAAAATCAGCTCCGCCATGGGGAGGTAATCTTTTTCTTGATAATACCCTTTCCCTTAAAGCATAATCTGTTTCTTCATCTGTTCCGCCAATTAAACCATCTGAATCAACAGTAGCATCATTATCAATTCCGGCAATAGGACTTATAAAACTTACTGTTGTTCCGGCATCCTGATTTCCATCAGATCCGCCTTCTTGTGCTTCAAGTGATATTGTGGCTACTCCCAAAGCGGTTGTTACATCAGCAGTTGTTTCATAAATAACACCGTCAACAGTTTGAAGCTCAGTTCCTTCAGGAATAAGAATCCCATTTCCGCCTGTAGCTCCTGCTTCTCCTGTTGATTTTGCGGCCGCTTTTCTTGTAATACCATATTCATCAGCTATGTTTTCAAGGTCTTCAGTATCAGCAGATGAAGCAAATAATTGATCCGCTTCATATTCTAAAAAACCATATAGAAGATGTATAGCTCCTGCCCAAATACGAGTAAAAACTTTAAGAACCGATCTTCTTAAAAGAGAATTTGCTCCAGTTATTCTTGTTTCAATATCAGAGCTTATTCTTTCAACCAGAGTGTCAAGTGTAGGTCTATCAAATGGCATTGAATTGAACCTCCCATTTATCAGCGTATTTAATTGAAACCTGTAATACTGTTTCAGATCCTCTTTTTATTGTTGCAGAAAAAACAAAACGATCATTACCAGGAGTTCCCTGCCTTTCAGTAGTAACATCAATGCTATCAGCAACAAGATCATCAATCATCCATTGAAGCGATTCCTGAATATATGTTTTCCCTAATGTTAAAATATTTTCAGTTGTTTTAGATCTTTCTAAAAGCCAGAGTCTTGATCCAATCTGATCACCTTCTTCAATCGGCTTTGCCAGATCACCCCACCATCCCCGCTTATCATCACTTCTTGGATCAGGAAGAATATCATCATCTTTAGCTCTTCTGTCAGTAAATAAACTTATAAATACTGCTGTTTCAAGACCTCCATCAGATTCAAGATCGTTAGTGGAAGTAAGAAAAGATAAATCACCTTCAAGAAGAATATTATCCCATTTTATTTTTACATCTCCACTCATTCGGCTAATACCTTTGTGCTTCCTACTGATATTGGATGTTTATGCCCGGCATTTACATCTGTTTCATCTCCTGCCCTTATTACTCCGGCAGTTGCTCCAGAACCAAGCTTAACGGTATTTCCTGCTTCAACTATTACATCTCCGGCTGTAGATTCTATGCTTACATTTCCGGTTGTGGAAATTATATTAACATTAGTATTGGCAGTTATATCAACTTTTTTAGTAGAATTAATATTAACATTATTTACAGCATTTAAAGTAACATTATTAGATCCATCAATAACAGTACTTCCATTGGCCTTAAAATGAATTCTCTGGTTTGAATTAATGTCATCCGGACCATAAACAGCTACTTCTCCTTCAACTAAATCAATTGGCCTTTTATCCCTGTCATGAATACAAAAAGCAATCCCCTGATCTCTGTTACCATTGGCAAATATACTTAAAACTTCAGTATCAGAATAAGGAAATGAAGCAAAACCGTATTCCTGAAGTCTTCTTAAATCAGAAATAACTTCTCCGCTTAAAAAAGTTGCCTGAATTAATTGAGTGTATCCACTGTTATCAAGAATTTTTAATATACCAACACTAAATATCCTTGATATTTTCCTCTTAATCGGAGCAACCATTCTGTCAAATATAGACTTGTTCATATTATTCCAACTTTGATAAGAATGATAAATCTGATGATGAACCTTCATCAAAATTTGTTTTAATTCCAAGAACTGAAGAAAGCGGAGTAAACGCATTTGGATTCATTAATAAAAGTTGCGTTCTTGCACCCTCTTCAATGCTTAAAGTAAAGGTTATTGCTGTTATTAAAAAAGCTTCATTAATACTCAAGGCTTTATCATATACCTGAATCAATTTATTTAACGGCCATGGATTGCCATTTGTTTGACTCCATCCTAAAACAGTATATTTAACTGATCTTGATTTGCCGGCCCGAACAAGTGCTTCCCATTGTGCCTGTTCTCTTGCCTTTTTTATATCAATAGGAGTGTCAGCTTCAATTACAAGTGTTCTTTCGCGATTAATAACAGAATCAGTATAAGATCCTATGGGCTGAGTAGAAGCAGTTGGAGTTATAAAATCTGTTCCGTTATTCTGGCCAAGAACATAATATGTCTGATATCGATCCACGTTAGACTGTATTAATGCACCGGCTTTTATGTTCACTCCAGATTTAAGGGAATCAGTAGCATATGTATCTCCGGCTGAAGTAAGAGTTAATTTTCCATTTCCAGTTGATATCGGTATAAAACCAAGTGCCTTTCCAAGCTTATCAATTAATGTAAATATGGTATCTCCAACATTGGAAGAAAACTTTGGTATCTTGGCTGAAACTGCTGAAGAAACACTTGCATTTACTTCAAGAGTAATACCAAAAGGAGCTACCAAAGAAGTTATAATTGATAAAGCGGTTGTATTTACCCATTCATTTTTACCGGCAACATAATAAGAGCAATCAACAAGATCCCCTGTTTTGTCCCTTCCATTAACTTCAAGAACATGCTCAGATTCAGAATAATTAACAGGAAGTGTATCAATATAACCATCAATAATATTCTTACCGTTTATTTTTATCTGGCATTCTGAACCCATTGACATTCCCCATGATCCAGGTTCACCAGGATATCTATCAATAGCCCTAATAGTAAAACTTCCGGCAATCTGCATAATAGACTGCTGAACGGCTACTTCCTGCCATCCTTCATATGCCTGCCCATTTACTATTAATTGTATATTATCTTCCATTTAAGCACTCAAAATTTCTATAGTTTCACCCTGCGGTAAAAAACCAGGATGTTTTATGTCTTCTTTGTTCCGTTCAAATATAGTATCCGCCCTGTCAATATCTTTATATTTATCATATGAAAGGTTTAAAGTTGTCATAACTTCAGCAGGAACTTCATAATCCTCAATATCAGCAAGGGAAGCCCCAAGATCAATCATGATTTTTGTAAATTCTCTTCTCATTTCTTCAAGAGAAGTATAAATATTACTGGTTTCAAAAACTATATTATATGTTCCATAAGTTACTCCGCCTGTTTCATTACCAAGCTTTAAAAGCAAATCATCAATTACAGCAGTAATTGTTTCAAGGGTATTTGTTGCTTCCTGTGAACTTTCATATACTACCCTTACAGCAATCTGGCATGCTGTTATGCATGCTAAACTTCTAAAATAATCCACTGTGCTTGTTTGATTTGCAGACTGTCTTGCCCTTGTCGGAGTAGTTATGGGTATTTCTTCAATCTGGCCACCAAAAGGACTGGGATCATCTGAAGAGCCTAATATTTCTCCAAAACGAGCAATAGATAATGCAGCATTTGAAGCTGTTCTGTTTAAATTGTTGCTTATACGATCAGGATCAAGAGTATCATCTGTTATTGCCACTAAATCAGTAAATATATCAAAGGCTGATACTATAGAATTACCAATATCAGCAGGACTATCAATAATTGAATCAAGGTTTGATTGTAATGATGATAATGTAGAAATTGCTGTGCTAACAGTTGAATCAACTGTTTCTTTAATAGAATTTATTGAAGACCGTATCATTTTTATGCCAGTACTAATATTACTGGCCAATGATTCTAAAGAAAATCCTGGTTCATCTTCTGTATCACAATTAGAAAGAAAGTCTATTTCAGCACTTTCTTTGGAAGTGCCAACTACAGCATCAATTGCCGGTTCAGCAGAAACAACAGTTCCCGGTAAAACCTTCCTGCCGGAAATAACAAAATTAACATTAAACCTGACTATTCCGCCTTCAGGAGTTATGACTTCAGAAAATCTTGCTTTTCCTAATACACCTACAATGAGTTCACCATAAAAAGGATGGATCAATAATCCATCTCCTTTGGTTCTCATGGCAGTAATAAGTTCATCCCTGTTTGTAAAATAATCAAAATCATTTTCAGGCCTTTGGATAATATACCCTTCAACCTGATAATCAGGTGTATCTTCACCTAAATCTTCAAGATATGGTTCATCCTGAAACGGAAAATTATGGAGAATATTGTTCCTGCCAAAGCCTGCATCAGATGTTCTTATCTCAAAAGGAACACCGCGAAAGCTACCCTGCAATAAATTATCTCTCCAAGTCATATTATAGAGCTCCTACAAGTGCTTCATTTGATACTGCTACCGGGGCTGATCCTTTGACATTCTTGACATCTGCAGTTGCCCCATCCTTCCCCTTTACTTCAATTAAAATCTTTGATTCTGTGCCTTGTGCTGCCTGACGTTGCTGAACAAGCTTGGCAAGGTTAGCTAATCCGGTTTGCTGTCTTTCTTGAGCTACTTCTTCAGGGGATTTTTCACCTGAAATTACACGTTTTAGCTTCTGTGAACCTTTAATTAACAGCTCAACAGTCTTAATCATAGCAGTAAGAGGAGTTAAAAATGCTAAAAGTCCTGCTTTATCCCATAAATCCTTTACGAGTTCTTTAAAAATTCTAAAATCTTTTATGATTAATGTTATTAAAGTAATGATTGCAACCATTCCGGCGGCTGCTGCTGCAAAAGCACCAATAAAAATAGCTAATGCTCCGGCTGTTGTCCCTAAAACAATAGCCACAGACCCCAAACCTGATACAATAGCACCTATTGAAGTGATAAATAAGCCTACAGTTGCAAGGATAGGACCTAAAACAGCAAGAAATGTTGTTAATGCAAAAATAACTTTCATTATGCCTGGATGAGCCTTTGAAAATGCAATAAAAGCCTTAGTCATTTCCTGAATTGTAACTATCAAGCCTTTCATTGCTTCCTTAATCTTGAATTGTTTATCAAGTTCATCTCCAATAGTGGCAAAAGCAATTACAATATTATCTTTTAAAGTGGAAAAAATACCGGCCATGGTATTAGATTGTTTTTCCATCTGGTTCTCAAAGATACCTCCCTTATTAGACATCTTTGTCATGGCCTTAAAAATAACATCAAAACTCAACTTGCTTTTTTCAGCAGCTTTTAATACTTGTTCGCCTGTAATACCATATTCCTCTGACAACATTTTAATAATTGGAATACCGCGATCAGACAATTGAAGAATCTCTTCAGTCATAGCTTTATTCTTGGCTTTTATCTTACCAAAAATCTGAGCTATATCTGACAAAGGAGCATTTGTCCCTGCTGCAATATCTCCAAGAACTTTTAATCTTGGAATTAAATCTTCTTCAGCTACTCCAAAAGCTAAAAGCTGTTTTCCAGCCTTTCCAACTCCTTCTAATTGAAAAGGAGTCTTTGCGGTAAAATCAACAAGATCTTTTACAACCTTTGAAGCCTTTTCAGCACTGCCAAGCATCGATTCAAAAGCCACTCCCATGGTTTCAATATCGGCTGAAGATTTTAAAGCCATCAGGCCTGCTCCAAGAAGAGGAGCAGTTAATTTTAACGATAGAGAAGAACCTACTTTCTTGAAACTTTTTCCCACTTTAACAGTTTGGTCACCAAGCTTTTTCATAGACTTATTGAGCTTTGATGTACTCTTGTCAACCTTCTTCAAGCCAGTATCTATCTTAGTTAAAGGTTTAGTGGCCTTATTAATGACTTTTAAAAGAATGCTTATGTCAAACTGTTTTGCCATTTAATCACTTTCTGAGATCCTTCAGTCCAAAAATTAAGATCATCAAGATCCATTTCCCATACTACATCTGGTTCAAAATGAAAGACTCCGCACATTCCCCAAATCAGCTCTTTCCAGTTTTGAGGAATGATGCTAAAAAATCCGGTATCTTTTCTGCAATCGGTTCAAGATCAATAATATCGATCTCATCAGCAGATTCTTCAGGAATTCCTGTAAGCACTGCAATCAAAGGAATTGCTTCTTTAGGTGTAAGATCACCATCCCCTTCAAATACAGAATCAGGAAGAACCTTTAAATGTTTTAATTTTAATCTTTGAAAAGTTAAAATATCAGTTTCAATATCGGGGCCCTCTTCCTGCTTAACCGGAATTGGAAACTGAAGTTTAATCTGATTTTCTTTCATTATGAATCCTCACTTGTTTCAGTCCAGTAAGAAGCACTCATCCGAACAGTTACTTCACCTTCACCGGATGTAAGTTCCATGTTGTTCAGGCAGGTAGCATTTTCCATCTTATAAGATTTTCCGCCACCGGCAGCCTGGAAAATAACAGTACCATTCTGAAAAATCTGAGCAATGTCATTAAGCATAACATCACTTCTATCAGTAACTGTAACTTCCAGTAATGCTTCTACACCCTCTTCAACATAGCCATGAACTCCTCCATCTCCGATAACAACCTTTCTCTCATATGCCTGCTGTCCAGAAACTCCAATTCCACTGGCTGTCGCTCCGGTTTTACTTAACAGCAAATCTCCATTGACAAGAATTTGAACCCTGCCTGTTATTTTACCTGACATAATTCCTCCTTATAAAATAAATTGTACGAGTCCTGCCAGAATCCTGAACTGGTTGATTAAATCAGGTGGCAATAATACATCAACCCGGTTTCTATCAGTTGCATTTCTTTCCACAACTAAATTAGTAATAAAATCATCAAGATTTTCGATCAAGCCAATATCCCTTAACTGTGTAAACAATGCAATGCATTCTCCTTTAACAATGCTTGGAGTAGCTACTTTTGATCCGGCCTGAACTGGAAAATCGTTATCAGCCAGTTTAAATCTTGGCACAATAAACCTGTTTGTCATTCTTACCTTAAACTGATACCTGATTTCTAAAAGGGTTGCCAAAGTCTGAACATCAAGATAACTGGCATCCGGTATTGAAAGAGCATTTGTCTGATATGTAGTAATACACCTTTCAATCTGAACCTTGCCAACATTAACAGTATAAGTAGCAATACCATCATAAAGAAGGATGTCTCTCTCTGCCCTGGTAAATCTGTTTTCAATAGGCGGAGGAAGAATTCCTTTGAGTTCCAGTGTGTGAAGCGGTCTTGCAGGATCATTATTAAGATTAAAAGATGCTTGTGCTCCAAGTGCCGCACCCCATTCTGCAGGATCGTTAGGAGCATCATATGCTCCCATAATAGTATTATGAGGACTGTTTCTTGTATTACCAAGAGTAGTGCATGATGCCTGAGTTCCTCTTACTGCTGTAAAGCCATGACCTTGAATATCTTCTAAAGGACCAAAGCGATCAGAAAGTTCATTTTCAATTTCAGTAAGATTCGCGGAATCAATATAAGGCTGAATCATGTACTGATACTGCTCGTTATCAATAACAGCCCATACACTTCCAATATCAGGATCATTAGCTCCGCCTGTCATTTCTGACATGTGAACTGAATCACCTGTAAATGCTGAAGGAAGTGATTGATTATCATAATAATTATCCCTGAAATTAATATAGTTTCCAGGTGTTCCATTGTTGACCGCTTTTAAAAGAACTGCTGAAGTAGCATTGGTTGAAGCTACAACGGGTAAGGTTGATTTAGCATTTACGGCTGTAACAATAGCACTGTTTACATCGGCAGTAGAGTGTCCTGAAGTCATAAGAACATCAACTGCTACACCGTTAATCATAAGGTTGTAAGTTCCTGCTCCGGCTGTTGAAAAACCATTTGCAGAAAGTCCAACTGATGTATGAATAATACCTTCAGCAGAAACCCCTGCAGCATTATCACTAACCGCGATTGCATAGAGTTCAGTGTTTGGATTATTCTCTTTGAACTTGTTGCACATTCTTGCCAGTAAAGCTCCTGCTCCAAAAAATGTATTCGGAAAATCATCTCTTGTAATTGCTTTAAGTTCAAGCAGTGCGGCAGAACCGGCAGAAATCTTCTGTCCGATAATTAAAACTTTATGAGGATTTGCAGCAAGTCCCTGTAAAGCTCTTGAATTATCAACTTCCGTATAAGCTCCAGGAGTTCTCATAGTTGTAGGAATATCATTAAAATTAATAGTCATTAGTCTTTACCTCCCTTTTTCTCTGGTTTCTCTGGTTTGGTGGTAGACGGTTTTCCTTCAGTTGCATCTCCACAATTTACACGCCTTCTCCAATATCTTCCGGCTGATCCTGTCCATGGTTTAATCATCCCTTCTGCCGGTAGCGGTTCATTAGATATCGGATCTCTTACCGTTAATCCTTTTCTTGGTATTAAAAATCTTTCTGTGGCTTTATCCATACTTCCTCCTTATTCTACAAGTTGTTCTGCATCGGTTTCATTACTGGGAATAGGAAGGCTTCTTCCGCCCATTGAAAAATCATCATCTGGATTTAATACATATTGAGCATACGCTCTTAAAAATGCCGGAAGTTCGCTTGTGCCTTCATCAGCAGTATTCTCTGGACTGCAAAATCTTAATGTAGTAGCATATGCATATTGCCACCATACCCAAGCCCTGTTAATATCAATTAATGTTCCACCGGCATAATAAATTAAACCTTCATAATTACTTGTATCATCATCAGTATCTGGAATTTTCCATCCAAGAATCTGACTGTTGATTTCATCCCTGACATTATGAATCAGATCCATAGGAATTAAATGTGTTTTATCTGATTGTTTTATATCCGCCTTTAAAGCAACTATAACTCCAAATTGTTCAGTTACTAATTGATTAATATGATTATCTCCGGTATTAGGCGGAGCAGAATCATTCAAAGGAATTACAAATGCCATATCTTCAGTTAAGGTAGCATCTTTTAGAGTTGCAATATCGGCTGCCCCAAAGATTCTTTGCTCAAATCTTGTATTATTATTAAGCCTTAATTTTAATGCTACTTTGCCAAGTTTCATGATAAAATATTTCCAATAGCCTTTGCTATATTATTTTCAATTTCGTTTTCTGTTTCTTTTATGGCCGGTTCAATGTAAGGCCTTGCTGCCATAAACCTTGTGCCTTCTTCAAGCCATAAAGGTACTTTATTTTTTCCTGCTAACGCTCCAACTTCTACTCCGCCTGACTGAGCCAAACTTACAATCCTTGAAACAAGCTCCCCTGTATCAGTTGCCGGAGATTCACCAGGAGCAGATGCCTGATGAGGTTTATTTCTTTTAACAGCAGGGTAAAAATGACCCTGTGGAGCTTTAAAATATCGATCTGCTTTTTCACCAGGATGAGCACCGCGAAAAAGATAAACTCTGCCGGATTTTTTACCTCTTTGAAGATTCATTATAATCGCGGTTCTGATAGCTTCACCGGCAAAAGTAAGTTCTTCATCAAGAGCTCCTTTTATTTCTTCAGGAATGTTCTTTAATTCAGCAATTACTTTTTCATTTTCTCTCTGAATGCGAGTTTCTTCAGTCATATTTTATAACCAGTATTTTGCTCTTCAATTTCGTTACATTCCATAATAAAATATTCATGCTGTTCTTTATGGTTTTCAACTGTCCTTATCCTGAATAATCTTCCCTCATAAATATTGATCTTTGTAAAATCGAGCCAGAAAGCATTGGAAAAAGCCGTTGTAATCTGACTTCCATAATCAAGAAAGATAAAATACTCAACTTTTACCGGAGCTTGATCAGCTATTGAGTCATATCCACTTGAAAATCCTGTGGCAAACTGCCGGCCCAAGCTTAAAACCCCTGATTGCCGGATAGTAAAAATATGAGTTGTTTCTTTATCAATCTGAACACCGCGAATGTATTGACCGCCCTTAACTGGTTTCATTCCTGCCCATAAACTTGTGATCGGTAAATAACTTCTTTCCATGCCGCCAAAATCAACAGGATCTTGAATAGCTTTTAGAAGCTTTATTCTTTTATTAAGTTGTGGAGCGAGCCATGTCATTTATCTTAGGCCTTTACTGATCTTATAATTATTTATATATCCTCTGGCTTCAGGTGGCGGATCTTTGCTTAATGTCCGGTTCTCATATCCATGCATTACCCATAATTTTAATCCGGTTTTTAAGCCTTCAGGAACATCTGATGCCGATCCATAACCGGCAGTATAAACTATTTGATATCCGCCATGCGATCTATCCGAATTATACGGAAGTGTAGCTGTTTGCCGGATGATTAATTTACCCGGTTCTGAAAGAGTATCAGAATAATAATTATCTGATGAATAGACTGTTTCAGTATCATCTTCATCAAGGGTAACTACTTTTGTTATGGCTATTAATCCGCCTGCCCTTGGCAATTCAATTACATATGAAGGCCAGTAATCCATGGCATAAGTAATTGTTTGTGTAACTATTGCCCTTCCAAGATACGGTTCAGCGTTTTCCCTTGCTGTTTTTATTAATCCAAGAATAAGAGCATCTTCATAGTCTCCATCAATCCGACCAAACAACTTTACTTCATCAACAGTAATAGGTTCTTCAGTAGGCGGAGTAGTAACAGCAAATTGACCATTACCATCAGCAGGCCAAGCTCTTGGATAGATAGAGTTCCTTGGATAAATGGGATAATTGCTTAAATCCCTTGGAACAAATTCACCATAACGGATAACCATTTTACAGCTCCAGTTGTTTGATTATTTCGGCAGCCAGTTTTTTCCGTTTCTTAAAAGCCTTATCATCAGTGTTTATATTGATCTTTTCATTTGAATCGGCAAGAACAACAAGCTCATCTCTTTTCATGCCTTCAATAATGTCTTTTGTGAATTCAGCTTCTTTGCCTTCTCCATCTTCAGATTCTGCTTCTTCACTTTCAGTAGAATCAGAACCTTCTCCTTCTCCGTCTTCATTTTTCTGATTAGGAGCTTCATTATCGTTCTGCTGAGTTTTTTCTTCTTCCGTTTCAGGAGGATTTGGTTTTAAAGCATCTTCCTGAGACTGACTGAAAGGATTTGCAGCATCAATATTAACAAAAGTTTCAGCAAGATCAGGAGAAATGTCAGTACCTACAACATACACTTTATCTTTCTCAAAACCTTTTACTGAAAGTCCATCATTACTTCCTGGTAAAGTTCTTTTCATTTTGATTTTATTCATTTTTTATTCCTCTCTATAATTTTATTATGAAGCTCTTTCTGTCACATTACTTTTACCAAGCACTTGCCATGCATCGCCATTGGCAGAATATAATTTTAAAAAACTTCTTTGTTTCATGATAAGACTTGACAGGTCTGATCCGGTTGTTCCTGTAATTGAAGCCCCTGTTCCTTGAACATTCCACTGTAAGCTTATATCTGCACCAACAGCAGTATCTTTTCCTTCAACAGTTAAAATTTGACCAGAAACAGATACACAAGGAGTAGAAACATTACCATTGCTTATTGCATTTGTAATAGTTAATGGAAAAAGTCCTATTAAAATTGGAAATTGAACAAAATCAACAACTCCCTGCCATGATAAAATGCCTGCCGTTAAAATAGCAGCATTTGTATTATCAAAATACATATTGCCACTATTTCTTAAACCTAGCATATAATCATGAAGCATAATTCCGCTTAAAGCTAATCCTGTAAAATCAGCATCAAAGAATTTAAACGATCCATCTTCTCTTACAAAAATCAGATCACCGTTTCTTCTAAAGCCTGCCTTTGTAGTAATACTGCCTTCAACATCATCAACCGGATAATGTGCAGCTACTTGTTCAAGTGTCATCTTTTTAATCCTTATGCAGAAGTTCTTTCAGTTGCCGATCCATTTTGTTCAAGAACAGCCCATGAAGTATCTCCAATTGCCATTAATTTTAAATAAAAATTGGCACTAAGATTTATGCTGGATAAATCTGTTCCATTGGCAGTACCAATTAAAGAAGCCCCAGTGCCACCATTTAAAAGAACATTGGCATCCCCTGCAACATCAAAACCTCTTAAAATTAAAATAGTGCCAGACAAGCCAGAACAATTTGGAACAGACATTGAGAATAATGAATTCCCGGTAGCTAATGAAAAATACCATGTGCCTGCAGGCACATTATATGACAATGCCCCTGTAATAGCACCTACAGAAGTAAGCCTGCTGTTAAGGTTTGAAAGAACAACGGAATTTATATAAGCACCCTTCATAATACGGCTGAGAAAATGATTTCTCAAAAATATGCCGGATGCTTCAAAATTAAAGAAGTTACAAATCCCTTCCGCCCTTAAAAACATGGTATCGGCACTCTGTTCTGATCCAACATCGGCTTGATAGCTGGCATCTGTTTCAGACATTATCTATTCTCCTATGATGAAGCCTGTTCAGTTGCAGAACCGTTTCTATCTTGCACTGACCATATAGCACCATTAGAAACAAATTTAAGATAAAAATCAGCACTGAGATTAATACTTGACAGATCGCTTCCCTGCAAACCAAGAACTGAATCACCGCCTGCAGAACCGGCCAGAAGAATTACATTCCCATCTGTAATTACTTCAGCTCCGCGAAAAATAAGTTCAACTCCTGAAAACTCAGAAGCAATCGGCATTGACATTGAAAATAATGAAAGACCAGTATCAAGAACGAAATCCCATGTTCCGCCTGGAATGTCATTTGACAGAGCTCCTACAATCGCACCTACTGAAGTTACTCGACTGTTCAGATTTGAAAGAACTGCTGAACCTAAAGTAGTTCCTCTCATTGTTCTTGATAAAAGATTGTTCCTTAAAAACAATCCGGTAAAATCAACATCAAAAAACTTCATGATACCGTCTTCACGGACAAATATTTTTTCAGCTTTTTGTTCTATACCTACTTTAGTGGTATAGCTTGCATCTGTTTCAGACATAACAAATCCTCCTTATAAAGAGAAGGCTAGACTGCCGATTAAATTAATAATGGGCAGTCTTATGCCCTGTCTTTTATTTTTTAGCCATCAGAAGTTGAAACATCATAAACTTCATTAACAGCCCAGTTTGCCGGTTTACTCAGAATAGCCATAGCACCAATGGCATCTGAAGCCGCACCAACCGAATCAACCAGATCGATAACGCACCTGACATAACGCTTATTACCGCGATAGCCAACCTTATAAACAGTGCTTCCAAGTGTTGAAAGTGCTGTAGCACCGGAAGTAAAAAGTTTTTTCCAGATGCCTGATGTCAAAGATGTAGCATCCGGACCGATTACATCTGTAGCAGATACTATTGCATAAGTTGAAGGCCCAAGCCCTAAAGCAGAAGCATCTGTATGCTCAAGTATAAGCTGAATATAACTTACAGAAGTAATTGCTGAAAGCCTGCCAACATTAACACATACAGTCAGTGCTTCAAATCCCTGAGTGTCAATGTCCACTCCGGTAAGATCCGCTGAAGCAAGCATGTTCTGTGGCGGAATGCACTGGAAAAATTTATGATTACTGAAATTGTCTCTTAAAGCCATTTTCTTTCCTCCTTAAAGGTTATTTTATTATTATACAGAAACTTTACCAATTTTGCCTGCCTGGTAATTTATAACGTCTCCGCCAACACGCTTCCTTGAGTAAAATTCTACAAAAGGTTTTACTGTGAACGGGTCACGCTGAATTGTTATTCCAAGCCGATCAACAATCATGTAAAATTCAGCCCAGTCAGCAAGAGCTACAGAAAGAGCATTTGCAGCAATTGTAGGCATTGTGGTTGACATACGAACCGGAAGAGCAAGAATCATTGAAGGCTGTCCTGCCTGAAGTCCCGGCTGCCAGATATATCTTCCTTCACCGTCTTTTAACTGCATTGCTTCCCTTACCGTTGTTCTGTTCATCAGCCATGTTCCGCGATCCATCAAATCTTCAACCATGGCATATTTTACATTGGAAAAGCCATCAGCAGTCAGCTCAGTTGCATGCCCCATGGCAATCTGCTCTACTTCGCCATACTTGTCAGTGCCTGCTGTTGTATATGTTGGATAAGTAAGAAAACCGCGAGGTTTATTCACACCATCACCATTTACAAATGCAGCTCCTTCAATCCTGCCGAATTTACGAGCAACATGACCGGCCAACCATGATTCAATATTTATGCCTGAATCTTCAAGAAGGGTCTGTGTAGCCTTTGGCCTTGATGCAAGAGGATGAACCGGAATTCTTTTGTAATTGAACTGAGGAGTAGTAGTATCAGTTGTTACAACAGTTTCAGATTCCCATCCGCCACCGGCTTCATCATAATCAACAAGCCATTCAATAGCACCTGTGGAAATACTTTCAACTGCAGCAATCTGCCTGATCGGGTCCATTTCCCATACACGCTGAATTATCCTGGAACTCATAACAGGAGTTACTGCATATCCGCCATCAGGATCAATACCAACTGAAAGATCCTTGTACTGTTCCGGTGTAATATGTTTATCATCATGCCGGAGTACATACTCAAATTCTTTTTTATACGCTTCATAAGCTTCAGCAGTAATAGCTTCTTTCTGAGCATTATATCTTTTAGCATCAAGTCCTACTTCACCTGATTTGATTGCTAAAGAATGTTTTCGAAAAGATTCCAGGTATTCAGCTTCCTTGGCCATAAGAGCAGGATCGTTATCATAACCTTTCGGAAGTCGCTGAATCGCGGTTTCAAAATCATCCATCCTTTCATTCATTTTCTTTTCAGCTTCATCCTGCCGGATTGTTACAGAATCTCCAAGCTTTTCAACCTGTTCTTTAACAAGCGGATCAAGCTTTTCGCCACTTGATTCTATAAGAGCTTTAATCTCGTGAAAATCTTTCTGAAGTGTTTCAAAGTTTTTCTTTGAATCCTCACCAATGGCATTCATATTTAATATAATGCCTTTTATGACTTCCGGGTTTTTACTCCCTTCAACCAGCTCTTTAAATTCTTTTGAATTAATATCCATTTTAATTGTTTCCTTTCGTTAAGTTTGATTTAACATTGTTAATAATTACGTCAAGAATTTGAAGCAAATCCTCATCACCGTTCTTGTCTCCGCCTTTGTCTTCATTCTCCCTTAACTCCCTCAAGGAAGGCTTTGCAAGGGTAACTATAAACTGAGCAGCTTTTTTAGACATATTTCCTGAATCCCTCAGGAATTCTTCTAACTGCCTTTCAGTTTTTATCCCTTCTACATCTTTTATATTTGTTATTTGACCTCTTCTGGCCATGGGAAATGTAACAAGGCTTATTTCCCATAAATCAATCTGTTTTAAATATCTGCAACCTTTTGAACTGTCATATTCAAAAGATTCTGGAAGTCTCATCCCATCCTTATCTCTTGGAAAATCCCATCCGATTGATAACCCGGTTAATCCTCCGCCTTTTGCTGCTACAAAAGTTTCATTGGCAAGCATTGTTCCTTTAGCTTCATTCGGATCTCCTATAAACATTTTGCCTTCAACTTCAAGACCTTTATCACGTTCAATAAGGCTGTTCCATACACCAATAGGAGTTTTATCTTTCCGGCCATGCTGTGAAAGCATTACCACTCCTGTTCCGTTTCTTCCGCCTGCCTTAATAGTCTTATCAAAAGCACCTTTTACAATAATATCTCCGCCATCATCAGGAGGACCGCCAAAAGGAGATGCTAAACCTTTAATAATGCCTTCATCGCTGATTCCATCTTCTTTCACTGCAAAAGGCACTTCTAAATATTTTGTTTTCATTTTAAAACTCCTCCCTTACAATATTTGGTTTCATTTCTGAAACCCTATGATATACGACAACACATCTGCATTGAATTGTATTGGCTGCAGAGCCGTTAGGATCACCTGGATACATTAAAGCTTCTCCGGTTCTTGTAAAAACTTCTTTCATGCCTACACGTTCACCATCAGCCCGAATATGACTGAATTTATCATTTGGATCAACACCGCGAGTGCGTTCATCAAGCTTTGCTACCCATTCCCTTTCCATTTCAACCCTGGAAACTTCAGCAGATTTTTGAACCGCATGAACCGAACCAGTATGAGTTTCATTTCTGGCAATTACAGAAGCCCTATGTGGATTAGTTATTTTTCCGCTTTTTAAAATGTCTGATGCTATTTCCCTATTACTTAGACCATCTGACATTCCTTTATTTATTATTTTTGCTAAAGCCTTTTTAGTAGTCTGTTGAACCTTTGCTACTTTTTGGGCAGCCTGAGTAGTTGCCCAGTCATGAATGATTCTTTTAAAGTCAGATTCAGCATCTTTACGTTCAACGGCTTTCAAGGCATCATTAAAAAAGTCACCAAAGACTTTTGAAATTTTCAGATAATAGGCAATAAATGTTTCTGCCATTAATCCTGCATCTTGTGTAATTGCATAATCCACGTTCATAACACCCTGGCTAACAAGCCTTGAAGCCTTTAAATATTGTTTGTTCAACAGCTTTAAAAATCTTCTCCGGCCAACGACTTCTAATCCTGCCATTGTTCTGGTCATGGCAGTTTGTGCCTGAAGTTTTTCCTTGTCGTTTTTCGGATCTATTATCATCCATTAATAATCGCTTCAATTTCAGTTTCTGAAAAACCTTTGCTTTCCAGTTCTTTCCTTGCCGCTTTTTCCTGTTCTTCTTCATCATCGATTTCAAAACCTAAAGGAACTTCACTTGCCGAAACATAAATAACATCCCCTTCCGGACCGTAATTATCTTTCCCTACCATTTCTCTTTTTTCATTTATGGTTAAGAATTTTGAATTCTCTGCTCTTTCCCATAGTTTGTCGCGTTTATGGGATAATGCAGGAACATTGTCAAGCTCCGGCTTAATAAACAGGTTTGAATCTTCAGCATATACCCAGTTGTTTAATTCACCTTGAATATATTCAAGATCGCCAATAACGGTATCTTCCCAAAATGAAGCCCTTGCTTCCTTATAGTTTGAAAATTTGGTTTCGCCTGGAATACCGATCAACTGAGGAGGAACTCTATAGGCAGTACAAATCTTTCTGGCAATTTCCCTTCCGCCTTCAAGAAAATCAAGCTCTTGTGGATTAAAACCATACGGTTCAACCTTTGTTCCTCTTGTGCCTTCAACAATAAGGCTTTTTCCTACACCTTCACCGGAATACTTTTCATTAAGCATCCGCTCCATTCTTGTAAACTGCTTATCAGTGAGCTCAGTAAATCCTTTATCTGGATCAAGAATAACTGAAGCAACCAGACTAGGCCTGCCCTGATTCTGAAGAAGATTTTTATTCATGCGAGTTGATTCATTATGGGTATCAATTTCCCTGCCTGCCGGTTCAGTAGGAGCAAGACCATAAAAATCATCATCAGGATGAAATGTTTTAAACTGAAGCAAATCACCCTGCATTGTTATTGGATCGATATCCCAAATCTTGTGCTTTCCGTTTAAAGTGTATTTATAGCCTATAATAGCACCGGCAGTTTGACTTTGATTCTTTGTGTCTAAAAGAATTTCAACCCTGTCTGGTCTATGAACATATAATTCTTTTATCTGCCCGGCATTTTCTCCTGTAACTGGTCCTACTCTTTCAAGATAAGAATTACCGGCCAGATGATAAAAAGCCATCAATCTCATGACTAAAAAATTAAAACTTTCATTCGGATTTGCTCTTTTTAACCATTTAGGCTGTTCAAGTGTAGGATCTTCACCATCGTATTGTTTCCAGGGAACTGATGCTGATGCTGATGCTCTTTCAAGAATACACCTGAAAGCAATGGTGTTTTTCATGTAAGCTTCTCTGGCAAAATTCTGGTAATCGCGTTTCCGCCATACTACTCCATTTGGAGCTTCCATAACAAAAAGGCCTTGAACCAGGCTTTCTTTTGAAAAACGATTTGCTATCCAGTTTTTTAATCCCATTGATTAACCTATGTATTCATGAATTCCAAAATAAAAAGCAATTGTAGTTCCGTTCTGTCCAACACATGCACATCTTGCCCAAAGCTTTTCGCCTACAGAAACTCTTGTATCAAGAATGTCATTGATTCCACTATCTGCATTGTTAGTAGCAGATATATAAGGAAACTCTGAATAATCTTCAGAGGCTAACTTGGCAGCAATATCTGCTGATTCACCCTTTACAACCTGAATAATAAAAGCACTTGTGCTGTTTGTTGTTGTTACAAGAAACCTGTGAAGATCAAATTTTAAACAACCTGTTGTAACTGGAGTATCAGAACTGCCTAAAACCTGAACCCATGAGCCAAAATCATTATTACCGGCTGTTAAGGTAAAGGGAAGAATAACTCCATCCATTCTGTCTGCCCTGTGAATTTCAGCATTTGGAACTGCAGCAAGACCAAACCATTTTTCATTATTATGTAAATGCTTTTCAATCTCATGGACTCTGTAAGCTAAAGAATTATTTATCCCTTCAAGGCCATCAGTTTTTAAACTGTCAATTTTAAGAATATCTCTGTTTACAATATTACCGGACATAAGAACCCCTATACAGCAAATACATTTTCATAATTAACAGAAGGAACATAAATCAGTCCAAACCTTATAGTTACATTGATACTGGCAGAAGTGTAACCAAACCGGATATAATTATCCACACCGGCCTTTGGAGAAAGCTTTACAGGAGCAAGAAGAGTTCCTACTGCTGTTTCACGGATTCTGACTTGATCGTTATTTAAACCGATCAAAGCATTTGCCACAACATCATCTTTAAGGAAATATGATCCTAATCCATAACCAGTTAATGCCGGCCCTGCTGCTGCTGTGAGCTTAACTGAAGTAGTGCCATCCCAAATATCAAAATGACATGCTGTCATATCAGCAATGTCTGTTACATCTGTAAACACTCCAAAAATAAAATTCAGGTTGCATGCCCCATCAAACCTGAAAAGATTTGTTAAATGCGGAGCTGCTGCTGTTGTTAAAGTTTTTGTAACTGATTTTTCATATCCATCAACTGACCTAGAAAGCATATCCCAAGCTGAATTAACATTATAATTTGCAGGAATAATTCTTGTAAGGCCATTTGGTTTTATAATATTTCCTGACATATCAAATCTCCTTATGAAGTGCCAAGTCTAAGGATAGCAGTTCCGGCATCCCATTGCCCTGCTCCACAACCTATTCTGTATTCACATGGTTCTGGTTCTGGAGTAGTTGAAATATTTTCCTCAGAAGCACTTGCACCGGAAGTAGACAAAACAGTCCAGTCTTCAACATCTCGCCAAGCCCAGTCAGCATCTCCTGTTCCTGAAAGCTGATTAGTATCTTCACGCATTCTTCTCTGAAGAATAATACTCGCGGATAATGTGCTTACCATACCGGAAATAGTAGTGCTAAAAGCGTAAGCCGAAAGCATATCACTGACAAATGATCCAATAAGAATTCCAATATTAATTCTTTGTTTCGCCTGGACTCGTAAAGCACTTGTCCACATGGCTGAACCTGTAAGATACATTGCAACTGCTTTTCTATCACCTGTTATATCGAAAAAAGCCATAATTCCTCCTTAAACTTGCCTTACCCTGAAATGAGGTCCTTTGTCTTCAACAGGAGCAAAAGCATAAATTAAACTGTCAGCATTGTTTGGAGATTTCACTCCCCTTGCTTTCATATCCTGTTTGGATTCTATTTTTATTTTACCGTTATCTGTATATTTATATTTTGGCATTGAAAGTTCCGCAATTGTTTCACGATCATCAGGGATTGAAATCATATCATCAGGATCATGTTCTCTAATGCCTTCTCTTGTTTCAAAGGTTTTTTCAAACCGTCTTCTGACTTTCCACCATGCTTCAGCCCTTAGATTTAAAAACTGATCGCGGTTTTTTTTGCCTGGGATTTGATTTTCTGGATCTGGCTTGATATACCATCCGGCAGTCGGTTTACTGGCTGATGAAAAGCCTTCAGCCTTTAAATCTTTATATTCTTTATGATCAAGCTCATCCCTTACACTTACACCTATGCCTACAGTATCAAACTTTAAAACAAGCATGCCATTCTCAAGGCAAAGATGATAAGCTTTTCTGGCACTTTCTGCCGGAGTGCCTTTTTTCCATGATTTAATTGGTTTTGGAACAACAGAACCTTCCCTGAAGCAAATCGCATTTAAATCTCCGCCATCATCGGCAACATCTAATCCTGCAACTTTTTCTCCTTCACCCGGTATTTCAAAATTCACTGCAGCCTTTACCCATCTGGCCGGAATACAAATTCCTTCAGCAGAAGCACCTGGATCTCGATCAACTTCTTGAGCAAAAATTATAGGGTCTTCTTTTTCTTTCCGCTTATCATACCATTCCTGGTCTTTTCGTTTATCATCAGTCCAGTCAAATTCAAATACAGGATATTTACCGGAGAACCGTTTTTGATAAAACAGGTTTCCAATTCCGTTATGAGTTGAAACGTCAATTTTGACATCAGAGTTGTGAGAAAGAGCGGCATCGATCTTCAAAGGTCTTTCATAGAAAGCAGATTCATCCTTGAAATACATTGTTGATCTGCCGCCCCTTCCTATGTTATCTCCGCCTTCCCCGGCAATGACAGCCCCATTAACAGGATTTTTGATTTTTAAATGAGTAGCATGTTTATCAATATTGAAAGTTCTTGGAAGGAATTCATTTGGAAGAAGTCTAAGGCCTATTCTCATCTTTTCAAAAATACTGTCTGGATCTCCGATTGTATCAACAAGCTTTTCCTTTCTTGATCCAAAACCTATATTGAATCCATCAAAATAAATCCATCTGTGAATTGAATACCAACAATTAAGCCAAGTTGCTCCAGCATCCCGACACTTATCAACAACCCCATCTTCCTCAAGTTCAACACGATCATCAAGCCAGTCAAAATAATCTTCCTGCTTTGTCCAAAGGACCATTGGAAGTGTTTTTAAATTCTTCCGCCTGGGATCATGAGTCCATGCCCAGTCATTAACAAAACTTATTGGATTGAATTTATAGTGATAGTTTATGGCATCAAGATCCACATTGCCGGATCGAATTTTTTCAAGCCGTTTTACACGATCAATAATTATTTTTTGGTAAATATCGTTATCCATTAACAAGTTCTCTGTAAGCTCTGGCAGCTTCTTCAGCATCCATTTTGTGAGTTACTTTACCTTCAACTTCACCGGCCAGTTTTAAATTTATATTCGTGTCTGCATGCATACCAAGACATTTTTCAAGCCGGTTTAATGCTTGGCCTTTATCCCAAAACTTGTAAATATATTTTTTTATGATCGGCATGCCTTTAAGATCATATTCAAGCTGTTTAACTTCAAAGTGTGATATGCACTGCCTGACATTTTCAGGAAGCTTATGAACTGGAATATTACATCCGTTTTCATCCATTAAATCCGCTATATCCGATCTGGTTAGATTTCGCTCTTCATGAAGTATCTGTGTAGTATCAAGCTCTATCTTATTAAACATTTCCCTTTTGAGCTTTAAAACATAATTAAGCACTTTTGGAATCTTCATTAGTTTTGCAGCACCATTCCTGGCAGTATCTCTATTGCTTGTTTCATATGCTTGAATATATGCTTCAGTCTGATTCCAATCACATGAAGGCAATAAATCACAATACTTCTTCTGATTAATAGTAAGTTTTAAACAGGCTTTCTTTTTCTTTGGGGATTTTTTTACGGGAGTTTTCTTCTTCATGAGCCAATAATAAACATTCAACCTTAAATTTTGTCAATATTATTTATTATAACATGCCTGTAAATCGGGGCCCTTTTTGCAATCTCTTATATATAAGGGGAAGAATTTATTTTTTTTATAAAAAAACCCCTGTTATTTTCATAATAAGGGTTTTTTCTCGACTTTAAAGTATGAGTTGATTTAGAGACTGTTTTGTTTTTACTCCATAAGAAACTCCTTTCCTTTGGCCAATAAAAGAATAATGTTTTTAAAAAAACACCTGAAGCATCAAGACCGGGATTAAGAAGTGGTTTGAGTAGACATCCCTTGGGTTCAGATATAGGCCTTCCTGCAAGGAGTTCAGGCAGTGTGTCACAGACAAAGGATGCTTCAAGTGTTCTTGGTTAAAATTTAGCATCTGAAGTTGCTTCTGGTCTTTCTGTTTTTTCTTCTTCTTTTTCAATAACATATTTAGCAAGTTCTTTAACAGCTTCATCTCTTTCATCTTCAAGGGTTTCATTTAAATCTTCTAATTTTTTTATTTTTTGAGAAGAATCGTGAAGTTTTTTAAGAACATCATCATGGGATGTTATGTATATTTTCAGTTCTTTTTTCAGTTCTTTTTTGTTTTTCTCTATGATTTCCGGGTTCAGTTTTGATATCATTTACAATACCTCCGGACCAGGCGTATTATTTCAGCGAAAAACAGCTTATGATCCTTCTCATTTACAGGCGCGTTAACGGCCTTATACATCCTTCCCTGGTAAAAA
>Ga0180437_10001707_pt1 | contig 37127 bp, 58 predicted proteins | sample SS_ome_4_FD_132410 | JGI IMG/M metagenome (GOLD analysis project Ga0180437, IMG submission 132410) | Hypersaline lake sediment archaeal communities from the Salton Sea, California, USA - SS_3_D_1 metaG | ecosystem: Environmental > Aquatic > Non-marine Saline and Alkaline > Hypersaline >...
AAGACTCTCCCCAATCTTTAGGGCTTCGGCTTGAGCATAATCGACATGCCGGGCAACTTCGTCGGGCTTGCCGTTAAACCCTCGCTTCATTAAGGCGTTGCCCAACTCAATTAGCTTTCTAAGCTTCGCATAACCCGCTAACATTTTTACGGAATATTCATTGTTTGATACTACCGGCGCATTGGAGATTTCTGACAGGATGCTGGCCGATACTTCGGGCAGGTCGGTATGAACCGATACAAGATCAATAGGGTTATTCTGGCCGTAAAGCTTCTGAATTGTTTTAAATATTTGTTGATGAATAGTTTTATAGAAGTCTGCCGGGGAAAGATTTTCAATGAGTTCGGTCGACTCCCTGGAGAATAAAAGACAGCTTGCAAGTATGGATTCTTCCAGTTCAATTTTATGTGGTGGTATTTTATTCATCAGCTGTAAAGAAATGCGGTTTGTATTTTTTATCCGTGTTCAGAGCCCACTTGCTGAATTCGGGCGCGTTCTGAACCCATGTGTACCAGGCCCGGTTCCAGTCGACCATCAGGGAGCGCCGCGCAAGGTGATAATTTTTAAAAGACTCGAAAAGCTTGTCGAGTTTTTCGGAGTCAATGTCATGGTCAAGAGCATATTTTTTTAGTTGCTCGGTGAGGGTAAAATTTTCAGGAAGGACCGTTTTTTTCTTTTTTTTACTCCCGTTTTTGGGAGTGTGGGCTATATTATATTTATTATTTTTTATATTATGGTGTAAATCGCGTTTACTCCTGTTTTTGGGAGTGTTTACTCCCAATTTTGGGAGTACTCCCGTTTTTGGGAGTGTTTTCCATGTGCTTAATTTCGAATTAATCTTATAACTTACGCCCTGTTTACTCTCATTTTTGGGAGTACATAAAATGTTGCGACTTTTTAATTTTTCAATAGCCCTTCCCAGCGGCCCATCGTGTAAACCCGTGAAATCCTTCATATCTTTCCACCGGAGATCGCATGATGATTTGTGGTAACCGTAGCAACATCGCATAAACATCCACAATACCTGCCATTCAGTTCCGGACATGCGATAGGTCATAAACTTATCCACCATTTCATTCATCAGCGGGAACCAATTCGCGTCATTGATATCAAAATCCCGATCCGACATTTAGCCCTCAATTGGCTCTGGCTTTGAGATAGTTCCTGTGAAGTTGCTCGGCCCTGAATTGCTTGAGTTCTAAAAGACATGTCAGTATTTCATCTCGATTAGGCGGTCGGGTTGGGTTTTTGTAAAAGCCGTCTTCGTAAATCTTGACCAACTCGTTAATTCGTTCCTCTGAGATTTTTTTCATTGGTAGCCTCATAAATTATAATTTGATTCAGTCATTTAAGACGAATTAATATTTTTAAATTAATAAATTAATTTCTGTTAAGACTTCTGAATTCGTTTTTGATACTCTGTTTCCCAGAAATCAGGATCAAGCGCAGCGATGTCTGCCAGATATTTTTTAAAAGCACGTTGGGCAAAAAGAGAACGATTTAAATCGCGGCGCTTGCAGGCTTCGTCAACCAGATCGATTAACCAGCCAGGGAGGGAAAATGAAACGGACTCAGAACCACCATTTAGTTTTGGCATGGCTTAATCCTTTGTGGGGACATTTTTTCGTTGAAAAATCCCGCCCCCTTGTGCTACAGGAGCAGCTACCACCCTGACACCCGTTTTGCGTTCAGGGGGCGGGGAAACATTAAGCAGCTTGCTTGTGATTCGGTTGCAGCAGATCAATAGCCCTAACATCTCCATCTGTGACTTGCTGAATTTTAAAAGCAAGCTCAGGAGAAGGACGCCGCAAACCCTTGCAGATTAATGAAATATGTGGTTGTGAACATTCCGCTAATTCTGCAAACTTGCTCACGGTGAGCTTATTTTCTTTGATATAATCTTTTAGCGTCATGTGTGGATATTACACTATGAAATATTGGTTTGTCAAGATAATTACACAATGAAATATTAAAAATGGAAAAAAATTATTGGTCAAGCAGATTGCGGAAATGGAGAGAAGAAAAAGGACTTACCCAAATACAGGTCGGCAACTTGGTCGGGGTATCGCAATCTCAAATGTCTCAAATGGAAAATGGAGGGCGTAATTTTACTCAAACATCACTTGATAAACTGTTGAAATTTTACAATAAAAACTATAATGATTTATTCGGTTATATTTCAAAAGAAGATTTAATTGAAATTTTTGATCATCAAAAACGCAAAAACGATAAACCCGACTTTGACCCCTCAGAATACCGCAAACCCCATCCGAAATTAATTAAACTCCTGAATTTATTCCGTTAAAAAAAATCAATTACACCGTGAAATATTTCTTGACAAGCGATATTACAGGGTGTAATATGTACCCATAATAAAAAACAAACATCGCATCACCCCACGGGAGAAACCAATGCAAATTTACAAAATCTGTCTGAAATTCACTGAGCCGCTTTTAGGCGGCGTTCCAAAGGACAGAGAACTTTATGCAAGCTATTTGCAAAATAAGGTGGACAAAAGCCAAAAGGTCGAAAGGGAACTGAAAACGGTCGAAGAAATTGAAGAAAAAAATTGGACCGGCTTTCATATGCTCAACGGCAAACCGATTCTTTACGATTATGTGATCAAGGGCTTTTTCAAAGATGCCTGTTCGATGCTGCGGAGAGATACGAAATCCGAATCCTACAAGCTCAAAGCCCATAAAAGGGTAATCGATGGCCTCATATTCGTTTTTCCCCGCATGATCGAAATCAGTACCAATGGCGGTGAAATGGGAGTCCTTGAAAGAAGTTTAAGGGCGCAGACCGCACAGGGGGAACGAATCACACTTGCCCGGTCAGATCTTTGCCCGGCAGGATCAGAAATAAACATTGAAATCCGTATCATTGGCGGCGTGAGCAAAAAACTTTTAAAAGAGTGGCTCGGATACGGACAACTTCGTGGAATAGGCCAGTGGAGAAACGGCAGTTATGGACGCTTTGAATATTCCATGCGATAGCGAGGCACGGCACCGCGTTGCGAAGCAGGGGCTTGGCACTGCGGAGCAAGGGCGGCGCGGGGCACAGCAAGGGCGGTGCATAGCGTGGCTGGGGCACCGCGAAGCAAAGCGAAGCGTTGCAAAGGCACTGTATAGCAGCGCTGGGCGCATCTATGCAGGGGCGAAGAATGGCATAGCGGCGCATTGCGAATGCAAAGTGCGATTCAGCTGCTCACCAGGGCTAATGGAACCCAGGGGCGGCAGCAGTGCGGGGGAGATAACAATAGCCACCCATGACTGTGCTTTAAAAAATAAGTTAAAAAGCGATCAGGTAAAATTGAAAAAACGGCGCTCACCGCAAGGCTAACGGGGGCACGGGAGAAACCAATGCAAACCCAAATAATTAAAACCCAAGAACAATTTGAAACACTTTGGAACAAAGACAGACAACAGTATTATTTCGATGGGCATCTGGATATCCAGTGCGACATAGATGTCGATAAATCAATTTGTTGTACTGGCAATCTGTTCATCAAGGCTGGCGGGTTCATCGAGGCTGGCTGGTCCATCGAGGCTGGCGGGTCCATCGAGGCTGGCTGGTCCATCGAGGCTGGCGAGTTCATCAAGGCTGGCGAGTTCATCAAGGCTGGCGGGTTCATCAAGGCTGGCGGGTTCATCGAGGCTGGCTGGTCCATCGAGGCTGGCGGGTTCATCAAGGCTGGCTGGTCCATCGAGGCTGGCTGGTCCATCGAGGCTGGCGAGTCCATCGAGGCTGGCGAGTTCATCAAGGCTGGCGGGTTCATTTTTAGTTTTTGTTTTCAAATAACAGCAAAGTTTATTGTCACAAAAACCCTACCCTTTTGGCGTGATTATTATGCTGCTATGCCACTGTTAAAAAAATGGGTAGAAAATATTAAAAGCGAAGCCTGTTGGAAAGAACTGAAAAATTTACCCACGGAAGAAGAGAAAAAAGAAATCTGTTCATGGGAAGGCTGGCATCCATTGATCCGCTGTCAGTTGGAAATGTTTTTAGGTTTGAAAGATAAGTGTGTTTGGGATGAAAAAAAACAGGAGTGGAAATAGGGCTCACCGCAAGGCTAACGGCACCTACGGAGAGCAAGCAGGGTATCAGATACCCGAATCGCCCGAATGCGACAGGCACATCTACCACCACCATGGAGAGCATGTAAGCCGGCAAGAGGGTAACAAAATCAGGGGGCCGGAAGTGAAGGCCAGGCACGCCGACCGGCCCCCCAAAACAAATGATTTATAATCAGGCGGGAGAAAATCATGGCAAACAATGAATTAATTTTTTATCTGTCAGAAAGTCCAGATGGTTTATTGGTTCAGGTTGTAAGGGATAATGTTCAGCTTTGGCCCAATTACATGGCAAATGAAGGGCAGTTGGGCTTGTTGGCTGAATGTCCTTTTGCCGATGAAATGAATAGTCGTAATCAAGTTTATATTTAAAAAAGCTATGGCCTGGAACGAGAGCCGAAAAACACGGTCATTCCGGTAGGTGTGGCAGGTTCGATTCCTGCTCCATAGCACCTAATTCCGTATAAGGAGAAGTCGTGCTGTTTTTAATTATTTGTATAGTAGCAAATTTAATCGGTTGGTGTCTGTTGATTAATACAATTGTATGGATACGCCGAACAGCGAAGAGTTGGAAATGAGCGATAACCGCAAAGACAAACGAACGGAATTATCTATTCAGGGCCTCGACGCAATGCTTGACTTTATAGGCAATTTAGAACGTGAGCATGTAATAACCATATATTTATACACCAAGGGCCTGTTGTCGGCCGGGAGAAAGAAAAAAGATGGGAAGGTATGACCCCGTAGATTTTTGTGGAACTTTAAAATGGGAAACCAACAATGCTTACTTGGTTTATGATGGTCAAAATGAAGTCTGGCTTCCCAAAAGTCAAATCCAAGACAGCCATTGTATCAAGGGTGACGATTGGGAATTTGTAATTCCGGAGTGGCTGGCTATAGAAAAGGGGATAATTTAATGCTGAGTGAACATCAGATCAAAGATGTGCGTTGCGGGCTATGCGGGGCATGGGCTCTTTATGACCCGGACAAAGGCCGTATAATAAGCGATTGGGATACTTCGCGCTGCGAATCACCTTGCGGCCCGGAAGATCACATTCCCGAAGAGTTCATGCCGCACGATCCCGAACTTGAAGAAATTGATCGGCTGATAGATTCAATCAATAATCTCAGCAAAAAAGCCAGAGGAATGACAGCAACCTTAACGGGTTTTATGGGGGAATAATGATTTACCAAAATGAACAAAAATTACCAGAAGCTTTATACCGGGCCATTGCGCGAGATCCATATAAAAAATTATCCGACTTTACTGCAACCGAATTACCTGGGCCGCCCCAAATAAGGGTTCTAAAACAACGTTATGATAACCAAATCGTTCAAGACGTGTCTGAACTTATCTATCCCTTAATTGGTAACAATACTCATTATATTCTTGAACGAATGGGCCTAAAAAATGCGCTACAGGAAGAGCGACTTACCGCAAATGTTGACGGTCATTCAGTCTCCGGTCAATTAGATTTTTATGATGAAACCGAAATCTTGTGGGATTATAAAATAACAACTCGGTTCGTTTTAATTGATGGCGTTAAACCTGAATGGGAAGCACAATTCAATATTAACAGATGGCTATTAGCTCAAAACAATTTTAATGTCAGGGCTGCAAAAGTCTGTGCGATTTTCAGGGATTGGTCGAAAATTCAAGCTATGAGAAATTCAGACTACCCTAAACACCAGGTCGCAATTTTGCCTGTTAATCTATGGCCGCTTGGAGATGTTGAAACTTATATTTCGGATCGAATAAAAATTCACAAGGAAGCAGAAGAATTGCCGGATTCGCGGTTGCCTCTATGTTCGCCTGCTGAGCGATGGGAAAAGCCAACAAAATGGGCTGTAATGAAAAAGGGAAGAAAAACAGCTGTGCGGGTTTTGGATTCAGAATCAGAAGCATTAAAATATATTGAGGAAAAAAAACTTGATGAAAAAAATCATTTTATAGATTTCAGAATCGGAGAATCGACCCGATGTGAATACTATTGTGTCGTCAAGGATTACTGCTCCCAATATAAAAACATAAGGAGATAACTATGCAAGATCTAACACTTTATCTGACACCTGAATGTATTCTCGTTTACCCGAATCTTTTTGAGCCGGCCGCATTTAAAAACGAGGAGCCAACATATTCGGCCACATTTTTAATTAAAAAAAGTGCCGATCTAACCGACTTGCGGAATGCGGTGAAAGCGGCAGCAGTTCAGAAATGGGGCCAGCAAGTATCCATGGGGAGCCTTCGCTATCCCGTGCGAGATGGAAACGAAAAAGCCATTGATGAAAACGGAAACCAAAACAAAGATAATTTTTATTACAACCACTATTTCATCAGGGCAAAATCAAAATGGCAACCACCAGTCGTGAATATTTACAACTACCCCATAAACAACGAAAACGATATTTATGGCGGTTGTATTGTCCGGGCGTATCTTGCATTTTACGGGTACGACTATATGGGGAACAAAGGGATTGGGTGTGGCCTGAGAGCTATTTGTAAAATAGAGGACGGCGAACCCCTCGGTGGCGGAAGGATTAATACGGCAGAGGTTTTTGGCAGTATAATTCAAGAATCTGATGATTTTACGACCTCTCCGCCAGATTTTAACAGTAGAAAATATAATGAACTGGGACAGCAAAATGAATTTCCAACAACGCCCGAAGACGACATCCCATTCTGATATTAACCCCGCTCAAATAATGCGGGGGATGGAAAAGGATAAGCTTGTATTATCGGCGAAGAACGCTGAATATTCAAGATATCTCCAACAGAAAGCCGAAGCCGAAAAGGTTTACAATATCGCTGTGGCCCAAAAAACACTACACTATAAAGAAGCCGGCCATCCCATTTCAATTATTTCTGCTCTTGTGAAGGGTGATAAACACGTTGCCGATCTGAAGAAGAATTTTGACATTGCCGATGGGATTGCCAAAGCCTGTCATGAAAGCATGAAAGACGTAAGATCAAGTATCGATGCAGCCAGGAGCTATCTGTCATGGCTAAAAGCAGAAATGATGAATCAATAAAGTGGTATGCTTGCCCGATCACAGAGGAAAGATACTGTAAGGAAATATGTCTGACTCACTGCAGGGCAAGCAAAAGAAAGCAAAAAGAATGCCCGTACTGGCAAGACCTAAAAAAATCCCATACCGATTAAGCCCCGAAAAATACCACAAACTAAGGGCATTTCTTTATAACTTATTTGATGAGCATTGTCCGGATTGTTACTGTTGGAGAGAACTTGAACAAATGCACATCCACCATGACCCGTCAAGGGGTGCGGGTGGTGGAGATAACCGGATACATTAGACTTGTTATAAATGTCATCCCAAATAATTTCAAATCAGGTGCTTTATGAAAAAAACAACATATTTTTGCGATATTTGCAGGGAAGAAATAACTTATAATAATGAACCTGACTTTTTAATAGGGACAAACGGTAAGGAAAAATACAGGATAAAAGATTTTAAAATAGAAGGATATGTTCGCGTACCGTCTGTTTCTGAACCGTATGCCTGGAAAACATTAGAAACAGTTTGCAAACAATGTGTCAAAAAAATAGTAATACAAAGCAACTGATTCAGGATCATTAGACAACCCTGGGCGCTCATAATGTGTGATAGGTGTTATGGGCAAAAGCCCCGTGTGAGAGACCCGGAACGGCGTTCCTATCGCGTTGTACTCCGGGCACCTTATAGAGCATCATTAGGGGGATAGTTGTGAAGGTATTTTTAACCGAAGCTAATTATTTTCCGATTGTTATTAATCGTTCCAATGAAGATTTAAGTCTATCATTTGAACAAGCAATGGAATTGCGGGATGGATTAAACGATGCTTTGACACTCGCCATTAAATTGGGACGATTAAAAGATACTGATCAGCAGGACAACGAATAGGGCATTGGGTGATTTGTGAAAAAAATAGTCATTATTGATAATTGTTGGGAATGTCCACACCATGAATATATGCTTTCGCGCCAGTGGTGTTCAAAGTCAAGAAGATATTTACCAAAAGATTTTACCGAAGATATGATGCCAGAGTGGTGTAAACTACCCAACGCAGCTAATCAGCAGGAAGGCGGGGAATAATGAAGATAATAGCCATAAGGGATATGTCGGCGGGTAACGAAACCGTAGGGGAAATGTGGCAGGAAACAAAAATATTTGATTCTGATACCCCGTTGATTGAAGTTTTGAAATGGGCCGGTACGGAAAAGAAGATCACTATTTCTTTGCCCGATAATGAAATAGATAATTTTCTTAAACTCACCGAAAAAGATGTGCCTTTTTAGAGCAGATAATCGGTAGCTATGCGATTATACTTCAAAGAAGATAAACCGTTTGATAAACAGTTAACGCAAAAAATCATAAAACTTTAAATTGGTATATTAATGCAACTTATAACCTTTATGTGTTTCTTTAAAATGTCAAAAAACACATTTTCATGTTGCAAAGTTCATTTTTTATGAACATGGACGGAAAAAATACATTTAATTGTTAGGTAGGTGCTTAATGCCAATAACAAATAGAGCCATGAAAACATTAGAAACCAATGATTCGGTTTGGTATCGAATAGCTTGCGATTGTATGGACGGCAGCCATGATCTAATTATTGAACTCGAAAAAGATGATCGATTCGATATGGTCTTTATAAATTTTTATAAACAACTCAACTGGTCAGCATATTGGGGCTGCAACAATTGGTTTTCATCTCAATGGAAAAAGTTAAAAGCGATCTACCGGATAATATTTTGGGGTTACATCGAGATTGAGGAATCAATTATTTTTCGGGATAAAGAACACATTGGGTCTTTGATTACAGCAATCAAGGAAGGACAAAATAAGCTGACCAACTGATATGGTATTTGGTGATTTATGATAAAAATACTTGAAATAGATCGCTGCGTAGATTGTAAATATTATCCTGGTGATGGATTTATGTCTAACGCTAAATGCGATCTAACCGGGGAACAATTAACAGCCGATTGGGGAAAAATGGACGGTCCCTTGCCAGAGGATCCAATAGACATATTCCATAATATTGGTGGAAAATGTCCACTGCCAACTAAAATCTAATGACAAAGAATAACCTGCTAAGGAGGAATTATGAAAAAGTATATCGAAACGATAGACGACATAGTTGATAATGATGCTTATTGTCCGATTCCAGTTGAAGTCATTCCTAATTATATGGGAATTAATTTGCGCTCGGTGGAAAGTATAGAATGGCAAAAACAGGAAGACGGGCAGCTTGTTGATCTTAAAATTAACTTTAGACCGGGAAACTAACTAAAAACAAAAAACAAAATACAGTAGCAGCTATCTAAAAGGTATTAGACAATGAAAGCATGGATGGTGCACCCCGGCAAAGACCCATATGATGATGGTTGCGTTTTGGTCTACGCACCCAATAGAAACGATGCCAGATTATTGGCTTTTCGATACGGCCCCTGGTACGAATTTGATTATATTGAATTTAGGGCAATTAGAAAAAAACAATACGATAAATTTAAGCATACTGGAAATCCAGTAATCGAAACAAATGATGAATTGCCTAAAGACGCACCACCTTTTTTTACTAATTACGAAATTGGTTATTAGCAACTAATTAGAGAATAGATTATGATCGCATTAATTTTTACGAACATCGGCTATTGGAGTTTGCGGATTGCATATCGGATATCCAAATTCCAATTTGAATCCTTTTCGGACTGGCTCAAAAGGATGAAAATTTGTTGACCTCTGCCAACCTGAGATATAATCCTTCTTTTCAACAATCGCTGAAAGGGGGGATTACAATGAAAGGTAACATTTATACAACCAAGTCGGGTTGGCTGGTATGGTTTCCGATGGGCCATGAAAAAGACATCAGAAGACGGTTTAAGCATTTTGAACAGGCGGAAAGATTTCTGACCGGATTGCGGTTTAAGTGGGATGAAGGGACGCTGGATGGCCGCGATTACCGCGCTGACAACCCTCTGGGCCTGTCTAATTTGGTCGAAAAATTCATGTATTCAAAACGGCTATTGAAAGACCCTAGATCATATCGAAAGCGCCTGAGATTTGCGACTGATGCCTGGGATAACCGAAACGTCAAAACGATCACATTTAGCGACATTAACGAACTGCTATTGAATATGCAGGAAAATGGTTACTCATCAAAGTATCGGCATGAAGTCCGAAACGCCATAAAACATTTTTATAATTGGTTGCTCCAATCAAAGGAAATAAAACATGAAGAAATGCCGGAATTCCCTATTGTCAAAGCGTCGAGCCCTTATAGAAGAATTATTGACAAAAGTGATCAGCGACGAATTCTTAACGAGATTAAACGAATCACAGTTTTTAACCCTCGTATATTTATTGGGATCATGTTTCTCGCAACTTATATCAACACCAGGCCCGGTGAATTGGTCAAAATCAAAGAAAAAGACATCGACCTTGAAAACGGGCGAATCTTAATATCTGAATCCAAAACAGGTGAGCCCAAGTATATTTTCTTGTTACCGGATGACGTTGAATTATTGAAACAGCAGCCGAAGGGATTTCCGGAACTACCATTTTTCAGACATTTTCGGGGTTGGCATGGTGTTAAAGCCGGTGATCGGTTTGCCAAAAATTATTTCTACCGCTACTGGAAGCGGGCCGCAAACAATCTCGGAATTGACGTTGACCTGTACGGCGGCACAAGACACTCATCAGCCGTGGCATTAAGACAATATAACACACCAGAGGCCATCAAGAGGGCAACAGGCCATCGGTCAAAGACATCGTTTGACAGGTACTTACAGATTCATGGAGATGAGTTGAGAAAGATATATGCTCAAACTCGTGGGAATGTAGTAAAATTGAAAAGGATGAAAAATGAATAGTTCTGAAAAATTACGAAGGATTTTAGATTTGATCGAACAATACGGCGGCATTGATGGCGTACATCATAAACAATGGGTATTGGATCAAATTGTCAGGGTGATAGCTGAAAACAATTATAATGATTGGGTTAAAACTTATCAAGTCGGAGAAGACGGACCAGACACTTTTTATTGGGATACCGGCATAGCGCCATGATAAAGCCGTGATAAAACTTTTGGGGGTGAAATGACAGAAATTATTTTTCTTATATTATTTATTTGTGTAATGATATGGATAGTTTATGAGGTAATACAATATTTAAAATAATCAGATTATCGGAGTCCACTACGCCCATAACCTGTTTAAAACATTGAGAAAACAGCAACTTACAACACCAAAAATAAGGGTGTTAAAGGAGTGATAAAGATTTTGGAAACAATCACAGCACTAAAAATTCAGAAGGATAAACGGAATCTGAAAGACCGAGCGCATTCATATGTCAGCATGATTATGGACTTGCTTGGTGAAATAGACCCCGAAAACGAAGTAGCTCAAAAAATTCATAGAGAAATAATGATGCTGCCGGAGTATTGGGAAGAATAAAACAATCTATAAATATGCCACAACAAATTTTAATATCGGGCCAAACAAAACTAGAAGCATCCATTGATTTTATTAGAAAGCATGAACCCGAAAATGAACCATACTTTGTCGGAATATCGGGGGGTAAAGATTCATCGGTTTTGTATAAGCTTGTTAAAATGGCGGGTGTTAGGGCTGAATATTATTATTCTGCAACAGGCATTGATCCCCCTGAACTTGTGAAATTTATTAAACGAGAATTTCCAGATGTTATTTTTAAAAAACCAAAAGAAAATTTTTACAAATTAATTTATACAAGAGGGCAACCAACAATGCGGCGGCGTTGGTGTTGTACCGAATTAAAAAAAACACCGGTTAATAACAGCAGGGTTCCGTTAAAGCATAGGCTTTTTGGCATAAGAGCCGAAGAATCTCCTTCGAGAGCAAAAAGGGGTGCAATAAATTTTTATAAGCGATTTAATCAGTGGTGGTATTGCCCTATTTTTGATTGGCTTGAATGGGAAGTATGGGATTTTATAGAATCCCATAATATAGCATACTGTTCATTGTATGATGAAGGTTTTGACAGATTGGGATGTGTGGTTTGTCCATATTATCAGGGTAGACCAATTCTTTTTAAATATAAAAAGCGATGGCCTGCAATCTATAGGGCCTTTGAAAGGGCAATGCTACAATTGTATAAAGATGGTCACAAGAAAAATAAACCATGGAAAGAGGATACTTTTGAAGAATTTTTAAACTATTGGTATTTTGGAAAACAAAAAACATTAAAGGACGTTTTATTTCCAGAAGATCCTTCGGTCTAAATTAATTTTATATATTGTGATAAACTTTTGATAAAGATTTCGCCTTGTCACAAACTGCTAATAACCCGAAATGATTAACAAACCAAGCGACTTAACCGGAGTCCACTATTCCTGATGGGTATTGATGTTATTGTAAATTTATATGGGGTGTTAAATCTGTGATAAAACTTTTGGAGGCAAAATGGATGATTTTGAACTTTTAATTTTGGCAATGGGTTTGTTTTCGATCTTGATAATCGGTTTTATCGTATCGTTTGGTTTGGCAATATTTTGGAAATTAGACTTATTAATCGAACAAAAAGTTTCAGGAAACGCCCGGAAGCACATTCCTGTGTAAATAACATACAAATTATTGTATCACTTAATACATAATCTTGTATTGTTCTATTTCAACAAATGTTGAAAATCGTCAAAGGAGTGATAAATGATTCAAGGATTTATTTGCGGTCCTCGTCTGTATGAATATGAAGGATGGTTTTTTGAAGACCATGCGGGCAGTGGTCCGTGGCCGTTGAAAAAAGATGGCGAATTGCGAAAGCGGGCTGGCAAAAAATTTTATGATATGTATATGCGGTTTTCGAGATTGTCAAAAGAACAAAAAGCAAAATATCGGGTCGGCGGTGGATGTCAGTCATTTGGATACTAATTTAAACTTATCTGCTATTTTGGCAGGATAAATGGCAGGTAATCCATAGTTAGCTTATTGCGTTGTGGGGTTTTTAGCTTTTTCTTCATATGGAAGGCAAAACCAACCATTCGGTAGATCCATTACCCCCGGAACGATCTCACCGTCTTTTGTTTTGATCCATACTTTTACATTTTTAACTGTTTCCCGGAGCTTGACAGCATCGCCATGGGGAACGTACACGATCGTATTTGAGGCGCATCCCAAAAAGAATATTAGACTTATCAAAATGAAGATTTTTTTCACAACCAACCATCCTTTTCGAGCTTATCTTTGAGCCGATCTTCCGTCTTGCCATCACTCTTCCCTTCGACATGACGGAGCTTTAACTTTTCAAGCAACCTGAAGATAACAGCTGTTATCAAATCAACTAAGAAAATTCTTAGACTGTTCATATCATCCTCCATATCCAAACAGCCAAGACACCGCCGATTATAAAAAAGCCCAGGTCGATTATAGTATCCGATACATGCTTGATAGGCCATTGATCGATCAACTCCCTGGGCAGGGCCAGGAGCAAACCGGAAAGACCGCCCGCTATTAGGCTTTCAGGATACAGGACCAGTGGAGCAAGTGCAAAAAAAGACCAGGCAAGATGTAGGATCTGTTCTATGAATTTCATAAGTTATCTATCTTTTCCGCAACTGTTATCCAATCATCTGAGCGGGTTTCATCGTCAATATCATCGGGGGTAACGGCCCACCAATCCATTCCGTTGAAACGAGTACCAAAAGTGTTTTGATAACATCGAGCCACAAAAGAAGAACAGACCACATTTGGATTGCGGTTGAAACGAGAAGCAATCTTCCTACTGCGCAACAAGAATCCTATCCCATGCAAAACGATGACCCCAAGACCATAAAATTGATCTATTTGTTTTTCGGCCTCTCTGATTAATACGCGGCCCATGCCGTGGAGATTGGCCTTCCGGACAATCCTATAGCTTTTTTCCTCGCGGGTCAGGACGTTTCTTAACCGGCTGATATCACGTTTTACAACCCGTTCTTCGGCTTCCATCAAAATCAACGGGTTCATGCTGGTTATCATTTGACAATGAGTGAACCGGACCTCGTTTTTTGTCAGCCATGATAAAAAACGCCTGAACCACTTAAACTTTGTTTCCGTTACCAGAATAATATCACCGGGCTTCAGAAACTTTATGATTTCTTCATTCTTCAACAACAGGTTCCTCGTCGGGCAGATCCGGAATCCGGGCCGCTTCACGAATAATCGCAATCAAAGGCAGAAGTATCATGTCATCAAGCTCGGTAGCGGTCTTTTGAATACCGCGCTCACACAGATCAAGTACTTTGTCCCCGTAATAAACGAACTTTTCATTGGTCAAAAGTTTCCGAAGTGCTTCAAACATCATTGGCAGTAAGATTGCTAACAGTTTGTAAATCAGGTCTTTCATTTTTTAATCCTTTCTTTTTTTTATTCTTCGTCCTCTTTAAAATATTCACGCAATAAATTTTTAATTACTTGCAATCGAAATCCGATTGTAAGCGGCCAACCCCGTTTTATTCGATCCTCACGGGTTCGATCTCCTGAATTATTCCGTTCCTTATTTTGCACAACATATACCCCAACCAATTGGTAGGATCATAATCGGCTATTTCGGCATACCCACTTATTCCCTTGCCGGTTATGATTGATTTTAGAAAAGAACCCGTTGACACATACCATCTAAGGTCAGGATGGATATATTCAGCAGTATGATCAGCAACGGTCCATTGTTGGTATGCACGTTTTCCGTCATCAGCAAAAAACACATCATGCTCGGGGGGAAGTCGGTCGAGCCAATGGGTATGGCCTCTTGACATCAGAACACAATCGCCGGACTTGTTTTTTAACAATCGCTTTAAAATTAGCTGTTTATTGGTCCGTCTGCGTTTTGGGTCGTCTGCGGTTGACGTGATAGACTTCCGACCATGAGTGCAATAGTGTTTATACAAAAGTTCTTTTCTGTTATTTACATAAGTAATCTTTGCCGTCCAGCTGCCATAGGGAATATTGAGTTTTTCACAAATATGCTGGGTAATCCTTCCAAATCTCCATTTTTTTAAAGGATGGTTGCCCTCAAGAATGGTTATTATTTTTTCTTTAATTCCCTGGCGGTTTTTGATAGCCCGTTCAATTTGCTGTAAGATCAATCCATCCTGAGTAAGTCCATCATATCGCGGGTCCATGGGGTCGATAGCATCGATGATATCCCCATGATCAACAATAAAATTATTTTTCGGTGACAGGCCATCGATTGAAGAATGAACATGGTCTGAAAACTGATCCCATCCCTTTGTGTGTCTTAAAACTGAACCCTCGTGATCATCTCCTATCAGGAAAAGATTATGGTTGACAGGAACCTTTTTTTGAAATAACTCCATTAATCACCCACCTGGGCCGCCTGCACTTGATTCGGCAATTCAAGCAATAGATGTAGCCAGCATCTAAATCCTTATCCAAGGGTTTGCCGCAATCAGGGCAGCGGCCTTCTTTTTTCCATTTTTGCCGGTATTCTGCCCGCTTTTTTGCATGGGCTTCGAGATCGTTTCTCATGTATCGCATACTGGCTCTATAGTGCTTTTCGAGATGCTTTTTACAATAAGTGTAACCCATGAAAGCGGGCCGGGAACAATAAACACAAAGCCCTTGCTCCCGATGCCTTTGTTTATATTTCTGATTGCCCATTTATATTAAACGATCATCTATCTTCTCGCCATTCGACTGATGACCATCCGGTTCTTCCTCGAAAAATTTCTTGCACTCTTCGAGTTCGGTTAGATCGGCTTCACGGCCGACCGTCCGGGAAACTCACTTGTTTTTTGCAAAAACCTGCGCCTCAAGAAGCAATATGCGTTTTTCGTGATTGCCTATTCTTTTCCAGTAACGAGTCAGCAATTCTTTGAGTTTGGGGGTATCCATTTTACGCCTCTAAAAATTCGGGATCGATTGACACCACAGACAAATGAATATGAGCTTCCATCTGTCCACCATATTTTTTAGATATGTCCTGGGCCATGCCGATAACTTCATCACGCTTCAGGTATTTACCGATCAGATGGGGCCAGACCTCAAAGTAAAACATCTTGATAGAAATATATCTTGCCTCAATTAAAACTCCCTGATAATCATGATCATTATAGGGATAGGCAATCCTTGTAATTTTTCCCGACTCAAGGGGAAAATAAATGTCCTGACCGGGAGCACAAAGATAATCTTTACCCTGGTGTTTTCGCTTCCCTCTTGGGGCTCCATACCAACCGAATCCGTCAGGATCGTTTCTGATCCCCAGTCCGGTTGGAGAAGATATTCTGGTTTCTTCTTTCATCTCCAAAAAACCATCTTCAAGGCAACAGCACTGAATCCGCCGGCAAAGCCCATCATGCCCGACCACATTTTATCTATAATCGGCCGGCGGTTTAGCTTTTCGCTATGAGTTTTTAAAGTCATTTTTATTTCTTTTAGCGATACATCTATACTTTCAAGATGTCCATTCAGTTTTCCCCATTCATATTCTTTTAAGCATTGATGGTCTGACATTTTTAACTCCGTTATTGAATACTAACCGTTCCGCCCGGTTGAATCGTTATATTTCCACCAGTAACAATATTTTTTGAAGCAGATGGCGGGGGCGGGGCGCTGTCTACATCTACTGTGATTTCAAGGCTTGTCGCATTCGTATAAGTGCCATCCGTGCAACGCACATAATAAACCGTAGACCCGCCACAGGCTTGATTAACGCTTTTAGAATGAGAAGTCGTTCCTCCACCGTCAAATGTTCCCGACATTGAAGCATATACGACATCTGAAGTGTCATATTTGCAGGTAGCGTTTGCTGCTGTAGTGAGGCCCATCTCAACCGATAACGGATCACTCCCGCAGGCTTGTTGGGATGTTGGATATGGTGCGCTTCTTACGGGGCCATAAATGTCTTCGAGCGTTTTCCACAACCCGCCTTCTTCACCGTTGCCCTGGTTGACGCTGTATGTTACACTGACCTCGGCTTCTGCCAAGATTCGCCCTTCCATCGGCCAGGGCCACAAAGGATCGGTTCCTAAGACACCATCCGTATATTTATAAAGCACCTCTGCTCCGACATTGCCTCCACCTTCCCCTAAACCGTCTAATGCGGACGGCTGTATCAAATAAGCTCCATGCCCATATTTTGCCGTATTAAAAGCTGGGTTGGTGTCAAATTCGCCGGTCCCCTGTGAAGATTCGCAATAGTCGGTGCTATTACCATAAAAGTCATTATAACTATGAGAATCGGTATCCGGTGTGCCTCTTGAGTACTCCCACCCGCAATTACTGTTCATCAGGATGGAGTCTTTTAGAACAATCCCGCTCTCACCTGTAAATTCGAGATCGACTCGGTGATTAACCGCATTGTGTGCATTTATGATTGTCATGCGGGTAACGTCTAAATCTTGATCACCAGCCCAATTCAACCCATTGTTATCAGAATTAATGACTACGCAATCGGTCATTGCGGTGCCGGTAACTTGACCGCCACTGCTTGCGTTTGAATTCACCCCGAAGGCTGCATAGGTAGTCGTGTCCACATCGACATCATAGACTACGTTTCCATAAAATTTATTGTTGTCTGAGTATCCGTTGGCATCATTGTCCCATATAGCAATCCCGCCGAAATAATTGCGCCATGTCGAATCTTTTGTGCAAATAGAATTTTCTACGATATTGCCAGCAGAATTATAAACTTGCATACAATCAGCGCCCTGGGTGGCGTTTTTATTATGATATTTCATCCACATTCGACGGATTACATTATTATCTGAACCTCCAAAAAGCAGAAAAGTATTTCTGCCATTACCCCACCCGGCGCAGTCTTCAACAATTGAGCTGTCTACATTTTCAAAAGACCAAACGTGAGTATTTGTAGCCACAGAAAGATCGGAAGCATTTCTGCCGGTGACACGCTGGAAATAGATGTTACTTGAATCAACCACCCTGATTACGTTGGGGCTGCTCCCCCCAGAATCTTTAAAATAAATACCCTTGATTTTTATCCAGCTTTTGCTGGACATCACTAACGGCTTAGCTGCATATTCGCCGTCTATAATAGCAGAGCCGTCATTAACAGCTTCATAAGTCGTGTAGTTGGGATCGCTGCCGCTAACAAAATCATCGAGCATTCCAGAGTCGCTTGTTGTATAAGTGCCATCACACAAATACAAAGTATCCCCCGCGCTCATTTGGGAAGCCGCATAGGCAAAGGTCAACCAAGGATGCCCGGCGGTGCAGCTATCCCCCGCATTGCCATTGTCGCCCGATGGGGAGATATAGTAAGTGGCGGCAAAACCAGGAGAACTAAATAATAATATTAATATGGATAAGATGATTCGTTTGCACATGATAAAAGACTTTGTTCATGATCGTTCACTACAATTACATGGTCTATGTAGTAATCGCCGGAAACGGAATTATTGCCGATATTAAAATCATCCGGGGTTCCCAAAGTATCAAAAGTGCCCGACCCACTCCCGGAACAATCACTAACAGGGTCAAGGTTGGTATCGTAAACCTGGAATCCAACCGTATCATCTGAGTCGTCATACCAAAACTCGACCCAATACCACGTTGATGCTGATATGCAAGCTGATCCCGATGTTATATTAATGTCTGAATTGGTTGTGTTGTCCCATGTTATTTTTGCGTAAGCAGGGCCAGAACCCGTTAGTTTAAAAGAATAATTAGGAACAGATGTATTAAGCTCTATTTTCATTAAAGAGGGAGTATTCGTTCCCATGCCCGAATTGACGTAAACCCAGAAACCGACGCGACCTTCACTTCCAAAAATTGAAGTATCTGTTTGGTCTATCTGGAAGTAATCATCAGCAAGAGGGCTATCACAGCCATAAGTACCACTTTTCTTGGCATCGGTGGTCAAGGATGCCGGTGTAGAGCCAAGTTGGTCAACAGTGTTATCCCCCGCACTGTAATCAACAGTAGTATTTTCGCATTCCCACCAAAACGTTATCTTGGCTTGAGCAACACATCCAGCAACAACGGGAGTTTCAGCCCCTTTATAATAATCCCCCCGACCAAAAGCCAATGCTGCAAAAAAGAAGATATAAAATATTGATATGAAAAGTTTAGAATGTCGCATTGTGATTCCGTTTATATTTCAGTTCGACTCCAACAACCGCCACGTTTTGAACGTAGGTGTCTGTATCGTCAACGTCTCGGTAAAGTTTAAAATGGATTGTTTCCCCGACAGCAAGGTTAGTAATATGCGTTGATGTCATGGCGCTTGACCATGCGGTAGCAACCCGATCATATTGAGCATCGGTTCTTTCGCCGCTATTCGAGGTCTGAGCGGTCCCCAACGTGCCATCAAGAGCGTCACCGTCACCAAGGGAGAAGCCTTGGAGTTCAAATTGCCATGTCTCGGCACTTGGCCCTGTCTCCGCAGAGATAATGCAGATGACCCGAAACTTAACTCCGCTTGAGGTATCGAGATCTAAAGGGGCTTGCCAGATAAAGAGAAGATCCTCGTCTGCGTCTCCGGCAAATGTACGAGCATCTGCCTTATCGGTTCCCGATGTAAGGGTAGCCAAGGCATCGGGGGCACTTGCTCCGTCAATCATATATCCTACAGGGATATATTCGGTTTCAGTGGTAACAATCGAATCTACGGAAAGAGTCAATGGGTCCGACATCCCTGTAGTTAAATTTAGGCATACCCAATAAGTACCTTGAAACCTAAAAAGTAAATCAACTATTTGAGTAGCTGAACCCGTAAAGTCAACTCCGGCATTACCTTCGATGTTCGCATTATCCGAAAAGTCAATCGTAGTGGAGGCATCGGTCATGCGAAATATAAACCAATCTCCGGTCGCAAATTCCGAATGATCCCCCTCGTCCTCGTCAACAAAATCGGTAATCGTGCCGTTCGCATTTGACTCAAGAAGTCTTACAACCTGCGTGGTTCCGTTGGTGACATCAACGGTGCCGTCAGCGGTTTCGGTTTCAACTGATGTGATCCCTTCAGTCAAACGGTCAATTTCATCGGCTCCGCCGTCATTATGTCGGGAAGCGTGGGAAGCTGCTGCATAGTCGGTATTGGATACTGCTGCTTCGTAGCCACTACCGTCCCCAAGACCCTTTACCAAACCAGTGATTCCGCTGGCGATGGCGGTCAGGTCAGCGTCAGGCGCGACATAATCGGTTCCTGCGGAGGCTGCGGAGTACCCGCTGCCATCCCCACCACCTTTAACTATACCGGAGATGCCTGAAGCAAGGGAGTCTAAATCGGAATCGTCAGGCTGATAGGTGCCGGAGAGATCAGGGAGATTGTCCGCATGGATAGCGTAGTCAGTAAGGGCGGCTTCAAGAGCGTTAAGTAAGTTTAAGACGGTGATCTTTTTCGATGTACCGCCGTCATTGATATAAAGTTCGTCTGACTCAGCGGGGGCAGAAGCGAGTTCGGTTAGCGCAGAGAGTTTGGTGTCTGCCGCCCAAGCGACTCCGATAAAGAAAAAAAGAACGCACAGGATCAATGTTACAGGATCGCATTTTTTATAAAGTTGTTTAATTAATTGAATCATTTTTCACTCCAAAAGTAAGAAATCGCCGGTTTCAAGAAGCAAATAGTCTGTTCCGGTTTCAAGTAGCAATCCATCGCCAGATGCAGGACCACTACCGCTACCCGTATCCATATCCATGTCCATACCCATGTCCATTCCGCCACCATGGACCATCACAAACATAAAGAAAATCAGAAGGATCAGAATTAATGCTTTTAATTTCATGGGATTAACGACTTTCTCATAAAAATTCTGCGGTGATCTAAGAAGCTGCTACCTTCTGTTTTGGTTAAAGTCACTTCCTGGCCGGCATAGGGATAATTAACTGCACCGGCTGACAACAGGTGGTTATAAAGCAATTCTGCCGCAACCCCGGAAAAAGAAAATGTTTCTCCCGGATCAGCGTCTATCAGAAAACCTTTCAAAAGATTTACGTCTGATCCGGTTAGGGCAAAAGACTCGGCTCCCATAGAAATAATCGAATCTTTAAGCAGAGAAGCTCCCGCACCCGCAAAGGCAAAGGCCCCTCCTTCAACCGTCATTGTTCGGCCCTTGCTTAGAGTTGCATCAGCGCCGGCAAAGCCGAAATTGACTGTTTCGGGAACTAAAATACTGTCTTTCAATAAAGACGCCGCGATCCCGGAAAAGGCGAAATTGCCTGATTCCGGCACAATCTTTGAATCTTTTAAAAGCCCTGCCGCCGCACCGGAAAAAGCGAAAGACCCTGCTCCTGCGTCAAGATGCCTTCCGTATTCAACCCCGGCTGCCGTACCCGCGAATGAAAAACTTGCGCCATCAGCGGTAAGTGAATAGTGGGTAAGACCGGCAACCGTGACTTCCTGGGTGGAGCTAAGATGCTCGGTGAGGTCGTCCTCGATAAGCTTGATACGAATATTAAAGGTGCCTGTCGTACCATCGTTATAAACAGTAAGCTGCTGTTCATCGGTCGTCTGAAGGCCGGTAATGGGGTTTGTTTGGGCCGCAATGTTTAAAGCGCCCGTGGAAGCAAGGTCGGTCCATGTTGCAGTTCCCTGATCCCATTGAAAATACATATCGCCAGACTCAGTCCAGCCTCCACCGCCACTTGTGACAATCTGTCCTCCCATCAAGAAGTTGCCTTCGGGGTCGGGTGCGGGGTCGCCTACAGGCGTAGGCATCGTGACTCCGGTGATATTTGTAGCCATTTAAAAAATCGCTTTTTCAATCGTGTGTTTAAAGTCGCAATAAGGGCATTTAAACTTGATCTTGTCTCCGCGCAAAGGATCAAGAAACGTTCCCGCCCGAACCATCTCAACTCTTGCAATGGGGCGTCCCTTATACCCTTCGCAATCATGCCAAAGGCGATAGGTATATTCCGCCTTATCCGTACTCGGTTCTTTTACCGAATACACACCGTTAGACTGTCTTTTCATTTTTTCTCCTTAAGGCCCGAGGGTTGCCAGACTTGCACCGAAATCAACCGTAAAGGTTTCACCATCCTGCAAGGTGATTGCCGAACCATAGTCATACCAACCCATCAATTCGTCATTGGCCGCCGTGTCATTGTAAATAACCGCAAACTGAAAAGGTCCGACCGTTCCGCCGGATGCTTCAAATACCTTGTCAACGGCTGTCATGGTTCCGGTCCCATCTGTCTCGGTGTAGTCGTTTTCAATGTCGGCGCCACCAGCCCCGTGATTTGCTTCATTGGTCATTGTAATTTCGGCAATGTCGCTTTTCTGGGTGTCTGCGGCCAGGGGTTGCTCATTTGACAGAAACACTTTAAAGGTATGCCCCGCCGCATGCAGCTGGTGAACCCCCTTTCCGAGTTGCTCAATGAAATCCTGAAATTTGTTAAATGATGCCATTTTTTACTCCTAAATATAGTCTATGATGATCTTACAACTTGCCGGGGTGCCGAACGTACACTCAGATGCGTCGATTACCGGCATCATCCATTGTGGCTCGGGATACGGTTCAAATATCGGGGCCGTTCCGGGTGCCAGCCCGCTGTCAAACTTTTCAATACCCGTTATTGATTTATCCCTGACAATTAGCCTGTCATTCGCTGCTGACGGGATGAATTGAATAGAGACAACCTTGTAGTCCTCAATCCCCGTATCCGTACCCGCCACCCAATCGGTCGAACCATCGGGGACAATGACAATCGTTCCCCTTCCTTCTGTGGTCGTGTTAGACATTTACTACCTCCCAAATAAAAAAGGGCTGAACGAGAGTTCCGTCCAACCCTTTTTAAAAAATTAATATTTACACTATCTTATTTTGACATTTCCCTTACTTTTTTATAATATTCCTTAACCCGCTTCATAGCATTGTCATCAACCGCACCGGGCTTTGTTTTTTTCTTTTTCTTATGCTTTCCGGTTACAGGTGCCTCGTTCTTTTTGCGTGTCGAGTTAAAAATCCGGGCCGCCGAGGTCTTGGCCGCCTTCAGGGACAGCCCCTTTTCGAGCATCGCGTCTTTGATCGCCTCATATCGCCGTGGCATTTTTTGTTGACTTTCTTAAAATAATAGTTGATTAATTTAAACTAATGGATACGGAATTAAAGTACGCTTTAATAGCGTTCATCCTATTTGTAATATATTGGGTTATTTACCTGACTTTTTTTTAAGCTCTCCCAGGTCCCGCACTTCTGCGGCCAATCCTTTTAACTGCTTAATCTTGGATTCAATCAGCTTGTCGTAAAACTCCGTTGACTTTCCCTTCTTGGCCAGAGCCGCCCGTTTCATGCTGTATGTCCTGATCTGCCCTTTGATTTCCCGGGCCAAATAACCTTTTTCAGGATTAATCTTGTTGATCTTTTTAACCAGTTCTTCAGAGTAATCCACCGGGTAAAGCTTAACACCTGCAAACACATCAGCCGCCACAACCCCCTTAGCGCGTTCTCGGCCCTTGTAATCGGGTTGCCCAGAAAGCGCAGCCTTGCCCTTGAGGATATCAATAACGGGCGTGGGCGCCATCGTGCGCCCCAGGTGAGCGCCCCTTAATTTGGCCTCGGTGATAAACTTTTGCATTTTAGTTTTGCCGGCCAGTTCCTTTTCAGGTACGATCTCATCCTTCCAGAAAAAGTCATAATTACCGATCTGCTGCGCCAGTTCATTTACAAAAGGCTGAGACATGGGCCGGATAGATCCCGGAATACCCATGAACTCCCCACCTTCAGAAATGTCACCCCACGGTAAAATATAGGTCAGATTCCAGTAATGCTCCCGGCCGTATTCGTCCACAAACGAAAACCGCGCAAACCGGGGGATCATCTTATCGATGAAAGACTTATCCTTCATCCAATCCGGGCGAAGCTCTTTCTTGGCCGCAAATTCCTCTTTCGTATCACCTATCAAGTCGAATGCCGCCCGTTGCATAGCGTAAACAATCGCTGTCGGCAAAGCAAAACGCCATGGGGTCTTAATGGCTGCTTCGGTGATCCGGGGCAATGCCTTGAAGGTATTACCAGTAATAAAAACTTTCCCGTTTCTTCGGGCCACCCATGTTGAGTGCTTTGTTTTCGGACACCATACAACCCCATGATATTGTACTGCCATCGGCATATTACGTTTTATTTGACGGCTCTTTATAGTTGTTTCGCAGATTGAAAAACAATCGCTACTTTTCTTCTTTGTAATTCCTGGTTGAAAACCAAGCATTACACATAATGTCTGGAATGAATCCAAAGTTTTACCAGGATTTTGAATAAATTGGGCAACATGATCACCAGAACGGCAACCATCGCCATTTATCATCGCGTCATAAAGTAATTTTAGTTGATCTTTTGTAAGAAGCCTCAGAAATCCTACACTCAATTCTTTGTTAAAAATATATTTTTCTATTTCGTCTCTTATGTGTGCAGGAATATAATAATCTTTATGTATGCCATTTCCATTTTTATATTGTGTTTCCTTTACCCGATATCCTTCAATCCCAAGTCTTTTGCGGATATTTTCAATATCTTTTTGACCATCAATTTTAGTTTGTCCGATATAAACTGAATTTGTTGGTTTATGATAATATCCCTCCGTGACAAACCATCCAATTAACCTTACAAGATCATCATCAACCGTTTTAACGCTTGGAGCTATATAATTCCCCGCAACGATGATTTTATCACGTTTTCTTAAATCCCTTGCCTCAACAATAGCATTGTAATATTCCCGATGGTAATCAGACCGTTGACGCTTATCTTGATTGTCCTCTCGCTCAATTACACATCTATGATTTGGAGTCATCAAAATATCCAATGAACGGCTATCAATGTGTAGTAATTGCCCATTATGGGGGAAAACGTGAACAGATTCTATTTTTTGCCATTCAAGCTTTTTGGTTCGATAATCATAAGCAAGAGTTTCGTCACTATCTTGAATTTCAAAATATCTTAACCAACCACGGTGAGTTAAAATCTCTGTATCTTCCGAAACACAAAAAGTGCAAAACGGCGCCCCGTACCATTTGGACCGGTATTTTTCCTGAAACTTTGTGACCTTACGATAGTTAAACAGCCATTTTTCAGCGTCTTTTGCCGCCGCTGTGGGCTTCATGCCCCGGCGTTCGATGTTATGAATCATCTTGGCCATCTTAAACCATTGCTCTTCAAACTCATACGCCTTGGCAAACCCGCGACCGGTTTTTTTCATAGCCTCGATAGCGGTTCCCAACTTACCCATTGAATCAGGTATTGACCCCGCCCGGATTCCGGTCACATCAGAATTAACAGCATCAAATAGGGTTCTCAGTTCGGCATTGGTAAAGGTGTCTGAAAGCAACCCAAAATCCTTGGCCTCTTTCCAGACATTGCCCTTAGCCCTCATTTCTTTGATGGCTTTGACAAGAAAAATGGGCTGCTCGTACATCGGCATCCCGCCCAGATGGGCCAGAATCGAGTTTGACATCATATTTCGGGAATGTGTCTTGGGGGACAGGATAACCTTACCGAATTTCCAGTAACCAAGCGATTTGCGCCACACTCTTTCGGGAGTTTCAATCACCCTGATGGCTTCCTGCAGGTCTTTGAATATCTCGGGGTGGACATGCGCCTTGTCCAGAGAACCCAGTTTTTCACCCTCTATTTTCTTCCAGCCTTCAGGGATGGCCGTCTTACTTCCCTTCGGAATAGCCCAATCCGGATTTTTGGCAATGCCGTTAAAAAACCGCGCCAGTTCAATGTCGTGGGTCATTTGAATAATCCCCTTGGCAATCGGGTATCCGGGTGTGAGGATTTCTCCCATCTGCTCTCGGATCTCTTTAGGGATGTCTTTTCTTCGCTTAACCCGTGACAGATCAAGTCGGTTAGGTTTGGTTACATTCCATTTTGTAAGAAGAGACTTAAATTCGTGTTTTGTATAAAGCCTTGGCATATATCGACCAATATGTTTAAAAAAAGCTTCTTCCGAAAGCAACCCCACATCAACAAGTTGCTTGCCAAGAGAAATCATCGCATATTCAGATTCAACCACATGCTTTTTTGCTACAGGAGAAAGTGATTCAAAATCAAGTTCACCCCTGATGGCTTCGCCCATTTTTATCTGAGTGGTTTCGTCGAAAGCCGTCAAACGCCGCCCCAAATCAATACCATACTCCCGACCTATTGATTCGTTTAAAATTCTCTTATCTATCGAAGCTATATATTTTTCAGTATTGGGCAAATTGCCCCGATACTCTCTGATTAAAGCCCGATTAATCGCCTTGCCACCCGGGATTTTCTCAAGCACCTTGGGGATCTTCTGCATAACGCCCTTGTCCCAAATGGGTTCACCGATCTTCTTTGTCCAGAGATTGCCTAATTTGACGAATTCGGGTAGAGGGAGGCCAGAATATAAGGTCGTACCCTTTCCAGATGGAATTGATTGAGTAACCTGGTCCTTAATTATTAAATCGGTTTTGTTCGGGCCTGTTTTAATTTTCCATGCCGGAATATTCTTACCAACAGTACCCTCCCCCACAACTATCCCGGAAACCAAATCGTCTGTTACCCAGTCACCTTTTTTCACCCCCTCAGACTCCATCACTGGCCGCTCAGGGGGCTTTTCTTTGGGCCTAATAGGTTCGGCTGGCTCTTCAATAAAACGCTCTTTAAACTTACCCTTGATATATTTGGATTCCGGTAGTTCGGCCATTTTCTCAGGGGACTTGGCTATGCGGACAGGTGCCTTTTTCGCAACAGCCTTGGCCATTTTCGGAATTGCGGCCAACGCTGTCAGCATAAGGACATCATTAGCGATATCTCTTGCAGCTTCCGGCAAGGGTCTGGTAACACGCTCAACCCCCTTATGGAAATATTCAATGGGCATCATTGCTTTTTCGGTTAGCTTCTGAGTAGCCGGGTCCATCCCGGCACTGCCGATACTGCCTATTAATTCTTCCAAATTCTTGCCCGCTTTAAATATTCTTTCTTCACGCTCGATATCCGGTGGAACTTCGCCTGATATTAATTGCTCAAGTGTAGGAGCACCTTCTTTCATTAAACCTTCGTATATCTGGCCGCCGTATTTACCGGCCATACCTGCTCCCCATGTCGGAATACCAATGGCAATATTACCCAGGGTTTCAAGAATATTCTTACCCATTGGTGCCAGGCCGCCGCCTTCCCGCCGCTGCTGGGCTTTTTCAAGTGTCATGCCCTGGATTTCAGGAAGATTTTTGATCTCTTCATAAACATTGAGGGGCTTCTGTGTTTCGCTTTTATATCCGATTTTATTAGAAAATTCCTCAAACGGCATGTCGGAATAAAACTTCTCATGCAGTCCTTTTGCTAACTGCTCGTCAGTCAAATCTGCATACTGAGGATATTTTTTTCTTACTTCTTCAAGGGTCATTTTCTAATTCCAAGCGGGTCTTCGGCTTCATAATCAGAAGCAAGTACGCCAAATCGTTTTAATGTCGCATCCTTGCCGTGTTCGCGTTCGTATTTTTCCAATTTGGTCTTAAGGCTTTTTTTCAATCGCTTCACAACCACCTTTTGTTCACTATCAAGTGCCTCTGTCATAATATTTTGACGCGATTCTATGCTGGCCAATCTGCCCCGGTCCTGCTGAATATCATCTTCAAGTTTCACGCGGCTGCGTTCTCCGGGAGTCGTGCCGGTTTTTTCCTGTTGTGTCGATTTCTTTAAATCTTTAATTATAGATAGAGTCTTGGCCAGGCCCTGCATATCGCCTCCCTGAAGCTGTACCGTTGCCAGTTCTTCCAGGGTATTGATTTCCTGTCCCTTGCCGCCTTTTTCTTTCATGCGTTGTTTTACACTAATGTATTTATTCAGGTCACCGCCAACAGCATTCCAAATGGATTCTTCAATATTAAAAGGCCGGTCTTTCTTTTCTTTTTCTGGCACAAGATATCGGGTAAGATCGGCCTTGCCGGGCTGTACCGGACCTGTAAGCTGTTCTTTGGGGAGTGACAGGCCCGTTCCCTTCTCAACCGCCGGGGCCGCCGATTGAGCCAGATTAGCATTGCCGGACTTAATGCTTTCCATGTAAAGCTGCTTTGCGTAGTCAGTCTTGACCTTCTCAGCTTCCTGTAAAAGCTTTGCCTGTTCTGCCTTTTCCTGTTCCTCGTATTTCGCTCTGCGCCAGTCCAATTCGTTTTTCCGCATAACCAACGGTATCATGTTGGCAAGAGAGCGATGAACACCGCTTAATATACTTTCAGCCATGATTATTTTCCTTTATTAAAACAAACCAAACAGTTTGCCAAAGCCAAGGTTGCCGCCAATACCCATAAGATCAGAAATCAACCCGGTTTTAGCCTGACCGCCGCCCAATATTGAAGATGCGATATTTCCACCGGCCTGAATTGCGTTACTTGCGCTCGACCCCGCGGCCCCGGCTCCAACGCCCAGAAGATTAAACAATTTGGAAAACTCAGACTGCCCCAACGATGACGCCATATTGAAAGAATCTAAAAGTTGCCCGTAACCTCTGGTGTACTGCTTTTCTGATTCTTCGGCCGTCAGCTGATTGGTCGTGTCCTGCAGGGCGTTTAAGCCTGCCCGTGAGTTATACATGCCTCTTGAAGCCAGGAATTGATCAACGCCCTTGGTGGCCTCTCCCAGCCGCCATTGATAAGCCGGGTCCTGGGTATTTACCTGGAAATTCTGACCGTAATTTTTAAGCTGATTCAAAAACTCCCCGGCGCCCCCGGTAATGTCAACGTCTTTTATCGGGTCCATTGTCCATTCACCGAGTTTCCTATAGGGCTCTAAATCCTTGCGGCCCACTCGCCACATTTTTTTCATTGCCTTTGCCGCTTTCCCGGCATCTGCATCAAATAAACCCATTTTTCATGTCTCCATTAAATTTGCCGCCCGTAATTTGGCCAGCAAAGAATTAAAATCGGCTTTCAATGTCGCCACATCAGCCGCCGTGCTGTCTGATTGGCTGGAACATTCTTTTTTGTTTAACAATTTGCACAGAGCTTCACGCCATTTCCTTAATTCCGCTTCTGTTTCTGTGCGCGGGGGGCGTATTCTAAGCATCATCAATCCTCGTAATCAAAATTTTCTTCCATGCTAACGATACACAAGGCATAAGCGTCAGACAGGGATAGCTCATACTGCCGGCTATAATACGACCCCAGCCGTGAAATTGTCCCCCTGTATTCGGTATCGCCCACCTGCTGCAATGTAACCGTGTGCTCGTTATTCCAGGAAGTTTCCCCGTTATCCCTATATTTGACCATCAAGTCCGGTGTGCTGTCCTCACTGACAACATTGGTACGCTTCACTCTAAAAGTCAGTTTATTGGAGAATTTCAGCCGTTCTTCCGTATCATGGTTGTAATGAGCGGTTCGGATCATCGACCGCATGGTATTACCATCATCCGTGTAAGTGGTTGAACTGAATTTATAAACTTTCCCGTTTGCTCGATCACCCGCGAGCGTCATATTCCAGTAGGGAGAAAAGCAAAAACACCCGCCCCTGAACTGCCCGTAGGTTGCTGTCCCAGAATTCCAGTATCCCCACTCGTACCACTGTTTAGAAGTCCAATCATAAACAAGCGTTTTGCCTTCCGATGGAAAGCTGAATATTAAATACGGCCGGCCGCCGACGATAATCGAATCTCCCAGACAATCAGTTACCGAGGTAAACCCCTCGATGTATTTGCTCATTGTCTGACTCAAGGGAATTGGAGACACACCGCTTAACGCCACCACCTGCCGGTTCTGGTCCAGCCATGCGAATGTGTTCAGAGTGTCACACCACACAAAAGAATATTTAGCCGATGTGCCGCGGGACACATACCCCTGTGCCTCTCGAATAAAAGGAGTTGAGCCGTCATCGTACCAAATCTCTAACGTTTTCTCGCCCAGAAGACATATCTTCAAATCCTCAACCAAAAGCGCCAGCAACTCATCCATCTTGGCTTCGGCTTCGGCATAATTACCCGACCATGCGGTCGGATCGTTTACATCAGACCAGTGAAACAGGGCCGAACTAAGCTCATTTCCCAGAAGATACCGATCCAGAAAAGCCACATGGGAAACAGTTGTGGGAGCATCCGCATCGGCCATATCACTGACATTACCGGAATTTGGTATTTCCTTGATTTTACCACCATTAGCTGCATAAATTGCGGTTTTGAAATCTGCAAAAGTTGCCCGTGTCCCCTCGGCCCAATCGGTGTCATCATGGGTTATCTGGCTGACCGTACCGGCCGAATCGGTGATTTTGTAAGTATTACCTCCTGAAATTGCGATCACCCAGTTTTGAGCTTCCCACCAAAACAGACCGTCAACAGAAGCCGATGTCCCCAGATCGCATAATTCCACAAGACCTGGGCGCCGATTGATATTCTGCAAATCATCGACAAAGACATCCATCATGGCCGCCCCGTGGGTAACGAGCCCCACTTCATCAACGGCCTTGACGATACCCTCATGTATAGGAAGTTTAACTGTCGGCATGGGTTATCATTTTTTTTGTGTTGTCCATAATTAACGAAAAAGATTCTGCGCATGCCTTTCCGAATCTAAGCACATGGTTGCGGGTTTCGTTTGTCGCACCCTGGCAACCGTCTATACTGCCCCTTATCTTTGGGATTTCCTCACCGAGTACCTGGAAAAGACACCGCTTTTTAACTGATCGTAATCCTTCATCATTCGTCATGTCCCAATCCCAAAGCCAGTGGCAGTCTTCGCATTTCCGGCAAAAACACTTTCCTTTAGGCTTCAATTGATTCTCCCGTTCATTGCGTATGTTTGTTGAGGATCGATTAGTTTCGGACTTACCTCACGCCCGACAAAATCAGATATTTCCGCAAATGTTCTTTCAGGCTTTGCCAGCATGTCCTCAAGCCAAACAGTTTTATAAGTCAAAAACCCGATATAAGCCCTGATGATTTCCTCCTGCTGCTTGATTTCGTTCAGGATGAAATTCACCGTGAATCGATATCCGATCAGATCGTTGACCCTCTTGCGCCGTTTTTCGGCAACTCTCATGTAAGACTTCGCGGTTTCCAGTGGATTTCTGCGGGTCCAGATGAATTTTGCTTCTTTTAATTCGGGACATACAGAACCCCAAATCGGCAGAACCTTCCAGAACCATGGATTTTTTACGATATCAATATTGTTCTGCTTGCAATAAACGCCGAAATAATTCTCAATGTGTTTCTTTAACCTTTCAGAAATCCCGCCTGTTTCTGAGATGCCATCCATAATGCTGTGAATGATTTTTTTAAAATACTGATCTTCACTTTTATATTTATGACCCCCGAGATCCGGACCGCCGTTAAACCCCGCATTCTCCAACGACTTAAAAAGAATGCTGGTTCCGGTGCGGGGATATCCGATAATTATGATCATGCCGTATCCAGTTGAAACAATTTCCCGACCGAGGCCGAGGGCCTGTAACTCGCATCAGATGAAATAGTATGCGTGTGCGCCGTACCCGCTCCAACATTCCCTGTGGCTTTGTCATAGTTACCTGAACCACCACTATTTAATACACGCAAAACGCCACTATCTATTGTAAGATAGGCGCCCAGATCAACCGAACTCGTGCTGTCTCCGTTTGTTCCCGAGTGGGTATGAGCACTTTCATTTGCATTGGTCAGGCCGTCAATCGACCATGACGCCGCCGCGTCGGGGTTGCCGCCGTCAACATTATAGTCACCGGATCCACCAGCAACCGCCAGAACCGTATCCCCGCCGGTTGAAAGCGCCTTCCAGCCTGGGGGAGCGACGTTCAAATAAAACCAGGCAATCGTGTTGGAATTTCCCAGCATGAACTTCGCATCTGCAGAAACTCCATTGGTTGGCATGGAAGCGTCATACGCCCCGGTAATGTTGTATTCATCGACAAACGCCACCCCATCGATATAAGCGTTCCTGAACTTCTTGGTCGATGACCCCAGATCCAACTTGTCGTCAGTTGTGGGCTCCAACTTACAAGTGGTCGTGTCAATGGCCTGCAGCGTCATTATTTCGGCTGCCGAGGTTAGTGTGGCATTTCCGAGGTCAAACCTGATTATGTCCTCATCAGAACTTTCCTCGACCTGAACCTTGGTGTCACCGTCGGCATCTTCCAAAACCGTAACACCCACCGTCCGCCGCCATATGTTTGATTCTGTATCCGGGTAAAGAGTCACATGAGCATTGGATGAAAGCGTTACGGTAGAAGCCCCGTCAATCGTTTCAGTCGAATACGGATCAATCGTTACCTGATTGGAGCCAATATTCTTCACCACTACCGGATAGGTAAAATTGGCAACGGTTTGTAGATTTATGGTTATGTTGCCGCCATCGGTGTCCACCAGGATAACGTCATCATCAGGGGTTCCGGTATAAGTAGCTGATTTCTGAACGACCGAAAAATTATTGGCCTGGATTTTGATATTGTCCCATTCATGGACAGTATCACCGTCACCGTCTTTGATTACGATCTTGTAAACACCGTCACCGTATAACTGGAAGGTGCCGTCGGAACCGAGGGTTTTAGATGTAAAAGGATTGGTTTTTTCTTTTTCGGTCCACACATTTTTTGCGGTCGTGGTGCCGGCTGCATAAAAATAAACTGTGTATCCCGAAGCAACCGCCCCGGTTGATCCGTCAATTACCGGATCCAATAAAGACTCTATCTGTATCGCTCTTGTTGTCATGGCGTAAATTGAACAGTTTGTCGTTTTTTATACATATTTTTCATTATCGAATAAGATTCAGTGGCATTTAACCGGATATCAATCCCAATACCGGTCTGAAGGCTTTTGCCGTATTCGGGCGCCAGCCGTGCCGCAAGATTCCAAATAACTGCCTCGAGAACTTCCACCGGGGCATCGGCGTTGTTTGTGGATGAATCGAAATCCTCAAGCACCCTTCGGATAGTCATCACAATACGCTTTGTAACGTCATCACAGACCGGCCAGACGTATAATTGTGAATTGGTAATGGTTGGTATCATGTGAAGTTGCTGGGCGTCCCCTGAAGAGGTCTTATCGGTAATCCGCATGAATTCATCAGTACTGACAATCAGGTCAAGCGGAGAATCGTTATTATCTGTGTCTCTTAACCGGGCCTCAATGATTTCAATGGGACGTGAAATTTTATTCGTGTAGGTAAACACATAATTGTCAACCGCCGCCGCACTGGTCAGGGCCGTGGTTAGAGTCACCACATCTGAGGCCGGAGTGCCGTTTACGGTAGTCCATTCCAGGGAACCGTCATCGAGTTCTATGCCGATATAGTCACCGTCTGCAATGTTATCATCACTGTCGACCGTGATCGTACTGGCTGACGCTGCCGCGGCCGAAGCGAGTTGAGTCTTGAAACAATCGCTTTTTAACCCACAATGATCACCGGTCGGACCCAGATCATAAGTCTGGCCGTCTTCTTCAAGATGCAATACCACTTCCTGGTTCAGCCATATCGCAACATCGTCCATCTGCCATGCCTTGATCATTAAATTCAGGGCTTGAGCGCCTGTTGTGATATCGTTTGCTCCTGCTGTATCATTTGGGTCAACCACCCGTAGCTTGCGCAAAGCCGCTGTTATAATCTCGTTTCGGTTTAGGGTAAAATTTGTGGAGCCTGATGTACTCATGTCTTATAATTAACTCCGCTATCATCATGTTCACCAATGATGCAGCTTGTTATATTAATGGAAAAATCTTTTCCGCCCCACCCTTCATAATTATCACGCATGGATATGCTTTTTAATTTCCCCCTAACAGTCACCGTCACCATATCGCCAATATTTAAATCGTTAAAACCCTTGGGTTGAACCTTGGCCTTTTTGGGAAAATCAAACCTCGCATTTGACGGTTCCTGTGCTGATCGTTCTGATGTCACCTTACTCATTTTTACTCCTTATGAATGATCCTTTTCGGGTTGCCCCGGTCCAAAAACTCCGCCCGGATTATTCCGGTCGATATCAAGGTCTTTCTCCCGCCATCCGCCTATCAGTTCCTTTTTTCGTGTTTTCCAGCCGCGGGAAAGATCGACCCATTCTGTTGAAATCACCTGGCCCTTTTCAGATGTTTTGTAAATTTTGTAGGTGTCTCCGTAATTCCAGGCAATATCATCATCAGTGGTAATCTCGTCTTCTGTGACGGTTGCGACCAGGCTGTTTAAATCCTGAGTTGTATTTTCAATATATAAATCCGCTCGAATTCCATTTGATTTAAACTGAATGTCCCTATCAATTAAAGTTGGAGTTCCTACACATTGCACTGATGCGTCATCGACATAAAAAGAAACGCCGGCATTTAGCGCACTTGTGGGATGCAGATAAACCCGGAAATTATGAGACGTACTGGTAGCTTTTTTATAGGCTGATAGTTGCACCCATGACCCGTTGCTATAGGAAACAGAGGTTAGATCTCCCGCCAAATTTAAATAAAAATTTCCCCCCTGCAAATCACTTCCCCTGACCCATGCAACCACTTTATACATTCTGCCGACAACCAAGTTGGAGAGTGTTTGGAGACATCCTCCCCAAGAACCGCTACCATCCAAAGTTAATTTCCTTGAATATGTCCCTCCGTGAGCTTGCTCCGAACTTCTTGTGTTAGATGCAAGGCTGCCGGTATCGCTCCAATCTGAATCCAGTTCCATATCACCGTTTGTGACCAATTCAGAATCGTCAACAGTTACCCCGTCATGCGTCCCGGTAGCCAGGTAATCATCGTCCTTGTGGACTTCGGTTGTGCCGCCTGACATATTACCTGCAATTTGTTATGGGGATGCCCGAAGGCACCCCCTTATTTCACTTCATCAATATCCTGACCGCGGAAAAAGTTTTTATCGGAACCATCCTGCTCCTTTTTCTTGCGCTCAAGATATTTCACCTTATCCAACTGCTCATCGGTCATGGTCGGACCCCATTCCTTACGGATATTTTCCTCCTGCTCAGAGCGGGTCTTTCCCATTTTATGATGCGCGTTTTTGCCCTTAATGATGATTTGGAAAGTCATTTTTAAGCATCCGCGCCAGCCTGAATACCATCATCGTCGAACGCACCGACGACTTCAATGCCAGCCGTGTCAAATGAGGTCGTGCTGATGTCACCGCTTCCACAGTAACAGGGACCACACACCCCGGTACAAGCTGTCCCCGTGATACTGACAAACTGACCGGCGGTCGTATCCTTGTCGAACCACAGATTGGCAAGAACCGCGTTATACCACGGAGAGGCCCCAACAATCGGAGCAGTCGCCATGGCGTTTCCGTTTCCGCCGATGAAATCACAATTTTTAATGATCGGACGGGCAACAGCATTACTTGATCCGACAAGGTTAATGCCGCCCATGGTGCCGTCATACTTCGCTTGAAAACGACAATTAATGATCTGAATTTCGTTACCACCGTTAGCATACAGCGCCCCGTCACCCTTGATCGCACAGTTGTAAATGCTAAATCCGGTTGTGCCTTCCTGTGTCCGGGTTGCCCCATTGCAGCGAAGGTTGATGGCATAAGTTGCATCCTCAACAAAAAAACCGATATTCTCGATATGCAGACCGGGAGCATCGACCGTCAGGGGGGTTGCCGTGGTGTATTTCCAGCGAACACCCAGAAAATCAGATGGGTGAATCCGTTGGGTAATACCAATCAACGAAATATTCGCATTGGTTGCCGTTGCTCCGCTTCCGCCGGAACCACCCAAAGTTACTGAAACATCTTCAGTATAGCGGGCAAAACCGGTCCCCAGTGTGTAGGTTTTCGGCCTGATGTAAATAACATCCTGATAACTCGATGCCGTCACAGCCCCCTGAATCGTTGCCTTTGCTTCTTCGGGAGTTAGTCCGTTGTTAGCATCAGACCCGTTATCACCGTCAACAAACCGATGTGTAGCCCACGGACTTGCAAATCGCGCACTTCCTGTTATCGGAACTCCATAACTGGTAATCCCGTTTGGAAAATGTGTTAAACCCATTTTATTATCCTTTCTTGGAACACCCTGTATTTCTCAACAGGCTGCCCGGGAAACTTGCATTCCCGCTTACCCGTTTGTATTGGGGGAGCCCCTCATCAGGACATCCCCCAATTAATTCAATCAACTGGGAACGTTGCCGTAAAAGCAGCGTTCATCTTTAATTTCAGCCGACCATCTCTGATCGGATTTAACCATCATGTCACCGGTCTGAAAGTCTTTCTCCCGCGCAAAACGGGTCTTTCGCCTCTGAAACATGATGATACCGTCACCGTCCAGCTGCATGACCCACATATCCGTATCGGTCATGTGCGCCCAGTTTTTCAGGGCAATCTTACGCCCTGATTGAGCATAAGCAGAAACAGCACGGTTGGCAGTATCCGGCTGATCAGTGGATTTCAGAATTTCCAACGCCTGCTTTTCCATTTGAGGCGGAATCCACAGATTCTTGACCTTTTTCTTAATTCGGTACTGGCGATGGTTGTACTGATTTTCGGCCGCCACCAGGTTGGTCCAGAAGCTTGAATAGGTCAGGTCGGTTTGGGTTGAGTAATTGCTAAAGCTCGACCCGTCCAGGCGCGTATGTGTCGTGGAAAACAACGCCTTTGAAAAACGGGTCTGATGATAGGTTGTTGCGGTCCCGCTATTGAAAAAACGGGCCATCAGGGTTTCGACGTTTTCCGCCATAGCTTCACCGAGATCGTAAAAAAGCTCTTTCAGATCTCCACCGTCGCCGCCATTGAGTTCATACAGATTATCATCAATGGCTTCTTCGGTAATTCTTACAGCCAGGGCAAAAACATCCGGAATCCAGGTCTGTTTCGGACCCGCGATCTGGGTGTCATAGGTCACACTCGCACCTTCACCCTTGACCTGCGGTAATCCCAGCCCGGACCGGATTACGTCCTCTTCTTTTTTCTTGGACGAATTCTTGATCGTCACAAGATCCCGATACATTGATTGCGCTCTTTTGGTCATGTAGGTATCGATAGACAGCGCAAACAGTCCGGGGACATACTCATCATTGAATCTTGCTCTTGTCCACATAACTTAGTCTCCTTTCTTATGCGCTTGCCCCACCGGCAGCCGCGGTCGGTGCGTAATAGTGCTCGTTGATCTGAACAATCCAACGGGCGCCTTCATCGGCCGAAGTTCCGGGGGTGTCATCGGCAACCAAAGCAGCGTCATTTGGATGCGGACCGTAAAT
>Ga0180437_10001709_pt1 | contig 37100 bp, 28 predicted proteins | sample SS_ome_4_FD_132410 | JGI IMG/M metagenome (GOLD analysis project Ga0180437, IMG submission 132410) | Hypersaline lake sediment archaeal communities from the Salton Sea, California, USA - SS_3_D_1 metaG | ecosystem: Environmental > Aquatic > Non-marine Saline and Alkaline > Hypersaline >...
AGGAGCCGAGTGTGGGCAAGACGACCGCAGCAGCTTTGTTGCTCTTTGCCATCCTGAGCCTGGTGCTCACCTATCCACTGGCCCTCCACCTGGGTGATGCCGTGGAGGACCGGCAGGATGCGCTGCTGAACGTCTGGATCACCGCCTGGGACGGTCACCAATTACTGAATGACCCGCTCCACCTGTTCGACGCCAACATCTTTCACACCTACGCGCGCACCTTAGCCTACTCCGAACTGCTACTGGGGAACGGGCTGTTGGCCATCCCCATCACCAGCATCACCGGCAACCCGGTGCTGGGCTACAATGTGGCTCTGATCCTGTCCTTTGTACTGGCTGGATTCGGCACCTACCTGCTGGTGCTCAAGTTGACGGGCTCACCTGGGCCGGGGTTGGTGGCGGGCACGATCTTTGCCTTTTCGTCCTACCAGATGAGCAACCTGGCCCAGGCTCAACTCCTAACCGTCCAATGGATACCCCTGGCATTGCTATCCTTGCACCAACTCATGCGCCAGCCGCGCCCGCGCCACGTGGCCACGTTCGTGCTGTTCTTCTGTCTCCAAGCATTGTCATCGTTCTACTACGGGATGTTGTTGGCACTGGCCGCCCTCGGATTCGTGATTTGGGAACTGGTGGTTGGCAAACTTGCAGAATGGGGAATGGGGAATGGGGAAACAGGGAATGGGCAATTGGAGGCTGGTTATGGGGCACGGGGCATTCACTTGCTTGTTGCGGCCCTGTGCTGTGCGCTGATCATAGCGCCTTTCGCCCTGCCCTACTTCCAGGTTCAACAGGAGCTGGGATTCGAGCGTACCTTGGCCGACAACGAGCCGTTCTCAGCCAGCTTGAAACAGTACCTGATGGTGCCATCCAATAACGTGGCGCACAGCCGCTGGCTGCCCAGCGACGACACGCCCATCGCCGGTGGCTATCCAGTGGACGCGCTATTTCCCGGGCTTGTCGCGCTGGGGCTGTCACTATGGGGATCGATCCGCGGTCGGGGCCGAACCCGTTGGTTTTTCCTGCTGTTGCTCCTGGCCTCCCTCGTGCTTTCCCTCGGACCGAGGTTATACCTGGCACCCGGTGAGCCAGCCGAGCTCGACCTCAAGCTGCCTTACGCCTGGCTCTATGCAATCATACCTGGTTTCAAGGCCCTGCGCGCCCCGGTCCGCTTTGACGCCCTGGTGATGTTATCGCTGTCGGTGTTGGCTGGCTATGGAGTGGCCACGCTGCGGCGAGCCTGGATCCCTTTCCTGTTGGTGGGGCTGGTCGTCGTGGAATCCCTGATCTGGCCCGCCGCCAAGACCGAGCCGATACCAATAGGGAATCAAGTGCCAGCCGTGTACCGCTGGCTGGCAGACCGGCCCAGTGGGGCTATTCTGGAGTTGCCGATGGCATTCACGCGCGGTGGGCCCCAACTTGAGTATCAATACCTTTCCACCTACCACTGGCACATGACGCCCGATGGCTACAGCGGTTTTATCCCAGCCAAGCACGGGCAGATCGTGTACGAGATGGAACGCTTTCCCTCCGAACGAAGCGTTCGCCTTCTGCAAGCCCTGGAAGTGCGTTACGTGGTGATCCACACCGACCGCTATCCAGCCGAGCAAGGGCAGCAGATCGAAAAGGACGTCGGCCAGGCGGAGGACCTGACCCCGGCAGAGATCTTTGGGACCGACCACGTCTACGAGTTGGCATCTTACACGTTCAATCCTGAAAATCTGGACGTGAGCACTTATCTCCCGCCCAAGGCCACTGCCGGCGCGACTTACATCGCCTTTGTCATCGTCCTGAACAACAGCCCATGGAGCTATGCGGTACAACCCACTGACTTGCTCCATCCGACCGCGATCTGGAGGGCCGGAGAGGAAAGCTTCAGTGAGACAGTCTCGGTCGATGTGCCGCTGGTCACGTCGGGAAACGGCGGCGCCTCGGTGATCCCCGTTCCCTTGACGGCACCCACCGAGCCAGGCCTCTACGACCTGTCCATCGGCGAGCAAGAGGGCCCCCTGGGCCGGTGGTCGGCAGGGGGCACAGTGGAGGTACGAGAGGAAGGCAACGGTGTGGGCGCTTTTCCGGTTCCTGCCCAGCTGGTGGCGGGGTCAGTGCCGGCAACAGCGCAGCCCGGCGAGTCGCTGCCGGTGGATCTGACCTGGCAGGCCCTGGGCAAGATCGATGCCTATTACAGCGTTTCCGTCAAACTGCTCGACGCCGGGGGCCAGGCCATCGCCACGTGGGATGGCCAGCCGCGAAACGGCGAGGCACCGACCCTGACATGGGTGCCGGGTGAGAGGATCGAGGATACCGTGGTGTTGTCAGTGACCGAGGACGCCCTCCCTGGCGACTATTTCGTCGAAGTGGGGATGTATCGTGCCAAAGACCTAGCCCGCTGTCTACTTTTGGACAAAGAGGGGGTGCTCGTGGATCGCGTGATCTTGGGAACGGTGCATATTGGGCCGTGATTTTGAGTTCTGGACTCCGGACGACTGAAGCCGGCAGTCGGGAATTGTGACGCTTGCTTTTGCCTAGAGAAAGCAAAGTGCAGAGGCTCACCGATGACAAGGGAAGCAGACCGTGCGCAACTGAATAGGCTTGGTTGGGCGAGTTGGGTGCCCTGGATGGTGGCCGTCGCCGGGTTGCTCTACCTGGTGGGGTTGACGGTTTGGCTGGCGGTGAGCGGCCTGCTGTTTCCCTATCAACTCGACTACGGTGAAGGTGTCATGCTGCACTTTGTGAACCAGTGGGCCCAGGGCCAGCCGATCTATACCCCTATCGGAGACTATCCGCTGGTCACGTCCAACTATGCCCCCTTGACGATTCTTGTGGCACTGGCGTTGACGCCCCTGCTGGGCGTGACCTACGCCGCAGGCCGGGTATGGACGCTGCTGGCGATCGGGGCCGTGGCGGGCATCATCGTGGCCTGGGTGCGGCGAGAAGGGGGGCGCTGGCTGCCAGCAGTGGCCGCCGCACTGCTCTTTGTGGGCTCGCCCTACGTCTACCACTGGGCACCCTTGTTCCGGGTGGATCTTGTGGGACTGGCCCTGTCGCTCGGGGGACTGTACGCTGTGTGGCGGGGAGTGCCCACGCCCCATCTCTCCCGCCGGCAGGGGGAAAGATCCTGGTGGCTGTGGATCGCCATAGTGTTGTTTGTGGCAGCACTCTATGCCAAACAATCTTTTGTCTTTGCACCAGCGGCGGCTGCGCTCTACCTGTTCTTTCTCGTCGACCGCCGGGAGGCGATCAAGCTGGTGGCCGGTGTGGGCCTCCTGGGGGGTGGCCTCTTTCTGGTCATCAACGCCCTCACAGGTGGGGGCTTTTGGGAAGGTCTGGTCGCCAGCAACGTGAACCCCTTCCTGTGGCCCGAGTTCCAGCAGCAACTGGCCGATTTTTTCGGCACATTTGCGGTTCTCGCCCTGCTGACTCTCTGGTACCTGGTAGACAAGTTCGTGCGGGAACATACCAAGCCGCTGCAAGAGAAGGTCAGCCTGTTGGACCTATACCTGGTTGCTGCCCTGGTCAGCCTGGGATTGGCCGGCAAGGCGGGGGCCTGGGAGAACTACTTCTTCGAGGCACTGGTTGCCCTGGCTTTGTGCAGTGGGTTGGGACTGGCCCGGCTGGATCGCTATGGTCCATGGGCCTACCGGCTGCTCGCCCCCCTGCTGGTGCTGGCCCAGGTAGGCTTGATGTGGCACACACCCGGCATCGCCGAAGGCTATATCCGGTTGACACGCGAATCCAACGAGGCCATGGCCCCCATTCTGGCCCAGACCGGCGATCCCATCATCTCGGAGGACATGGGCCTGCTCGTGACCAGCGGCAAGACGATGGATTACTACTCGTTCCAATACAGCCAGTTGGCGCGCGCTGGCCGCTGGGACCAGGCCTGGGAGCTGGATCAACTGCGCAACCGGCGTCTCTCAACCGTGATCCTGGAGACGGGCACCCGGCTGGATGTGGACCGCTACCAGCGCTTCACCCGCGAGTTCCTATCAGAGTTGGACCGGAACTACCGCCGCAGCCGCACCGTGGGCAAGTACGAACTCTACGAGCCCGATCCACTCCAGCATGAGGGGCTGGTTGAGTTCGGCGATCAACTGGCGCTGGTGGGTTGGGGCCTGCATGCCCCGCCTGAAATCGATCCTGGGACCACGATCAGTCTGACAGCGGTATGGCAAGCCCAGCAGCCGTTGACGACCCACTACACGGCCTTTGCCCACCTGGTGGACGAAGAAGGACAGGGCTGGGCAGGTGACGATCACGTTCCCTATGATGGCCTCTACCCCACTTCGGCCTGGGGCGCAGGCGAGATGGTGCGCGACACCTTCCAACTGACCGTCCCACCCGATGCGCCACCCGGTCTGTACGACCTACTGGTGGGCTGGTATCCTTCGGCTCCACCACTTGACTCGGACGAGCCCCAGGCGCAAGAACGCCTGCCGGTGGGCGAAGGGGACAGTTTCCGCCTGGCGGTTGTGCCCGTGAGTTGGAGCGGGATGGGGTCGCAGAGCATGACGCCGATCGGGGCTCAATTCAGCACCAGCTCAGGCGCCGCCGTTGTGCTGGAGGGATATGCGCTGCAGTCCAACCCGGAAGCTGTGCAGGTGACCCTGCGCTGGTCTTCGGCTGGCCCCCTGGATACCGACTATACGGTGTTTGTTCACATGGTTGCCCCTGACAATCCGGGAGAGGTCCTATCGCAAGGAGATGCACTCCCCTTGGGCGGACGTTGGCCCACATCGCTCTGGTTACCGGGAGTGGCGCTGGATGATCCCCACACCCTTCCGCTGCCTGATGACCTGGCACCAGGAGCGTATGCCATTTTGGTGGGATGGTACGATCCGATCACAGGCGAACGGCTTCGCCTGCCAGATGGCGACGATGCCCTGCTACTGACCGAGGTCGAGCAGCATTGAAGGCCTCTTGACAAGCCCACCTGTTGCTGGTACAATCCCTGCCAGGTGGACTGGGACGGCACCCCTGATTGATAGCGGGGATATCACAGGCGGCAGGAGGAGGACATGAGCCCGAGCCAATCCAAGGAAACACAGTTCTACTACAAACTTCGCAAGACAGTCAAGATCTGGGCGGGGGGAGAACAGAGCCGGGCCAACAAGTACGCCGATTTCATCCTGGCCGGACCCGATTTGTTCATGCTGCTGGTGCGGCTGTCAAGAGATGACCGGGTGAGCCGTACCGACAAGCTCAAGCTGGCCGGTGCGACCGCCTATTTCATGAATCCCGTAGACTTTGTGCCTGAGCTGCTGCTGGGACCCGCCGGCCTGGTGGACGACATCGCCCTATCGGCCTATGTGCTGCATGATATCCTGGAGAACACCGACCCATCGGTCGTGCGCGAGCACTGGGAGGGTGGCGCCGATATCCTGGACCTCACCCGGCAGATCCTGGCCGTAGCCGACACAATGGTGGGTGGCCCTATTTGGCGACGTCTGATCGCAATGGCACAGAGTTTCGTACCCAGGGTCCCTAACCTCTAGCCCTCAGTCTCTAGTTTCTCCATCGGCGCCATGCTGGCCATCAGCCGCTTGAGGCCCACACCGGCAAAGGCGACCGTCACCTGCTCATCTGCGGCGACCAACTCGCTTTCGATAACCACCCCCTTGCCAAAGACCTCATGCTGCACCTCGTCGCCGGTTTTGAAGCGCTGGAGCGCAGGCTTGGGCTGCCCCAGGGCAGCCGGTTTCGGCCGTGCCACCGTAGAGGAGGAGACTACCGTGGTGCGCGCGCGGCCTAGAAAGCGGCCGCCCTCCAGGCTCATGCTCTGTTGTCGCGCGGGTTTTTGCTGCTCCCGGCCCCGCAACAAGTGTTCGGGGATGTCGTTCAGGAAGCGGGAGGGCTCGCGCACCTCACTCTCGCCGTATAGAGTTCGCCGGAAGGTGTGGATCAGGTACAGCCGATCCTTCGCCCGTGTGACGCCCACGTAGCAGAGCCGGCGTTCCTCCTCCATCTGCTCCGGGTTGTCCATGGAGCGGCTGTGTGGGAAGAGCTTTTCCTCCACGCCGACGATAAAGACCACCGAGAACTCGAGCCCCTTGGCCGCGTGCAAGGTCAACAGTGTGGGCGCATCGACCCGATTATCCAGATTGTCCACTTCGGAGACCAGGGCGACCTCTTCGAGGAATGTGGTGAGAGCCGTCTCCACGGGTAGGTCAGCATAGTCGCGGGCCACCGTGCGCAGCTCCATGATATTCTCCCAGCGGATCTGTCCCTCCTCGGTGCTGTCCTGCACAAAGGCAGCATAGCCAGTCTTTTCCAGCAGGAGGTCGAGCAGTTCCAACAAGTTTCGCTCGTGGCGAGCCCGGATCAGCTCCTCCAGAAGAGCAGTGAAGGCTAGCAGGGCACGCCTGGCTCGCGTGCCAAAGGGCACCTGGATCTCGTCCCCCGTCTCCTCCGCCTCGGCCAGGAGCTGGAGGGCGGCATAGGCCGGAAGACCCCTCTGCCCCGACCAGTCCACCAGGGTGCTCACGGTCTTCTGGCCAATGGCCCGGGGGGGGACGTTGATAATGCGCGCCAGGCCGACCCCGTCGTAGGGGTTGTGGATCAGGCGCAGGTAGGCCATGACGTCCTTGATCTCTTTGCGCTCGTAGAAGCGGGTGGCCCCTACCAGCTTGTAGGGCACACCGCGTCGCACAAAGGCATCCTCGAGGGGTCGGGACTGGGCATTGGTGCGGTACATCACGGCGCAGTCACCCAGCTGCGCCTCGCCACGAGCCACCAGGCGCAGGATTTCGCTGACGACCATGTCGCCCTCTTCCTGCTCGTCATAGGCCTCGACGACGGTGATCTGGGGCCCGCCGTCCTTCTCGGTGTAGAGACGCTTGGGATGGCGGTGGACGTTGCGGACGATGACTGCGTTGGCCACATCCAGGATGTTCTGGCTGGAGCGATAGTTGCGCTCCAGCAGGATGACACGGGCGTGGGCATAGTCCTCGCGGAAGCGTGCCACGTTCCGATAGTCGGCGCCCCGGAAGCGGTAGATCGACTGATCTTCGTCGCCGACGACAAAGAGGTTGGCCCTATCCCCGGCGAGGAGCTTGACCAGCTCGTACTGGGCCATGTTGGTGTCCTGCCACTCATCCACCAGGATGAAGGGATAGCGACGTTGGTACCTGGCCCGCACCTCGGCATCCTGGCGGAAGAGCTGTACGGCCTTCATCAACAGGTCATCAAAGTCGAGAGCGTTGTTCTGGGTCAGAAGCGCCTGGTAGCGCTCATAGACCCGCCGGGCCACCTCCTCGCGATGGGTGGCGGGTCGCACCTCTTCGGGGGTCATCAGCTCGTTCTTGGCGTAGGAGATTAAACGCAACATGGCCTGGGGACGGTACAGCTTGTCGTCGAGGTCCAGGTCGCGGATGGCCTGTCGTGCCAGGCTGAGCTGATCGCCGCTGTCATAGATGACGTACTGTGGTGATATGCCGATCGCGCCAGCCTCGCGACGCAGGATGCGGGCACAGATGGCGTGGAAGGTGCCGATGGTCAGCTTGTAGACCTGCTCGCCCAGCAAGCGATGGAGACGCTCCTTCATCTCGCGAGCCGCCTTGTTGGTAAAGGTCACGGCCATGATCTGCCAGGGGGGCACCTCATACTCCTGGACGAGGTAGGCCACGCGATGGGTCAACACCCGTGTTTTGCCGCTGCCGGGCCCAGCCAGCACAAGCACAGGCCCATCCACCGCCTCTACCGCCTCTTGCTGGGCAGGGTTCAAGCCTGCCAGTATGTCGCGCGCGTCCGTCATTCCATTCTCCTTCAGAGCAGAGCAAGATAGCATCTTGCCCAACGTGCGGCCCCTATTGTAGCACCGTTTGGGTGAGGAGGCCAATGGCAAGAAGGTACTGGGGCTGTGCACCATGCTTTCGCCGGACACAAGCTTGACGCGAGCCAAGAGATGGGCTATAATGCTTTTTGGGTATGCAATGAGCACGAGTGGGAGAAATGGAGAAGAAATCCAAGCCCCCAAGGTGGTGGCCATCGGTGGAGGCACAGGACTCTCAACACTTCTACGCGGCCTCAAGCGGCATACCCCCTACATCACAGCCATCGTTACCGTGGCGGATGATGGCGGTTCGTCGGGCCGTCTGCGCCGCGAGCTGGGGGTATTGCCCCCTGGCGACTTTCGCAACTGTATCGCTGCTTTGGCTGATGACGAAGCATTGATCACCCAGCTCTTCCAGTATCGTTTCGGGCAGGGTGATAGCCTGAATGGGCACAGCTTCGGAAATCTGTTCATCACTGCCCTGGCTGCTGTCAGTGGCAGCTTCGAACAGGCTATCCTGGAGGCCGGGCGCATCTTAGCCATAGCTGGCCGGATTCTTCCTTCCACCTTGGAGGATGTGACCTTGGTTGCCGAACTGCGTGAGCCGGATGGTTCGAGCGAGACACCCAAGGGCTTGACGCGCGTTCACGGGGAATCGGCGATCCCCAAGGCGGGTCAGCCCATAGAACGTGTATTCCTGCGACCAGACCGGGTGCGGGCCTATCCCGACGCCGTTCGGGCCATCCTGGAGGCTGACATTGTAATCGCCGGGCCAGGAAGTCTATTCACCAGTGTCTTGCCAAACTTGCTCGTCCACGACATACGACGAGCTGTGGAGGTCTCGCCAGCGCAACGGCTGTATGTGTGCAACGTCGCCACCCAGCCAGGGGAAACAGATGGTTTTGACGTAGGACGGCACGTGGATGCGATACAGCGCCATGTGGGCCGTGGGTTGTTCCCTTACGTCTTGGCGAACAATCGCCTGCTCCAAAGCCGGGATTATCCCGAAACTCGGATGGTTACCCCGCGGTATCCTCTTGATGAGGGATACCGGGTGTTTGCAGCAGATCTGGTTGATGCGGGTACCCCTTGGCGGCATGACTCTCAGAAGCTCGCCAAGGAGATCTTGCATTTTTATCAGTCTTCGAAGAACGATCACTGATGAGGAGGGCAGTACAATGAAAACCGCTGCAGATGTGATGACCAAGCACGTCGTGGGCATTGAGTTTGATGCCTTGGTGTCCGATGCCATTGAAAAGATGAAGCAGTGGAATGTCTCCAGCCTTCTGGTCAAGCGCGGAAGTGCGACCGACACGTGGGGATTCATGACCCAGACGGACGTCATTGAGAAGGTGATAGCCAAGGGGCTGGATGCAAAGGAGGTCCAGGTGCACGAAATCATGACCAAACCGGTCATTACCGTGCCCCCAAACTGCAGCATCCAAGACTGTGCAGCCTTGATGACCCGAGCCGACATCCGCCGTGTGCTGGTGTTCGATGGCCAGGACATCGTAGGCATCGTCAGCAGTAGCGACATCTTTAACGTGGCATAAGCTTGTCTGATTTCAGCCTGTGAGCTAAAGAGGAGGTCAACTGATGAAAATCAAGGTAGGAATCAATGGCTTTGGCCGGATTGGACGGCAGGTCTTCCGGGCGATCTGGGAACGTTTTCCCGAAGACCTGGATGTAGTAGCCGTCAATGATCTCACCGACAATCAGACCATTGCAAACCTGCTCAAGTACGATTCCAACTATGGTCGCTTCCCTGGTACGGTCGAAGTACGCGAGGGCAGTTTTCTGGTGGATGGCAAAGAAGTCAAGACATTTGCTCAATTCGATCCCAGCCAGATACCATGGAAGGATCTGGGTGTCGTCATTGTCGTCGAGGCCACCGGCGCCTTCCGCAACGGTGAGCAGGCCGCCCTGCACCGCGAGGTGGCTGGTGCCCAGAAGGTCCTCATCACGGCACCTGCCAAGCCAGCCGATAGCGTGGACTTGACAGTGGTCATGGGGGTCAACGAGGACAACTATAAGCGCGACAAGCACCACATCATCTCCAACGCCTCGTGCACCACCAACTGCCTTGCCCCCGTAGCCAAGGTACTCCACGATAACTTTGGCATCAATCGAGGCTTGATGACCACGGTGCACGCCTATACCAACGATCAGCGCATCCTCGATCTGCCACACAAGGATCCGCGGCGTGCTCGGGCAGCAGCGCTGAACATCATCCCTACGACGACCGGCGCCGCCAAGGCCGTGGCGCTCGTTCTACCCGAATTGGAGGGTAAGATCGACGGCTTTGCTCTGCGCGTGCCCACGCCCACTGTATCCATCGTCGATTTCGTGGCCGAACTGGAGAACACGGTGACCGTGGAAGAGGTGAACGACGCTCTGCGTGTCGCGGCTCAGGAAGATCTAAAGGGTATCCTGGGATATAGCACGGATCCCCTGGTCTCGATGGATCTCAAGGGCGACGACCGTTCTTCCATCGTGGATAGCTCCCTGACCAATGTGCTTGATGGAAACATGGTCAAGGTCATTGCCTGGTACGATAACGAGTGGGGGTATTCCTGCCGTATTGCCGATTTGGCACACTTTGTGGCATCGCAGGGAAAGGTATCGCTCGACCAGGCCTAGTCCACCGATCTCGATCTGATAGGACAGTGTAGTCAATCAAGGCGGGAGGAGGGCGATGACAATCAGTGTGGCGATCAACGGCCTCGGAAGAATTGGCCGGCAAGTCTTCAAGCTTATCCACCAACGGTATCAAGACGAGCTAGTTGTTACGCACATCGGCGTTAGCAACCCTCACGCCACCGAGACGCGGGCGCTCCTACTCAAATACGATTCGAACTATGGCGCCTTTGGCGCTGACGTGGAGGCCAGGACAGAAGGTGGTAGCAACTCGATCGTGGTGGATGGCCGTGAAGTCCACATCGTCGGGCGAAACCCCTACGGTCCTGTACCGGATTGGTCTCACCTGGGCGTTGAGCTGGTCATTGAGGCCTCTGGACACTTTAAAGGGCGCTCCCACCTTCACCTCACCGGTGGAGCACGGCGGGTCATTGTCACGGGCCCTGAACCCAAAGCTGACCTGATGGTAGTCGTCGGCATCAATCATACCGACTACGATCCTGCCCAGCATTGGGTGGTCTCAAACGCTTCGTGCACCACCAATGGCCTGGCCCCTATGGTCAAGATCTTGCACTCGGAGCTTGGGATCAGAGAAGGACTCCTGTCGACCATCCATGCCTACACGGGGAGCCAGCCGATTCTAGACCATGTCGGAAAAGATGCCCGGCGATCCCGGTCGGCGGCGACAAATATCGTGCCGACCACTACAGGCGCGACGGATGCTATCGCCGCCATCTTCCCCGAACTCGCGGGCAAGCTGAATGGCTGTGCCTACCGGGTACCGATCCCCACTGTGTCGCTGGCTGAACTGGTCGCTTGCGTCGAGCGTCCCACCGACGCGGCTGAGATCAACGCCGCCTTTGAGAAGGCTGCCTCTGAGCCTCCCTTGAAGGGGATTCTGGGATATACATCCCTCCCACTGGTTTCCAGCGATTTTCAGGGCACCCCGTACTCCTCGGTCCTGGACGCACTGTCGACCATGACACTGGGGAATCTGGTCAAGGTCGTCGCCTGGTACGACAACGAATGGGGCTATGCCTGCCGCGTGGCAGAATTGGCTTACTACATGGTGCAGCAGGGGTTCTAGCCGAGGGAACGCCAAGAGCCTTGCAAGCTGAGGTAGCTGGGAGGTATGGACTCGTGAAGAAGCAGACCATCCGCGACGTAGATGTGAAAGGCAAGCGCGTCCTTGTCCGCGTGGACTTTAACGTGCCCCTGACCGAGGGTGCCGACGGCCGATGGACCGTTGCCGACGACACCCGGATCCGGGCCGCGCTGCCCACCATTCAGTATCTGCTGGACAACGGCGCGGCGCTGATCCTGTGCTCGCACCTGGGCCGGCCCAAGGGCGGGGTGCAGGATGAGCTCAAGATGGATCCCGTCGCCCATCGCCTGTCGGAGCTGATCGACCGCCCGGTGACCAAGCTGGACAATTGCATCGGGCCAGAGGTGGAAGCGACAGCCCTGGCGGCCCAGCCGGGCGATGTGCTCTTGCTGGAGAACACTCGCTTCCACCCTGAAGAGAAACAGAATGACCCTGCCTTCGCGGCCCAACTGGCCGCCCTAGCCGAGCTATACGTGAACGATGCCTTTGGTTCAGCTCACCGCGCCCATGCCTCGACCGAGGGTGTGGCCCGCGAACTGCCCGCCGTCTCCGGGTTGCTAATGGAAAAGGAACTCGAGTTCCTGGGCAGTGCACTGGCTGATCCCGAGCATCCATTTGTCGCCATCCTGGGCGGGGCCAAAATCTCGGACAAGATCGGCGTCATCGACAACCTGCTAAGCCAGGTGGATGCCCTGCTCATCGGCGGGGGCATGGCCAACACCTTCCTGAAGGCCGAGGACTATGACGTGGCCGAGTCGCTGGTGGAGGACGATAGCCTGGACACAGCCCAGGCGTTGATCGCGCAGGCCGGCAACAAGCTGGTCCTGCCGGTGGACGTGACGGTCGCCGACCGCTTTGACGCCGACGCCTTCTCGCAGGTAGTGCCTGTAGCAGCGGTGCCGCCCAAATGGCGCATCCTCGATATCGGTCCCCGCACGCTGGAGCTGTTCCAGGAGCGCCTGGCTGGCGCACGAACGGTGGTGTGGAACGGGCCGATGGGGGTGTTCGAGTTCCCCAAATTCGCCCAGGGCACCGAGGCGGTGGCCCGCATGCTTGCCGCCTTGCCCGATGCGACCACCATCATCGGCGGGGGTGATTCGGCGGCTGCTGTCAAGCGTACCGGCCTGGCCGACAAGATGAGCCACATCTCAACCGGGGGCGGGGCCAGCCTGGAATTCCTGGAGGGCAAGACGCTGCCCGGAGTGGCGGCGCTGATGGATAAATAGCCGACTGCAGACCAACAAGACCCCCGCTTCGTCGCGCCTGTCATCCCATTGTTTGAGGCGTGAGGAAGCGGGGTTTTGGATTATCCACCACCGGTCTACTATTGTAAACATCCTTCAACAGATAGACGATGGTGCCATGCAGACATCAGATCCTTTCTGCTCGGAGGAAAGCGATGACCCATCCCGATGCTGAAACCCTTATCCAGTCCTATGCCGTAAACCTGCGGATCATGCACATGCAGACCGATGGCCTGAGCCATGAAGACAGCCTGATCCAACCTCGATTCCGCGGCAACTGCCTGAACTGGGTGCTGGGCCACATTCTCGTTGGGCGGAACACGGCCCTAAAACTACTCGGCGAGCCGCCGGTCTGGCGTGAGGAGGATGAGGCCCGCTACAAGACGGGGTCTGAACCGATCACTAGCGACGAGCATGCACTGCCCCTGAAGCAACTGCTGAGGGACTTGGATCGATCCCAGGAGCGGATCGGGGAGGCTTTGACACGGACCTCACCCGAGGAGCTGGCAGCGATGATACCATTCCGGGGCAGCGAGCGGCCCCTGGGCCAAGCACTGAACGGCCTGCACTGGCACGAAACCTACCACCTGGGCCAGTTGGAGCTGCTGCGCCAACTGGCAGGCACGGACGATGCCATCATTTAGCAGTTGGGCAGCAAGGAATGCCAGATACAAGGCTGGCCCGCTGCCATTCCCCCATTGGCAGCGGGCCACGTGTAGTTCCTCGGGCAAACCGATTATTCCAGCGCCGACCGCGGCACAGAGAGATGGCGGGCCACCCCCACAGCCAACACCCCCAGGCCGGCGAGGATCAGCAAGCCGGGTCCCAGCAGGCCAAAAGGCAACCAGGCGCCGAGGATGGTGAGCATCATCATCAGCATCAGGCCGGCAATACCGCAGAGGATAAAGCCAGAGATGGTGAGCCCAGAAAGGTGCTTCAAAAGGCCGGGGATCAACAGCGCCAGGCCCACCGCCAGGGGCTCGACCGTCCACAGCACCGACCACCAGTGCCACAGGCCAGTGATGGCACAGAATTGGAATACCAAACCGTTCAGACCGATGATGACAGCCGGGATGACCAGCCAGATCACCCGCATATAGATGGCAGCGAATAGGAAGCCCATCCCCAGCGAGATGATCAACATTGGCCACAGCCAGCTCCAGATGCCCCAGGCGTGAAACACGCTGGCCAGGAACAGGATGCCACCCGTGGTCAGGATCGGAAAGCCGGGGATGAACAGGGCACCCATGCCCGGCTTGCCACGGACCAGAAAGGGCGGCGCGATAAAGCACAACCCCAGGAGCAGGACGATCGCCGGCCACAGCCGCCAGATGAAGCCAAGAGGGTTGAACCCCAGCAACGAGGTCACCACAGTCATCACCAGCCCCAGCATGCCCAGGAGAATCAGGGCCACACCTACGAAAATCGAAGACGGCTTATTCATCTCACTTTCCCTCCTTGATTGAATCCTTATCCGAAAATCGCCCCAAGGACGACGACCAGGATGAGCGCAACGACGGTCGGACGCCTGATCAGGTAGGCCATGCGGCGGGTGATCCGGCGGCCTTCGGCTCCCTGGTTCGACAGCCAGATGGCCCCGAGCACCGAGCCGATGATCAACAACGGCTCGAGCGGCCAGAGGAAGGCCCAGAACCTCCATGCATTCGTGATCGAGTAGAACGCGAACAGGTATCCATTGCCCAAAACGATGCCGGTGGGGATCAGCATCCAGGGCGAACCGCTGGCCTCCATGATCAGGCTCAGTGCCAGGCCCACCAACAGCAGCTCGAATGGCCAGCCCCGGCCAAAGATCCCCCACCAGCCTGTCACGAGGGAGACCAGGATCAAGGCGAGGTTACCGATGGCCAAGATGGCCATCCCGGTCACGATGGCCATGCCCACCCCGCCGCGCTCCCTCCGCTGCGCCAGTTGGGAGGTCCTGGCCTGAGGCCGCTCGTGTGCGCCTTCATGGGCAGCGGCCGCCTTAAGCTCCCCAGGAGAAGCCTGTTCGGGCGAGCCTGCCAGAGCGCCTCTCCCCACGACAGCCCCAGGGGCCACAACCTCCCGGGCTGCAGCCTCTGCTGCCAGGCGCTGGCTCAGCCGCATTTCGGTATCCTCGGTGGCAAAGTCTGCACCGTGAACCCTCTCGCGAGCTGTGCCACTCAGCACGGCCACTGACTCGGAGGGTGCCTCGGACGTCGTGAAAGAGAATGGCAAGGAGATACGGAGAGGCACCTTGATCCCTGCCCTGTGGGCTGCCCGCTGCAGGGCGGTGGTCATCTCCTCCGCACTCTGATAGCGGGCTTCTCGCCGTTTCGCCAACGCCTTTAACACCACACGCTCCAGGTGCTTGGGGATCGCTGGATTGATCTTGCGGGGCACAGGCAGCGGGTCGTTGACGTGCTTCATAAGGATGGCCAGCGGAGTCTCGGCATCGTAGGGCGGTTCACCGGTTAGCATCTCGTACAGCACGATACCCGTCGAATAGATGTCGCTGCGGGCATCACACTGGCCTTCCAATCCCTGCTCTGGCGACATGTAGTTCAGCGTGCCCATCAACGCACCAGAAACCGTGTAGCGGGTAGCGCCGACGATCTGGGCAATGCCAAAGTCAGTGAGGACCGCCTGGCCACGCCTGGTCAACAGCACGTTGGCTGGCTTGACGTCGCGGTGGATCATCCCTTCACTGTGAGCGTATGCCAGCCCGGCAAGCATATCCAGGAGGATGCGCACCATCTCACCCAAGGGCATCTCTTCCCCCCGAGCGCGGTGGTCGTTGAGGCGCGTCCGCAGGGTATCGCCCTCCAGGAGTTCCATCACCATATAGTAGACGCCATCTTGCACGTCAAAGTCAAAGACCTGGACAACGTTGGGATGACGCAAGGCAGCCACCGCCTGGGCCTCGCGCCGAAAACGGGCCAGGAATTCGCCCTCTTCTACCAGGTCGGAGCGCAAAACCTTGATGGCCACGTAGCGGTCGAGCTGTGGATGATAGGCCCGGTAGACGCGAGCCATGCCGCCGCGGCCCAGGGGCTCCAGCACGCGGTACTTGCCCAGATTCCTTCCTTCCAGCGAATCAAACGACACCTTCTCCTCCACTCCATAGCCATGATAACACAGTTTGACCGCTGTTACCTATCCGTAGCCTAACAGCCACCTATTCAGCATCTATGGCTTTCCGGTGCGGCGGTCTATGGACCACGCAGGACAGGGATCTGTCGCCGCAGAGGATGCCAACCGCCGGGGTCCCTGTGCCCATTGTTTCCCTGGTGGCGTTGTTTGTCCCGGCAAACGGGCAAGGGGATGCTCAGCCTATGCTCTCGCGGGCCACAAGCTTGTAGCCCCGGCCTCGCACGGTGAGCAGCAATTGTGGATTGGTGGGATCCGGTTCGATCCGGGAGCGCAGGCGGCGTACCAGGTTTTCGATCTGGTAGTCGTAGACATCTTGCTGGTATTCAGGCCATACAGCGCTGGCGATGTCATCCTTGGGGCACACTTGACCCAGGTGTTCGTGCAGATGGGCGAGCAGGGAAAATTCCTTGGGCGAAAGCTGGACCACGCGCCGGTCCACGCGGATGATCCCCGCCACCACATCCACCTCCAATGCGGGGAAAGGGGTCTCCAGAAAGGTGCTCTCGGGATCGTGGTAGACCAGCTCCACGTCACCGATAGCGACAGTGTCCCCATCTCGCAGTTCAGTGGGCGCCAGCACGCGCTCACCGTTGAGAAAGGTGCCGTTGGTGCTTTCCAGGTCGACCAACACCGTGCGTGGGCCATCACGTTGCACCCGGGCGTGTTCACGCGATACGCGCCGGCTGGTGATCACGATGTCATTTTCCACTGCGCGGCCCACAGTTATGATTGGATCCACCAGCAAGTGCTCGCGCCCTGTAGGATCTCGGAAAAAGGGAACGCCTTCAGTCGTCGACATGGTCCCCCCCCTCTGGATCACGCCAATCTGAGCACCAAGAACTCGACAAAGATTATACCACACAGCGCACGAAATCTCGAATGGCGGCAATCCAGGTACAGGAATTGTGCCCATGGGCAAGGTGCCTACCAGTGCTGACCCGCTGCGCACCCTCCAACTGATCTTTGAGGAAATGAACTGTGCAGGTTGGTATCCATGCCATTTTGAGGTATAATGGGGCTACGGGAGGAGATAGCAGGTGCGGAACATACTCATCTCAATAGTGGCAGTCCTTGTCGCCGGCGTAGGCTGGTGGGGGATCTATGCACTCACGGACATGGTGTTGCCAGCCGAGCCTGGCGCGCTGGCCTTTTTCTATGCACTGCTCTTTCTGGCACTGACTGCCACGTTCGCCCCACCAGCCGCATACCTCAACCGCCGCTTCGCCCCCGAGGCCGTCGTGCGCGACCCACTGCGGTTCCTCCGCCACGCTGCCTGGGGAGCGCTGTGCTTGTCATCCTGGACCTGGCTGCAAATGCACCGGGCCCTGAACGTCGGCTTTGCCTTGATCATCGCGATGATGTTCGTGGCCCTCGAGGTGCTTATCGTGCGCATGAGGACCGGGGCGCCGGAGTAGGTTCCGGTGCGAAACTCGCCCGAGCGCTCGTCCCGGCGGTGGACCCGGCCCCAAGGACAGGCCCGGGAGAGGCTTCGCATCAGAGATCAGGCCGAGTACTGGAGGTTGGAGGCTTTGCATGGGCATTCAGGAACAGCTTCGTAAACTACCCAGCGTGGATCGCCTGTTGCAGGATGAAACGGTGGCCGAGCTGGCAGCGCAGTGGGGGCATGAACTGACCGTGAGCGCAGCCCGGGAGACACTGGACGTCACACGGCAAGCCATCCGGGATGGTGCAGCATGTCCGCCGGTGGAGGTCCTGGCCAGGGAGGTGGACGAGCGTCTGGCGGCTCGCCTGCGGCCCACGCTACGACCGGCCATCAATGCCACCGGTGTCATCGTCCACACCAACCTGGGTCGCGCCCCCCTGAGCGCCGAAGCACGCTCGGCTATGGATGCCGTGGCGCTGGGCTACTCCAACCTCGAGTACGACCTGGATGCCGGCAAGCGGGGTTCGCGCTACATCCACGCCGAGGAGATCCTCTGCCAGCTCACAGGCGCCGAGGCGGCCCTGGTGGTGAACAACAACGCTGCCGCTGTCCTGCTGATCCTGATGTGCTTTGCCCGCGGCCGGGAGGTTATTATCTCGCGGGGGCAATTGGTGGAGATCGGCGGCGGCTTCCGCATCCCGGACGTGATGCGTCAGAGCGGTGCAGTGCTGGTCGAGGTGGGTACTACCAACCGGACCTACACCCGCGACTATGAGGCGGCCATCCGCGAGGATACGGTGGCCTTGATGCGGGTTCATCGGAGCAACTTTCTGCTGATGGGCTTCACCCACGAACCAACCCTGGCCGAGATGGTGGACCTGGCCACGGCGCGGAACCTGCTGCTCTTTGATGACCTGGGTAGCGGTACGCTGCTGAACACCGAACCGTACGGGCTGGCCCATGAACCGACGATCCAGGAAAGCGTGGCGGCAGGCGCGTCGCTGGTGTCGTGCAGCGGTGACAAGCTGTTGGGTGGTCCCCAGGCAGGCATCATTTTGGGCCGAGCTGACCTGATTGCCCGCCTCAAGAAATTTCCGCTGACCCGCGCCCTGCGGGTGGACAAGACGACCTTGGCCGGACTTCAGGCTACACTGCGCCACTACCTCCTGGGCGAGGCCGCAGAAAAGGTGCCAGTCTGGCGCATGATCAGCCTTGACGAGCAGGCTCTGCGGAAGCGGGCCAGAGCCTGGGTACGCAAACTGAACGAGCAGGGCGTGAACGCCCAGATCGTGGCCGGCCGTTCGACGGTCGGGGGCGGCAGCCTGCCCACCGCGACATTGCCCACACACCTGGTAGCCCTGGTGACGGGTTCGCCTGACACGGCAGCCGCCCGGCTGCGGACCGGGGAACCACCGGTCATCACCCGCATCGAGGATGACCAACTGGTGCTCGATCCACGGACGGTCCTGCCGGAGCAGGAAGGAACACTGCTGCAGGTGGTGGCAGAAGCAGTCCGTGATTAACCACTGGCGGGCTCGTGACCCAAGAGTCCCCAAAGCTCCAGTAGGGCGGGTACGGAAGCCCAGCCCCAGCGTATGGATCCCAACGTGACCACAGATATCAGAGGGCAAGAAGCAGCCGCCAAGCTGCAGATCGCGCGAGCGGCGGGCCTGGTGATGGCCCTATTCGTGGTCAGCCGCTCGCTGGGCCTGCTACGGGAGATGGTGATCGGTCACCAGTTTGGCACTGGTGGTGACCTGGACGCCTACCTGGCTGCCTTCCGGGTGCCTGACATCCTTTTCCAGATCGTCGCCGGGGGTGCTCTGGCTTCAGCCTTCATCCCTACCTTTGCCAGCTACCTGGCCCAGGATCGTGAGGACAGTGCCTGGAGATTGGCCAGCGCAGTCATCAACCTGGTACTGATCATCACCACGGCGCTGGCTACCGTGGCCGTGCTGCTTGCTCCATGGCTGGTGCGCACCCTGGTCGCTCCCGGCTTTGATCCTGAGCGCCAGGCCCTGACGACCGAGCTTATGCGCCTGATGCTGCTCACGCCGGTTATCTTTGGCGTGAGCGGTGTGGTCATGGGCATTCTCAATGCCCGGCAACACTTCCTATTGCCTGCCCTGGCTCCCATCGCCTACAATCTGGGTATCATCGGCGGTGCGCTGATCCTGGCGCGGACGATGGGTGTCCAGGGCCTGGCCTGGGGTGTCGTGATCGGTGCTTTGGGGCACCTATTGGTCCAGGTACCTGGGCTGGTCCGCCATGGGTTGCGATACACCCCAACCCTCGGCCTGCGGGATCCGGGCGTGCATGAGGTGGGGCGCTTGATGGTTCCCCGGATGGTCGGGCTGGCGGCGGTACAGGTCAATTTCCTGGTGAACACCATCCTTGCCTCGGGTCTGGCTGCGGGAAGCCTCTCCGCGCTCAACTATGCCTGGCTGCTGATGCTGCTGCCCCAGGGAGTCTTTGCCCAGGCAGTAGCCACCGCCGCCTTTCCCACCTTCTCAGCCCAGGCAGCCAGGGGGCAGCGGGCTGAAATGCGTGGTACGCTGTCGGCCACACTGCGGGCGGTGCTATACCTGGCAGTGCCCGCCGCAGTAGGTCTGATCGTGCTACGGGTGCCACTGGTGCAACTCCTCTTCGAACGAGGAGCATTCACTGAGACCTCCACCCAGATGGTTGCCTGGGCCCTGGCCCTATTTGCGCTGGGCCTGGCAGCTCACTCGGCAGTAGAAATCGTGGTACGCGCTTTCTACGCCATGCACGACACCAAAACACCGGTAACCATCGGCGTGGCGGCCATGGGCCTCAACGTCGTCCTCAGCCTCGTCCTTATCAGCGCCTTCAAGGCGATGGGCTGGATGCCCTTTGGTGGGTTGGCTCTGAGCAATTCTGTAGCGACGACGATCGAGATTATCGTGCTGCTGGTTCTCATCCGCCGCCGGCTGGATGGCCTGCAAGGCCGGCGCCTGGCGGGTTCGTTGGTGCGGATCGGCCTGGCCGCAGCGGCGATGGGTGGCGCAGTCGCTCTGGCAGCCCGTCTGCTGGGCAGTGCGAGCGCCTGGCTGGTGAGTGGGTTGTCGATCGCGGTTGGGCTGGCGGTCTATGGTGGGGTTTCGCTGGCGCTGGGCGCCCCGGAACCAGCGGCAGTGTGGAGCATGGTGCGATCGCGACGCCGCCTGCCTGGGGCTTGACCGCTCCTTTGGTCATCCATACAGCCCCCGCCCCGAGAGCAAGAGAAATGCCCTCAGCCAAACACTTGACGATGGGCTATCCAGTTACGTCTTGTGTCGTAGCACAGAAGCGGATCTATAGAGGGGGTGGCCAATGGCCACCCCCTCGAAGGTTCGATCTGCCCGGCAAAGCCGGTGGTCTACAGGTTTGCGAGATCCAAGCCCATACCCAGGTCAGGCAGAGTCTCCTCGTCCTCGTCTTTGCCAAAGTGCAAGGACTCCTCCTCCTCGTCAAGGACCTCCACCGCGAGACCCAGCGATTGCAGCTCCTTCACCAACACACGGAACCCTTCGGGGATGCCCGGCTCGACAATCTCCTCACCCTTGACAATCGCCTCGTACGTCTTGGTCCTGCCCTGTACGTCATCCGACTTGACGGTAAGCATCTCCTGCAAGGTGTGGGCTGCACCGTAGGCTTCCAGGGCCCACACTTCCATCTCGCCGAAGCGCTGGCCGCCAAACTGAGCCTTGCCACCCAGTGGCTGTTGTGTCACCAGCGAATAGGGGCCGGTGGACCTGGCGTGGACCTTGTCCTCCACCAGGTGGGCCAGCTTCATCATAGTGATCACGCCCACAGTCACCGATTGGTCGAAAGGCTCTCCTGTCTTTCCGTCATAAAGGACCATCTTGCCGGTAACGGGCATCGGCAAGCCGGTACGCTTGCTCAACTGGAGCGCCACCATCTGGATCTCCTGGTCACTTTCGGGTTCCAGTGGCAGATCATCGTACCATGGCTGATCCTGTTTCTCCAATTCATAGCCGACGGACTTGATCCACTCCTGCAGACAGACGACGCGCGCTCGCTCCCGACTTGCAACTCGTTCGGCCGTGGGACGGGCCGTCAGACTGAAGCTTATGAGCTCGTCCGGATCATAACCACGCTCCTTGAGCCATTCCTGCAGCACGACCTGGCGAGCATAGGTTTTGTCCCAAATGAGTTTCTCTTCGTCGTAGCCAGCATCGCCGAGCCAGGTCAGCAGATACATGCCGAAGAGTTCGTCTTGGGTCGTCTCCTCGATCTCGATTTCCTCATCGTGAGCCCACTGCCAGACCTTCTCGGTGACCATCTGCCAAGCGCGATCCATCAGCCAAGCCCGGGCCAGCTCAGCCTGGATCTCCTCTTCATCCGCCCCATCGAATACCGGTGAAGTGGCCTTGAAACCCAGTCGCTCGGCCGCCCAGCCCAGGTGGGTCTCCAGAATCTGTCCGATGTTCATACGCGCCGGCACGCCGAGGGGATTGAGGATCAATTCGACCGACGTCCCGTCCTCCAAGTAGGGCATGTCTTCAACGGGCACCACTTGACTGATAACGCCTTTGTTACCGTGACGACCAGCCATCTTGTCGCCCTCAGTGATCTTGCGGCGTTGGGCCACCATGACCCGCACGGTTCTCTCCACCCCGGCCTTCATGTCGCGGTGTTCATCGCGGGAGAATTCCTTGACGTCGACGACGATGCCATGCTCACCATGGGGTAGACGCAGACTCGAGTCCTTCACCTCACGCGCCTTTTCGCCAAAGATAGCGCGCAGCAGCTTTTCCTCAGGGGTGAGTTCTGTCTCACCCTTGGGTGTGATCTTGCCCACCAAGATGTCCCCGGGCCCGACCTCTGCGCCAATTCGGATGACACCCGATTCGTCCAGGTCCTTCAGAGCATCCTCACCTACGTTGGGAATGTCGCGCGTGATCTCCTCGGGTCCCAGCTTGGTGTCACGGGCTTCCACCTCGTGCTTCTCGATGTGAATCGAGGTGAATTTGTCATCGCGAACCACCTGCTCGCTGACGAGTACGGCATCCTCATAGTTACCGCCCTCCCAGCTCAGAAAGGCCACGATCACATTCTGGCCTAGGGCCAGCTCTCCCATCTCTGTAGACGAGGCATCGGCCAACACCTGCCCGGTCTCGATCCGTTGGCCCTTATAGACAATGGGCACCTGGTCCAGGCAAGTACTCTGATTGGAGCGTCGGAAGCGCCGCAGATGATACGTGCGGCGGCCATCGTCTCCCTGGACGATGATGGCATCGCCAGTCACGCCAACTACCTCCCCGCCTTCCTCGGCGATGACGATTTGGCCAGAATCGAAGGCCACCTGTGACTCAATGCCCGTGCCCACCAGCGGCGCGTCGGCCCGGAGCAAAGGTACAGCCTGGCGCTGCATGTTGGAGCCCATCAAGGCACGGTTGGCGTCGTCGTGCTCGAGGAAGGGAATGAGGGCAGCTGTGACGCCGACGATTTGCTTGGGCGCCACATCCATATAGTCCACCTTACTCACCGACTCTTCCAGGAACTCTTGCAGGCGCCGCACAGACACCCGGTCCTTCGTAAACTGTCCCTCATCGTCCAGTTCCGCATTAGCTTGCGCGATGGTATACTGGTCCTCTTCGTCAGCCGACAGATAGACAATATCGTTAGTGGCCATAGGCCGGATCTTGATCTCAGGCAGCTGGGAGAAGAGCTTGGCCAGGCGACCGGCCATCTCCTCATCAACGCGTTGGTTCGTATCAGCGATCACCTCGCCTGTCGAAGGATCGACGATCCGCTCCTGCACGGTCTTGCCCACCAGACGTTCCTTCCGATTGGGCACCGTGTGGATGACCTTTCGGTACGGAGTCTCTATGAACCCGTACTCGTTGATGCGGGCATAGGTCCCCAGCGAGCCGATTAAGCCGATGTTGGGACCTTCTGGCGTCTCAATGGGGCAGATGCGACCATAGTGGGAGTGGTGAACGTCGCGCACATCAAAGCCGGCCCGCTCGCGGCGCAGCCCCCCAGGTCCCAGGGCACTGAGGCGTCGCTTATGAGTCAGCTCGTCCAGCGGATTGGTCTGCTGCATGAACTGTGATAGTTGGCTGCCGCCAAAGAACTCGCGCGTGGCCGCCACCACCGGCCGCACGTTGATGAGCGAGATCGGCGTCATCTGCTCCGGCTCGCGGATGCTCATGCGCTCGCGGACCACCCGCTCCATGCGCAGCAGCCCGATGCGCAGTTGATTCTGGATCAACTCACCCATGGTCTTTACCCGGCGGTTGCCCAGGTGGTCGATGTCGTCCGGCCCCTCGATGCCATTGTTCACCTGGATTATCCGTTCGACCACCCGGAACAGGTCCTCAGGCGTCAACGTGCGTTTCTCCAGCGGCACGTCGAGGCCCAAACGCCGGTTCAGCTTGTGCCGCCCCACGCGTGCCAAGTCATAGCGACGTGGCGAAAACAGGAGTGATTCCAGAAAATTCTCGGCATTGTCCTTGGTAGGTGGATCCCCTGGCCGCAGCTTCTTGTAGAACTCGATCATCGCCTCTTCGGCGCTCTTGGTCGGATCACGCTCGATAGTGGCCTGGATGTAGGGGTGATCGGGCATGACATCCACCTTGTCAAAGAGCGCATAAAGCTCTTCGTCGGTGCCATAGCCAACTGCCCGCAACAAGATTGTGACCGGCAGCTTGCGCTTGCGATCCACCTTGACCGATAGCACGTCCCGCTTGGCAGTCTCGAACTCCAGCCAAGCCCCCCGGTTGGGAATGAGCTTGGCCATGCACAGCTCCCGCCCCGTGATCCGGTCCTCTTCCACCGTAAAATAGACGCCCGGCGAGCGGATGAGCTGGCTGACGACTACGCGTTCAGCACCATTAATGATAAATGTACCGTGCTCGGTCATCAACGGGAAATCGCCCATGAAAACGTCCTGAGTCGTCCATTCGTCGCTCTCCTTGTTCCACAGGGCGACCCGGACGTACAGGGGAGCAGCATAGGTTATATCACGCTCGAGGCATTCCTCCTGCGAGTACTTGGGTTCCTCAAAACGATAGTCCAGACCGAGCTTTTCGTTGATCTCTTCGTTGAGACCTGGAAAGTGCAGTTCCAGATTGCCGTTGAAACTCTGGATAGGCGAGATTTCGTCAAACAGCTCGCGCAGCTTCTCATCCTGAAAGGTCCGGTACGATGCCAACTGGACCTGGATCAGTTGCGGGAGAAGCAGAACATCTGGAATGCGTGCATACGACTTGCGCCGCGCTTGATTAGGCATTCATCTCACTCCTTGGCCATTGGCCATTTACTTGTCCTCGCTGCAAGGAGCGCAGGACGGCGACATTGCAGCGACGCCTGTTGCTGAGAATGGGGAAAGTGCAGAGCCATCGAGGAAGCGTTTTTTCACAAAAGCGTTTTGGCATCAAGACTTGAGCGACACAGGCGCATAGAATCATTCGCGGTCGATTTTGACCGCGAATCCACATTATATCCATCATCTGGATCCCTGTCAAATCTGGGAAGAATGATGGCAAGTGTGTTTTGGCGGTTTGGTCTCTATTCTTGACGCGCCTCGCGCACACCTTGAGCCAAATACAACATGGCACCGATGAAACCGGTGATGAGGAGGGTGATATCGTAGGCCAGCGCCAGGGCCAGGGCATGGGATTCGCTTATGCCCACCTGCGTAAACAGTAGCACGGTGCCCCCCTCGCGTATACCCAGCCCGCCCACCGAAGGTATAAGCAGCAGCGCCGAGATGACGGGCACAAAGAGGAAATAATGCCACATGGAGAGGTCGATGCCTACAGCCAGGCCGAGAACATAGTAGCCCAAGATCAGGACCAGATTCCAGACTAGCGAGGCAGCAAAGGCCCGCAACAGTGCCGCCGATCCATAGAGATAGATCGATTCATATAGCTCGCGCAGGATCTTGATCCGGCCCAACAGCCGATCCAGGCCTAGCCGCCGTCCCACCGTTTCGAGCCAGGTGCGCTGCAACAACAGCGCTGCGCCAATCAAGCAGCCGAGGAAGATTACGGCAATGAGGAACCGCACTTGGCGTGCGATCAGTCCATGGCCAAAGACAAGTGCCAGCAGCGCCAGGGCAAAGAGGACAAAGAGCCCCAGAAAGCGGTCCATCAAAACCGAACTGATGGCTGGTGCCGCGCGGTGATCCTCGCGCGACAATTCGTACATCTTGACAGCGTCTCCCCCCACGCCCGTAGGCAGGAATAGACTGAAGAAAGCACCCACAAAGTAGAGATCGACCAGACGCCAATAAGCCGCCGGGACACCCAGGGCCCAGACCAGTGAGCCCCACCGATAAGCCCGCACCAATGAGCCACTGAGGAAGAGAAGGAGGGCTACCAGGAAAAAGAGCCAGTTCATCTCGCGCAGGAGACGAAAGACCTCTTCCAAGTCCATAGCAAGGACGATGATCAACAATCCTACTACGCTGACGGCGATCCTCAGGATGTTAAGTATTCGATTCCGCGTTACTCTCCGTTCAGTCAATTGTCGCTATCCTTGCTTGCGGGCGATGGCCAAATCGTAAGCCTGGAGCAATTGCCGGGCAGTGCTCTCCCAGGAAAAGTGCGCCACCACTCGCCGGCGCAGCCGCTGGCCCAGCTCGCGGCTCGCCTCTGGACTTTCCAGCAGGCTGGCGATGGCATCGGCCAGGGCTGCCACATCGCCCCGTGGCGCATAGACCCCCAGGTCGCCCAGAATCTCGCGGCTGACCGGGGTATCATAGGCTATAGTGGGCAGAGCGCAAGCCATATAGTTGTAGAGCTTGCCGTTGGATTCGGTTTCCGAGAGTTTGGGGCCGACGGCTACCTCACCTAGCACCAGGTACCGGGCCGCCTGGTCATAGTCAACGCGCCCCGGGAAGCTCACGTGCTCGGCCACGCCGAGGTCACGGGCCTTCTGCCGGTACAGATCCTCGTTTGGATAGCCCATCACCAGAAAATAGGCCTCGGGCACGCGGTCCAGCACGGTGGGGACCGCTTGCAGGAGATGGTCGATGCCCTGGTAGGCGTTCAGCAAACCAAGGTACACCACAGCCCGCCGCCCCGGGGGCACCAAATGCCTCAAGTCGCCCACCTCGGCGTCGGGATGGAATGCGGTGGTATCCACACCATCCAAAGCAAGAAGCACATCGCGCACACCAAATCGCCCCTGCAGTTCGTCCGCCACGTCGCTGGACGAAGCCACGGCAACTTGGGGCAATCGATCGATCCATGCCTCGTTACGGGCCCAGAAGTGGTAGAACCAGCCTCGGGCCGGGATGAATTCGTGGGCTTTGAGCTCACCTGACAGGCTACCCTGAAAATCGCCCACCACCGGCAGGCGCAATAGCTTTCCGACGAGCCAGCCAACGGCCGCCCCCTCGTGCAGGTGTCCGTGGATCACGTCGGGCCGGAATCGCCGGGCGACAGCCCAGGTCTTGAAAAACAACAACACATCGATATAGATCTTGTGCCACGACGGTCCTGCCGAGAGCTTGTTGTACCAGGGTAGGCGTGGCGTGCGGTGTGTCGTCAAGCCCGGCCGGTCGTCGCCCAGGTGATAGGTACATACCTCCACAGTACAACCAGGCCCACCACCATCCCGATCCCCTAGCGCCTGCAGTGCGCGGGCTTCCTCGTAGATCCGGACATGGCATCCCCGGTCGGAGAAAAAGGGTGTGGGAGCAACCATGAGGATGCGGCGGATCCGTGACCCGGAAGTCGGGCGGTGGGAGGGAGGACCGGCGACAGATGACGAATCCCCAGTGCAGGGTGAACAATGACCAGGCTGTTCCGCCCTCATGCCTGTTCCTCTGCGCCTTCCAGTTCTTCGCGTACGGTATAGATGGGCTTACCCTGGCTTTCGTAGTAAGTCCGGACTACCAGCTCTGCCAACAGGCCGCTGGTGATCAATTGCACGCCCAGCATGGTCAGCAAGATGCCCAGCAAGGTCATGGGGCGGTCGCCGATAGGCTGAAGTAGAAACAACCGCACCACGGCCAGGTAGAGAAGGATCGCGATTCCAGTGGCAAAGCAGAACAGGCCCAGCAGGCCAAAGATATGGATCGGCCGGGTGGAGTAGCTCATCAGGAAGCGGACGGCCAGGATGTCGAGAAATACCTTCACCGTTCTGGAGAGCCCATACTTGGCCTTACCGAAACGGCGGGGGTGGTGGCGCACAGGGATCTCGGTCACCCGGGCACCGGCAGCGTAGGCCAGGGCCGGCAGAAAGCGATGCATCTCCCCGTACAGGCGTACGTCGACCAGCACTTCCCGGCGGTAGGCTTTGAGGGAGCAGCCGTTGTCGTGGATGGCCACGCCGGTGGTCCAGGCAATGAGTCGGTTGGCCACGATCGAGGGCAGGCGCCGGTCCAGAAAGCGGTCCTTGCGGTCCACGCGCCAGCCGCTGACGACATCGTAACCCTCGGCCATCTTCTCTATCAGCGCCGGGATGTCGGCCGGGTCGTTCTGCAAGTCGGCGTCGATGGTGACGACCACGTCACCCTGCGCGCGATCGAAACCGGCGGCAAAGGCCGCGGTCTGCCCATAATTGCGCCGGAAGCGCACCACCCGCAGGTGCCCGTCCTGGGCCTGGAGCTCGCGCATGATCTCAAAGCTTCGGTCGGTGCTGCCATCGTCCACGACGATGATCTCATAGCTATAACCGCTCCTGCTCAGCACCTCGGTCAAACCCTGATACAGAAGGGGAAAACTATCCTCTTCGTTCAAGACGGGCACGACGACGGAAATGTCCAAAAGGTCACTCCAAACAGATAATTCCCGGCGCCTGCGTCCCTCCCACCAGTTGCTGGCTGCCATGTTCCGCCGAACACGTGGAGGGGCCAGGCGTCCAGAAGCCAGGCCATTATAGCATCACCAACAGGGGGTGTCAACCGTTGCCAGGGGAGGCGTTCCCTGGTATAATGGCCGCCATGAAATGGCAAGGGAAGTGGCAGCGCGGGGTGGCGCAGCACTGGTGGCGAGGACTGTTGTTCCTGCTGATCCTGGTGACAGGTGCGCCGATCTATCCCCTGGTCGACCTGGGACCCCAGCAGGTGGTCCACAGCGTCAACCCCAAACTGGGCATTCACACCCGCCTGACCGACGAAGTGGAGCCATGGAAGATCAAACGCACGCTGGAAATGGTGCGCGAGATGGGCGCGACCTGGATCGTCGAGTATTTCCCCTGGGCCTACTATGAACCGTCGCCGGGCCGCTTTGATTGGAGCCACGCCGACCTGGTGGTGGACCACGCCCGCCGCCAGGGGCTGACCGTCATCGCTCGGTTGGGTTTTGTGCCCGAGTGGGCCCGGCCCGATCCAGAGGTGCAGCCGACGACCTTTACCTACCTGGATGAAGAGCAGTATGGTGCGTTCGCCGCGCACGCTCGCGCTTTTGTCGAGCACTTTCGGGGGCGAGTAGACCACGTCGTCATCTGGAACGAGCCGAACATCAGCCTGGAGTGGGGCTACCGCCCTGTGGACCCCGAGGCCTACACCGCCCTGCTGCGTGCCGTCCACTCGCAGGTCAAGGCCGCGAACCCCGGCGTGCTCGTCCTGGGCGGGGCGCTGGCCCCTACACTGGCCCCGGCCGGCGACCCTGAGGGAATGAACGATCTCGACTACCTGCAGCGGATGCTGGATGCCGGGGCAGGTGAGGTGATGGATGGTCTGGCGGTGCACGCCTACGGCTGGCAAGCGCACCCCGATGCCCCCGCTGACGCTGCCGCCGTGAACTGGAACCGCACGGAATTGCTCCACGACATGTTGGTTGAGGCCGGCTATCCCGACATGCCGGTCTATATCACAGAGGGTGGGTGGAACGACCACCCCCGCTGGACCAAGGCGGTGCAGCCTTCGCAACGAGCAGCCTATAGCGCGCGTGCCTACGAGCGTGTCCTGGAAGAATGGCCTTGGTGCAAGGCGGCCATCCTGTGGGCCTTTCGTTTTCCCCGCCCGGCCAACACCTTCCAGGACTATTTCACCTTTGTGACCACCGATTTTACGCCCAAGCCGATCTATTTCTCCGTGCAGCGCTATGCCAGAGGGCTGGAACCATGAACAAGTTGCCAAGACTTTGGAAGTCTTGGGGAGACTTCCGAAGTCTGTCCCGGGGATGGTGGATCGCCGCCGGCGTGGCAGTGATTGTGCTGGCGGCGCTGGTTGCCTTGTGGCTGCTGCTGCGAGGGGCGACGGAGGCGGTGGACCCCACGTGGGAGCGGATCTTGGAGACCGGCGTGCTGCCGGTGTGCACCGACCCCAGTTGGCCTCCCTTTGAGTTCATCGACGAAGCGACGGGCCAGATCCAGGGCTTTGACGTCGAGTTGGCGGGGCTACTGGCGGAGCGGTTGGCCCCCGGCGCACAGCAGACGGTACAGGACGAGATCGTGCCCGTGGGGTTCGACAGCCTGTACGACGCACTGCTGGCTGGGCGGTGCGACGCGGTCCTCTCGGCGTTGCCCTACGAGCCGATGCGGACGCAGGACGTGGTCTATTCGGTGGCCTACTTTAACGCGGGGCTGGTAGTAGTGACCCAGGAGGGCAGCGACCAAGTCGAGGTGCTGGAAGATCTGTCCGGCCGGGCCGTGGGTGTCGAGTGGGGTTTTGTGCCGGAGGGCGATGCACAGCAGAAGGAATTTCTGCGCAACCTGGGCGCGCGACGCTACGACACGGCTGGGGACGCCCTCCGCGCCCTGCATGCCGGCGAGGTGGAGGCAGCCATCGTGGACCGCATCTCGGCGCTGGCTTACACCAGGGCGTGTGAGGGCCTGCAGCTTGCCGGCGAGCCGATCTACGACGTGAACTATGTCGTGCCCGTGCGGCCCGATAGCTTCCGGCTGCTCGAAGAGATCAACCGCGTGCTGCTGGAGATGCGGGAGGATGGCACGCTGGACGAACTGGAGGAAACATGGTTCTGAGGCAAGGAGCACCATCTGCTTGACGGGATCATCCTCCTCTGCTAAACTGGCATTCGGTGCCAAACGCGCTCCCCGGGGGCGGAGCCGGCCCTGAGGATGGGCCCGGGCGCAATTGCGCATGGAACGCCAAACGGGTGTCTGCTGCAATCGGCTACGGCCATTTGAACAAGGATGTCCACATGACCAAACAACACAGTCGCTATCGATGGTTTGTGGTTGCCATTTTTTTCTGTTTTGTCCTGCTGCACCAGGCGGACAGGCTGCTCATCGGCCCCCTCACCACGCCGATCATGGACACCTTTCAGATCAACGAGGCGCAGTTGGGGGCCGTCTCCACGTTTGCTGTCCTGGTGAGCGCGGTCCTCTACCCCGTGTGGGGCTACCTATACGACCGCTATGCCAGGTCCAAGCTTTTGGCTCTGGCCTCGTTCATCTGGGGCAGCACCACCTGGCTAAACGCCCTAGCCCCCAACTATCCTACCTTCCTGATCACCCGGGCGAGCACCGGCGTAGACGACTCGAGCTATCCCGGCATGTACAGCTTGCTGTCCGACTATTTCAGCCCCCGTATCCGGGGCAAGGTATACGGCATCCTCCAGATCGCCCAGCCCATGGGCTTTATGCTGGGCACCGTGCTGGCTGCCGCTTTGGCGCAGGCCATTGGCTGGCGCAGCGTGTTTTTCGTTACCGGCAGTGCGGGCATCGCCATCGCTATCCTGATCCTGGTAGGGGTGCGCGAGCCCCGGCGGGGCCAATCGGAGCCAGAACTGGCCGGACTGGAGGAGATCAGCCCCCAGCACATCGACAAGAAAGTGGCCCTCGGCCTTCTGCGCAACAAGAGCTACCTGTTGCTGCTGGCCCAGGGATTCTTTGGCGTCTTTCCCTGGCAGGTGCTGACCTTCTGGTTCTTCCGGTACCTGGAGACGGAACGGGGATACACGTCCGACGAGGCCATGGTGGCCATGCTGGTTGCCATCGTGATGCTTTCTGCGGGTTACTTTCTGGGCGGGTCAGTCGGAGACTATTTCTTTCGCCGCACGCCCCGTGGCCGTGTGCTCACCAGCATGGTAGGGGTGTTGGCTGGGGCGGTGTTCTTGCTCCTGGCCTTAAGTGTGCCTGCCCAAAACCAGGGACTGTTCCTGATTTTTCTGGCGCTGACGGGCAGTACCATGTCAGTGGCCGCGCCCAACGTGGTCGCTACCGTCCACGACATCACGGAACCTGAGGTACGGGGCACGGCCCAGGCGATGCAGGCCTTTGCCGACAATATCGGCTCTGCGGTGGCGCCCTGGCTGGCGGGGGTGATCGCCGTCGCCGCATCGCTGCACGTGGCGATCCTGATCATCTGCATCGCCACCTGGCTGATCTGCGCCCTGCTATTTGGCGCCACAGCAGTGTTCATCCCTGACGACGTCCAGCACCTGCGCAGGGTGATGCGCACCCGGGCATTGGAGGAGCAGGCATCCAGCGGCGACCCGCCACCTGCCAGCGGGGGTTAAGTCTGTTACGGCTCGTGCTCTCGTCTCAGACGGCGGACAGCGCCCCCACGAGGAGGGCTTGGAGCATGTTCCCGGATGGGTTGAGTCCGCTATAGCTCGCCGAGGATGCCCAGTCCCAATCCTAGCACAGCGCTCACAATACCCAAGACCACATAGATGGCGATGGCCACGATGCCCATCACCATACCCTGGTGCGCCTTTCTGCGATCCTCTTGCAGGCCACCTTTGGCATCAATGTCGCGCCTGACCACGGCACCCAGGACGATAGCGGCGATTGCCACCACAGGCTGGAAGCAGCCGATCGCGCCGACACAGGACACCCAGGAGATCGCCAGCAACCCCAAGGAAACGATCCCCAGGACAAAGGCGACGATAGCCCGCGAGTCCCGGGCAGTCGTGGGGTGGGAGGGAGGGTGGTACGGCTCCGGTGCAGGGGGGAGCTGGATGGCGACGTCGGGTTCCGGTTCGGACAGTGGCTCGAATGTCAAGTCCTGTGACCGAGATTCCGGCCCCGTAGCGGATTCCCAGGGTTCGCCTGGTGCCGGCTGGGGTGCAGACGCCTCCGGCATGGGGGCGGACAGCACTGCCCCACACTCGCCGCAGAAGAGATCCGCCTCTGTATAGGTAGCACCGCACTCTGGGCATTCCATAGGACAACTCCCTTCTTGGTTAGGCCAGCTGCCGGGGGATCACACCACCGGAGCGTCCCGGTGCCAACCATAGCGGGATCTGGCCCGCCTCATTTGTGCTTGGAGCCATCTGGCATGGTGGCAGCTTTGAGCGACTTGGCGCGGGAAAGTTGTTTCATGGTTACCTGAGCTTCGCTCAGATCCGCCTGTTTCAGCTTTGCCTGGCTCAGATCGGCATCGCTCAGGTCCGCCTCATGTAGATGGGCCTCATGCAGGCTTGCCTTGCCCAGATCCGCTCCTGCCAAGTCAGCCCGGGCAAGATTCGTCCCCTGCAGATTGGCCTTGCGCAGGTCGGCCCCGCCCAGGTTCGCCGCATACAGGTTGGCCCCCCGAAGATTGGCACGGTACAGCTTGGCCCCGCGCATATCCGCCATGCGCAGGATGGCCCCGTTTAACTTGATACCCCTCAGGTCTGCACCCTGCAAATCCGCCCCTTCGAGCCTCGCCCCCCGGAAGTTGCGCTCCCCTGCCCTGTATCGCCTGAGCAGCTCTTTTGTGTTCAATGGTCCAGTCCTTCCTGTCGTGGTCCTGCTGCGTCCACCACCATGTGTAGAGCCGAGATGCTTGTCCTGCTCTCCTGTCCATCCCGGACAGCTGGCATATCACAAAACTAGGGCCACTGGCGCACGATCAGGGGTAGATAGACGCCAACGTCCACGACGTTGACGTGTACCCTCACCGAGTCGCCGTTGTCGGCCCGGTTCCCCTCCTCCGTCGTGGCTGTTATCGTCGCCGTGTTGGTAAAGATATGGCCCAGTGGCACCCCTGTACTGACCGCGCCGGTGATGGTGATGACCCCTCCCTGCGCGGGAGCCATAGTCCCCACACTCCAGGTGTAGGAGACATCCCCAGTCGGGGTGATGGGCCGGCTGCTGGCAAAGCCAAGATGGACCAATTCGCCGGGCACCACGTCAGTGATGACCACAGCAAAGGCAGGGGCCTGGCCCGCGTTGCTGAAGGTCAGGGTGAAGGTGATAGCACCCCCGGGGGAGATCACCCTGGTGGGCTTCACAGCCTTGCTGAGGATCAGGTCTGGCACGAACGCCGGCGAGACCAACTCGATCCCGTCACCCGTGCCCAGGTTCCGCGAGTACTGCTTGTCGGCTGGGTTGTTCCAGTGCTCGTGCACGCCCAGGCTGGCCAGCGGTGTGCCATCCCCTTCCGGATCATAAAACGTCCCCGAGGGTGGGGCATCAGCCAGCGCTGCCTCATGGAGGTGGTCTTCCACTCCTTCGTACATCAGCACCTGGTCGGGCCATTGCTGGCTGAGGAAATCGCGTGCCACTGACTCGATGGCCACCTGATCCATCGACAAGAATAGGCTCGACGGCCAGTCATCATCGAAGGGTGGCATGGTCCACGTGGAGGGTGCCGAGTACCAATCCTTGCCGCCGAACAGGCCATCAACCAGGTACAGCAGCGTCTTGCCGCCGATGCCTTCGTGTCCCATCAGGTCGATCAGGGCCCGGTATTGGCTCATGGTGCCCATGGCCGGGTCGTCCCAGCAGCTTTCGTTCGGAAGGGTGTAGTGCATGTGATAGTAGCCGTTGTAGGGTGGCGGCCCGGTGTTGGACTCGTCCCGCAGGAAGCCATCGGGACACCGCAGCAGCGAGCCATAGTGGTTCTTGGCGCCCACGGTGATCCCGCCGCAGCCGTGGCTCTTGAGCACCGCAAAGTTGATGAGATAGTCGGCCTGCTCAAAGGCCAAGGGCAGGTAGTCTTGCGTGGTTCCGACGGCAGCGGACGTGCTCCAATACAGGGGCACGGTGCCAAATTCGGCCCGTGTCCGCCCCAAGGTCCCGCGGTTGTCCCAGTAATGCACGTCGGGAAAGTCTGCGTGCAGCGGGTTATACAGATAGTTGACAAACAGTCCGGTTGGATCGCCGATGGTGATGTCCGCCTGATCGACGCCCACCACGTTCACCAACTGGTCCAGCAGCGCATGCAGGAGTTGGGGGGTGTTGGCTGTCGAATCAAAAGTGACCGCGCCCGACTCTCGCTGGTTGTAGTCTTCGTCCGCCATGGATCCGCGCGCGTTGGCTGTGGTCAGGTTGATCTTGATTGCGATCTTTTGCCCGGGCGCATAGCCCGTACCGCTGCTAAAGTGCTGGAAGATCGCGTCCCACGCTTCCAGGTCGCTGCTGGCACCGGTGTACGCCCGCAGTGCCTGGGATACCATGTCGTCGGCGACGGCCTGATCTACGTGCTCGTACCAGCGCGTGCCGGTGTTGGGGCCCGGCCAGTCGGTCACATCGGGGTCGTGTACCCACACGACGCGACCCGGAGCCAGCCCCCGGGCGACGCCGATTGGCTCGTTGGCCGGGTGTGGTGGATAGTCAGCGCGGCCTGTATCGCCTGTCGCAGACAGCGCCCAGGCGATGCCAGCCACCCCCACCACCACGCACAAGATGCCGGTGCCGGCGCGCGCTCTCTGGAACTGCTCCTTTGCCCTGCCGAACGCCAGGGCCGAGCCGGAAATCCCCAGCAGCCACAGCACAAAGCTAGATGCCAATGGCGCAGCCACCCGCTGGCACGGATAGCCCGCCCGGCTGGGCTTGGGTACAACCCGCACGAGAAACCAAATAAGAGCTACCAGACCAACGAGGGGGAACAAGGCCGCCTTCCACCCAGTCCACACGCACGGCGGCGCGCTCTCGCCCGCCTTGGGATCCCAGCGAAACAACCTGGACCATCTGGCCTTCATTGGCACAACCTCCTATGCCGATTGCACAACCCCAGTATAGCATCCTCAGGCCCAGAGGTCAATAGTCCATGCCTCCAGTTTCAGGACTATTGCCAAGTCTGCGCAACCAAGCCAAACCGGAGCGGTCTGTACAACACCCGGCAGCAACAGTCACAGGAAAACCGCCCTGGGAGAGGAACCAGCCCCGAGCTCAGAAGGGAGACCGGTCGGATTTTCTGGCGTCGAAGGATCAGCCGGGCAGGCAAGGTAAGGCTCATGCAATGAGTTGCACCGGATACCACCTATGGTATAATCGGGACAGATTTTCAGGAGGTTGTTAGTTGTGAGCAAAAGCAGTCGCAGGCGCCAGAAGCGCAGCACCAGCCAAACCATCTTTATCGCCCTGAGCGCGCTCCTGGCCATCAGCATGGTGATCAGCCTAGTCATCGTCGCGCTACCCGGACCGCCGGCGCCGACGCCCACTCCCCTGCCGTCCCGGACGCCGATACCCACACGAACCCCCTTGCCCCCTCCGACCGCCACGGCGCCGCCGGAACTTTCACCCACGTCGCCCCCAAGGCCGTCGCCGACAGTGGAGCCGACCGAGGCGCCCATCGGCCCGGCGCTGCCCACCGATACGCCAGAAATCGCGCCCTCCGTTACGACAACGCCCACCCTCTCCCCGACGCCAGCCAGTGAAGCGCCAGCCGGCGCTTCGCCGGCCTTCACCTTTGCCGTAGCTGGCGACAGCCGGGGCAACCCGCGCGTCTACCGCCGGGTGCTAGAGGCGGTCGCAGCCGATGGCAGCGACTTCCTGGTCCACACCGGCGACCTGGTCAACAGTGGCACCGAAACCCAATGGGAGGCGTTTGAGGAGGTGATGGCCGGATTCCCTTTACCCTTCTATCCGGTCCCCGGCAACCACGATGGACTGGACGGCAAGTTGGACGGATACCTGGCCTACAGTGGGGCCCCTGCAGCGCACTACTCCTTCGACCGGGGGCTCGTTCATTTTACCCTGGCTGACAGCCACAATGGGGGCATCTCCGCCCGGGAACTGGCCTGGTTGCGCGCGGATCTGAGCGCGACCGACCTGCCGGTTGCGATGGTCTTTCTGCATCACCCTCCGTTTGACCCGGACGGCACCGAACACATCATGGCCTATGGCAATGATGTGTTCATGGAGTTGATGGTGGAGTTGGCCGTGGACTATGTCTTTGCCGGGCACATCCACGCCTACGCCCAGCAGGAGCGGGACGGTGTTCTGTATACCATCACCGGCGGCGCAGGCGCGCCTCTTTACAGTACGGATCACCCCCAGGCCTTCCACCATTACCTGCGCGTCACGGTCCAGGATGAGGAGATCGAAATCGAGATCGTCGAGATCTAGAAAAAGGTCTGAACCACAAGTTGCCCAACTATGGAGACAGCCGCCCGCCTCTCGGATGCGGTTCGCGAATAGTGTGAGACCCACCGTACCTTCACCACTCCATGAGGGAAGGAGAAATTCCCATGTCTCGAGCATCCAGTCCTTTTAGAAACAGAGTAGGCATTTTGATCCTGTTGGCATTGCTGGCAGGAGGCTGGACCAGCGCAGGGCAGAGCCAGGAGCCACAGTCTGAGACAGAGATGGCTCGCTTCCTGGAGCAACGCATCCGCGAGCCTGGGTCCTTTCCCCACTACCGTGCAGACTCATCCCGAGGCAGTTCCGTGTCTCAGAGCGCCTATCTTTTGGATGACTTGTTCAAACTCGCCTTCGCCTCCTATCGTGACACCGTCTGGGAAGTCTATATCTCCGAGGGGGATGGTGCGAATCCCGTCCGCCTCACCGACTATCCCACGGTGGACTCCAATCCCAGGCTCAACCGGGGGGTGACAGAGATTATCTTCCGCTCCGGCCGTGATGGCAACAGCGAGATCTATCGCATGAACGCCGACGGCTCGGACCAGACCCGTCTGACAACGACCGGCGCCGACGAATACCATCCGAACTGGTCTGCCGACAGCACCAGGATCGCGTTTTCCTCTTATCGCGATGGCAATTCGG
>Ga0180437_10001710_pt1 | contig 37098 bp, 50 predicted proteins | sample SS_ome_4_FD_132410 | JGI IMG/M metagenome (GOLD analysis project Ga0180437, IMG submission 132410) | Hypersaline lake sediment archaeal communities from the Salton Sea, California, USA - SS_3_D_1 metaG | ecosystem: Environmental > Aquatic > Non-marine Saline and Alkaline > Hypersaline >...
AGTAGGTCCTAATGGCACTGTTGCTCTCGCTAGATTATTATATCTACGATAACGAACAGTTGTACCACTTCTATAAGGAAGCCTTTTTTTCATAGCCATTTTATTATGGATAAGTAAAGGCTCAGGACGAGACAATAACACATCATCAAACCATTGTTGCACCGGAGGCGGAAGTAAAGTTGTTGTTGTAATTGACATTTTTTACTCCAGTTTAACGCCGCGAAGCATACTCTTCTGCTAGTTTCCTTATTTCAGCCGCTCGGTCAGGAGTCATTCTTGCATAATTTTTAGCTTCATTAAGTGGAGACGTAGTTCCAACAGACGAAGAACTCATAGGCTTTTTCACGTTTTCCAAAGCTTTCTTTGCATCATCAGACACGTTTTTCGAAGCAACCTGTCTTTGATACATAGTAGAAGACTTCACAAGTTGATAAGCCGTTAACCGAGGATTAGGACTAGCTAAAATCGCCGCTTCAGCAGCAGGATTTTCTTTCACGTAATCATCAACTAATTTAATGACATCGTTGTAGTCGCTAAATTGAGAAGGAACTTGATCAATCGCTTGTTTCCTCGAAGATTCTTGGTAGATCTCAGATGCGTATCTTTTCGCCATTGATGCGACTAATTTTTTCGTGTCGCCGACAGTTACTATGTCTTCGTCCGAAAGATTTGCAAATGGATCTTCTTCTTCTTTCGCAGGCTTTTCACGACTCATTAGTTTTTCTTCCAATTCAGCAATTTTTTGTTTTTGATGCTGCATAATATCACGAACTTCTCGCCAGTTTTTATCTTCTGACTTTGGCCGTTCATCAGTAGATTCAACTGTACGATTTTCTCGTACATCTGAAGCATCTGCGCCCTCTTGTGGTTGAACGACTTCCTCTACGTTCTTCTTTTCCTCAGGCATTTATTCTCCTTTAGCGCGGGGATACGCCAATACACCCATATAGTTATTTAGTATTAAATACAAAATTTAATTATATATTAAGATATTTTTAAGTTTTGAAGATTTTAATTTTCCAGATCTTCTGCTTTCTTTTTTAATCTTCCATCAATAAATTCTTCGATCCATTCAATTAAAAGAGAATCAAAGCCTTCTTTATGCATCAACATAACATAAGCTGTTTCTTTGTTGGGAAGGCACCAATGAATAAGAAGCTCATCAGTCTCATTATTATAAGAATAGACGCATTGACGCCATTCAGGATAAGGAATTGTTTTTCTGACAATCCATTTAGTTCTGACTACTTGCTCTGAAAATATTTCTTTATGCGCGAAAATAACGATGTAATATTTTTTAGCATAATTTTTATGCTCTTCAATAATTTTTTCGATCCGTTGATTAAAAGCTTTACCCCATTCAAGAGTAACTTCGCGGCATTCTGGGTTTTCTTCAGGCTTTTTGTTTTTTTCGATGATTTCTTCACCGACTGTTTTCCTTTTTTCCATTTTCCTACTAATAAAATTAGTAATTAAGACGAAAATTAATAACTAAGGCGGGCGAAGACGCTAGCTTTTCTTCTACTATCCCTCATAAAAATGCGAGACAGATTCCGCCAGTTTATTATCTTTGAGGTAGAATTGAAGAGCTTATTTTCCTTGCATCTTCTCTATCTACTTCTTCTTTCGCTCTACGATAATCCATAGAACCATTACTTTGTTGTCTCATTGGAGCATCTTTCATTAATCCCCAATCTTCAACATGAGTTTCAGCAGTTTTGCTTTTATTAAACTCACCGTAATGTTCTTCACCTCTTTCAACCATCCGAGATTTATTTCTGTCGTATTCTTTAACAGACTCTCGGTATTCTTTTCGTCTTGCCATACCTCTCGTCCTCCTATTTTGTTGTTTCAACGAGTTAGTAAGAAAAGCTTAATAACTCTTCTTACTTATTTTTTCTTTTTGGCAGCCATCTTTTTTAATGTGACGGCTAACCGAGCTCTTTTACCTAATTTTCCTTTTGCTTTCGCTGCTTTTTTCAGCTTTCCCATCGGAATATTTTTCTTTTCGGGTATTCCCATTTGTTTAGATAAAGCACCAGGCTTTTTAATTGCTGCCTGAATCCATTTTTTAGCCATTTTCTTCCTTCCTATGGAATTTCATCCATTTTTGATTCCCATATAAAATTATAGAGTTTTTCTACTATCTTCTCTTTGTCATCTTCACAATAACCTTTCTCTATTGTACGAATATATTCTCGGATGTCCCAAAGAGCAGAATGCATACTTGCTGCATTCTCGAATAATTTTCTTTCATCTATTGAATCAGAGTCTGAAGTGTCAAATTCATATATTATTTTCATCTTATTCCTCTGGAGGATTAGGAAGTTCTATCCAATGAGTTACGTTTTTATAATCATCGGCATATGTATTGGCAAAACAATAACTATCTATGAAATCTTCAGTTTCTCCTAGATTCATAAGGTAATCAACTCTAAATGTCTTGTCGTGAGAACAATAAGTTAAAACAGGCTCTCCTTCTGGGGGTAATTCATCACGAATATTCTTCCATTTGTTTTTCATTTTATCCTTCATATCTTTGGATTTCTTTAGCACTTGCATATCTCCATCTGCTAAATCCATCATAAGTATCGCCTTCATGGACATGACGATAGTAATAGTTGCCACAAATACAATCTTTAACTTCCATCATGATTTTATCGTCTGCTTGAGGCATTTCTTCTGAAAATTTCTTCCATTCACTCATTTTTCTGGACTCCTTGCTGTAAAATCTATATCTAATCCTGTTAAATCTTCTATTTTTTCTTCAACAAACTCTTCTACAGGATTATCATCTGGATATTTCCAATAAGAATCTTTTTTAAAAATTTCACATGAAATGAACAATAAAAAAATTAATATCCATAATTTATTCATGGGCTTCTTCCTTCTAATGTCTCTAAATATTCAAAAGCTTTAATAGTCACTTCAGAGATCTTCTTATTTAAGTCTTTTATTTGTTTAACGCTTAAAGGAGTAGATAGATCAAAGAAATTAGCTCCGCTGTCTGTAATTAAATTAGCTAAAATCCCATTAACAAAAATATCTAATCTGCCTTTGTCGTTAAAAAGTTCTGGATAATGATCTCTTACTATTAATTTTAGTCTTGTCCTCAAAAATCCCGTTATTCTAAGTGTCGTTTTTTCTATTTCATCTCCTCTTGTCGCTTTTCTTTTGTCAAACTTCTCTATGTTATTGCGACTATTTACATATGCAAAATGTTTATCTCTTAACGGAGAAACGCAGCAACAACAATTACAAGCATTTTCAAAATCAAAATAAATATCTCTTACTTGAACTTTTATCGGTGTCATTTTTTCTTTTTATTTTTTAAATGTTTCAAAAGTTTTTTATCTTCTTTTTTCTCTTTTTCAAACATTTTCATGTCTTCTTTTAGATGTTTTTTAACTTTTGCACACATTCCTTTTTTCTTTTGCATCTTATCCTCTTATTTTAAAGATTGAACTGGAGTTTTAGGTTTTTCTAAACTCTCGGCTTTTACTTCTTCTTGCTTTCTTAATCCTTCTACTATTTCTAGAAGCTGTTTTAAGTAATTTAGATCCATACCCGCTAATTCTTTTGCAGCTTTTATTTTATCGAGATTACCCATTTCTAAGTCTTTAATAGCTTCAGCTCTTCTTTCTTCAGCTAGAGCTCTATTTTCTTCTACTCTTGATACTCTTTCAATTCCAAGTCCTTGATCAGCTTGAGCCCTTGCGTTTGCTAAATTAATTCTAGATCCAATTTCTTGCATTTGCAATTGTTCTTGCTGCTGTTGCATTTGTTGCGCTTGTTGCTGTTGCTGTTCTAATGATTGAATGAGATCTTTTTTGTTTTGAAGCGGAGCATTTTTAATTAATATTTCTGGAGGAATAGGCAAGCCTGCTTGATGCATTTCCCAGAGCTGTCTAAATTCCATCATTTGTTGTGTTGGTGTCAATGCTCCATCTATTACTTGACAGTCAAACTTTAAGAAATCTTTATTCTTTATAATAGGAGAAGGCTCTTCGTTAAGAATTCTTCGTATTTTGCCTTCAGAGAAATTTGCTTGGATTAATTTTAAGAAAAGAGTTCCCATTACCTTTTGAGAAAAATCAAGATTATCAAATAAAGGCTGCAATGTAGTAAGCCCAGCTCCTTGTCTAAGCATAGAAAGAACGCCAGCTTTATCATCGTCAGCAGCTCCAAGAAGCTCTTCATTCACTCCTGATATCTTCATCATGTCTGATTGCAATTTCTCTATTTCTTGAAACCAAGATGTTGGGATTTGAGGAGGCAAAATCTCTTGAACTTCATCTAAACTATGCCCTTTTTTAATAGGAAGAGAACGACCTGCTCCAGAAAGAAACGCATCTTCAGGATCTACTAATGCATCTTCAATATATTTTATTCCTCTAGAGATACCTGCTTCTAAATACTCCATATTGAGGCGCATTCTTCGGTTATAAGACCATTGAGCATCTCTTAAATCTCTTACAATCCCCTGAATGCGAGAATGAAAATAAGGAATATCAGGCTCAAAATATCCAACAATAGGGACAAATGGGTAACAATCTATATTGTAAGGGTTTGAGCCGTGATAGAATACTTTTCCGTTCACAACTATAGCTTTTTTAACTGTTGGAACTTGTTTTCTAATTTTTTCAACTTGAGGATATTGAGATAGGAAAAGATCTAAATTCTCTTCTCTTCCTTCCCAATCCATTGTTTCGCCTGTTTCTTTATCTAATAAAAGAGTCTTTAGTCTAGTGTCCATATACCAGAATTCATCATAAGGTAATAGACGTCTTGCCCAATAATTTAAGCTTTGCGGCATGTAAGGGAATTTGCCATCTCTGTTTCCTTCTTTAGGGAGAGCATCAATTTCATCTTCTCTGCCAGGAAGAAGCGTTTTCATCTGATTTTTAGACAACCACTTACGTATCCATATATAGTTACAATCAGAAAGATCTAACTTTTTAAAGAAAGGATCAATTAGAAATGCATTATAAGCAATATTCGAACATTTAATGTCTCCGTTCACAGGATCAGAAGTATAATCCATATAAACATCAATAAGGTTTAATCCGGCGGTAATTCCTCCTTCAAAGGATTTAGAGATACAACTAAAAGCATCAGCTCTTTGCATAGTCCACATCAAAAGATTCGATAATTGATCAGCAGTATTTTGGTCTTGAATTTCTTGAGGAATAACGATTGAAGTCTTTCTATTCTTTCTCTGATGTCCTGTAATCATATTGCGAATTGTTCTGATCAAATTAAAATTAATCTGATTGCGTTTATAATAGTTGTAATTAGTCGCTATATAATTATAGATAGCTTCCTGATCACCAGCAGCAAAACGAGTGTCAATATCTCCTTCATACATGAATTGAAGCCATTGAGATGAATTTTGCTCATAAACTTCGTTCATATAAGAAATTATTGATGTATCATTGTTTTCATAAAATGGCTGATATTGAGTAGAATCTGATGGCATTTCTTTACCTAATTAGTTTGTTCTTCAAATTTAGGTATAAATATTTTATTTAACAACGTCAATGTTTTTATATAGTCCTTTTTTCTTGACAAATTAATCTAAGCCCCAATAATTAGAAAGCGCTGTAACGCAGCGAAGCTTGAGCAGCGTAAGCAAGTGCGATCAGCAAGCAAGAAGGCGCTTTCTAAAACAAGAATTCTTGACAACAGACTCTGTTTTTATAAAACTAATCATTGATTGCTTAATAAAAGAAAGAGCTTAAGCAATCTCTTCTAAAAGAAGATAAGGGAAAAAAGTGGGAGCAGTAGTAGCGGGATGTTGCTGCTGCTCTTTTTAATTCCAGCCAGGTCTCATAAAACTATCTATTGATTTGTCTTTAAATCCAGAATGCTTTTGTCTCATTGCCCTATACTCTTCTACTGGCATATGAGAGTCATCCATTCTTTCTAAAGAAGCCGAGAGATAGCGAAGGGCATCGCAGTTATGAACTATTGCCCCATTTGATAGAGAAAATGACTTTTCAATAGGTACATTTATACAATAGACATCTTCTTTATGGTCTATCTTTTTGACGTCTTCTATATGCAGCTGCTTTACAATTGGCATGACAGTATTTGTGGAAATGGCCATTCTTTCTAATGAGGGCATCAAACTCTTTTCCACAAGATAGGCAATTCCTTTTTTCTCTTTTCCATTTAGTCCAGCTTTTAGAACGCTCAGCATGTCTTTTATGCCATAGTCGTCCTTTATCTGATGCGTGCCATTCAGCTGCTTTTTGTCTAGCATCTTCTGAAAATTTTCCCGGATGTCTATGGTTAATTGATCTTGCATGTTCTGATGCATCAATGCATTGAAGATTTGTAAGGGAGTTATTTGCTTTATTTCCATCTCGATGATGAATATGGCAATGTTTGGGAATCTCTCCAAAAGCCACTCGCCAAATCTCTCTGTGTAATTTTTTGCCTCCCCGAGCATAATATTGTTCTTTTGGATATATGCGATATAAACCACCATCAAAATATTGAGTAATCTCGTCAAGGACGATTGGAGGACGGAATGTTTCTGAAGGTCTTTTGCGTATTTCCACCCTTTGTCCGTTAAGAACATATGATCCGGCGTACATCTCACTATCGTATTGTCTTCGAATGTAATTTCCACAAGTTGGGCATTTACTCCAGTCTTCGTTACGTTTGAGCTCTTCTTCCATCCTTCCTTTGTCCATACTTCATCACCATCTTTTATCTCTATAATAGGACGAATACCGTTACGCGTCAAGATTAATGTGTCTTTTACAAAGCACATATGCGAGGCCCAATTATGCTTGGGAGCAGTTCTATAAACATGGTCTTTCTCGTTGAAGTCTGCATGATATTCTAAAAGACAACGAATAAGATAGTCACATTTCTTTTCGTCGATGCAAACCCTTGGCAATAAGCCTCTAACTCTTTCTATCCCAGTAAGAATATTCCTATCTTGAGGAAGGACAGTCATCTCTATTCCCATGCCTCTCGCGACCTCTACAAAGTTTGTTCCTGTATTGTTGTGCATCTTCCCATCGTGTGGTATAAAATGCTTGCCATAAGCATATTCTTTAGATTTAATAAGTTGAATATAATGAGAAAGTTGGTAGCCCTGGTTTTCATAACAGTCGATGATGAGGATCTCGCTTCCTCTCTTTTGATAGAAAATGATGCTCATGCTATCGGAGAATCCAAGGTCCCAGGCCGTATAGACGAGCAGGTTATCATCGTAAGAGACTCTACCGATTCTACTATCCTTTTGCATTTGCCTAATATATTTACCGTAGTAACTTCCCTGGACTCCGATGTCGAAAGAGCAGTAATATTCTTGGGCGATTAATTCTTCCGAAATGCCACCTGTAATCTTTTTATCCAATTCCTCTTTAGAGACGTAATTCGTATCCTCATTAGTGATTTTAGATACAAACCATTCATTAGAATTGCCGCTAGCATAGTTATAAAGGTCGTAGAAATGATTTTTACCATTAGGGGTGCTATTGAATATAGCCCAGCCTTTGTTTTTGCTTAAAATAGGGTCTAAAACGAGTTTCCAGACATTCGGGTTTTGATAAGCATATTCTGATAAGACAACACCTGTTGGATTTGTTCCTCTAATTGCATCATAATTGTCAGACCCCACTACTTGAATAATGGAGCCATTATGAAGATAGACCTTCATTTCATGGTTAAGTCTTTTTTTAATAACTTCCTTTGGAATGAAGTCCAGATAATTAAGCCCATCTTCAGTAATGGCATCCCATAAAGCTTTTCTAGCTTGAGCATATTCGGGAAATATATAGAAATAAGTCCCTTTTTTACCTAAAGCTTCCCAGATGAGATAATTCCAGCAAGCGAGATCTTTCCCATGTCTCCTAGCCCAGCAAAGAACAGCTCTTTTCTTCTTTGCCATAGCCTCTTCCATCTTTTCCTGGTACCAGAAGGGTTCATATGGAATATAGGCTTTAATCATCGAATTCGCTAGGTTTACGGCGAGTTACTTCTATTTCAGTATCCTTGCTATCTGGGTTTCTGTTAAGTTCTCTGATCCATTCTTTTAGTTCAGGATCGGTAAGAGCCGCATATGTTTTTACAAGGCCAGAATTCCATTCTCCGGAAAGTCCTTTAAGACAGTATCTTGCGTTAATTTTTTCGCGCGCAGACCGCAAATGTCGGGCTATGTCCTCATGGTCTTCTGCAAGGTCATAAAGCCATTTTCTATCCCTATTATACTGCCCTGCAAATTCTCCTAAATGGCATGAAGTATCCTTATCTGCCCATTTAGAAAGCTTAAGACAGATATCTTCTATATCTTCTATGGAATAAGACCACATTGACTTTTTAGGTTCTCTAATATTTCTTTTTTTTCCTTTATGGACTAAGTTTTCTGCATTAGAAACAATAAGAGATTTTTTATCTACCTGAAGAACATTAGCTATTCTGCCTAGTTCTGGGACAGATACTTTTCTTCTCGTATTTTCAATATCTTCAATTGTTTTTCTTTTTAGATTGACTAGATCACCTAGAGCTTCTGCAGTTAGGTTTTTTTGAATTCTTGCGGCTTTCATGTTAGCCGAGTTAATCCAATATTTAATAACCTTCATAGATATATCCTTTTTTTTAATGATTCATGGCGAGACATTTATAGTCAAAGAATTTTTGTATCTTGTATTTATTACCGAATAATGTATAATGGTGACACATTTTAATCTTAACCAAAGGGGATAAAAATGAAAGATAAAAAGAACAAAAAACGTGAATGTCCGCGATGTGGATGTGATTTTCCTAATATTCCCATATATGAGAATTATTGTGCTAATTGTGAAATTCCCGAGGAGCTTTATGATAATTCAATGCGCAAATTAATGAATTTATTAGATGAATCGGAGGTAAAACGAGCAACCTGGAGAAGGAAAAATGGCATTTAGTGAATATACACCTAATATAAACAATCTATTATATGCTCATCCTAATGTACTGGGCAATCAAGTTGAAGCTCCTGTAGTAGGAAATGATAGCAATCATATTTACGCTTTACTTACGGACAGACGCGAAGCAATAAAATTAGCTCTTATTATTCTATTCTCAATAGTATACGTTTCATTTAAAGAATTAGGGAAAGATTATGTTTTAAGTTTTTCCCTCAATTTAGGAATTTTAGGAATTTATGTTTCAATTCTTTTTATTGCTATTTACTCATTGGTAAAAATTAGTGAATATTTTCAAGCACATAACTTGACATAAAGGAGGAAAAATGAGCCATTTAGAAAAAAAAGATTTATTAGATAAAAAAAATGAAAGAGTTTGAGGATAATGAGTTTTTTTAATTTTCTAGAATACAGATGCTATGCCTATAACAGAGTAAAGCATCCAGATTTAAAACCCGTGATGTTTAGACATGTCTTTGATAATTGGGAAGATTATGAAGAGAGATTTCAAAGAGAGATGGATAAATGGATAAAGATGTTAGAAGAAGAGGATGAAATTGATGAAGCTTTAGAAATGCTAGAAGAAGATGAAGATGATGATTTTATAGACGAGGAGCTATGAGCAGCGTTGCAAAAAGAAAAGCGAATATAAGAACATAAAGTACACACTTCATCTTTTTATTCTTCTTTAAATTCTGATACCGCATTTTTAACATTTTTCTTCATTAAACCTAGGACTTGATCTACTTTTACATGATCATAAGTTCCCGAGCTATACCTTTTATGTGTAGTTCTTTTTTTAAATGGAGTTTCATTTGTCGGTGGTTGTATTGGAATGGGGGCTGACTTAGTCATTGGGGGTTCTTCATTAACTTTCTTATTTTGATCTAGGTTTGCTAGAGCATGAATAAATTCTATTTTTGAAGAAACTGGATTAGTCATTTTTTCTTTTTCTTTTTAGGGATTTTAGCTCCGGCTTTTCTTGCTTGATGAAGAGCCGCTGCTACAGCTTGTCTTTGGGGATGTCCTGCTTCCATCATTTCTTTTATATTTTCTGATATTACCTTTTTAGAACGGCCTTTTTTAAGGGGCATTGAAGTCTCCTTTTACTTTTTTACTGTGATTTTAATAGGATAAAGAGATTCTACCAACTTTTTTTTCATTAACCATTCTTGAGTTTCATAACCTTTTATTTCTGTGAATATTATATCTCCATTGGCCCAAAATTCCATGAAGTCTACTCGATAAATTACGCCACCTGGCAAGTGGAAAGGGACCTGTCGAAGAAAGAAGAGAATATCGCCATTTTTCTTTAAAATATTTAATTGATAGTAATATTTAGCTTCTTTTTTAGAAGAAAACTTTATTCCATCAGCTTCTGTAATAGTGGCCTTAAACTTGTGACGCATTCCAATCATCTCTAGAAACGTCTCCTGATGTTAAGTATTCTATAGCCAGCTGGATAGAGAGAGAGGGAACTGTTCTTTTAAAGATATATCTTTGCAAAGTTACTCTAGAAACGCCTACTTTTTTAGCAAATCTTTCTCGAGTCATTTTTTCTCTTTTCAAATAATCTCTAAGATTCATGTGTTTACTCTAACCCCGGTTTTTTTGATAAATAATAATACATTTATATATTTGACAAAAGTATTTTATTTTGTATAATGAAGTTACAATCTTTTAACCAAAGGAGAAGATTATGGATTTTGCTATAGAGAAAACGGAAGAAAGTTTTTCTTCTGATACTTTAGATTTATTATTTACAGCCTTAGCCAAAGCCCAAGGGGAGATGGAAATAGCTAAAACTGTTTCTGCCAATCCTTATTTTAAAAGTAAGTATGCTGATTTAAGATCAGTTATCAACGCATCTCGTCCTTATTTAGCTAAGAATGGTCTTTCAGTAATTCAAAGAGTCTTAACCAACGGCAATGGGCAAATATATTTATATACAAGGCTTGGACATACTTCAGGTCAATGGATAGAAAGTAAAATGCCTATAAGTCCACCAAAGACAGATATCCAGTCCATTGGAAGTTATATTACTTATTTAAGAAGATATAATTATGCCTGTTTAGTTGGAGTGGCTGCGGCTGATGAAGATGATGACGGTGAAAAAGCTATGGAAAGAAATGGTAAAAAGGTAGTCTTTGTTAGTGAAGGGCAGATTGAGAAAATAGAAGAATTATTAATGCAATTAGAAGATGGAGAATATGAGAAACTCTTAAGGTGGGCTCAAGTTAAAAGTTTAGAAGAAATCCCTGCTAATAAATTCGGAGCTATTGTCCAGGCATTAAAGGCAAAGATAGAGAAAAAAGAGGTAGTTAATGGAACAAGGAACTAAAGAATGGTATTCTTATAGAAGAGAACATATTGGCTCTTCGGACATAGCTGCCGTTTTAGGGCTTTCTCCTTGGAAAACTCCTTATCAGCTTTGGCTAGAAAAGACTGGCAGGAAAGAAGAAAGCGAGCCTAATAGCGCAATGATACGAGGTAAGGTCTTAGAACCTAAGGCTCGCCAAGTATATATTGATTTTACTGGTAATATCATAATCCCAAATATCTGTACATCGCCAAAGTGGAGCGTTGCGATGGCCTCCTTAGACGGAATCTCGGAAGATGGAAGTCTGATAGTAGAGATTAAATGTCCGTCTTTAAACGTCTTTAATCTTTCTTTGGAAAAAGTTATTCCCCCTCATTATTTGGCTCAGATACAATGGCAGCTTTGGGTTACTGGAGCTAAAGAAGCCCATTACTTTTGTTATTTAGAAGAGGGCTTTTCTAATAATGTAATTGTAAAACCGGATTTACATTATCAAGAAGAAATAGTAAGCCAAGCCAAAGAGTTTTGGAAGCTAGTTGAAGGAGATATTCCTCCTGAAATCCTAGATAAAGACTTTTTGATGATAGAAGATAAAGAAGCTAATGTCTTGGCTAGAAAGTGGATAGAGCTAAAAGAAAAAGAAGAACAGGCAAAGGAAGCAAAAAAGGCTTTGGAGAAAAGGTTATTAGACCTTTCTGATGATGGGAATTGTATTTTCCCAGAAGCCAATGTTAAGATAAGTAGATATTACAGAAAAGGAGCTATAAATTATTCAAAAGCCTGTAAGCTACTGGACATAGACCTCGATAAAATAGAAAGTTTCAGAAATCCTCCTATTTTGTGTACTAAAATAGAAGCTAAATAAAAAAGGCCCAGTTTCCTAGGCCTTAGTTTCCCGAGGGATATTATAAATCCCTTTAAAGAGGATTTTTTATTATTAACAAACCAAAAGGAGCGTTAATAAAGCACCCAAACTAAAAGGGCTGACATTAAAAACATCAACCCTAAAAACTTTTAGGAGCTCTAAAATGAACACAACCAAAGGATGCATTCAAAGTAAACACTGCCAATAAAGGAGCTTCCAAAGCAAATACACAAAAAATGAGTATTTTAGAATAAACCAATAAAGGAGCATTCGACATGAATATACAAGCGCTTGATAATAAAATCAAGATCCCAAAGAAATTTTTAAAAGAGCCAAAACTTTCAGAAGAATCTAAGATTTTCTTAAAGTTAATGTTTCAATATACAGAAAAAGAATCCATGAGTTTAGAAGACATGTTTTGGATTCTCATCGGCCCTTTCCAAGATTATTTAAAAGAAATATTTAAACTATTGGAGGAACAAAATGGCAATAATTAGAAAAGCTCACAACAAGGAAAATCCTTATGCACAAATCAGCCGTAAGACAATACAAGATAAACGTCTCTCTTTAAAAGCGATAGGTCTTTTAGTACGCCTATTATCTTTGCCCGGAGATTGGAGGATTTCCATTTCTGATTTAAATAAAAAATTTAAAGAAGGAAAGGATGCAATTCGATCCGCTTACCAAGAATTGGAAGAGTTTAATTATATTAAAAGACAACAACTTAAGGATGGAAAAGGTCAATTTTATGATTGGGAATACTTAGTTTATGAGGAACCCCACAAAGATGAAGCCGAAGAGGTGAAAACACCTGCGTCGGGTTTACCTCCGTTGGATAAGCCCACACTACTAAATAATATAAGTAATAAAGAATATATAACAGTTACTAATACTACTACTTATAAGGGCGATACCGAGTCCGGAGAAAAAGAGTCGTCGGCAGAGAAGGTAATAGTTCCTTCCAATCTTCATTTTAATGAAAACCATTTATACCAGCTTCATTCTAAGTACCGAGAAAGAACTCAAAAGATTCTAGACTGTTTTAGCGAATTAAAGAAAAAGGGGAAAAAAGTCTATAGCGACTATGCTTATCTTATCACTTATGGAGACCAAATGCTAGAAGAGAAGGAAGGGTCGGAGACAGCTCAAAAGAATTATTCTTTAAGAGAAGAATTGTTGCTAAAAGAGCTGCATAAATATTATCATTTTTGGCACCAACATAAAAAAGCAAATGATCCATACTGGCAAAACATCGTTGGCTATCTGGAACTTAAAGAAAATTACCTTCAGATTTATGGGAAAGAAATTAAATTCAAAAGAAGCCTGGCAAGCTTATGGAATTTTTTGATGAGCGAGTTTGCTGATGACGAGACTTTTATTGAAAATATGCCTAAGGGGTTGCTTGAGAAAATTAAAGAATTCTTACCAAAGGAAGAATGATTATGGAAAAAAGTCCATTTTTTAAAGAGCATCCTGATCATGAGAAAAATAAAAAAGCTTCTATTAAGTTTTTAGAAGAGAATTGGAGAAAAGTATATTACTCCCAGGTTTATCCTGAATATTTTAGAATCACCCTTCACAAGCCTCCGAATCCGGTCATCTTCATCGTGGATTTTAATCAGGAAAACCAAACCTTTCTGGGTAAGCTCGAAAAAATAAAAAAAAGAATAGAGGAGCTGTCCGGAAATTCCGGTAAACTGAAAACTGGAGACGATCCTTCTTTCTAAAATCGTTAAGAAGACCCTTTATTTGCCGTATTTAACGTTATTGGAGGTAAAAGAGTATGGATATAGCTTGTAATTCTAGATAAAGCAAAATAAGGCCCTTAAAAAGAGTTTTACGAAAAATAGCTGAATAGCATATGAAGGAATAAAGAAAAATGGAGTCATTATGAACGACCAACTTTTTTGGGGATACTTAGTATTAAACTTTATTATCTTTTGGTTTCTGAGTTTATTTTATCATAATAAAATGTTAAAGCAACAAAGATCGTATTACGAATATTTTAAAAAAGAAATAGAAATAATTAAAAGAGCTTTATCTAAGGATAGTTAGAACTTCATATTATTACTAGTAAAGAAAAAGTAAGAAGCTATTATACAAAGTAAGATTGAAGTTGATATACTTATCCAAATAAAATGCATAATTAAGCCTTATATTCTGTTACTGTTATAAAACTTTTCCCAACTCCCCCATATCTTCTAGCTCCCCCAGCTGTTCCTCCGTATGTCCAGAATTGATTAACAGATCCTCCTCCTCTTATTCTAAACGTAATTGGGGAAGTAGTTCCGGCTGTCATATAATGGTCTAGAAAGATGCTCTCTCCCAAAGGACCTTGTCCTCCTGAAGAATAAGACCCTTGGCTTGGGAAGGCCGCTAAAGCATTTGCTACGGCATCTCTGAATAAAGCTATAGTCATGACTATTACATTGTTGCTGGCAGACCAGAAAAACCCACCATGAATATGTAAAATGCTAGTAGCAGAAGTAGGAGTAATTGAGACTGTTACTATTTGGGTTCCTTCCCCGATCTGAGGGATTGTGTCATCATAAGGGATTACTGTTTGTTGTTGCTGTACTCCATTTGTAGAGTTTCTAACTATTTGTACTACTTCTCCAGAAGAAGATTCATCTCCCCAGTCTACATTTCCTGCTCCATCAGTGATCAATACCTGTCCGGCTGTTCCGTCTGTAATGGGGAATTCATACGCTTGATTAAAGGTAATATCTCCAGTTGTTTTGACGGAAATAGAGGAAGTTCCTGTAGAAGGGTCAGCATTAGGCCCTATTTTAAGTTTATCAGCGTCTGAATTGTCTATTCCTACTGACCAATCTGTAGAGCCCGGAATCTTATAATTTACGTAAGCATCATTTCCTGCGGCTGATGTTTTAGAATAGATTCTTGTAGGTCCATCGGCTATTAAAGTAGAAGCTTGAATAGTTACTCCAGTAATACCGGAATTAGTTCCGAAATCTACATCTCCTAACTTAACCGTTCCTGTGCCTGTAATAACGTTAGCAGCGGAGGATTTTATGGAGACTTGAGATAGAGTCAAAACATTAGAAGAGTTATGTGTAATAGCAATGTTGACTCCAGTGTTAAACAAGGTGTTTGTACAACTTACCGTTGCAGTTGCAGAAGTAGTTAAAGTATGACTTAACCAACAGCCTCCATTTAAAGTTGAAGTAGCTGCTCCTTGGATAGTTATCGGGCATTGAATATGAACATTATAAAAAGTACAACTCCCAGAAACAGTCATAGTATTTCCAGAACCTGCCCCTATTGTTGCGTCTGTCATAAAGATAGTAGCGCCTGCAGTATTATTCACGACTCCATCGTTAGTAGAAATGCTTCCAATATCGAAATAGACAAAAGCACCAGTCCAGTTAGGTAAGTTAAAAACATATCCATTTGTTACGTCAATTTGGGAGTCCACTATTATGATACTTGAAGTCCCAGCAACCGCACTATTTAAAATGTCAGTTGCACTTTGCAAATAAAGATTTCTGATGGTAATCGTACCGCTTGCTGGAGGAGTATGTACGCCATTTATAATACATGTTGCGTTATCAGCTATTCCGATAGCTCCCCATAAATCTACTTTGTCATATAAAGTTAAGTTTTCGTTATAGATTCCTTCTCTAATCCAAACGGTTCCTCCACCAGCGGCATTTGCGGCATCTAAAGCGCTTTGTATAGTTTGATATTCCGTCTCTCCGGCAGTAGGATCTACAACGTATTTAGTTATGTTTCTTAAGTCTTTAAAAGTTAGAGTATTGTTTCCAGGATCTCCCGTTACTTGCACACCGTTATCATAAGGGGAAGTGTTCCCTTTAAGATCAATATTTTCTAAACCATCTGGAGAAACTGCTCCTCCACTATCTCCTGTTAAAGTCTCTATTGCACCTGTTCCACCAATTCCTACCCAAGTAGATACACCACCACTCTTTAAAACAAGGATATAGGCCTCTAAAGCATTTTGATCGATCCAGATATCTCCCATATCATAAGCTCTATAGTCAGCTGTAGTTGGAGCTCTATTTCTAAAATAAAGCTGAGGAGGATTGGTTTCCTTTAAACCTACATAAGCTGTAGGATTTGAAGATGGTATTTTTGTAGACATTCAACACCTAGATGTTTACGTTTTAATGTTTTTGTATACTTTTAACCTAATAAATAGCCCATAAAATAGTTTATGGTCCCTGTATTTGCTACATCGCAAGTATCTGCTCCTTTCCCATTAGCTTGAACTCTAGCTATACATGTATCTGTAGCATCCATATCTGCAATTACTGTCATGGTAACGGAAGCATCGTCTGATGCTACAACTCTTATTGGAGTGATATTCTGGAAGTTGGCTACATAGCTTCGTAAAGTTGTAGTAATATAAGTTTGAAAAGCAGTAGTTCCATTTACTTTTTCAAGTTCAACCCCCATTACAAAAAGGTATTTTCCAGTAACAGGAGCCGTGAAGGTATATGTTGCATTGTTATAATCGCTATTATTATCCCATCTTTCAACGTTATAAGCGATAGTATAGATAGTTCCATTACCGGTAACGTTAGCTCTTACGGTCGCGTTATAAGCCATAAATCCAGGCTGTAAGGGGACGGTTCTTTCTCCTACCGTTGTCATCGCCCAAAGATTAGTTCCAGTAGAAGGTGACACTGTCGCAGAACCATGGTTTATTTTTAATTTATCTGAATCAGAATTGTCTATTCCTACAGAATATGCACTTCCTCCCTGTATTAAATAGCGAGAAAAAGCATCTCCTCCGGAAGCTCCCCCAGCTCTCATTATATGAACTGCGTTAGAAGTTGCAGAAGTATTATCTGTATTATAAGAGCTTATATATACTTCATTGCCGGTAGATGATAAAAGTTGTACAAATTCCTGAACGGCTGTTGTAGTTATCGAAGCTCCTTGAAAGACTAATAATTCTGTACCACTTGAGGGATCTGTAGAATTTGTTACTTTTAAAAAGTTGTCAGTCGCATCTACACCAAAACTAAATTTATTAGCAGAATTAACATCAAACTTTACAAAACTATCAGCTACTGAACCAGGATCAATAGTTAAAGAAGAAGCGTTACTATTTATTGCATTACTTTTAGACATAATCCCCTCTTTTTAAGCTTATTTTTAAGCAACTGTTAAATTACCCATCATATTTTGAACCCTAAAGTCAGTATCTGTAGTTATACATCTTAAAACAATACAATCACCTGCATCTGTAGCAGTTAAAGAACCGCCAACGCCTGTAGTTGTATTTTGGTTTCCTACATATATAGTTTGCCCTGCATTTTGAGCTACTGACCAGTTTCCTGCTTTTCCAATTACTTCAATTACAGAACCAGCAGCACATGTAGCTGGAAGAGTAAAAGCGATTCCTCCGCCTAAGTTCGCAGTATAAGCATGGTCAGCTTCCATTGTTTTAGGAGTAGCTGTTATTTCTTCATAGTCAAGGCCTGTAGCAGTAGAATCAATTGTTATTGTTCCAGCACCGTTAGAAATTGAAATTCCAATTCCAGCAGTTATGGTAGCAGCAACAGGGTCGGCTCCAGTTGATCCGATTACAAGCTGTCCATTTGTCAAAGGCCCTATTTCAGTTACAGCAGCCGTTCCTGACCCAACAATCAAAGCATGATCAGTTATTGAAGCTGCTCCAGTTCCTCCACCAGGCACGGTCAAAAGCCCAACGCTAAAAGCGCCAGCGCCATCTGTTATTATTGGCTCTCCCGGATTCCCATCAGTTTTTGGATAATCCAAACCATCGATTGTTACTGCTTCTGTCCCTTTAGGGGTAATGGTTATTGGGATATTAGCATCAGTACCATCTGCAGCTAAAGTTGTTCCTGATAAAGTTACTGCAGCTGCTGCTACATTTGTATCAAAAGTAGTCGCCCAGAGTGTATCTGAGGTTCTATTAATTGAGTTTTGTGTCATTTTATCACCTCTTGTTAAACGACATTAAGGTTTCCTATGGCCTGTCTTACTGTAAATTCTGTATCAGCGACAGAACATATTAAATCTACTTGGTCATATTGCTGTGTTGAATCTAAACTTCCCCCAACTCCTGCTGTAGTACTTTGATTTCCAAAATGTATTTGTTGACCAGCATTTTGGGCAATTGACCAACCACCAGCACCTTTACCGCAGATTTTAATCTTTTGACCTACAGAACAAGTTACAGGCAAAGTAGCAGTTACTAATCCTGCATTGTTCAATATGTATCCATTATCTGGATTCATAGCTACTGCGACTCCAGTAACTTCTGTCCAAGTAGTTCCTCCTCCAGTTGAAGAGATTTGGATTGTTCCAGGGCCATTAGCGATTACTATTCCAGAACCTGCAAGTAGATTTGCTATTATTGGATTGACGCCAGTGGCTCCTATTATAAGCTCTCCATCATTAGCTACAGTTGTTGTTCCTCTATCAAAGCTTACATTTTGCAAATAAGCTGTTCCAGCTTCAAAAGAAGTAGGAAATGTTTCAGTTATTGTGCCGGCTATGTGGGCATCGGTAATAAAATCTAAAGAACCAACCTGGATAGTACCGTTTCCTCCAACCGCTGGATTATTAGAAGAATCAATAGAAACATTATCGAAAGAAAAAGTGTTCGCTGAATTATGCGTGATTGCTTGATTTGCCCCAGTAGAAATAATAGAAGAATTTATAGAAACAGTGGCTGTGTCTGCAGTTGTAATGGTTCCTAATAATCTTGAATCAGAAATAGTTACATTAGAATCCCCTCCGAAGGTGCCTCCTATCACAATTATGCTGTTTCTAATGGTAACGTCATTATTTTGAATAGTGAATGTAGCTGCTCCAGCTCCTAAGTAAGAATTTGTGATTCTAAGATTTCCTCTGTTTATACCTACAAGAAGACTACTTATAATTCCGCAAGTAGTGCTTAAAGTATTGGTATCATTTATAATAAAAGCACCCGACCAATTCGGCATATTGAAGATAAAGCCGTTAGTACAATTAACATAGCAATTATCTATAACTACTGTTCCAACACCCGGTAAAACTGTCGCAATGATATCTGTAGCAGATGTTAATGTTAGATTTTGAAAGACAACAGCTCCTAAAAGGGGAGGAACATGAGTTCCTGTAATAATTGTATTATCATTAATAGCTCCAGCTATATTAATACCATCGTAAAGAGTTAAGTTTTCGGTATAAACTCCAGCCCTGACATAGACAGTAGCATCTGAACCAGAAGCATTAGCGGCGTCTAATGCTGATTGAATTGTTACATAATCTGCAGTTCCATCAGCATCAACAATATATTTTGAAATAGGAGCTTCTCCAAGCCCTCCAATAGCTTCCCAAAGAGCTGCAGTTTTAGTCTTTTTAATAAGAATAAATGTAAGATCAGAGGTTTGGTTTATCCAAATATCACCTGGATCATATTGCCTTATATCTGTTGTAGTTGGGTTTCTATTAGAAAAATAAAGCTGAGGGGGATTTTTTTCTTTTATCCCTTGATATGCTAAAGGATTAAAATTAGGGATAATATTCCCAGGAGTTTTTGCACTCATTTTTTACCTCTTATAGTTAAGCTTCTAATTCTTTTTCAGCTCTTGGTTTATAACCTACTTCTTGAACTACTAAATTAATACAGTCATCTACATTGGCAGGAATGGTTGTTCTTGCTGGATCTTTAAGATAATCTTTTATGAAAGCTTCTTTCCTAAGAGCTATCTTATTTTCCATATAGTCTTTCAAAACTTGTTCAGGATTATCATAAAAAGCTTTTAAAGCTTGATCTTCATAGTCTTCGATAGAAAAACCACCAGACCAGATTTCTTGGTCTTTTACTTCTTTTCTTTCAGCGATTCTCTTCTCTAAAGAGCTTGTATTGTATGGTTTGAATTCAGGAAGAGCTATTAAATTAGGGATTAATATAGGAAGATCGATTGAAAAAGTTCCTGTTTGTTTTTTTCTATATATCTCAAAATAATCTCTTTTTATTGTTTTAAGGGCTTTATTGATCATTCCTTTCAATGCTTTTTCTGCCCATTCTTTCGGTGTTTCAAGTAGATAATGATCCCATGCTTTCTTGTCAGCAAGAGATATCTTGAATCCATCAGAACATAAAGTTTTCATGTTTTTCTCCTTATATTAACAAATTAAAGCTACTTCTAAGTAAGTGACAGCGATAGCTGCTGTTCCGGCAATATCAACAGTTTTTCCTACATCTCCCTGTACCTCTAAAGAAATACCTACAGTATCAGCCGCATCCATATCTATTAAAGCAGAACAGTCAAAACTGGCTGCATTGTCTGACATTCTTACATTTGAAGGATTTAATCTATCTCCTTTATAAGTGCGGTTAGAAGAAAATATTCGAATTTCCATTAATGTATGGTTTGCATTTAAATCCTGAAGTGTCACGCATGCATCTACCCAATATCGTCCTGTTACGGGAGCTGTGAAATAGCCAGTTCCTGTATTGTAATCATTATTTTGATCAAATCTTTCACTATTAAAAAGCACTAAAACAGATGTTGCATCGCCTGTAACATTGCTTTGGGCACTGCTTCTTTCGACACATACCGCCGGTTGGAGTGGCATTGTTCTTTCTCCGGCAGCTGTCATCTTCCAGACATTTGTGCCAGCAGAAGGAGTTGCTCCTCCTTGGTTTATCTTTAAAGCATCTGCGTCATCGTCATCTACTCCCATTACGAATTCATCCACATCATTTATCTGGAAAAGCACATAGCTATCTCCTGAAACTCCGGGATCTAAAGTTAAGGAAGCAGCATCATGTGCCGCACAAGAAATATCATGTACTGTCAAATCCCCAGAAGAATCCCAGCAATACTGAGTAGAAGATAATATTTTTATGGTTCCTTCTGTAGGTGGAGTTGTTAAAGCATTTTTAGTTCTGGTTATTCTTATCCAATAATAATTTTGGCCATTAACAGTAGTCGCGACCCAGCCTACTAAATCAGAAGAGGAGAAAGAAATCAATCCATCTTGAACAAATCCTTGTGTATCATCTTGAGGAGAAAAAGTTGTCCACGCAGGGCCTACTATAGAATATTCGAAAACAGGTTTTATACTTACACTTGCAGCTATGATTAAAGCAACTTCTATTTGATCAAAAACAGCATTGCTGCCTATATAAATTTCATCATTATCATTTACAAAAATTTGAACATTAGAAGCTCCGGAACCAAAAGCTGCGGTTACGTCGGTAAAAACTCCATCATACTTCCATGCGAAAGAAGGACCGGCAAATGCTCCTAATAATTGTCTAACAACTCCTAGCCCTGGATGAACTACTATCCCACAAACATTAGGGGCAGAAGCTCCTACTCTAGAAACATCTATCGCGTGGATAAATCCTCCTGTAGAAGTCCCTGTGTTTACAACTATATCATGCCCTGTCTCAGTGTCACCAGCAACTAAACCAGTTTCATTAAAGTCATGATGTATTTCCCCATCGACAAATATTGCTTCATTATCTATAGGGCAAAGAAGTCTTACTTCGCATCCCCAGCCAAAAGCTCTTAGAGCAGTATGGCATAAATCTCCTGTATAAGTAGTGGGGAGAGTAATCATCACCGCTGCCATCTGGGGATCGTTAGTTAAATCCATCCCAGATAAATCTATATTTAATGCATTTACAAAAGCGCTCCCTGCGGTAGGATCTAAATCTGAGCCGTCTATATTTATTCCTTGCCAGGTAGAACCAGCTATCGCAGTATCAGGCGTTATATCAATTACATTTTGAGTGCCCGTTCCTTCTCCTCTTGCATTAAGATAATTTGTATTTATAGTTCCTGAATTAAATGTTTTTCTATTCAAAGTTAAAGATGAATCATAATTGGCATTATCCAAAAATGTTATGGATCCAATTGTATAAGTTCCATTCCCATCGATCGCAGGATCGTTAGAAGTATCTATTGTTAATTCGCTTAAGACAACTGTTGAAGAAGACAAATGATTAACGGCTTCTCCTGTTGATGGTATTAAAGTAGAATTGAATATTTCTCCACTCGCAGACCCTCTTATATTAACAGTATTCAATAAAAGACATCCTTGATCAAAATTAAATTGAACAGAACCATTTAAATTAAGCGTGCATCTAATTTCTGAATTTACAGCAACAATTGCTCCTGAAGCTAGCAAGAATTGATAGGTAGTTCCGCTTCCGCCAAGTCTTGAATCTACAATTCTGATATCCATTGTCCCTGAAGTATTATCCATAATTCCATTATCAGAACCTATAGATTCACAACGTTTCATAATTAAAGTTCCAGACCATTGAGGAGTTAAGAAAATGTGTCCATCCGTACAACTGAAAAGACAGTCTTCAAAATAAGCATCAGATAATGTTGGGCCTGCATTAGTAAATATATTGCTGCCAGTATGAGTAAAGTAGATAGATTTAATAGATATTTCATTAGAAACAGGAAGTTGATGGGTTCCTTCAATTGTTACAGCTGTTGGAGCATCAGATGTTTGGGCTCCTATTAAATTAACTCCATCATAAAGAGTTAAGTTTTCAGTATATGTTCCCGGGCGTATATAAATTACGCCTCCTCCTGCTGCTTGAGCTATATTAATAGCTTCCTGGATCGTCTGGTAACAGGAGACATCATTAGTATCTACGATGTATTTTGATATCTCGTAGAGATTTGTTGAACTATGGGTAGTCATTTATTCCTCCTAATTAACCTTTAAAGTTCCGACAACTGATAAAACTGACCAAGTAGTATCTGCAACTCGGCAAACTATTTTTACACAATCATATTGATTCTTAGAGTCTATAGATCCAGCTACGCCTAATGTTGTTGCTGCTGAACCGAATTGGATTTGTTGACCAGCATTCTGTGCAATAGTCCATCCGCCAGCGCCTTCGCCGCATATCTCTATAATAGATCCTACTGCAGCAGTTGCAGGCAATGTCACTGTGGTTAAAGCTACGTTTGTAGGAATGTATCCAGTATTAATATCAGCAGCTTGCGTAGTCCCTGCTACTCTATACCATTTTACGCCTCCACCGACTACATCAAACGTAATTTGATAAGATCCCGGTGTTCCTGTAGTTGTAAGTCCTGTGCCGCCTATTAAATCAATGTTAAAACTTGCCGGATGAGGATGGACAGCAGCCCCTATATCTCCGGTAAGTGATTCTATATCAGGCAGAAATGAATCGTCAGCATATCTTCCAGCTTGAGACATGTTTATCCTCCTTATGCATGAATAACTTCGATATATACAGAGCCTACTGTTGGAGCAACTCCTGTATGTTTTACCCAAATATAGCCTTGTTCAGCCAAGAAAAAGCCATCATCACGTACTTTATTTGTAGTAATATCAATTAATTTAAAAGAACGAGGAGGTAAGATGAAATGATTGTTTGTTCCGTCTATTGAAAAATAAACATCAGCATCGGTTAGGTTGTTTAGGATTAATATTCTAGCTGGATCAGCTAAAACAGCTCCTACTGCACTATAATTTGCGCCAATAGCTCCAAAAGCTGCGCTTCTTATAGCATCGATTTTTACTCTATTTTTATATGCCATAAGTTATCCTGTTTTGTAGAGGCAATTTTGGCCTCGTTTTTAAACTTATATTAAACTTTTTACTACTAATGTAAAGTAGATTTTATAACTTATCAAAATAAATATTTAAAAAAAGGAGAACATTATGTCAGAAGAAATTAAACAGGAAAATCCACCGAAAAAAATGTTTGCAGAAGCTAGAGGAAAATATACATTGATTGATGGTCAAAAGGTATTTTCTTTCGAATTTTATAATCAGGCAACATTAATGGAAAATTACGATGTCTTAACTTATATGAGAGATCGATTATGGGCAGCTATTGAAGAACAGAAAAAAAAAGAGAAGGAAACGATCCCGATGACAGAAGAAGAATTTCAAAATGCCGTAAAAGAAGGTGAAGTAGTCCAAGAATAAATAAAAAAGGAGCCTTTTTATAGGCTCCCACATGTTTTACTAACCAAAGGATGCAATTATGTTAAGGACTGATTGTAGTCCAGTATGGAATATATCTCACATTCGCATTTGCGTAAATCTTTAACCATCCAGATGAATTAGCAGGATTAGCAGTTTTCATTAATACTGTTCCAATTCCAGCGCCTAAAGCTTCATCATAAACATTTGTAAGACCAACAGTTGCGGCAATCCCTACTCCAGCATCTCCGTCAATATCAACCTGTCTAGTTTGAGTATTCAATGTGACGTCCATTTGATTGAATCCAGCATCTCCAAGTGATGTAATAGCAGCAACAGGAGTTCCGGTAGAATCTTCAATTTCTACTTGATTAGCTCCAGCAGCGTCTCCACATCTAAGTCCTAAATTCCTACCTAATGGAGACATAACATGCGCTGATGCAAAAACACCTTGGGCTGAAGTAGTTAAAGCTGGGTTAATATGATCATCAATACCAAACTCGACTCCGAGAAGTTGAAGTACGCCAGCTCCAACTCCATCTATGATTGGATTGTTAGACCCACTTATAGAAGTCATTTGGACGATTAAAGAATTTCCAGAACCATGAGATATTGCTTCTTTAACGTCATTTGTCATAACGCAATTTAATAAGAAGTTGCTAGCTGTATCAGCAGTAGTTAAAGTAGCATCTGTAAAAATACAGCTGTAGAATCTACCAAAACCTGTGCTAGAAACAGTAATGTCTTCAAGGAAATAAGTATTGTAAAAGTCATGTATGAAAGTTAAACCAGTAAATACAGAAGGACATCTTATCCCTGAATTTTGAATAAAAGAAGAAGAAGAACAGGTCATGGTATTACCAGTTCCATCTCCTACTGTTGATTCAAAAATAAATATAGGAACTCCTCCAGTGTTAGTCATAACACCATTGTCAACGCTTGAATCATAACATTGACTTATAGTGAAAGTCGCAGGCGCTGTCCAATTGAGCAAATTAAAAATATATCCATTAGTTATTTCAACTACGCATCTTACTAAAGTAATACTAGAAGCTCCAGCAGCCGCAGAATTAAATATATCTGTAGCTGATTGAAAGTCTATTGCACAAAATGAAACATATCCAGTAAGTGGAGGAGTATGAACTCCAACGATAATTACTTTTTGAGCTAATGGAGAAGCAGTAGCTCCAACCACATCAACAGCATCATATAGAGTTAAGCTTTCGGTATAGGTTCCAGGTCGTACATAGACAGTTCCGCCACCAGCAGCATTTGCGGCATCAATAGCTGTCTGTATTGTTGTATAATCAGCAGTACCATCCGGGTCTACTATAAATTTAGATATAGGGGCATTTCCTCCTGCTGATTGAGAGACTGGCTCCCAGTTAGCAGCTCCTGCAGCAATTGACGTCAATGTCCAAATATTATTAGTGGATTCATTAATCCAATCAGTTCCAATAGAATAGCCTATATCGGCTGCTAATGGATTTCTTTGAGCTACAACAGGCAAAGGTCCTAACTTTTGCAAAGGATTCCTTATCCCATATGCTCTTGATTTTCTTTTTACATCTGAACTCATTATCCCTCCTTATTAAAGAATTTTTGAGTACAGTGTCATCTTATTAAAATAATCTTTTATATTGTAGATAATTCTCATTTGGTGTACACATATACATTATGCCAATGAAGAATAGTAAGAGAATTATAATTGAAGTAGAGCCTGAATATCATGAAATCGTGAAAAATCAGGCAAAAAAGCTCAATATGACGATAAAAGCATATATTCTTTATTTGATAAATAATGAAATAACCAAAAGAGAGGAACTTAAAAAATGCTAAAAAAAGAAAAATATAAGTTTAAGTCAGAGCGTGAAGAACAAATTTATAATCTAAGAAATAAAGGAATGACTTACACTGAAATTTCTAAAATTTTTCGAGTTACTCCTCCAGCAATTCGTCAATCATTTTTACGAATAGAACGACAAATAAAAGACATTCAAGAAGCAGAAAAACCAAATTCGCTAGACCTTATTCAATGGGAATCCCAAGAAGTAAGAATAAAAAATGGTTTAAAAAATTTAGAGATTACTACCATTGATGAATTAATTTCTTTAACACCTTCAGATCTCTTAAAGGTTAGAAATTTAGGAAGAATATGTATTTATGTAATACGTTCTACATTAAAAAGGCATGGATATAAATTAAAAGAAAATAAAGGAACTTAAAGATGACAATCTTAACTCAAAATTTGCTAAGTATACGCCAGTTTGCGTTGAAACATCCAAGCATCACTGAACAAACCCTTAGAAATTTAATTAGATTTCGTCAAATAGAAGGATGTATTGTTCATGTTTCTAATAAAATATTTTTAGATGAAGATAAGTTTTTTAAATTATTAGCTAATAGAGCGAGGTTAATATGAAGATTTTTACTAAAGAAAGTTTAGAAGAATTACAAGACAATGTTTTTTTCGACGAAATCTTATCGGAAAACTTAGATCCATCAGATATTATAATATTAGAATCTAATTATGGTCATTCGGCTTGGCTTTGCAAATGTCCTTTTTGTGAATGTCCTGACAAATCTTTTATAAGCGTTTATCCTTTTGGACACTACTTTTGTTTTGAATGTAAGGCCCATGGAGATGCAGTATCTTTTCTTATGTGTATTAAAAAATGGACTTTTGAAAAGTCAGCAGAATATTTAGCTAAAAAATTTAAGATTAAACTAGAAGAAGTAGATAAATCCCAGAAATGTGACAAAAATGATCCTAAAGTTATTGAAAGAACTGCAAGGATGCATGATTTATTAAAAAGATTTCAAAATAACGAAGTTAATGATCTTACTAAAGAAATTTGCGACATTTTGGAGGAAGATGATGAATGATTCTGAAAAAGAAAGACATCCTTTTCGTAAAGAATTTGGGAGAAATAGCGGAGCTTAACTATGTTTTTTTTAATTATTTTTGGGTGCCTTCTTTTAATTTATATCAGTCATAAAAACTATAAAGCCGAAATATCTGAAATTGAAGATTCGCCTTTTCCAGAGAAAGAAAAGAAATATTATTTTCCTGAAGATTTTTGATTTTTAGGTATAAATTCAAATTCTTCTTCCAGAAGTTCCGGATATTCTTTATTAGCGGCTCTTTCAAATCCTTTTATTTCATTGACTGCCCCTTTTCCTCCCCTTTGGAAAGCTCTGCCTATTGCGTTCAAATAATGTTTTCTCAATGCAGGAGTTGTTACAATCCTATGGATCATTTCAGAGGCTTTAGCAAGACCTAATCCAGACAAATAAGTTCTTGGGCTTAAACCAAAGGCGATCCACGAGAGTGGATTTTTTAGATCTGCAGGAGCTTTTGCTCTTAATATTCTTGTCGCTTTTGCAGAATTAGAAAGGCCTTGCAATATTTGATCTCCTTCATTTAAATATGCCAAAAATTTAGGATTTTGCGTCTTTCCATATAACTGTAATTCTTTATTGAGAGATTTATTTATTCCACTTAAATATCGCTTTGCTCCTGTCATGGTAGTAGGATCTTTTATAATGTCGTTTACAGCTGTTCTAAAAGCATAGGTTTCATTAGCAGGTATCATTCCATTATTTTTGTCTATTATATTAATAATTTCGTCTGCTTTTTTTAATACAGGGACTTTAGAAGGAGAAGTACCGCCTCGGGACAATTTAGTTCTTATATTTTCCATGTCTCTTTTTAACGCTTTGGCATTGATCATTGCTCCTTCAGGGATAACATTGTCGGCCGCTCTGTGATATTCTCTAGCTATTCCTCTAGCTCCTTTCCCTCCTCTACTACCTATAAGCATATCTGTTAATAAAATAGTCCCACTTCTGATAATATCTGGCACTTTAAAAAATCTTTTATCAACCTGATCAAATCCCTCATTTAACCCTATGTTTATAGCTGGCAATAAGACAGTTGCTAATTTTCCTCCGGCTCCTCCTAAACCCATTAAAGAACCTAATCCTCCAGCATATTCTTGAGCTAATTGCTCACCTTTTCCTGAAGGAGCTAAACTTTCTCCAGTTTGCCTTTCGAGAAATTTCATAAAATTCTCCGAAGAAGGCATTTTTTCTAAATCTCGTTGAGGAACTCTAAAAAAAGTAGCAGCCATTTTAAGTAAATCTGCTGGAGCTCCTAATAATCTTGCACCCCAAGTTGTTCCAACTTTCCGTATGGGTTCTCTAACTTTTTCAATTTGTTCAGGAGTAAATAATTCTTTGCCAAAAAAACTTAAGTCTTTACTTATTTCTTCAGCTTTCTGTCTTGATTTTGGAATAAATTCAAAATCCCCTTCTATATTTGCCGTCATTTTTCACCTTTTACTGGTTTCCATTCTTTTCCTGTCCAAACATATTCTTGATTAGTTTTTTTGCTTCGTGCTCTATCTCCAACCTTTAGATTGCCAACTTTTTCCTGTATGTCTTCTAGTCCCTTAAAACTTCTTCCTGTTTTCCCTGGAATTTCAGTTGATTTATTAATTTCTTTATATTTTTCGACTAAATCCTGTTCAATTTCTGAAGACAAGCCTTTTAATTCTTTTCTAACTAAATAATCAAAGTTTCCAGGTATTTTTTCTCCGGCTTCCATATATTCTTCTTGCATTCTATCTGCCAATTCTACTTCAGCCTGATTTAATTTTACTCCTGCTTCCATAGCCGCTGCGATTTTAGCATTTGCTTTAGGGTCATACCCTGCTTTTGTATAAGATTGGGATAATTGTTGTTCAATAAACTGATTGGGACGACCACCTTTAACTTTGCCCAAGTCCGATAATAAAAATTCTTTTACAGCTGACTGCAATGCGGCTCCGGAAGAAGTACGTAAATAATCATTATTAAAGAAGTCTGCTACAAAGTTTTGCAAACTTTTTAAATCGTTCGCTTGTAATGCATCATTAATACGCACCATAGCTATTCTTTTACCTGGCAAGTCAGAAGCCTTCTCTCTAATACTATCTATATAGCTTTTAGATTCGGTATAAGCTTGTTTTTCTCTTTCTAATTTTTCTTTAGACTGAAATTGTCTCTGCTTTATCAAATTTCCATACATTTCTTGTATTTGTGCAGCTATTTGCGGCCTATTAGCAGCTAATATAGCCATTGCTTCAGGATTGGTAGCAATTTGTTCCAGTCGACTTTGTTGCATTTCTTCAGCTCTTTGAGGAGAGGCTCCTATAGGTCTTCCTTCAACTCTTTCTGCATAATCTTGAGTAGGTTGAGCCGCTAATTGAGGACTTAAAGCTTGTTTTAAGCTTTGTTGCATAATTTGTTGTTCCATTAATTTACCTAATGTAGGAACAACGCTTTGGATACCTGCTCCCAAACCTGTTCCTAATTGTTCCATTAAAGATGGTTTTGGAATTTCTACAGGCCCTGGCATAGTCATTGTCATGATTGACCTCCTAATAATCCTTTAAGCATTCCCATTCTACTCATTCCGAATAATCCTCCTCCCATTCCTAAAGCTTGGCCGAGTCCTCCCATTATCGGAGCCAATGCTCCTTGAGTACCAGGAAGTTGTCCCCATTGAAAAGCAGGCTGCATTCCCATCCCATATAAACCACCTAATTGTCCTACTGCCTGCTGTTGTTGCTGAGCTTTCATAGCTGCCAGTCTTTCAGCGAGAGACGCTCCAGCCGCTCCCATTTGCTGACCAAAAGCGCTCGATCCTTGAGCTCCGGCTCCCATCCCTGAAAATCTTTCAGCGAGACCTGGAACAATTTCTTCTCTAAATTCTCTCATCGCAGGAGCACGATATGCTTCTAAAGCTTCTGGAGAGCCTGATAATATTTGTGATAAATATTGTAAAGCTTCTTGCATTGGAGCGCTAAGTCCACCAACTAACTGTCCTTGCAATGCCTGTTGTTCAGGAGTACCAGTAGGTAAAGGTTGGAACTTTCCGGGAGTTCCCATTAAAATATCTCTTAAAGCCATGGTTATTTCCTTGTTATTGCATTTTTAGTAAAAAACTTTTTTTGTTTTGTATCAAGTTGTGTTTTTAATTTATGCTTTCCAAAACTCTAAAATCACATAACTTTGAGTAAAAGCGGATAAATTAACAGCCGTTGTAATATTGATATTTGTAGTGTCTACTCTTAATTGAACTTGATAATTAGGCCCAGCATTTGGAAGAGGAATAAAAAATGGTCTTGGCGCTGCTCCGGCTGGTTCCATGGCAGTTCCATAGATCCTAGTAAAAAACCAGTTGTTACCAATATTAGAAATTCCATGAGCTACTGATTTTGTCGCAGCATTAGGAAGAGCACCAGTATTAACTATCTTTCTAAAGATTGATCTTTTTTGTTGACCTGTAGCTCCTGGAAAAGATTGGTTGATCGGAACCTCGTATTCTTCATACTGACCTGTATCTTTTCTATTTATAAGTCTTGCATGAAGTTCGACTGTTTCTTTCATCCTTTCTCTAAATTGATCAAAATCAAAAGGAAGCTCTATTTGTTCAGGTACATAATTTCCTAAAGAATATTGAGGACTAAAATTAGTTGTCATGATTGTCCAAATAATCTTCCTGTTTCTGAAACCCTCATATTCATAGCATGAAGTTCCCAGGAAGAGGTATAATTATCTTTTTGTGTCATTTGATAGTCTGTCATTTCAAAAAGCATCTGAATAAAATCAGAAATTGCATTAGCGTAAACTCTTTTCCATGTTTTTTGAGGATTTAAAGTTGATGTCACTTCCGATTCTGAGCTAACTATTAAATCTCTAATTGAAATAGAGGAATCTTGATCAGAAAGAATACGACTTACAAATGATCCAATAGCTTTTTTTATTAATATATCAAAAAAATTGATTCTAATCCCTTTTTCTTGCCCAATAAATGGAGAAAATCTTTTTGTTACAGCTTTAAAGTTGTTAATAATAGAAATTTTACCAGTCCCAGTATAAGGAGCACCAAAAGTATTAAAATTAATAGAGGTTAAGGATTCATCAGGATTTACAGATGCTATTTGAAATGTATTAGTTGTCGTTGCTGTGACTTTGAAAACTCTATAGTTTAAGATATTATAAGTATAATTCACTGTAACTGGTGTATCTATACCTAAAGCAGCAAAATTTACAGTAAATTCTCCAGTTTCATAGTTAATAGAACCTCCTAATCCTCCAGCAAATGTTCCATTTCCTAAATCAGTAAAGATATTAGCCCCAATTGTAATTTGTATTGTTGCTGGGAATGCTCCGAGATTAGTTAAAGTACCTATAAATTGAGTACTGCCAGCTAAAGCAGTACCTAATGCTTCACCTACTACATTTATTCCAAAAGCAGGACAGTCATCTATCCTTATAAATTGTTCTATTTTTAAATTATGATCAGGAAGAGAAAAAACTGCAGGCGCTGTATTTGATATTGTGGGAATAGGAAGAGTATTTACAAGATCCATAGATTCTTGATTGGAAGAAATTGTATCTAAAATGATTACAAATCCCTTTTGATTTCCTGCGACAATATTAGAAAAGAAAGACTGAGATCTTGGATCTCCCCAAGATAATACCCATTCAGACCATGTTGCATAAGGAAGAGTTGCCCATGTATAGTCTTGTCGTTTTTGCCATCTTCCGAAACAAGTAAAACTATCATTATAAAAGCTATAGGCTCCATTGTCATAATTTAATACCAAAACTTTATCAGGAAAAGTTTCTCCTGGATCATCATTTGGGAAAGTCCAATAAACTAATTGTCTATAGAAATCCCTAATTCCCCAAATTCTTTTAGGTCCTTCATTATCGTTATGAAAATTATAAACTTCGTCAGGGATTTTTGTGTCTATAGGTTCTACGTTGATATTATCAGCTCTAACAATTCTTTTATCACCAACTGCTAAAATTCCTTTATCAAAAACAACAGAAGCATTTGTACTTTCAGCCCCATATTCAGAATGAATTTGCTCCCAAAGAAAAGGGAGTATTTCATTCCCCGTATAGCGAAGTCTCCAAGTTGATCTTTCAAAGAAAACAATAAGCGTATCTTTATTAAAGGCTGCAGACACTATAGCTTCTGATGTTGGAGCATCGATATATCCTCCTCTTCCGACTATATCTTCTCTCCATGCGTTGGCATCAACGGCAGGTAAAGGCGTCCCATTTTGAGACCATCTTGCTCTATTAGCATATCTTGTCGCAGCGCCGACACCTGGAGCTGGCCCTTCTAAAGTATTTAAGGCTACTAATCTATTTCTATAGGCAAATATAAGCAATGAGCCTCTTAAATAATTGGGAGTAGAATCTATTTGAGCTTGCAATGTTACCCAAGAAGTTCCGTTGAAATATTGAATTCCGTCTTGAAGATTTGCATTATAAGCAATGTTGTTGGTTTCCCAGATAAGTTTATTATTAGTCGCATCCACATAATAATTTTCAGTCCAGACAAAATCCGAGTTAGTAGATGTAAATTGATCGTTAGCTCCCCATGATCCTACAGTTAATTCATCAAATATATTAGTAGCTGTATTATATAAATAAGAATGCTGTGTATCAAAACCAATCAAATCTTCTTGATTAACAGCGGCTTTATCGTAAAGACCAAGTCCCATCACAGGATTTCTTGGTAAATATCTATATGCTGTCGCATTGACGGCAGTTCCTAAGACAACAGCAGGATTAAAATTTAAATTTATAGTTCCAGATTCATAGTCTATAGTTCCATAGTTAGCATTAGCTGCTGGAGAAGTTAATGTTCCATTGCCATTATCTGTAAATGTCAAAGCTCCAACTGTTATAACCAAAGTCCCGGGAGAAACTGGGGAATTTGCTAAAATTGCCGTAAAAGAATTAGGGAGAACCGTTACTCCTAATGCTTCAGGTAAGGTCGGAGTGACATGAAGTCTCCCTAAAAATGTATAACCATTTTTCTTAATAACCCTTCCTCTAAAGCAATATGCATCTTCAAGATCTACAAAAGCCTCTTCAGGAAGCATAAAAGGTTCTAAATTCTTTTGAACTCCTGTAGAATAAGGCCCTATAAATATATTTTGGCTCATTAAGTACCTACAATTAAGACACAAACAGGATTTAGATCCACTCCAAAAGCTCCTGAAAGTGCTCTAGTGAAAATTCTACAATTATTTGTATTTCTTGTTGTCGGACCAGCGAAAGCTCCATTAGCTGCGTTTGTAAAAGTAGAAACATTAACGACATAATTTGCATTTCCTAAGGCTGTTGTAAAATTAATTGTATAATCTCCTGCTGCATTTCTAACTACATTCGTAACATTGTAACTAGATTGAATTGCTCCTGTTGTCCCATCAAAAGAAACCCAAGCTTTTAAATATGTAAGTTGAGTAACAGCTCCATTTGGAGGATAACGATAAAAAGCTTCTGTCCTTGCTCCTACTGCTTTTGTATAAACAGCTCCTTCACCAGCAGGCGTTGCAGGATCAGCTCCTGAAACAACATATGAAGATTTATTATGCTTCCCATTATTAGAAGAAGCGTTGAAAGTAACATGATCTACATCAAAAATAGTATTTAGTTGTTGAAAATTTGCAAGTAATTGAGCTTGAGAGTCTGAAGGTCGATCTGTTGCTTGAGGGATGTTTGGATTAAAAGTCATGTTTTTCTCCTTATTTTAAGAACCATATATATCATAAAACAACCCATATGAAGTTGTTCCAATTCCGTCACTGAAAGGTGTTACTACTTTTCTTGATGTTTGTTGTTTTACTGTTCTTCTATTAGCTAAAATTAATTGCTCTTCGAAAAGAGGACGAAATTTTGCATATTGCTGATCGTCTCCATTGTCTTCAAATATTTTTAAAGCAGCTCCCAGAGCCAAAACTTGCCACCATTGTCTTATTCCAGGGGCTTGAGAAGTTGCAAGAAGCTCAGTAGGAACAGATTGTACTACAACGTCTACCTTGTATGCTTTATCTGGAATTGGACGAAAAATAAATTGATTATTGAAAAAGAGAATATCACGAGGCCTTGATGCTACATATGGAATATACATAGCTTCAATGTCAGCGCCATTATCAGGAGCTGTCCCAAAGTCCATGGTGATTCCCCCGGTAATATAATTTACCGTTCCATCTCTTCTTTTTATCAATCCACCGGCAGAATATGAAGAAAAAGTTGTTGAATTAACGTTCAACGTTATTTGGTCACCAGCAACCGCAGTTACTGTAAAAGGTCCTCCATTGATTTGCGTCATTCCTAAAACACCTTCGATAAATACATTATCGCCATTAGCTATCGAATGGCCAGGAGCCGTCACTATTGCTGTCGCTCCTTGAGTAATTCCTGTTATTTCTGTTCCTTCTGCTAAAAATGCTCCTTCCCCATCGTCAAGATAAGAAACAGATTCGCCACCAACTATAGTGGATAAAGAAACAGATTCTGGAACTACCGGAAGGTTAGATAAAGCGGCTAAAACAGGAGTAGATGTGATTCCATCTCCTGTCCCTACGAGCTGCGTAAAGTTGATTTTAGGCCAAAGACCATAAAAAGTAGATTGATCTTGATAAAATCCGACTTGATACCCTCCTACAAAAATAGGAGCATTGTTTGAAATATACATTTCTGTCGGGAAATCATATTTTTCAATATTAGGCTTTGTGAAAAATACATAATTGCGTCTTAAAGACTGCAATCTTAAATGTTCAGGAAAGTCATAAAGATAAAAAGTATTAATATAAAAGTCGATTTCATCATCAGAAATCTGATTAGCAGAAGGACGAGCTGTTACATTTCTTACTTTTTGTCTTATTGCTTGAAGTGTTGATAAAACCATTTTTTATCCTGTAATTTGAAACATAAAACGAGAGATTTTTTTATGTATCTCTTTCCTATGTTCTGGCATAGCAGGCGATTCAATAGGTTTTGCAGTCGTTTCTGATCCATCAGGAGCTACCCACTTCATTTGTATATATGCACAGTTATTATTTAAGTGATCAGCTAATTCTCTTGGTATTTCATATTCTAAACCATCAAAAAAAGTAAATTGTTTTACAGGTCCTTTCCAATTTCCTCGATAAGGAAATGATATCCCTGATCCAGGAACTTCAATGTTTTTAAAAATCCCTTTAACTTTAGGTACATCTTTATATTGAGGTATTTCGATTTTTCCTTCATGCCTGGGAACAAAATGAATATCAGTTGAGGCTTTTTGTTTTTGTTTAGCTACTGCCATTTTTTCTCCTTTTAAAAGAAGGGGACAAAAGTCCCCTCACTTATTTTTAATGATAAGTACTAATTAACTCACCTTTCCATGCAACCCATTTGATAATATCGTCAGAAGCTCCAACTACGGAAGTTCCGAGTTCAAGTCCTCTAAATCCAACGTTATCAGTTGCACCACTAAGAACATTACCCACATCTCCAACAGGAACTACATGAGCTTGAGTTATTCCAGCAGCTGCCACAGCAGATGTTGGGAAAGCAAAAGCAGTATATCCAGTAGAATTAATGTTAACTGTGAAGGTATTAACTCCTCCAACAGCAGTAATTGTTCCTCTTAGTCCATCAATTTCTGTCATGCCATAAGCAGCAGGAACTACAAATTTCACAACTTCACCAACAGCAAAGCCATGATTTTGGGTTGTAGTTATAACAGCAGGATTAGCAGCAGTAATTGAGTTGATAAATCTTCTGCGTGGTGCAAAAGGTCTATCTTGAGCAACTCTTCTACATGTTCCTCCTGTTCCTGCAGCAGCAAATCCAGCTCCTGAAATTGGCACAGAGAAAGTATTAGCAGTTAATCTTGTCACTGTACATTCATAGCCAGACACTTGTTGCATAGCAGTTACATTGCAAAGACGAACTAAATCTCCTGTACGAAGACCATGTGCTGCAGAAGTTACTACAACAGGAGACGCTGCAGTTGCACCTGTTATTACAGTTGCTGCATAAGTTGGAAGATTTTGATAGTCAATTCTTCTAAATCCTCCAGTTGCTCCTATTACGCTTTGATCTGTAGCTGCTCCATTTGTGTTTTGTACGCCAAGATAAGATTCATCAGGCATATCAAAATGGAACCATGCTCTTTTTAGAACTCCAGGATTCGCAGTTGAATCCCATTGAGTCCAGTTCATTTGAAAATAGTTAGTTACATCGCCAGGGAAATCTATAATTGTAGGATTCCCATCAGAGGTGAATTCACCATAGTACATTACTTGACCTTGTATACTCATATTTCACCTCCTTTATGCTAGTGTAGTTCTTAAGTTAATCAACCAAGCATCATTCAAAAGTCTTGGAACTTGAGCAAATTTATATCCAGCTGTTTGTCTTTGCAAAAGTGGATCATTGCCAGCGCCAAGTCCTTGATAAATGAATTGAGCTGATGCACCATCTTGTTCTACGACTGCATAAGCTTCACGTCCTGTCACAAAACAGTTATATATATCATTGCCAAGTAAAGAAGAATTATCAGTAACAGATCCGATTGGGCTATAAAGCCATCGTGTGTTACCAACAGATCCCCACTCTGCATGAAGTATATTCATTTGTGCAGGATATTGTGCGGTATTAATAAATCCATCTACGTTTTCCAAGTTAGGGAGAACAGCAGAATTGCACATTGCCCAATAAGATTCCCTAATTGGGGCTGTACCAAACTTGTCTTCTCCTTCGATATTATCAGAAATCATTCTTGCTGAGTTATTTATCAAAGCAAAAATAACTGCATCAACATCTGCTCTTGTTAATTCTGTAGGTGAATCTCCATTTACTCCATTTACACAGTTAATGAAAGCAGCAGTAGCTTCAAGCATATTTCTTGTTAGCTCATCATCTGTCTCACGAAGAGATTGAGCTAAAAGAGAAGCTGTTTCATTTAAGACTGGATCTTGGTTTTGGATTGTTACTTGGTCAGTAACGATCACATAAGTTCCGTACCAGTCAACAACTGCGTCTATGTCCAATGCACTTAAAGTTTGAGGAGGAGGTGTAATGCCAGTAGGTCCTAATGGCACTGTTGCTCTCGCTAGATTATTATATCTACGATAACGAACAGTTGTACCACTTCTATAAGGAAGCCTTTTTTTCATAGCCATTTTATTATGGATAAGTAAAGGCTC